>Ga0206939_10247_pt1 | contig 13288 bp, 9 predicted proteins | sample Alteio_BWOrgHeat_10_FD_152921 | JGI IMG/M metagenome (GOLD analysis project Ga0206939, IMG submission 152921) | Enriched cells from forest soil in Barre Woods Harvard Forest LTER site, Petersham, Massachusetts, United States -... | ecosystem: Environmental > Terrestrial > Soil > Temperate forest >... | reverse complement strand
TGATTTCGTCAAAGCTCACCAGCGAAAACGAATTCCCGTCGACATCGCGAAACCGCGTGTACACTCCGCCCCAGATATTCTCGTGTTCGCCGAGCATCGGTGCATCGTGCGCGCCATTCTCTGGTTTCGCCGGCGCAGCTCGCTCTTCTCGCCTGTACTGAATGCGCTTCAGTCTCGGCGTATGCGAGAAGATCACGCCGCGCTTCGACCACTCGAAATATTTCGACGTCACATCCTCAGTGATGAAAACGACATTCGTGCTCCGCCCAATCAATTTGTACGTCGGCGAAGTTGCGCTCGGCGTCACCAGCGCCAGCAGCGTCGATCCGTCCGGCGGCGCCACCGCCACCCACCGTTCCCCACCCTGCAACCGCGTGTCGAACGCCAGATGAAATCCAAGCTTCTCCAGATAAAACTTCAGACTGCGATCCTGGTTGCGCACATACACATTCACGCAATGCATCCGCAAATGCGGATCGCGCTTCATGCTGCCGCTGTCAACCTCGCTACTCATGCCCGAGATTATAAATCCGAATGGCTTATAACCGGCATGGCGCCCACGCCGTCATTCGCGCAACACCATACTAGCTGTGCAAACTTTAGAAGACCTTGTTACATCCAAAGCAACATTAGCCCAGAATGATAGTGATGGAAGTAGATTACCGTTGGATAATAATGGCAATCTTCTGGCATCGCTGGGAAGCTGGGGCGTAGTTAAACGAAGCCGTGGTTTGTCGAAATAGCGTCATCAGTGCCTAAGAAAGACCGGGTTGCGTGTTGAAGAAAGACCTAACCAACCGCGAACAGGAAGTTTTGCGCCTTCTAGCTGAAGGAAAAGGGAACCGGCAGATTGCTGGGGACCTAGGTATAAGCGTGCGCACCGTAGAAGGGCACCGCGCTCGCATCATGCTTAAGCTCGAATTGACGAGTCTCTCCGACCTCATTCTCTACGCGGTCCGCAAGAAAATCATCGAAGTCTGACCGTCAAATATTCCGCCGGAGTGTGCGTCCGTAACTTTGCTCCTCGCGCACTCTCGAACTGTACTGTCTTTGACGCGCGTAAAATTACGCGAGTAGATATGCGCGCGAAATTTAGCGCGAGGATATGTCCTCGCGTGCGCCCCCGCTGTTGCTTACGCTTCAGATACGTATCGCGACGTAATCAACCCTTTCTCCCAGAACTCCTGTAGTCCGAAGCAGTAAAAATTCAGCGGAAGTTTTACGCAAGGGGTCTCCATGAACATGCGAAAAGTTTTTCTGTCCGTCTCTTCTGTAGCGGCTCTGATTCTGATGCAAGGTTGCAGTTCCGGCGGCGGCTCGACCGGCCAAGGTCAGAGCCTTTCCGCTTCGTCGGTGACGGTGGCTGTTAGTCCGGCTTCGGAATCGATGGATGCCGGAACCAGCGATTCGTTTAAAGCGACCGTGACCGGCGACTCGACCGATTCCGGCGTCTCTTGGGCGGCCACTGGCGGCACTCTGAGCAACCAGACCGCTTCCAGCGCAACGTACACGGCGCCGACGGCGGCGGGAACTTACACGATCACGGCGGCTTCGAAAGCCGACGCTGCCAAGAGTGCAAAGGTAACGATCACAGTCGCGGCCAAGCCGCAGATCCAAGTATCGAAACTTCCGAATGCGATTATCGGCAGAGCCTACGACGCCGGCGTCTCGGTGCAAGGCGGTATCGCGCCGTTCAAGTGGTCAATCAGCTCGGGCAGCCTGCCTCCGGGCTTGAGCCTCAACGCGAACCCGCCGGCGATCGTCGGAACTCCCACGATGTCGGGAACTTACAATTTCACGCTGCAAATCGTCGATTCCAGCACGCCGCCGCAAACGGTCACGCTGCCGGAAACGCTCGTGGTGGTTGCTCCGCTCGCGCTCGCCCCCGTCACGTCGCCGACGGCGACGGTCGGCAACTCTTTCATTCTTACGCTCAGCGCGACCGGCGGCACGACCCCCTACACTTACTCCATCTCGGGCGGCGCGCTTCCTACCGGCCTGACCTTGAACGCTGCAACCGGCACCGTTTCTGGCGTCCCGACGGCTGCGGCCAACGCTTCGTTCACCGTGCAAGTCGCCGATTCTTCTTCTCCAGCGCAGACCGCCACGGCTTCCGAAGCGCTCACAGTCGCGACCGGCTTGCACATCACGGGCAGCACGCTTCCAGACGCAGTGTCCGGCGCTGCATACAATGCGTCGGTCGCGGCAGCCGGTGCTGTACCACCGATCACCTGGAGCGTGCTCTCTGGTTCTCTTCCGACCGGCCTGACATTGAACGCCTCTTCCGGCGCACTCACCGGAACGCCATCGGCCGTCGGAAGCTTCAGCTTCACATTGAAAGCGACCGACTCCTCCACTCCTCCGCAGACCGGCACATCGTCCTCAACGATCAATGTCTACGCACCTCTCGTCATCAGCGCAACGGTGCCCAATGCGGTTGCGAACCAGCCGTACAACGGCTCACTCTCCGCGACCGGCGGCGACGGCCCGTTCATGTGGGCCATCACAGCCGGCTCTTTGCCTCAGGGCCTGACGCTCAATGCTTCGACCGGCGCGATCTCCGGCACACCCACGACGGGCGGCACGGTTAGCTTTACGGTTCAGGCGACGGACTCCGCTCATCCTCCCCAGGTCAAGCAGCAAGCGATCAACTTCCAGACCAACTCGCTGCTGTCGATCATTACCAATACCGTCCCGAACCTCGTCACGGGGCTGCTCTACAATACGCAGCTCTCGACGCAGGGTGGAGTCGGCCCGGTGAAGTGGAATCTCAGCGCCGGTGTCCTTCCGACCGGACTCAACCTCGACGTGAACACGGGCATCCTGAGCGGCACCGTCGCGGTCGGCGACACCGGAGCGAACGTCACAGTGCAGGCGACGGACTCTTCAACGCCACCTCAAATGGCGAGCACCGTTCTGGCGCTCAACATCACGACGCCGGGTGTGAAAAATAATCTGCTCTCGGGCAATTACGCCATGCTCTTCAACGGCTTCGATTCCAACGGTCCGGTGGCAATCGCCGGAACAATCGCGGCCGATGGCGTCGCGGCCATCACGAGCGGCACGCTGGACATCAACCGCAGCTCCGGTGTTTCGACCAACCTCGCGATCACCGGCGGCAACTTCACCATCAACGCCGACAACCGCGGCACCTTGGCACTCACGACCAGCGCCGGAACGCAGAACTTCCGCGTGGCCATCGATGCCTCCGGCAACCTGCTGCGACTCGTCGAGTTTGATCCGTCGAGCGCTACGGTGATTCGCGGCGCTGGCTTCTTCAAAAAACAACTCAACTCCGCCTTCTCCAACGCGGCGATCAAGCCGAACTTCGCCTTCGGCCTCTCCGGCTCGACGACGAACGGAGCTCGCTCGGCGGTCATCGGCAACGTCGCACTCAACGGGTCGGGCGGCATCACGTCCGGTTTGGTGGACAGCAACGCGGCCGGCACGGTGAAGACCAGCCAGGCTGTTGCGAACACCTCGACGCTCAACATCACCAATACCGGCCGCGGCACCGTCGTACTCAATGCCGGCACGCTTAGCCAGATCAACGGCGTGGTTTATGTGATCTCGCCCGACGAACTGGTGATGCTCCGCACCGATGCGGTCAACTCCGCCAACGCACTGCTCAGCGGCGAATTGCTGTCGCAGAGCGGCGCGCCGTACAGCGACGCTTCGATGCCGCTGCTGGGCATCAGCATTGCTCACGTCGAAGGCCAGGGTGCTACGCCCAACACAACCTCGGTTGCTGCTGGCGCCGTGGTCACCACCGCTCTCGGCCTGACCGCGGGCTCGTACGATTCCGTTGACGGCGGCAATGTGACGTCCACCTTGCTTGCGGTGGGCACCACCAACATCGCCTCCACAGGACGCGGCACGCTCACGATCGCCGGCAACCCCTACACCATCTACATGAACGGCCCGGGCTCGGGCTTCCTCATGGATGCCACCAACGAAGTGAAGGAAGGGCGCCTCGAGCAGCAGCTTGGGCTCGCTCAGCTCGTCCTCTCGTCCTACCAAGGCAACTACGTTCAGGGTGGCTTGACCAACATTATGGCCAGCGTGACGTTCCAGTCTGGCGTCATCGACCTGTCGGCGCTCGGCGCGGTCAACGCAACGGTTGACCTCAACGCTTTGACTGACGTTCTAACCTCAGACAGTCCGCTCTCAGGTCTTTTGTCTCTGAGCATCGATGGCCGGACCATCCTGGGCAGCACCGGCAACATCTATTACGCGATTTCGCCGACACGGCAGATCGCAATCGATGTCAGCGCCGGCAACAACAACGCCCAAATCTTGGAGTTGGATCAGTAACCAACAATCAGGCGCAGTAAAAAGAAAAGCGGCCAGCACATCTCGTGCTGGCCGCTTTTGTTTCTGGGCGATCGCTCTTGCGGCTTTCCGCTTGCCGTAAACGCTAAAAATCTAAATGTCCGATATCCGACACCGTTTCGACAACTCTCCTTCGATGAGAGTGCTACCATACGCCCACAAAAAAATGATCCCTCACAAAAACTCGATCCGTTCGGCCGTCATAACTGCGTCCATCGCTCTTCTCACGCTATTCCTTCTCGCCACCGCCACTCGCGCTCAAGAGCCATCCAATCCCAAAGCACCACGATCCGAGCGTCACGAATTCATCATCTCCAACTTCAAAACCGAATCCGGTGTCACGCTCCCGCAAGCCCGCATCGTCTACGGCACCTACGGCCACCTCAACGCCGCCAAAGATAACGTCATCCTGATGCCGTCGCATTACATGGCCGACTACCACGGCTACGAATGGCTCATCGGCGAAAAACTCGCGCTTGATCCCGACAAGCTCTTCCTTGTCACTACCGAAATGTTCGGCAGCGGCCATTCCTCATCGCCCAGCAACACGCCGGAGCCGTTCCATGGCCCGCGCTTCCCGGTCACGACCATTCGCGACAATGTCGAAGCCGTCCACCATCTCCTCGTCGACGAGCTGCAAGTCACGCATCTGCGCGCGATCATCGGCTTCTCGATGGGCGCCGAGCAGGCGTTCCAATGGGCCGTCAGCTATCTCGCGTTCACCGATCGCATCGTCGCCACTTCCGGCACCGCGAAGTGCTATCCGCAAGGTTTCATCCGCCTCGAAAGCCAGATCAACGCCATCGCCCTCGATGCGACATTCAAAAATGGCGATTACACAAAAGAGCCCACCAAAGGCATCGAAGCCTTCGCCCTGATCTGGACCGCTTGGCTCTATTCTCAGGAATGGTGGCGCGACGAACTCTGGCGAGAAGGCGCGAAGCCCGGCACGACGTTCGAGTCGACTCTCAACGAATACAAAACCAACTTCATTCCCGGCGGCGACGCCAACGACATCATTCTTCAAATGCGCACCTGGGAACGCCACGACGTCGGCACCACGCCCGGCTTCAACGGCGATACCAAGCGCGCTCTCCAATCGATCAAGGTTCCAGTCCTCTATATGCCGTCCGAAACCGACCTCTATTTTCCCGTCGGCGACGCCCGCTACGAATCCGCCTTCATCCCCAACGTCACGCTTAAGCCCATCCCCTCGCTCTGGGGACACACCGCCGGCGCCGCCCCCAACGACGCCGACTCCAAATTCCTCAACGACGCAATTTCAAAATTCCTGCGGGAGAGCTCTAACTAGGCGGAGCGTTGGCTAACGCAAGCACCTGCTCCGGTGTTTCGCGCACCCAGTGCGTGTGCCCATCCGCAGTTTGAATTTCAGTTGCCCTGGGACCAGAGAGCACCACGACAATTTGGTCAGTGTTGAGCAGGAACGGACCCACATCCTCTCCCGCATCGTTCCTCTTGCCAAGCTTGATCAATGCCATGGTTCCTCGCTTCTTCGGTTGCAGGACATGTTTTCCACGACGAGTCGCATACCCGTCCGTTTAGGCAGCTTTTAGCATGGGGATAGTAACGCCGATGTGCTCGATTTGCGTGCTTGGATAATCCGGCTGGGTTCGACGCGTAGGAACAGGTCTGAACTTGATGAAACTCTAGCTGAAGGGCCTCTGGTTTATATCAATCGCTCGAGGCGGAGCGACCCTTCGTCACGAAGAAACGACTTGGCTTCCGATCCGGACAGAAACAGTTGAAATTTTTGGGGTAGGGAACTGACGGTCGGTTGCCCTGTGGTGGTTAGCCCCCTACCCCGCGAGTGGTCTTGCTGGTATAGACGAGGTCACCCTAGAAAAAGTTTCCTGGCGATTTGAAGAAATATTCAAAAATTGTGTCGTGGCCGATGAGACACGAATCGCGCCCCGAAAGCCCCCAAAACAGCCGCGAACAGTGCCGCCACAACAAAAATCTAGCGATGAATTCACTTCCCCGGGCTTGAGTTCACTCACACCGCCTGCTACGCTTGCCCTGCGCTAACGGGCGCATCCGGTCCGCAGGAAAGGGCAGTGCCCACCGCCACAACAAAATCGTTTCACCGAATCTTCTTTCATGCCTAGGCGTGCGGACCTTAAGGCGAGCTGTTGAAAGGAGCTTCGCATGCCAGCTAAGAGTCTTCCGTCTCGCCCCGATATCGAACAGTACAGAAAACAAGCCAAGGATCTTTTAAAGCTTCTCCGTCAAGGCGATCCCGATTCTCTAGAGCGCCTCAAGTCTGCACATCCTAAGCGTCTCGAAGAAACCGCGAGCCAGCGTAGATGGACGCTCGCCGACGCCCAACTCGTGATTGCCCGCGAGCACGGCCAACCCACGTGGGCCGATTTCACTCACGAAGTCGCTCGAATCGTTTCGCAGCGTCTCGCCGAGTCCAAGGGACCCGCTCACGCCTTCCTGGTCGCCGCCAGCGTTCCTCGTGAAGGCTCGCACTCATCCGGTGATCTCACGCCGGCGAACGCACTCCTGAAACAACATCCCAAACTCGTCGACGAAAGCATCTACACCGCCGCAGTGTTTGGCAACGCACCCGCCGTACAAGAATTCCTCACCGTCGACCCACCCCTCGCAACCGCCGAAGGCGGTCCATATAACTGGGACGCTCTGACCTATCTCTGCTTCTCCCGTTACCTGCGCATCGACAAAAATCGCTCCAACGATTTCGTCGCCGCAGCGAAAGCGCTCCTCGACGCTGGCGCGAGCCCGAACACCGGCTGGTGGGAAGAAAACACAGGCGAAGACCGCGCCTTTTGGGAATCCGTCATCTACGGCGCCGCCGGCATCGCGCAAAACGCCGAGGTCACAAAACTCCTCCTCGAACGCGGCGCAAATCCCAACGACGAAGAAGCGCCGTATCACATTCCTGAAACCAGCGATCTCAGCGTGCTCAAAGTCGTTCTCGACAGCGGCAAGATGTCGCCCGAAAGCCTCACCACGATGCTGTTGCGCAAAGCTGACTGGCACGACCGCGACGGCATGCGCATGCTTCTCGAAGCCGGAGCAGATCCCAACCGCATGACGCGCTGGGGCAACACCGCTCTACATCAAGCAATCCGCCGCGACAACGCGTTAGCAAACATCGAGCTGTTGCTCGATCACGACGCCGATTTTTCTGTTGTCTCAAAAGTGGATGGAATCTCCGCGTTCGCTCTCGCCGCGCGTCGCGGCCGCGGTGACATACTCAAACTTCTAGTCTCGCGTGGAATCGAACCGAAATTCGAAAGCGCTGACCGCCTAATCGCAGCATGCGCCCTCGGCGACGAGCTTGCCGTTCATTCGCTTGTAGCTGAAGAGCCGCAGTCGCGCACGGAGTTGCTCGCCAACGGCGCAAAGTTACTCGCAGAATTCGCCGGCACCGCAAACGCCGAAGGCGTGAAACTTCTCCTCGATCTCGGAGTGGATGTAAACGGACGCTACTCGGGCGATCGCTACTTCGGCATCGAACCCGAAAGCACAGCGTTGCTCGTCGCCGCCTGGAAACTCTGGCCCGCCGTCGTAAATCTCTTGATCGCACGCGGCGCAGACGTTAACGCCCGCGACGCGAGCGGCCGAACTCCGCTCATGATGGCAGTGAGAGCTTGCGTCGATTCCCACTGGAAAAATCGCCGCTCCCCCGAAATCACGAGAGCGTTGTTGAAAGCAGGAGCTTCCAAAGACGGTGTCGAAACGCCATGCGGCTACCGCGAGGTCGACGAACTACTATCTGCTGCGACCGCGTAGCCTCAGTCGCAAACCGATTCTCACCGCGATCATTTTGGAGTGCGGCGCTTCAGCGCCGCCTTCACGCCCTCAGCCAGCGCTCAGTCACCCCGACCAGCAATCACGCAAAATTTACGCCGCCGCAATCTCAACCGACTCCAGATACTTCGCCACCGAAACATTCCACTTAAATTGCTGCTGAATCGCCGCCTGCAACGCCTGCGCTGCCGCCGGCTCACCATGCGTCAGATACGTCTGCTTCGGCGCCGCTGGGAATCCGCCAAGCCATCGCAGCAGCTCGCTCTTCCCCGCATGTCCCGAAAGCTGCCCCATCGACGCAATCTCCGCGTTGACCGGCACATCCTCGCCGTAAAACCGAATCGACTTTGCGCCTTCCTGTAGCGCCCGCCCGCGCGTCCCCTGCGCCTGATACCCGGCCAGGATCACGCAATTCCGCGCATCCGGCAGCCGCTGCTCCAGATGATGCAGCACGCGCCCTCCCGATACCATGCCGCTCGCCGACACAATGATGCACGGCGTCTTCACCTTATTGATCGCCTTCGACTGGTCTGCCGTCCGCGCCAGATGAAACTCGTGCACACTCAGCGGATCGCCCTTCCCGTTTTCCAGCGCTTCGATCCGCTCATATTCCTTGTCGTGATCCTCGCGATATTTCACGTACATATCCGTCGCCGAAAGCGCCATCGGACTATCGATGTAAACCGGAATCGCCGGAATCTTGTTCTCCGCAATAATTTCCCGCAGGTAATACATAAACGTCTGCGTCCGCCCGATCGCAAATGCCGGAATAATCACCGACCCGCCGCGCCCTGCCACGCGATTGATCACGTCGGCCAGTTCTTGCGCCGGATCGCCTGGAGTGTGATCGCGATCTCCATACGTCGATTCGCACAGCAGCAAATCGCATTTCGACGGCGGCGTCGCCGGATCCTTCAAAATCGGCTGATCGTACCGCCCCACATCGCCCGAAAACACGACCACGCTCTTCTTGCCATTTTCCGTGATCGTCAATTCCAGGCTCGTCGATCCAAGAATGTGCCCCGCGTCATAAGCCACGAATTGAAATTCCGGGCTCACCTCAAATGCGCCCGTCCGCGCTGCCGGCTTCATCCGTTTGAAAACGGGATCGACATCTTCCGTCGTATAAAGCGGCTGCGGATCAGAGTGCCGCGCGTATCCATGCTTGCGCGCATGCAGCGTGTCTTCTTCCTGCAGGTGCGCCGAATCCTTCAGCAACAGCGACGTCAGCTCAATCGTCGCCGGATTCGCAAAAATCGGCCCGTGAAATCCGCTCTTCACGAATCGCGGCAGCCATCCCGTGTGATCCAGATGCGCATGCGTCAGCACGCAATAGTCGATCGTCTTCGGATCGACCGCCAGCGGATCATAATTCCGATCCTGTAATTCCGGCGACCCCTGAAAAATGCCGCAATCCAAAAGCAATTTCTTGCCGGCGGCCTCAACTAAATATTTGGATCCAGTGACAGTACCCGCAGCGCCCAGGAAGGTTAGTTTTGGCATAGGCCCGCATTGTACCCAATGCACGCGCCGATTCGATAATCGCCCGTTCTTAATCCTTTACGAGATACAACGCCCGCTCCAACTCCACTTCCAGCTTCGCGCCCCGGGGCAAATCCACTTCATGCCCGCGCCCCGACTCCACCAGATACGCCGCAATCGCCGCCGCCATCGCGCCTTCCGCGACTTCCTTCTTATCGTGATCCTTCACGCCCTTCACCGCGCCCATCGCCGCGCCTGCCGCCGCCGCTTCCGCAGCCGCCTGCTGCGTGCTCATGCGCCCCTCGATCAATCCCTCTTGCTGGGGGCCTCCGCTTCTCACGCTGTGATCTCCCGGCACCGAAATGACTTCCGCCACGATCGGCAGCGGCCCAAAATTTGTCTTGATGTCATCAAACGTCAACCAGATCTTCGCGCGCCCCGCAATCCCCGCCGACTCCACGCGGCTGATGTGCCCGATAATCTCCGCGCCCGCCGGCAAATAAATCCCGCTGCCCGCCTCGAGCGGCTCCAGCGTCCGCACCTTGAATCGACCGTTCCTGCGCGAAGTCTCCGTGTTCAGTTCATCTTCCAGCTTTACCAAAAATCGCGTCCCAGGAACGACTGCGTACGCCTCCACCGGCAACGCCGCACTGCGCCGCCCATTCGCCGGTTTCGTCAACGGATGCGCCGGCTGAGTCGGAGCCGCATCTTCCATCTGCATCGATCGATCGACCTGATCTTGATTCCGATCTTGATCCTGAACCTGATTCGGATCATCGCTCTGCGCCGGCACCCGATCCCGCGAAATCACCGGTCTCTGCTCATCCGTCGCCGTCCCCGGATCCTGCTGCGCCTTCGCGCTGGCCGGGAAACTCAGAAAACTCACGGCACCGATCAACACCGTCATCATCAATCCCGACGAAAACGCACGCATAACCCCTCCCGCAACCTATGCTTCGACCCACCCATGGAGGAGCACTGCCAGGTCCACTGGGCGCCACGAGATAAGTGGCCGTAAGTCAATCGGTTGGAGTGATTACAAGACAGTGGCGCGAGCCCGCAGTGTCGCATCTTCCCACCAGCCGCAACCGCCACCCGACACCGCGCCACACGGCGCAATCATGTAGGGGCGCAGCATGCTGCGCCCCTAACGCCCAGCCGTAAACCCCTTCTCAATTCGCGTTTTCTGCGGGGGGGGCGAGAGCTCACGCCACCGTTTTCAAATATTTTCGAATCCTCTTCAAAACCTTCGCGTACATCGGCAATGTCACTTTCCCGGTCGACGTATTTTGCTGGCTCGGATGATAGACGCCGAACAACCTCGCCCCGACCGCCGGCAAGTCCACCTCAGCCCCATGCCCAAACGGATACGCCGCCCGCGAAACAATAAACCCCTGCGCCTTCAAAATCCCTAAATAAACATCCCACCCAATTTTCCCGAGCGCCAAAATCGCGCGCGGTTTCAAAATTTCCAACTCACGTTCTAGGTAAGGTCTGCAATGCGCCAACTCGCTGGGCAGCGGCTTATTGTCCGGCGGAGCGCACCGCGCCGCCGCCGTAATGTACGCATCGGTCAGCGCGAGCCCATCATCGCGCTGCACCGCCACCGGCCGATTCGCAAACCCCGCGTCGTACAGCGCTCGATACAAAAACTCTCCCGACTTATCCCCCGTAAACGGCCGCCCCGTCCGATTCGAACCATGCGCTCCCGGCGCCAATCCAACCAACATCAATTTCGCTTCCGGATCTCCAAATCCCGGCACCGGCTTGCCCCAATAAATCCAATCGCGATACGCCCGCCGTTTCTCTCGCGCCACCGCTTCGCGATACACAACCAGGCGCGGACATTTCCGGCACGCAACAATTTCTTCGTTCAAAACGCTCAGCAGTTCCGCAGCGTCCGGCATCGCTATGCCGGCTTCTGCCGCGACATGATCGCCATCAACTCCGCAAACGGCACCGCGCCATCCAGCATCACGTCAAACGTCCCACGCTCCAGCAACTCTCTCCCAACGCGTCGCGCGTGCCCCAGCGCCGACCGCATCACGCCCGAGCCCATACTCACGCGCGCCACACCCATCGCCTGCAATTCATTCACGTTCGGTCCGCCTGCCGTCGCCAAAATATTCAGCGGCCCATCAACCGCCTTCACCAACCGCGCAATCGTCGCCGCATCCTTCAATCCCGGCACAAACAAACAATCCGCGCCAGCCTTCCGATACGCTCGCAATCGTTCCACGGTTCGCTCAAATCTCGTCTCAGCCGGACCAATCGGCATCAGAAAAATATCCGTCCGCGCATTTAACACCAGCGGCACGCCAATCGCTTCCCCCGCTCGCCGAATCGCCTGAATTTTTTCGACCTGCGTCGCGAGATCGACATGCGTACTCTCATCGCTGCCCGTCACATCCTCCAGATTCATCCCGACGGCGCCAGCCTCCGCCATCGCCTTCACCGTCGCCGTCATATCTTCAATCGTCGGCCCATATCCCGCTTCGAGATCCGCCGTCACCGGCACATGCACTGCCCGCGCAATCCGCCCCACAACATCCAACATCTCCTCGCGCGAAATAAGCTGCCCATCCGGATACCCCAGCGAAGCCGCAATCCCCGCGCTCGTCGTAGCGATCGCTGGAAACCCCATTTCCTCAAACACCCGCGCACTCGCCACATCCCAGGCATTCGCCAACGCCAAAATCCGCCCGCCATGATGCAACTTCCGCAGTTGTTCAGCTTTTCGGGCTTGTCCTTGTATGTCCATGCGATCCTCAGCGCAGTAGTTTCATCGCCTCTTCATGAATGACACCGTTCGTACTCAAATAATCGCCCGTGTAAATCGTTGGCTCTCCCTCGATGTTCGTCGACCTTCCCCCGGCCTCTTCGATAATGATCCCCAGCGGCGCCAAATCCCACGGCTTCGAAGTCCAATCCAGCGCGGCATCGATCGCGCCTTCCGCCACCAACATGTGCTGCCAAAATCCCCCGAGCGACCGACTGTTCCGCGAAGCATCCAGCAACCGGCGAATCCGCGCCCGATCCTCCGCATTCTTACTCGGCCCCGTCCCTGTCGTAAAAACCATCGCCTCGCTCAGTTGCGGAGTCCGCGAAACGCGAATCTTCTCCCCGTTGCGAAACGCCCCTTCGCCGCGATACGCCCACCACCGCGTCCCCAGCGCCGGCGCACTGCACATCCCCGCTACAATCTCGCCATTCAGCTCAATGCCCAGCAACGTCCCGAACGTAGGAATCCCGCGCGAAAACTCCTCGGTCCCATCAATCGGATCGATGATCAACCGCGGCCTTCCCGCCGACCCCCTGTCGCCTGCCGCGTTCGATTTCGCACTGCCGGTCCCTTGCTCTTCCCCATAAACATCCAGTTCCAACCCACTCTCCGCCACGCGCTTGCGCGCCATCTTCTCAATGGCCCCATCCGCCTGCGTCAGCGCCGTCCCATCCATCTTCCGCTCGACGCGCAGCGAACTGTTCCGAAAACAATCCAGCGACATCGCATCCGCCTCATCCGAAATCCCCCGCAACAACGCCCCATACTTTTCCGAGTAGCTCACCATCTCTCCGTCATCTTCTTGAATTCCAATGTCGACTGTCGGCCTCTTCCACTCACAGTTTGACACCGCCCACCCACCCATACAAAATTACGAAGTGTCCGCTCAAACTC
>Ga0206939_10224_pt2 | contig 13365 bp, 11 predicted proteins | sample Alteio_BWOrgHeat_10_FD_152921 | JGI IMG/M metagenome (GOLD analysis project Ga0206939, IMG submission 152921) | Enriched cells from forest soil in Barre Woods Harvard Forest LTER site, Petersham, Massachusetts, United States -... | ecosystem: Environmental > Terrestrial > Soil > Temperate forest >... | reverse complement strand
AATTCCGTTTCAACCGGCGCGACGGAAAGGCAGTTTGATTTCTCGCCGCAATCACCACAGCCTTCGCAGACGCGCTCGTTGATCATGATGCGCTTGGCGGGGTCAACCATCAGGCCGCGTTTGCGGCGGCGGCGCTTTTCAGCGGCGCAGGTCTGGTCGTAAATCATGATGGTCACGCCGGGCGTTTCGCGCAGCATACGCTGGACTTGATCAAGATCATCGCGGTGGCTGATATGCGTGCCGGTCGGGAAATTAGCGGATTTGCCGTACTTCCACGGCTCGTCAGAAACGATATAGATCAGCTTTGCGCCCTCGGCGGCCACCTGCTGCGCCACCTGTTCGACGCTCAGCTGGCCATCTACATGCTGCCCGCCCGTCATGGCGACGGCATCGTTATAGAGAATTTTGTAAGTGATATTGATATTGGCGGCGATCGCGGCGCGGATGGCAAGCAGGCCGGAGTGGAAATAAGTGCCGTCACCAAGGTTCGCGAACACATGCTTCTCGGAGGTGAACGGTGCCTGACCGATCCATGGCACGCCCTCGCCGCCCATCTGCGTGAACATGACAGTCTTGCGGTCCATCCACATCGCCATATAGTGACAACCGATACCGGCCAGCGCGCGGCTGCCTTCCGGCACAACGGTCGAGGTATTATGCGGGCAGCCGGAGCAATAGTATGGCATGCGCACGACGGGCGAAGGCTTGCCCTTCAGGTCAAAATTCTTGTGGATCATCGCCATGCGGTCTTCGAAGGATTTGACCTCGGTCAGCCCCTTCAGGCGCTTGATCAGCACATCAGCAATTTCCGGCGGCGACAGCTCATAAGTTTCGGGCAGCAGCGGAGCGCCCTTCTCATCCGTCTTGCCGACGACGCGCGGGCGTTTGGAAGCATCGACGTTGAACAGGATCTTTTTAATCTGCTCTTCGATCAATCCGCGTTTTTCTTCGACAACGAGGATTTCATCGACCTGCTCCGCCAGCTTGCGGATACCTTCGTTTTCAAGCGGCCAGACGAGCGTGACTTTGTAAACGGCAATCCCCAGTTCTTCCGCGCGGCTGCGCGTGATGCCGAGATCTTCCAGCGCCTGCATCGTATCCATCAGGCCCTTGCCGGTGGCGACGATGGCGAGGCGCTTCTGTGACGGATTGATAATGTATTTGTCGAGGCCATTGGCGCGGGCATAGGCCTGCGCTGCCGGAAGCTTCAGGTTGATCAGACGTTCTTCCTGCGCGACAGGCGGATCATACCAGCGGATGTTAAGCCCGTCCGCGGGCATGTTGAAATCAGCCGGCGTCCTGAATTGCAGCGAAAAGGGATCGGAGAAGACGGAGGCAGAACTGTCCGCGAAATCACTGATAATTTTAAGCCCCGTCCAGCAGCCCGAATAACGCGACATGGCGATACCATGCAGCCCGAGTTCAAGCGCATCCTCGATACCTGTCGGGTGCAGCATGGGGATCATGCAGTGGATAAAAGCATGTTCCGACTGGTGCGGAAAGGTGGAGGATTTGCAGGCATGGTCGTCGCCCGCCAGCGCGAGGACGCCGCCGTGTTTCGATGTTCCCGCCGCGTTGGCGTGTTTCAGCGCGTCAGCCGAGCGGTCGACGCCGGGGCCTTTGCCGTACCACATGCCGACGATGCCGTCATATTGCGCGCCGGGGCCGAGGTTAAGCTGCTGGCTGCCCCAGACGGCGGTTGCGCCCAGATCTTCATTCACGCCAGGGACAAACTTGATATTGTATTCTTCCAGATATTTTTTGGCCGATGTCAGCGCCATATCCAGCCCGCCCAAGGGCGAGCCGCGATAGCCGGAAATAAACGTCGCCGTGTTGAGGTTGCGCGCGGCATCCAGCTGCTGCTGCATCATCGGGATACGCACGAGCGCCTGCAGGCCGTTCAGATAGATACGGCCCGATTTTTCAGTGTACTTGTCTTCCAGCGTAACCTGACGGAGCATGTGCCTATTATCCTCGTTTTGAACTCAGGAATAAACTAGTGACCGCGGAGGATTTGAGCAACTTAATTTCATTTGTTTTCATATATTAAAAGTGGTATTTCATATAAATATTCGTTGACGGGTTTTTTGCGCGCTGTTAGATTGCAGCATCATTTTTTATAATTATGGAGTGCCGCCATGACTTATGGATCCGAATTACGCCGCCTTAGAAAGATAAGGCAGACTTTGGCGCCAGAATATCCCGGTGATCCGAGCAATACCCACGTTATCTCCACGATCAGAAAACAATTCAATGCGGCTGCATTAGATGCAGAATTTTCAAAAGAGATGCATGGCCTGCATATCAGACCCGGCCAGCTATGGACTTTAAATCGCGCAGCAGGGAAAAAAGGCTTTGAAGGAAAATATGATCCGGATAGATACCCTTTTATAGAGCTCAATTATATAGAGGATTTCATGAAGGCCGCCCGCCGCGTTGTGAACGACGATAAGGCCCTCGCCGCCGCCATGCCCGGCACATTCGAGCAGAAAGACGCCGAACTTCTAGAAAAACATAAACTCCCATCCCTGGCCGCGCTGGTGCAGGCGAAGCTACAAAAATAAATTAACAGCAGAAAAAGGATATAACCATGACCGACCTCAAACTGAACGAAGAAGAAAAACAGCGCCTTGAGAAAATTGCCCAAGCCATTGGTTGGGGCAACATGGCTTCAGTGCTGACAGAGCGTTTCAACTCAGCAGCGGCAGATAACAGACCTTTTCTTGCGACGTATAAGGCTTTCACTAAAAAAGAAGGCAAAGAACAGACTCGGTATATAGAAGAAAGTATAAGGAAACACCTGGACAGCACTCTTTTTAGTGTTAACGGGAAGGACGCCAAGAGCGCCTTATCTGCCCTGAAGAGCGCAGAATTTGACCTGAAAAGCGCAGATATTTTCATGAGGGCTGCACGCCGCGCCGGCGAAGGCGCAGAACTCGCAGCTCTTCTTCCTATTAATAAACTTGATAAAAAGGATGCAGCAGTGCTTGAAAAGTTAAAGCTAAGCTCTTTAGCTGCCGCAGTCCGGGCGAAACCATAGAGATTCATCTTCCCCTTTTCCCAAATCCGTGGTACAAAAACAAAGTTATTAACTCTAAAGTTATGAAAACTATGGAAAGAGGTGATTACCATCGTACAGGTCGTTGTACGCGATAACAACATTGACCAGGCACTGCGTGCATTGAAGAAAAAGATGCAGCGTGAGGGACTTTTCCGTGAAATGAAAATCCGCCGGCACTACGAAAAGCCGTCGGTTAAAAAAGCACGCGAAAGATCCGAAGCCGTCAGACGTTATCGTAAACTCGAGCGCAAACGTAAAGAGCGCGACGGTGAATAGATAGTTTAGTAATCCACTTTCGATTACAGACAAAACCTTGATGTCACCCCGCGCGCGAAGCCGGGGTGACACAGGGGCTCCAAATAAAGGAAGCCAGACATGAATTACAAAGGCGATGCAAATCTAGAAAAACTTCTGAAAGCCGCAGGCGAAACACGCAGCCTGCCGGAAGTGAAGGCGACACTCGAAGGCATCCTTGCCGCGCCGGAAGATATTGCAGCGCCCGCACGCTGGCTGACGCTTTTCAAGACCAATACCGAAGCCGCACAGCAGCTCACAGCGCTGAAAGCGGAGATGCAGGATCACCAGAAGACCTCCTCTCAGGATAAACTGGCGGACCTGCGCGCCGAAATGGCCAAGCGCGGCATCGACGGTTTCTACATTCCCCGCGCAGATGAATTTCATGGCGAATATGTTCCGGAGCGCGCCGAGCGTCTGGCCTGGGCGACAGGTTTTACAGGCTCCGCCGGCAGCGCCGTCGTTCTGAAAGAAAAAGGCGGCTTCTTCACCGATGGCCGCTACACGCTTCAGGCGCGGAAACAGGTGGATGGCAGTGATTTCGATATCTGCAGCACCGCAGCCGACCAGCAGCCGACACCGACAATCACGCCGATGGAATGGATTGAAAAAAATCTTCCGAAGGGCGCGAAATTCGGCATCGACCCGTGGATACAGACCGCGAACGAAGTCAAGAGCATCAAGGCCGCCGTTGAAAAAGCGGGCGGCACGCTTGTGTTTGTGGACAGCAACCCGCTCGACGCCGCATGGAAGGTCCGTCCCGCCATGCCGCTCTCTCCCGTCGTTGCGCAGCCTCTGCAATACGCCGGAAAAGCTTCGGACGAGAAGCGCAAAGCCCTTGCCGACACGCTTAAAGCAAAAGGCGCCGATGCACTCGCCATCAGCCTGCCGGAAGAAACCTGCTGGCTGCTGAACGTGCGCGGTGGCGATGTGCCCTGCACGCCTTTCGCCCTCTCCTACGCGATCGCCCATAAGGACAATACTGTTGACTGGTTTATCGACCAGCGCAAAATAACCGACGAAACCAGAAAATGGGTTGGCCCCGATGTGCGCATCCATGACATAGCGGAATTCCAGCACAGCCTCGCGGCCCTTGCCAAAAAAGGCAAAAAAGTATGGGTCGATCCCGGCTCCGCACCCATCAAGGCACAAACCATCGTCACCGATAACGGCGGCACGGTTCATGCCGAGCGCAGCCCGCTGCAGCTGATGAAAGCGCTGAAGAACGATGTCGAGATCGCCGGCATGGCCGCGTGCCATATCCGCGACGGCGCAGCGCTTACGCGTTTCATGGCCGCCATTGCCGAACCCGGCGCCGCTGCCAAATTCGATGAAATCTCCGCCTCCGACCTGCTGGAAAGCTATCGCGCAGAGGGCGACAAGTTCCGCGGCCTCAGCTTCGAGACCATCTCCGGCGCCGGCGGCAACGGCGCGATCATCCATTACCGCTCCACGCCGGAAACCAGCCAGCCGATTTTGGCCGGTCCGGTTTATCTGGTCGATTCAGGCGGGCAGTATCTTGACGGCACGACAGACGTCACCCGCACGCTCGCGGTCGCAAAGCCCACGGCGGAGATGAAAGAAAACTTCACCCGCGTCCTCAAAGGTCACATTCAGGTTGCGATGTCCGAATTCCACGCAGGCACCACCGGCGACAAGCTGGATGTGAAAGCCCGCGCCGCGCTGAAAGAAGTCGGCCTTGATTACGCCCACGGCACCGGCCACGGCGTCGGCAGCTACCTCTCCGTGCACGAAGGACCCGCCGGCATCACCCCGACCTCGAACTCTGTGCCTCTCGAACCCGGCATGATTCTTTCGAACGAACCCGGCTATTACAAGGAAGGCGCCTATGGCATCCGCCTTGAAAGCCTCGTCGTCGTCATTGATACCGGCAAGAAAGACACCGATGGCAAAAACCTGCTCGGGTTCAAAACCCTGACAATGGCGCCCATCGATACCAACATGGTCGAGCCCTCCCTGCTGACGGCAGACGAGATGAAATGGCTGAACAGCTATCATGCTGAAGTGCAAAAAAATCTCCTGCCTCTTCTTGAGAAGTCAGACCCGAAAGCCGTCGCTTTCCTGAAAAAGGCAACCGCTCCTATACAGAAAGCTGCCCCCGCGCCCAGCGCCCGCAGAATTAAATTGCTTTTCCTGTAAAAGGGCCTGCATACAGCCTCCTTTTGTTGCCATTTAGAGCCGTGTCGGCTATAAGTAAATGGGGGTATTGTGCATGGATCAGATCTTTCGGAAGATACAGCGGACCGTTAACGACCTGACCGCGAAACCGCTGGAGGTCAATCTGCACTCGGTCCCCGCCGTCAAGAACCTCTATTTGCGTCTCGTCGATACTCTGCAGGACAAAGACAAGCAGCTGCAAAGTCTCACGGTCGCCTATATCAGCGCCCTCAGCCTTATAGCCATTCTGTCCATATTCGGCCACCTCGTCACGGCCCACCTCACCAGCAATCAAAAAGAAAACGCCGAGGTCACGTTCACGATCACCAACATGCGGTCACTTGTCGATACCGTCATTTCGCAAGCGGCGGCCTTCAAAGCCTCGAAGGACTCTTTCGACGATGACCTGATCAACCAGTCTCTCGATCAGCTGCAAAAAGAATGCTCCAGAATAGAGACTTACGGCAGCGACGCCATAAACGGGATACTCCGCGATCCCCAGTTCGAGCTGAACGACAGAATTAAAAAATTCGTCAAAATAACCGATGACTACCTCATGTATACGCGCACCGACAGGAAAGTCGAAGCCGCGGCCGCTTTCACTGTCCTGACGGGAGAACCGTCAAGGGTCCTCGAGATCAATCTGGACCTGGCCCTTCAGCAATACCGCGCCGCCGTCATGAAGCAGATCGAACATTCCTATGAACTGCAATTCGTCGGCGTCCTGATCATTCTTCTGGTGCTTTTCCTCGAAGCCACGTTCATCTTCCGCCCGATCGTGCGGCATCTCGCGGAATATCACCAGCACCTCATCAAACTCGCCCTGACAGACATGCTCACGGGGCTGAACAACCGCCGCGCGTTTATGCAGCTGGCAAACGCCGGCCTTGATTACTACAACCGGCACAAAAAACCGTTCGCGTTGGTGCTGATGGATCTGGACCATTTCAAACTCATCAACGATACCTACGGCCATAAGGTCGGCGATCTGGTCCTCCAGCACTATTCGGCGCTCGTTCAGAAAGGCCTCCGCGCGCACGATATGCTCGGGCGGATCGGCGGCGAGGAGTTCGCCATTTTTCTTCCCCAGACCACGGCGGAGGAAGCCATGCCCATGATAGAGCGCCTGCGCAAGACCGTCTCCGACGCCTCCTGCCCGTACATAGATGGAAATGGCGAAAACAAAATGCTCAAATACAGCGCCAGCTTCGGCGTCCTCACCGTCACCTCGGGCAAATGGACGCTGGACGAACTCTTTATCAAGGTGGATGAACAGCTCTATAAAGCCAAAGAGCAGGGCCGCAACCGCGTTGAAGTCAGCAAGCTGTAAGCTTAATATTTCATAAAATTAGCTCAACGGCTTGCCAAGTCGAAGTCGTTCTAAAAGCAGCCGGCCCGTCTTCGCCCTGACGGGCTTCGACGTGGCAGCCTTCGACATAATAAAACATTGGCGAAGACTGGAGGCACGGCCCGGAATCGAACCGGGATTGGAGGATTTGCAGTCCTCTACATCACCATTCTGCCACCGCGCCCCGGGGCATTCAGACCGCATAGATATAGCTTTCAAAGCCCTCTCAGGTCAAGGGTGCTATGGAATCATGCTGAAAACTGCTTTATAGGCCGCGGAGAAGGTGTATTATCTAACGACTCGGGAACCCTTTCTGGCTCTACCACAGGGTTAGAAATATGTATTAACACGCTGAATACGCAGAAAAAATGATCACGCCATATAAACGCCTCTCCGTCCTGTCAGTCGCTATGGGCATATCCCTGCTATTGGCGCAAACGGGCTATGCCGAAACAAGCCAGCCCGTGCCAAAGGGGCTGACGCTGAACGATGCCCTCGCCCAGGCCTACCTGAAAAACCCCGATCTCGAGGCTATACGGGCCGAGCTGAGAAGCGTGGATGAAAACTATGTGCAGGCAATGGCCGGGTTCAAGCCAACCCTCAATGGCGTGGCGGATTATACGTCCACCAGTGATGAGGCGGTTCACACGGACCCGAAAACGCTGGCTCTCGCCGTAACCCAGCCCCTTTACAACGGCGGATCGACCGTCGCCGGCGTGGATCAGGCGGATAACACCATCAAGGCGGAACGCGCGAAGCTGGGTGTCACGGAACAACAAGTGCTGCTGGATGCCGTCACGGCCTATATGAACCTCTATCGCGATCAGGATATCGTCCAGCTCAACCTGAACAACGAAAAAGTGCTGACAGGCCGCCTCGAGGAAGCAAAGGAGCGTTTCCAGCTGGGGGACGTGACCAAGACGGACGTCAGCCAGGCACAGTCACGCCTTGATAAGGCAACCGCAGACCGCGTCACCTCCGAAGGCACCATGCAGCAAAGCCGCGCCACCTTTGAGCGCGTTATCGGCCTTCCACCGGAGGGGCTGCAAAAACCGGTGCTGACCACAAAATTCCCGCCGACGGAAGATGATGCGGTGGCGCAGGCGCTGCTGAAAAATCCTTCCATAGCTCTGACCAAATACAGCGAAGACGCGGTCAAGGCGAATACACGCGCACTTGAAGGCGGCAACCTGCCGCAGATAGCGCTGACAGGCTCGGTCGGAAAAGTTTACACCCCTACCGACAGCAGCGTGCTATCCGAAGAAAATGCGAAGACCATCGAGCTGACGGCAACAATTCCGCTTTATGCCGGCGGCAGTACCCTCTCGAAAATCCGCCAGTCGAAGCAGACCGAAAACCAGCTGCGCATGCAGGCGCAGAGCGCGGAGCATGTCGTGCGCGAAGCGGTTATCCAGGCCTGGGAAGGCCTCGCCGCCGCACAGGCCGAAAGCGGCGCCCTGCAATCCCAGATCGATGCCGCCAAGCTGGCGCTGGAAGGCGTTCAGGTGGAAATGAACACCGGCACCCGCACGACGCTGGACCTGCTGGATGCACAGCAGGAATATCTGACGGCGCAGGTGTCCTACGTCAGCGCCGAGAGAGACCGTATTGTCGCCTCCTATAGCCTTTTATCCGCCCTTGGCAACCTGACGGCTGAAGATATGAAACTTAATGTAGAGCTTTATAACCCCGTGAAAAATTTCCAGAACCTGCAGGGCCTTGCGTTTGGCGGGCCTTTTCATGGGGATAAGTGAATAAACTGACTCGCTTTTTTAATCGCAATACCCTAACTTCCTAAGATATTACAACTTCTATATGAATCAGGTGAACACTTGGCTATGGCAGAAGTGAAAACAGAGCAGGAACCGTCTATCGAGGAAATTCTGGAGTCTATACGCCAGATTATTTCCGAGGACACAGAAGGCGAGACAAAGCCTGCAGCAGAAGTAAAGCTTGAGGCTGTGAAGGAACCTGTCGTTCCGCCGTCGTCGCTTTCCCTTTCACCCATACCGACAGCTGCGCCTGTTCTGTCGACATCGATCTCGCTGACGCCGGAACCGGCATCTTCCCTGCCGCCCTCGCCTCCGCTTTCACTCACGCCCGAAGCTCCCAAGGCGGACAAACCTTTTGCCGCGCCTCTGGACCTGACCGATAAAATCGCGCCTGCAACGCCACCGCCGGCCCCTACACCGTCACCTGTTACAATAGAAATGATGGATAGCCCCATGACAGATAAAGATAAAACTAGCGGAGACAAAGCAAGCGGCGACAAGGCAAGCAGCCTGATGTCCCCCGAAACAGCCAGCGCTGTGACTGACTCTCTCTCAAAACTGCTGGCAAGCAATGTTGCCGTCGAAGCCGAAGGCACAGGCCGCACAGGTAAAGTAACACTCGAAGAAATGGCCCGCGAGCTGATGAAACCACTCATTAAAACATGGCTGGACCAGAATCTCCCCGGCATCATCGAAAAGGCTGTGCTGAAAGAAGTTGAAAAACTTTCCCGCCGCGCCATGGATCGTTAATCCTGTTCATAGATAATAAACCGGTGGTCATGTATCATTTTCATTGCTGACCGAAGGGATCTATAATGCTTTATGTACAACAGTCCTTAGGCCCGGGAGAAGAAATTCTAATGGGCGCCAGATTTCACTGGATGTACACCGTGCGCGCCGTTTTCTGGATTCTCTTCGGTCTTGCCCTCGGCATCGGTATCGGTTACGGCGGCATCTGGTGGATAATATCCACGGAAATACGCAATACTTATGCAGACCTCCCGCCTGAAATGTTTGACCAGGTGTGGCACAGAACCGTCCTCATGCACGGCGGCTACCTGCAAATTCTCTGGTCTCTGCATCCGGTTCTGCGTTTTGCCATTCTTGGATTTTTCCTAATAGGGTTATTTTTCTTTGCCCATTTGATGATCATCAAGGCCACGACAGAAATTGCTATTACAAATGAGCGCATTATTTACAAGAAAGGCCTCATCGCCCGCCATGTGGGAGAACTCGGCGTCGACCGTATCGAGGGGGTTTCCGTCAGTCAGGGCGTATGGGGACGTATATGGGGTTACGGAACGGTTATTATCCGCGGTATGGGAGTCGGCGAGGTGATCCTGCCCGCACTGATCGAGGAGCCTATTTCGTTTCGAAAGGCCATACAGGAGGCTAAGACCCTGAGGGACCGCAGTAAAAACCGGTCCAATGCACCACTTGAGGATTTTTAACCATCCCCATGATATAATTGTAATTATGAGTATAAGTAATTTTATTCCAAGAAATTGACTTTTTTGCTATGTTGTTATTAAGATATTTGGGGAACCCAAGACGGAGTAGCTATGGACAACGACCTTATCCGCAAGAACAACGAGGCAGCGGCAGCTTATAGCGCCGACCGCCGCGGTTTTCTGAAGCACGGCCTTCTGTTTTCTGCAGCGCTTGGATTCTGGATGCCGGGACTGGCGCGGGCGGACGAACAACCCGTCGAGGCGCGCAACCTGCACATCACCAACATCCATACCAACGAAAGCTTCAAGGGCGAGTACTGGAATGACGGGGAATACCTGCCCGACGCCTTTGGCGAAATCAAAACCGTCCTCCGCGACTACCGCACCAACCAGAAATTCCCGATCGATCCCCGGCTGATGGACATCCTGTTCGTCCTGCAACACCGGCTGCAGAACTTCGAGCCCTTTAACGTTTTCTCCGGCTACCGCTCGCCGGCGACGAATGCGATGCTGCGCGAAACAACCAACGGCGTCGCCCGCGGCAGCCTGCATATGCAGGGACAGGCGATAGATATCAACCTGCCCGGCACGCGCCTCACCTCGCTGCACAAAGCCGGCATCCGCCTCAAATCAGGCGGCGTCGGCTTCTATCCCGCCAGCGACTTCGTGCATATCGACACGGGTCGGGTGAGGAACTGGTAGTTTCTACTTAGGGACCCGTTCCCTGATATCCTTCAGCACCGGATCCTGATCCCATACATAGGGGCCATCATACCGCGCTATGGTATTGCCATCCCGATCGAGCAGGAAGCTTGTCGGCAAGCCATCATATTTCCACTTAAGCGGCAACTGGCGGTCTTTGTCCCAGTAAACGTCCAGATTTTTGATGCCTCTTTTCTTCAGAAAATCACCGACGGCTTTCATGGACGATGTATCCATAGAAATGGCAACGATCACGAACTTGTCTGCAGGCAGGGCTTTCTGTAACCGGTCCAGTGACGGCAATTCGGCCACGCAGGGCGTGCACCATGTCGCCCAGAGGTTCACCAGAACGACCTTTCCTTTGAAATCCTCCAGCGTTACTTTTTTATCTGATTTGTCGTAAAAATAAACGGCGGACAATGATGGCTTGGCGGCGGACGTTTCGCCTTGCAAAGCCCTGACCGCGCCATAAGACGCAAGAACAATCGCCACAAAAGCAAAAAAGAAAAATTGACGCTTTACCGGCACGGAAAGGACCTCCACAATAACGGATGAGCCTGTAGTATAATGAGGGTTATATGAGATTAACAGTCCTGTCCTTTCACCTGACTCTGGCGCTCGCGCTGGCGGCGGTCGGAGGATGCGGCATCAAGCCGGGCAAGCTCGCGCCCCCGCCTTCCGCCCAGCAGGACACGTTTCCACGGGTCTATCCCGATCCGGCAACAGACCCGAAACCAGAAAGACCACCACAACAATGAGTTTTATCGGATATAAAAAAGGCAAACTGCATATGGAGAACGTTCCGCTGGATCAGATAGCGGAACAATACGGCACGCCTGTCTACTGCTACTCCGCCGAACAACTGGCCGATAATTTTCACGCCTACCAGAAGGCGATGCTCGACGTCATGCCCGAGGACAAATTCACGATATGCTACGCCTGCAAGGCCAACGGCAATCAGGCCATCATCAAGCTGCTCGGCAAGCTGGGCGCCGGCGCTGACGTCGTCTCCAACGGAGAGATGTACCGCGCCTTCAAAGCGGGCATCAAGGCGAAGAAAATGGTTTTCTCCGGCGTCGGAAAAACAGAGGCCGAGCTGGCCCGCGCCATCAAGAACGATATCCTGCAGATCAACGTTGAGTCCGAGTCGGAACTGAACATGATCTCGGCGATCGCCATGAAAGAGCACAAGCAAATCCACATCGCCCTCCGCGTCAATCCCGACGTCGACGCGAAAACCCACGCGAAAATCACCACCGGCACAAGCGAGAACAAGTTCGGCATCGACATCAAGGCGGCCCCCGCCCTCTACCGCAAAGCCAGGGAAATGGGCGGCCTCACGCCGACCGGCGTCGCCGTCCATATCGGCTCGCAGCTGACGGATCTCGCGCCTTACGAAGAGGCGTTTAAACGCGTGGCGGCGCTCGTCGTCGAGCTGAGGCTCCAGAACAACGTCATCACCGTCGTCGATCTCGGCGGCGGCATCGGCATCCCCTACAAGGATGAGGCGCCGGTTGATCTTGAGAGATATGCCGCGCTTATCCGCGATATCATCGTTCCCCTGAATGTCCACGTCGTGCTGGAGCCGGGACGGTCCATTGTCGGCAATGCCGGCGTTCTTCTTACGCGCGTGCTGCATGTCAAGGAAGGGTACGGCAAAAAATTCCTCATCCTCGACGCCGGGATGAACGACATGATGCGTCCCTCGCTCTACGACGCCTATCACGCCATCCTCACATGCAACGAAGCGCCGCCGAAGGGTGCAAAAACGCAATATGATATTGTAGGGCCTATATGCGAGACGAGCGACATATTCCTGAAAGACGCGACGTTTCCGAGAACGGATGCCGGCGCCCTGCTCTCCATCATGACGAGCGGCGCTTATGGCGCTTCCATGTCCAACAATTACAACTCGCGCCCGCTTGCGCCCGAAGTGCTGGTCAGCGACGACCAGTTCGACGTGATCCGCAAGCCGCAGAAAATAGAGGATGTCGTCAATAACGACGTCATTCCCGACTGGCTGGCATGAGATACGGCTTCGTTTTTATACTCAGCTATCTGAGCCTTTTGTGGGAAAGGTTCTGGAACCGCTTTTGGCCGACTGTCAGCGTGATCCTGTTCTTCGCAGCGCTGTCGCTGCTGAACCTGCCGCTGGTTTTCGGGACCGTCTGGCACATGCTTATCCTCGCAGGCTTTGCCGCGGCCGTCACGATGACGCTGCTGCAGACGCGCTACCCCTTCTCGATTCCGTCGCGGGCGGACGTTGAAAGGCAGATGGAGCACGCCAGCACGCTCGACCACCGCCCGCTGCAGGCCCTGAAGGACAAGCCCGCAGAAGACCTGTCGGAGGAATCTTTAAGTCTCTGGCGGAAACACCTGCAGAAAACCGCCCTTGCATTGCACCGCCTGAAAATTTACACGCCGCAGACTGACGTCGCCGGGCGCGACCGCTGGGCGCTGCGTTATATCGCGGTCATCTTTCTCGCCGTGGGGCTGGCGGTGGCGCAGCAGGATGCGACGGCACGTCTCCGTCAGGCGCTGACGCCGGACATCAGCGCT
>Ga0206939_10246_pt1 | contig 13445 bp, 8 predicted proteins | sample Alteio_BWOrgHeat_10_FD_152921 | JGI IMG/M metagenome (GOLD analysis project Ga0206939, IMG submission 152921) | Enriched cells from forest soil in Barre Woods Harvard Forest LTER site, Petersham, Massachusetts, United States -... | ecosystem: Environmental > Terrestrial > Soil > Temperate forest >... | reverse complement strand
GATACGCAAGTCACCAGCGCCGGCCTTTTTCCCTTGGCGCATCTGAAGAAACTCGAGGTGTTATCGTTATCCTGGCAGACGTTATCTCGGGAAGATTTGCGAGCCATGTCGGCGCTCAAACAGTTGAAGACGATCGTGCTGAACGGCGTTCCGTTGCCGGAGTCGACCATGGTTCAACTTCGCAGATTGGGGTCGCCAAGCCCTTGGGATTCGATCGCCGGTCTCGAGCATGCGCAATTCCACGACACGAAAACAATCGATCAAACGGCTTTAGCCGCTCCAGTTCCTGTCCCCTCCATGAAAATGACGACGGCCCTTCCCACACTTTCTCATCCTGAATTCATTCAGGAAAAAGGCACTGTCTCGGCGCCCATCTCTGGCTCGATGACGGCCAGTTCAAAAACTGCAGCACTTCCAAAAATGCCTGTGGTGTCCGTTCCTGAACTTTCGACAGAAGGCAGAGTGGTTTCTATGCCAGCTATTCCTGCGCCGACCGCGGCTTCTCACCCGACAGCTACTTCTTCGGACTCCCCGCTCATCGTAGCTTCCTTGAAGGATGCCGGGCGCGCTTCGCGTCCATCGCCGCGGGTTTCGGGGGGTAACAGTCTGGAAGCATCAAGCCAGAGCGAGGTCGCTCCTCCTCTTCCTGTAAAGGGAACCTTGAAACCGGAATCTGAAGATAATCTTTTGAAAGCCATCACGCTTCAGTCTAACCCGTCGCACACCGGTGGTTTTTCGGGATTATCCGGAATGAGACAGCTCCGGAACACACAGAACATGGTGGCGATCAACACGCTTTCATCCGGCGGCAAAGCCAGCATTGAAGAGCAGGAAGACAAACCGGAAAATTATCTAGGCGATATCTCCGTCGGCGCCGCGCGTTCGCACTAACATATAATAACCTCCATGACTTCAGACGAAAAATGGATGCGCCGCGCGTTGGCGTTGGCTGAAAAGGGCAGTGGTCGCGTGCATCCGAACCCGATGGTCGGAGCCGTTCTCGTTCGCGGAGACCGCGTGGTGGGCGAAGGATATCACCGTCAATTTGGCGGGCCACATGCGGAAGTTGAAGCGCTCCAGAAAGCGGGGAACAAAGCGCGCGGCAGTACGTTATATGTGACGCTTGAGCCATGCGCGCATTATGGGAAGACTCCGCCCTGTGCATTAGCGGTGCGTGAAGCTGGTATTCGGCGTGTGGTTGCCGCGATGAAAGATCCGAATCCGCTAGTGTCTGGAAAAGGATTTCGACTCGTCAAAAAAGGCGGCGCGTCCGTCACCATCGGGGTTCTTGAAAAAGAAGCTCGATACCTTAATCGCGCGTTCATGACGTGGATGACTCGCAAAAGACCTTACGTGACGCTGAAGGTCGCCAGCTCCTTGGATGGTCGGACATCCACCATCACCGGCGAATCCAAATGGATTACGGGGGAAAAAGCGCGGAGCGACGGACACGGCCTGCGCGGCGAAGCGGATGCGATTGCCGTGGGGTCTCAGACGGTATTGTCCGATAATCCGACGCTGACGGCGCATGCGCGAGGCCGCAATCCTTTGCGAGTCATTTTTGCCAGCCGTTTGAAAGTCCCTTTGAGCGCGCGTGTGTTTAATCGGGAGGCCGAAAGTCTTTGCGTCGTAACAGATCATACGCTGCTCCGCCGGATGGATGACTTTAAAAAGAAAGGTGTTCAGGTGCTCCTCTGTCGTGCGGGCCGAACAGGACTAGCGGACATTCGGGATGCTCTTACCCATTTGGCCGCGCGCGGCGTTGCGCATCTTTTGGTAGAAGGCGGCCTCACACTGCAGCAATCGTTTCTCAGCGCGGGTGTTGTGGATGAGGTGGTATGGTATCTAGCGCCCATGATTATTGGCAACGCTAAGAAATTAAAGAACGCACAAAGGCTGGAGGCTATGGATGTCGCTGCAATGGGACTCGATTTGCGAGTGAGAGCATGTTTACCGGAATCATCCAAGAGATCGGCAAAGTAGTAAAATACGACGGAAACACGCTTCGCGTGTCGGCGCCTTTTAAGAAAGTGGCGCGCGGCGAAAGCATTTCGGTCGACGGTGTTTGTTTGACGGTAACCACAATCAAAGGTCGCACTCTCTCATTTGATGTCGGGAAAGAAACCCAACGCATCACGACATTGGGATCGCTTATTGTCGGAGCGCGCGTGAATCTCGAGCGCGCCTTGCGCGTCGGGGATCGCTTGGGCGGGCATTGGGTGAGCGGACATGTCGAAGAGACGGGAACCATTTTAAAGATCGAACGCGACCGGCAGAGTAGTTGGTACACGCTCAAAATGCCCCTTGCTATCGCGAAGTATGTGGTATCCAAGGGAAGCATCGCGATTAATGGGATCAGCCTCACGGTCGCTTCCGTGCGCGGCACGACAATGAAAATTATGATCATTCCTCATGCGCTGGCGCATACGACGTTGGGCGATAAATGCGTGGGGGATGACGTGAACATGGAGCCGGACATCCTGGCCAAATACGCCCTATCCAATTTATGACTTTCTCTTCTATTCCTGATGCTATACGTGATATCAAACGAGGCAAACTCGTTATTGTGGTCGACGATCCTGACCGCGAGAACGAGGGCGATCTCGTTTGCGCGGCGTCCAAAGCGACGCCTGATCTGATTAACTTCATGGCCAAATTCGGCCGCGGACTGATTTGCCTGCCCGTGGTCGGCGAGCAACTGGACAAATTGCGCGTCGCTCCGATGGTCGAGAACAATCAGGAAGTGCGGGATGCCGCCTTCACGGTTTCCGTCGACGCCAAACGCGACGTGACAACCGGCGTTTCCGCCGCGGATCGGTCGCGTACCATTAACACGCTCATCAATCCAAAAACGAAGCCCGAAGATCTGTCGCGTCCCGGCCATATTTTTCCTTTGCGTTACCGCGAAGGCGGCGTGTTAGTGCGTGCCGGTCACACCGAAGCGGCCGTCGATTTAGCCAAGATGGCGGGACTTTATCCGGCCGGCGTCATTTGCGAGATCATGAATGAGAACGGATCGATGGCGCGTATGCCGGAGCTGCGAAAATTTGCCGCGAAGCATCGTCTGAAAATGATTACGATCGAAGGCTTGATCGAATATCGCCGGCGCAACGAGCGTTTGGTGAATCGGTCCGTCAGCGCCAAGCTGCCCACCCGCTACGGAGAATTTGCGCTGCACCTTTACGAAGATTCGCTGAATAAGGAAAATCATTTGGCGATTGTGCATGGCGACGTGTCGGGCAAGAAGGATGTGCTTGTGCGCGTCCATTCCTCTTGCTTTACGGGAGACACTCTCGGCTCGTTGCGCTGCGACTGCGGCGATCAGCTGCAGAAGGCGCTTGAGCGCATTGCGCAAGAGGGCCGCGGTGTCGTGCTTTATATGCATCAAGAAGGCCGCGGGATCGGGCTTGAGAATAAACTCAAAGCCTACGCGCTTCAAGATCGCGGGATGGATACGGTGGAAGCCAACGAGGCGTTGGGATTCAAACCAGACCTCCGCCAATACGGCATCGGCGCGCAGATCCTCGTCGATCTCGGGCTCTCGTCAATCCGTCTTATGACGAACAATCCCAGAAAGATCGTCGGGATCGAAGGCTATGGCCTTCGTGTGACCAAGCGCGTGCCGCTGGAAATTCCGGCGAACAAAACCAATAAACGTTATCTGAAAACCAAGAAAGACAAGTTAGGCCATTTGCTCGAACATCTCACGGTCAGATAAAAAGGAAAAATCTATGTCTGCCTCTAAATCCAAAATGACGTTGCCGAAAAATGCCGCCGAAGGGAAGCGCTTTGCGATCGTCGTGTCGCGCTATCACGAGGAACTGACGCAGGAGCTTTTGTCCGCCGCCGAAAGCGCGCTGAAAGAACTAGGCGCTTCCGCCGAGAGCATCCACACATTCTGGGTTCCCGGCGCTTTCGAAATTCCGTCCGCCGCCCGCGCCATCAGCCAGCATCATGAGGCGGACGCGATTATTTGTTTGGGTGTCATTTTAAAAGGCGAAACGTCGCACAACGATTACATCGCGCATGAAGTCGCGCGCGGCATTTCGCAAATTCATGCGGCGACCGGTATTCCCGCGACGTTCGGCGTCTTGACGCCGGATACGCTGGAACAAGCGAAAGCGCGGTCCGGCGGAGCGAAAGGGAATAAAGGAAAGGAAGCGGCCGAAGCGGCCGTTGCCATGATCCATCTGCTCGACGAGATCAAGCAGGGACCGAAAAAGAAAATTAATAGTGTCGGGTTTTGAGCTTTGACAGGTTCTAGACGCTTAGGCCGGGAAGCGGCCCTGCAGATGATTTACTTGAAGGACGTGAGCCGCAATGGCCTCGAGTCCATTCCGGATGCCGTTTGGTCCGAAGAGCCGCTGGGGTCGCAGACGCTGGAGTTTTCGCGGCAACTTGTGGACGGCGTCTTGGCCGAGCAAGCGGTGATCGATCCGCTCATCAAAAAATACGCCGAAAACTGGGACATGCACCGGATGGCCGCGATCGATCGCTGCATCCTGCGCCTGGCCGCTTACGAGCTCCTGTATGAACCGGAAACTCCCATTAATGTTATTATCAACGAAGCTGTCGAGATCGCCAAGAAGTATTCGACCGGAGAGTCGAGTAAATTCGTCAATGGGATTCTCGACAAAATAAAACTTGAGAGGGGCCAAATTAAAAAAGGATAAGTATGGAAAGAGCTGAAGCCAAAAAATTGGTTCTGGAGTTGCGCGAGAAAATTCTGCAGCATGATTACCGCTATTACGTTTTAGCCCAGCCGGAAGTGTCGGACCAAGAATACGACAAGCTTTACCGCCAGCTCGTCGACCTCGAAAAACATTTCCCCGATCTCGTGTCGCCGGAATCTCCAACGCAGCGCGTGGGCGGCCAACTTGTGGGAGGCTTTCAAACCGTCAAGCATCGTGTGCCGATGCTGTCGCTCGACAATACGTTTAACGAAAACGAAGTGCTCGAATGGGATGACCGTTTGCAGAAGCTGCTTGGCGTGATTGAACACAATTTTGTTGTCGAACCCAAAGTCGACGGCGTCAGCCTTTCGCTCATCTATGAGAACGGTAAGCTTGTGCGGGGCGTCACCCGCGGCGACGGCGAGACGGGCGAGGATATCACCGCCAATGTCCGGACGATCCGTTCCATTCCGCTGCGTTTGCGCGCGCCATTCCCTAAATTTTTTGACGTACGCGGCGAAGTCTATATGAACAAAAAAGATTTCGCCAAGCATAACTCCGAGATGGAAAAGCATGGCCTTGAAACCTTCGCTAATCCGCGCAATGCGGCGGCGGGTTCTCTGCGGCAGAAAGATCCGACCATGACCGCGACGCGGCCGCTGCGGTTCCTTGTCCATTCCTTCGGTGTGGCTGAAGGATTGACCTGGACCACGCATTACGATTTCTTGAAAGCCTGTGCGGTGATGGGGCTTCCGTCGTCTCAGCTGGCTCAACGCTGCGACAACATCATGGACAGCATGAAGCATTGCCGGATGCTAGAGCGCGAGCGCGACAGCCTGCTCTATGACATCGATGGGGCGGTCATTAAAGTGAATTCGTTCGATCTGCGGCAGAAAGCGGGCTTCACCCATAAGTCGCCGCGCTGGGCGGTCGCTTACAAGTTTGCGGCTCAGCAAAGTGAAACAGAGATTTTAAACATCATTGCTTCCGTCGGGCGTTTAGGCACGATCACTCCGGTGGCCAAGCTGCGTCCCGTCACTGTGGGCGGCGTGACCATCTCCAATGCATCCCTTCATAATTTTGATGAGATCGAACGTTTAGGCCTTAAAATCGGCGACCGTGTGATCGTCCAGCGCGCGGGCGATGTCATCCCTAAGATTTTAAAAGTGCTCATCGAAAAGCGGCCCAAACAAACCAAGGTATTTTCTGTTCCAACGGAATGCCCCGCATGCGGCGGCCCGATCGTGCGTGAAAAGGAAATCGATGTCGCATACCGCTGTACGAATTCCGGATGCCCGGCGCAGTTGTCTCGCGGTCTTGTGCATTTTGCTTCGCGCGACGCGATGGACATCGAGGGGCTGGGCGAATCCGCGGTGGAGCAGCTCGTCCAGAAAGAGCTCGTAAAAAACATCGCCGACATCTATTTTGTGGAACGCAAAGATCTCCTTAAGCTCGAACTCTTTGCGGAGAAAAAGGCGGATAACCTTTTAAAAGCTCTCGAGAAAAGCAAGACTCGACCCTTGTCGCGCTTGCTTTATGGGTTAGGTATACGGCATGTCGGGGAAAAAGCCGCGCTGACGCTGGCGGAAAAATTTGTCACGCTGGACGCGCTCTCCCAGACTTCCCTCGAAGAATTCCAGGCGATCCATGAAATCGGGCCCGTGCTCGCGCAGGCGCTTGTCGATTACTTTAAGCTCGAAACGACGCCCGGCATTTTGCGCAAGCTTAAACGCGCCGGTCTCGCGATGAAAGAAGATGTCGTTCAAAATAAAGGCCCGCAGCTTCTGGCGGGTAAGACCGTCGTGTTCACGGGCGAACTGCAGAAATTCTCTCGCTCGGAAGCCGAACGCCGCGTGCGCGCTTTGGGTGGCAATGCAACGGGCAGCGTCTCTGCCAAAACGGATTTTGTCGTCATTGGCAAAGAGCCTGGGTCCAAATACACCAAGGCCCAAAAACTGGGCGTCAAAATCCTCACCGAAAAAGAATTTCTGAGCAAATTCGCCGATAAACAAAATTAAGAATTAGTTGTACCTGCCGGGCCTTCCTGAGTGTCTAATTAGCAACCGATTTTAATAAGGAGACTTTAATGCCGAAATTGCCGTCTATCAGTTTGATTGTTTTATCATTCATGGTTCCTTGTACAGCACGTGCTGAATACCAGACTCAAAGCTTTCCACCCGCCCATGAACTTTTCGCGCCGCTTCAGGCGGACCCCGCGACGCCCAAATTCGCTTTTGAACTCGGCGCTCCGGTAGCCCATACGGGAATCGCGCGCGTTGACGTGGGCGATTATTTAGGGATCTATCGTTGGGCATTGGGTAACGTCGGCGCGCTTCAGCTCAACATCGGCGGTGCGATCAATACTCGGTTTGATGCTACCCCCTCACACAATCTTCAAGTGATCGATTTTTACGGCAATGTGCCGCTCGATCTGCGCATTGGAAAATGGTCTCTTCGGTCCATGTTCTATCACGACAGCTCCCACTTGGGAGATGATTATCTGCGCGAGAGAAATATTCAGGATATGAATAATTCTTGGGAAGCGTGGCGGGAAACATTATCTTTTCAGCCGTGGAGCATGCTGCGTATTTACGGCGGTTACCAGCAGGCGATCCATACGAAGCCCAATTGGCAGGGCCGACGGTCCGCTCAGGCGGGTTTCGAAATGTATTTCAACACGTCTGAGCATGCCTTCTGGCATCCCTATTGGGCTAATGATATGCAGTCCTGGCAGCGTTCGGATTCAGTCCCCACGTACGTTTCTCAGTTAGGATTTAAAACCGGCGATAAATTTTCGCGCGGTCGCGGTATTTCTTACTTTGTCGAATTCCAATCTGGTCCGCGCTACGAAGGACAGTTCTTTTCTCAAAAGGAAACGTATTGGGGCGCCGGTTTGAAATTCGCGCTTTCGGATCATCTGCTGGCTCCCTCGGAAGAACCTGCGCCAATCACGCCGACGCCCGTGCCTACAATCGACGTTTCCACGCCGACAGCCGTGTCGCCTACGGTCGTGCCTTGACACGGTATCGAGTGCGAATGATATAGTAAAGCTATGGCCAGTTTTGACGCAGACATCGGTTGGGCTTCTACTCAAGCCATGGTGCTCTGCACCTGCAAGCATTACTTCCGCAGTCACAGGCCCATCAGCCGCAAGTGCAGCATTTGCGCGTGCGAACATTTTACGGATCAACATTCCGCGAAAGAGCCGCCTCCGGTTCCTGTTTCACAGCCCTCGTAACTTCTTTCTAGGGTGAACGCCCACTACCTTCCCGTCGCGGCCTGGCATCTCATCAAGCGCACGGCCATCAAGCATCCTCCGAAAATTGTTAGCGCGGCCGCGGGGTTCTTCATATTTCAAATGGTGATCGGACGTTTGCGCAGCGGGAGTTGGATCGACTCGATCTTACTCGCTCTCATTACAACTGCCTTGTTAATATTTGTTGTGGCGGCGCTTTATATCCTGTTTACGCAGCCTGGGTATCGTCTCTTTAATTTTTAACAAAAGCCCGCTTCTTTTATAAAATAGAAATATGTTCCGATCCCTTCCGCTGTTTTCCGTCTTCCTATTGCTTTTGCCCGTGATCGCCTCCGCCGAATTAGGCGACGGCTGCACCATTGCCATTATCCAACCTCAATCGGCGGCCGATAAAGCGGGCGCGCGTTTGGGTGATATTCTGCTCGAAGCTGACGGAAAATCGATCGGCACGATGAGCGACCTTCACATTGCCGTCACGCCGGTGGAGGGGGAATTCGTCATGAAGGTTCAGCGCGCTGACAAAATTGTGAAGCTAAAAGCGGATGTTCATACGACGCCGGGAATGCCTAAGCTGGGAGTGCGCTGTGTTCCGCTGAAAGATGATGCGAGCGTGAGCGCGGTGGATGCTCCGAAAGTAGTCGCTCAAGAGCAGGAGGGAGAAGATCTTCCTAAATTAGTACCGGCCGCTGCTCCGTCGGCATCTATTCAGACCTTGGCTCCATTAGCGGGTGCCTCCGCAGTCTCTTCACCCGCGCCTTCCGCTACTAAGCCGGAGGTTGCTGCGGCTGATGCGGAACAAGATTCTGTTCTTCCAGATAGCGCGGGCACGCTGCTCGACTGCCCGTTCCCGATGCCGGCTCATGCAAAAGCAAAGTTGACACTCAAGGATGGTCACACCGTAGAAGGGAAACTCATCAGCTGCGAACCGCAAAAAGTCTCCATCCGCAGCGGCCTCCTATCCGGCACATTCCTTTCCAGCCGCGTCCTAAAAATAGAAATACTTCCCTAAAAATAAAAAACACCCACGTTCGCGCATTAGACCTGGTCTAATGGCGCAATATAATGCACTTCCGCAAAAATAGTACCAGGTACTCTTTTTGCTAGAGGTTTAATTAGGCCTGAAACAGCCTTATAATGCGTTTCCACAAAAAGAGTACCTGGTACTATTTTTTTAGGGGGTTCCGAGGATGATTTTGATGTGGTGTTCGGCTCCGTCGTCGGTGAGCATGATCGCGACGCCTCCCCTGACGGGTTTGCCGTCGACTTCGACCGATTGCACGCCTTTGCAGACGCCTTTGGGGTTTTCCACCGTTACGTCGTAACGCGCGGAGTGATAGCGGAAAGAGAGTTCAAATCCCGGCCATGTGCGCGGGATGCAGGGGTCCATGAACAGCGTTGTGCCGCGCAAACGGAAGCCTAAAATCCATTCGATGCCCGCGCGGTACATCCAGCCCGCCGCGCCCGTGTACCAGGTCCATCCGCCGCGTCCTGTGTGCGGAGCTTCTGCGTAAATATCGCCCGACAGTACGTAAGGTTCCACTTTGTAGCGTTGAATGTCTGTGCGCGTGCTACCGTGATGAATGGGATTCAACATCGAAAATAATTGGCCGGCTTTGTCGCCGTCTCCAAGAGCCGCGAACGCAAGCACGGTCCAAATGGCGGCATGCGTGTATTGTCCGCCGTTTTCCCGAACGCCGGGAAGATAGCCTTGAATGTATCCCGGGTTCGGCTTGGTCTGATTGAAGGGCGGCGTGAAAAGAAGAACGAGAGACTCTTTCTCGCGAATCAATTGGTCGGAGACGGCCGCCATGGCCTTCGTGGCTCTCGCCGGATCTGCGGCTCCCGAGAGAACGCCCCAGGACTGCGCGATCGAATCAATGCGGCATTCTTTGTTCGCGGCTGATCCGAGCGGCGATCCATCGTCGAAGTAAGCGCGGCGATACCATTCGCCGTCCCAACCGTTACGCTCGAGCGCGGCTTTCAGTTCGCTCACGTGCACCCGCCATTTTTCCGCTCGCGCATTGTCGCCGCGCGCATCCGCGACCTTTGCAAATTCCCAGAGCGCGGAATGTAAGAACCAGCCGAGCCAAATACTTTCGCCTCGGCCTTCAAAGCCTACGCGGTTCATGCCGTCGTTCCAATCGCCGCTGCCCATGAGTGGCAGGCCGTGGCTGCCGACCGCGAGACTGCGGTCAAGCGTGCGCGCGCAATGTTCGAACAGCGTGGCTTTTTCCGAGGACGGATGCGGTTGAAAGTAAGCGTCTTCTTTCCCGACGGGAATGGGCTGGCCTTCGAGAAAGGAAACGGACTCGTCTAGAATGCTCATGTCGCCGGTCACTTCCAAATAATAGTTCGTGACAAAAGGAAGCCAGATCAAATCATCCGAGATGTGCGTGCGCACACCGCGCCCCGTCGGAGGATGCCACCAATGCTGAACGTCGCCTTCGGTGAATTGCCGGGCGGCGGCGCGGAGAATATGTTCGCGCGCCAGGTCACGCCGGGAGACGGTGAGCGCCATCACATCTTGAAGCTGGTCGCGGAACCCGTACGCGCCGCCCGCCTGATAAAACGCCGCGCGTGCCCATAAGCGGCAGGTCAACGTCTGATAGAGAAGCCAGCGATTCAACATGAGATCCATCGCCGGATCCGGGGTGCGCACCTGCACGGCTTCAAGATTATTTTCCCATTGCCGCTGGACATCCTGAAGAATTTGTTCGACATTGGCTTGGCGATATTTTCGAATGAGATCCACCGCGGCCTGGCGATTGGCCGCTTGGCCTAACAGAAACAGGACGGTGATGGTTTCGCCGGGCGCGATAGAAATCGGGGCCCTCATCGCCGCGCAAGGATCAAGCCCGGGGCCTACGCGTCCGGAAAAAGGTTCTGTTCCTTCCATCGCGATGGGATGCGCTAAGGTGCCATTGCGGCCAATAAATTCCGTTCGGTCGGCGGTCCAGGACGACTGCAGTCCGGCCAAATCCGCGAAGGCCACGCGTTCGGCAAACTCCGTATTCCAAGGATTGCGCGCGAACAAGGCATGCGTCGCGCCGTCGAGCTCCGTGATAATGAAAGGCGCTGACGCCGCGCGCGACGTTCCCAAGACCCATTCGAGGTACGCCGTGACCGACAAGCGGCGATGCTCTTTCGAGAGGTTTGTCATTCGCAGTCGCGATATCTTGACGCTGTCGGCGGGCGGCACGAGCTGAAGCAGTTCGAGGCGGATGTCGTGAGCCACGTGGTTGAAGCGGCTGTATCCTTGCCCATGCGTGGCAATATAAGGGGAAACATCTTCTCGAATCGGAAGCGCCGTCGGCGTCCAGACGTCGCCGGATTCTTCATCGCGCACATAAAAGACTTCGGCGGCGGGATCACTCACCGGATCATTCGACCAGGAGGTGAGCTGATTTTCCCGGCTGTTCACCGACCAGGTGTATCCGGCTCCTGATTCTGACACTTGAAAGCCGAACTGAGGATTGCTGATGACGTTGATCCAGGGCGCGGGCGTCCATTGCCCTGGACCCAGAACCGTGACATATTCACGACCGTCCGCCGAAAATCCTCCCAGCCCGTTAAAAAATTGCAGACGTGGATTATCCGTCGCGCCTTTCCCCAGCAATGCTCTTTTCGGTCGGCGCGGAAGAGGCAATGCTTCCGGCACGCGGGAAGGGCCTTCCAAACGTTCCATCTGCTGTGCGAGCGTGCCTTGCCGGCTGAGGAGAATGATGCGCGCGGCGGTCTGCAGAAGCACGCGATCTTCGACAGATAGGCGATCGGTTCGCAGCACAAAGATGTCGCCGTCGATCACGTGCGCTTCCTGCCTCAGCATGGCTTGGCTTGCGCGAACGAGATTTTCAAGCGTGGTCTGCAATTCCTGAGCGTAAGAAGCGCCACGCTCATTGATGATGACGAGATCCACCGCCAAATTTTTCATGCGCCAATATTCGTGGGCGCGCAGGACCTCGCGCACAATGCCGCGATCATCTTCCTCGTCGATGCGCAGGAGTACGATAGGAATATCTCCGGAGATGCCGTATGCCCAAAGGCCGCTCGCGCCGCGCGTGTTGCGTTCCAATATTTCTTCGGCTGGGCGAAGGCCGGCTTGGGAATACAGGATGCGGCTGGCCATATCTTGGAAGAGGTGCGCTTCGCTCGGCTGAATGCCGAGATGGTGCTGCTGGATATGCGCGTGCGTCCAGGCGAGCGTCACGGTGCGTTCGAACATCGCCAGATCGTGATACTTGTCGGCCAAGCCCATGATTTCCTGCTGCGAGCGCGCGGTCATCGTTGTGAAAATAAGCCGCGCCGTTTCGCCAGGCTCCAAGCGCACGCGCCGCCGTAAGCTGACGATGGGATCCAGCACGGGTCCGGCGGTGTTCGATAAGGGTTTTCCATCGATGATACAGATGGGTGTGCGCACGCTCCGCCCGCGTCCAAGGAACCGCGCGCGGTCTGATTCGTATTGAACCTCACCCACTGTTTTTCCTTCGACCACAACGACGTGCGCGGCCCAGAGAGACGCCTCATCGGGCGAACGCGGTCGGCGCGAGCAGACAAGGCCGTTCACTTCAGAAATAAACTCCGTCTGCACGAATAAATTGGAAAAGGCCGGATGCGCTTGGTCGGCGGCTGGCGGCGCGAGTACGACTTCGGCGTACGATGTTACTTCGATTTCGCGAGATTGGCTGCCGGTGTTCTTGAGCGTCACGCGGCGAATCTCCGCATCATCTTCCGGCGAGACCACAACCTCGAGTGTCGTGACAATGCTTCCGTCGCGGCGTACGATCTCCGCACGGTCCTCTGAAAAATCCACTTCGTAATGATCCGGTTCAACCCCCGTAGGCTGGTAGCCCGCCGACCAGACGTCTTCCGTCCGCACATCACGCAGATAAAAATAGGTTCCCCACATGTCTTTCGTGACATCTTCCCGCCAGCGCGTGATGCTTAAATCCCGGCAGCGGGAATAGCCGGAACCGGCCGCGGTCATCATCACACTGTAACGCCCGTTTGAAAGCAAATGCGTTCGCGGCATGATGTCGTGCGGAGAATAGAATCGCCGCAAGACGGGCGCGACAAAGGCTCGCGTTTCGCCCTGGACCTCTTCCGAACGCGTGCGCGCAATGGGAACATCGCGCGGCGTGCGTTCCTGGAGTAACAGCTCCGTGGCCTGCACCATAGGTTCGGCATGAAAGTACGCGCGCATGACGCCGTCATAAAGGACATTCGTAAGTGACACGAGCGTCATGCCTTGATGATGCGCCATATATTCCTGCACGACGACAACGGACTGATCTTCCGGGAGACGCGTCCGCGTGTAGTCCAAAGATTCGTAATAGCCGTATCGGCCTTCCGCGCCGGTGTTTGTCAGTTGCCGGAAATTGGCTGCCGCCGCGGTGGGATCGACCATGGAGGCCAACCCGGTGGCATAAGGCGCGATCAATAAATCCTCGGATAAGCCGCGCTTCAGTCCTAAGCCGGGTACGCCGAAGTTGCTGTATTGATAGGTGAATTCCAAGTCC
>Ga0206939_10226_pt1 | contig 13462 bp, 14 predicted proteins | sample Alteio_BWOrgHeat_10_FD_152921 | JGI IMG/M metagenome (GOLD analysis project Ga0206939, IMG submission 152921) | Enriched cells from forest soil in Barre Woods Harvard Forest LTER site, Petersham, Massachusetts, United States -... | ecosystem: Environmental > Terrestrial > Soil > Temperate forest >... | reverse complement strand
GCCGTTGCCCAGGCTGCCAGTTTTGCGCTGTCTTCCTTCGTGGCCCGGCCCTGCACTTGTTCGAGAAGAATTGCACCGGTGGCAAACGGCAGTTCGAGATCCTGCTGCGCCGCTACGCGCTTCTTCAGGTCACTGCGCCAGGTGCCGAAGTGATCGATTTCACCCACGAGCGTGTAACGGTAACGACCGACTTGCTTGACCGGAAACTCTCCCTGCCAGCGGTCGTTTCCCAGCGGCCGCATTTCCGTCGTCTGCCAAACCGTGTCCCCTCCGTGCTTCCACAGGAGCCGCGCTCGCACCTCGTCATGCCCGTCACCGAAGACGTCTGCCTCCACGGAGACCAGGTCGTCGACGATTCGCTTGATGGGAAAGCGCCCACAGTTAAGCTGCGGCTCTACGTTCTCAATGACTACCCGGTTTCGTCCCTCGTTCGGCTTACCCATCACTCCCCTTACGATCAATCTAAATTTGTGGGCGCAACTACCCCATTGTAGGCAGATGCAGTTTCGAGAGGTTGCGTTCGCGAGACAGCGAAACGAGCGTGCACAATTTTTGCCTATTCCTACGATTGCGATGGACAATTAACGGATGCGCCTTATCACCTATCGTCGCGATGCAACGATCGCTCCGGCTCTTCTCAAGGACGGTCACGTCTTCCCACTCACTCCGCTCGGATACCAGGACACCATGGCCTTCATTGCCGCGGGCCCCAAGAGATGGGCTGCGGTGAATTCTCAATTGGAAGAGACTGGTTTGAATCTGCTGGCTCCCATGTCCTCCGTGATGCTGGAGCCCCCCCTGCCGCGGCCTACCAAGATTCTCTGTATCGGTCTCAACTACCACGATCACGCTGCGGAATCCAAGATGGAACCTCCCAAGTTTCCCACCGTGTTCCCCAAGTATCCCCACGCTCTTATCGGCAACGGGCAACCCATCCTGCTGCCACGCGCCAGCAAGCAGCCCGACTATGAAGCCGAGTTTGCCGTCGTGATAGGCCAGGGTGGCCGCAATATCCCCGAGGCGGACTGGGAGGACCACGTCTTTGGCTACACCATCATGAACGATGTAAGCGCTCGCGACGTGCAGTTGGCTACCACCCAATGGACGCTGGGCAAGAACTTCCCCACGTTCGCGCCGATGGGGCCGTGGATCGTATCGAAGGATGAAGTACCCGATCCTCACCAGCTGGACATCGCACTTTCGATCAACGGCGAAAACCTGCAGAAGTCCAACACCCGCGAGCTCATCTTCAAGTTACCTCGCCTCATCTCTTATATTTCAACCATGATGCCATTGGTGGCCGGGGACATCATCAGCACGGGTACTCCGGCAGGGGTGGGAATGGGTCGCACCCCGCAGCGATGGCTCAAGCCCGGAGATGATGTGCTGGTGGAGGTTTCTGGAATCGGCAGTTTGCGTAACCCCGTCCTCGCCGAACCTTGACTCCCCCTCCAAACGGCCAGTTTTTGGTTAACAGGGCTGGCCGCCCGGTGAATAGCTGCCTCTGGATTATTCATTCTGCCGGTGCTAGCATCACGCCACCGGGGGCATACATTTCACGAGGGATACCCTCCATGGTCAAGGTCATCACCGTTGAGCGGGAGTACGGGAGCCAGGGAGCGGAGTTCGCCCACCGCCTCGCCGGCCGGCTGAACTGGAAGCTCATCGATCGTTGCCTCATCGACGAAATCGCCGATAAGGCCGGCGTGCCTAAAAGCATGGCGGAGCAGTGCGATGAGCGGTTGGACCCGTGGTACTACCGGATGGGAAAGTCCTTCTGGCACGGCAGCGTGGACCGCCTGCCCGCTCCACCCAAAGACCAGGTCTTTGACAGCGAGCGCATGGTCGAGTTTGTGCGCAAGTACCTGAAACAGTGCGTTGCTGACGGCAAGTGCGTAATTGTTGGCCGCGGTGCCGCCTGCGCATTAGCGGGGATTCCCGGAGTCTTTAATATTTTCGTCTACGCGTCGCTGTCGAGGAAAATTCGCTGGTTTGAAGAACGCTTCCCGGAGCAGGCGGGACGGGCGAGGGCGGAACTTGAAGCCACAGACACCCGTCGCCAGGAATATGTCCGTCGCTATTACGACCGGGATTGGACTGACCGGCGCCTGTATCACATGATGATCAACTCATGCATGGGCTGCGAAGCGATGATCGAGGCGGTGCTGGACGGAGCCGGCATGGCTGCTGCCAGGGAGCAGGTAAGGGCAGGCGGCCGTACGGGATAACTACAGTCGTAAACATGGCTCGCGCAGTAGTCCAGACATAAGCCCCGCGGGAGGCAGAAGAAGGCGGAATCAGCCTTCTGGGATTGTGATCAAAGTGGAATAAAGGCCGGCTCCGGTAGCTTTTGTCGCAAGCGGACCAGATCACCTAACGTGGCGGAGAAATGCCATACCCAGTCTGAATCTTACCCTCGCTTTCGTCGCCCAGCGGACGAGGAGCGATCTGCTCGGGCCGGCCATAAGCTTATACCTGGATCGTATCGCGCCCTATGCGGGCATCGAAGCGGTGGCTTTCCGCAGCGAGGAGGCGCTGTTTGGTTTTGTCGCCCGGCAGCGTGCGCGCACCGCTGCATGGCTGGTGCTGCTCGATAGCCGGGGCGATGCTCTCTCTTCGGAAGAGCTAGCCACATGGTTGGGGGCGTGCCGGGATTCTGGCCAGCAGACGATCGTGTTCGCTATCGGGCCGGCGAGTGGATGGTCCGCCCGGGCCCCCCGGCAAGCACAGAAGGTGTTGTCATTGGGGCCAATGACGCTGCCCCACGAGCTGGCCCGACTAGTGCTGACCGAACAGCTCTACCGGGCGTTTACAATACTCTGTGGGCATCCGTACCACACTGGACACTGATGCCGGCGACTATTACCTGGCTTCATCACCACAAAGGGCTGCACAGAATCAGAGGCACAAAGAGCGCAGCAGCTGTAAGAATGCTCTGGATTGCCGATCTGGAATCGGGTACAAACGGGCACGGTTCGGCAGATGCCACGGGGGCCGTGTGACGAAAGGAAATGCATGTCCTGGTTTAAGCGGCAGGAAAACGAGATTGGACCGAATACAGCCGAGAAAAGCGTTCGCACCGAGGGACTGTGGCAGAAATGCGAAGGCTGTGGCCAGTACATCTTCAAAGCCGATCTTGAAGCCAATCTCCAGGTATGCCCCAAATGCGGCCACCATCTCCGCCTGGATGCGCGAAGCCGCGTCGCCAGCCTGCTGGAGCCAGGCTATCAACTGGTCGACCTCGAGCTCGTATCCACCGACCCGCTGGAGTTCGTCGATGTGAAGCCCTACCGGGAGCGGCTTGAAAAGGCGCGGCGTGAGACCGGCCTCAATGACGCAGTGATGAATGCACTGGGCAGCCTCGGTCCCTATAGTGTCGTTCTTAGTGTCATGGAATTCAGCTTCATTGGCGGAAGCATGGGATGCGTGGTAGGCGAAACCATTGCTCGCGCCATCGACCGCGCGCTCGCCGCCAAGCAGCCGCTCATCATCGTTGCCGCCTCAGGCGGCGCACGCATGATGGAGGGGGTCGCCAGCCTGATGCAGTTGGCTAAAGTCTCCGCCGGGCTTTCGCAGCTTGATGATGCCGGCCTGCCCTATATTTCGGTCCTTACCAACCCCACCACCGGCGGCGTAACCGCAAGCTTCGGCATGCTGGGCGATCTCAACATCGCCGAACCCGGCGCGCTGATAGGCTTCGCCGGTCCGCGGGTCATCGAACAGACCATTCGACAGAAGCTCCCCGAAGGATTTCAACGGTCTGAATTCCTGCTGGAGCACGGCATGTTGGACGCGATCGTGCCCCGCCGGGATTTGAAAAATTACCTGATTCGCGCGCTCGACTTCATGCTGCCCTCGGCCCGAATGGCAGAGTCCGTCCCGAAAGGTGTGGCGTGAAACCCTGCCCAGCACCGGCGGTCAGACCGGCGTCATGGGGCAGCAGGGAATTCACTCTAGAATAAGACCATGTCTTACGCTTCGGCCCTTGACCGCCTGTACGCTCTCGGTCAGGAATTACACACACCGCCCGGCGCGCCTCGCCGGAAATTTGAGCTGGCGCATATGCGCACGCTTATGACAGCGCTGGGCAATCCGGAGCGCAACTTCAAATCGGTCCTGGTTGCCGGCACCAATGGCAAGGGATCAACCTCCTCGACTCTGGGCAGCATTCTCGCCCGGGCGGGCTACAGGACCGGCCTTTACACGTCGCCCCACCTCAGCCGCGTGAACGAGCGTATCCAGGTGAATGGATCGGCCATCGACGACGATGAGTTCGCAATCCTCTTCTCCCATGTTGAGGAGACTGCCTCGACTCTGGTACGGGATGGCCGCCTGCCCGCGACGCCGAGTTTTTTCGAGACCGCCACCGCCATGGGCTTTCTCCATTTTGCGGCCCGCCGGGTGCACACGGCAGTGGTGGAAGTGGGTATGGGCGGCAGGTTGGATGCAACCAATATCGTCGAGCCGGTGGTGTCAGTGATTACGGATATCTCGCTCGACCACACCGAGTGGCTGGGCTCCTCGGTGGGGCAGATAGCGCGGGAAAAAGCCGGCATCCTGCGCCACGAGGGCGTCATGATCACCTTGCCTCAGCATCCTGAGGCCAACCAGGCGCTGGGAGAAGTCGCGGTTGGGCTCGGGGTGCGCGGGGTGAACGCGGCCAGCTACATACCAGTTCACAATCATCCTGAAGATTACACGCGGAATCGCTATCCGCTCGCCGTGATGGGTGAGCTGATCGAAATCGATTCTCCCCTGGCGGGTGCCCATCAGCAGCGCAACCTGGCACTGGCCATTGCCACCGCGGTGGAGTTAAGAAACAACCACGGTTACAATATCAGCCCTATCGATATCCAGGCCGGCATTCGCAACACCGTCTGGCCGGCGCGGCTGGAGCACATTGCCGGAAATGGGAGCCGGGCAGACGTGTTACTGGACGTCGGCCACAACCCTGCCGGGGCGTGGGCGCTTCGCGCGGCGGTTTCGCATCTGGACCTGGGACAACCTTTAACCCTTGTCTTCGGCTGCCTCAACGACAAACCGATCGCGGAACTCGCCCAGATTCTCTTCCCGCTGTTCGGCCATGTGATCGTGACACCGGTGGATTCGCCACGCAGCGCTTCGGTCCAGGATCTGCTGGCCGCCGCACGGCTGACCGGCAGCGTGGCCGAGGCTGGCGTTGACCCGCTAAGCGCGGTTGACCGAGCGCTTCAGCTGACTTCCCCGCACGGAATGGTCGTGGTGACGGGGTCGGTTTTTCTAGTCGGTCAGGTGCGGCCCATGCTCCTGGCTCCGCAGCAGGCGCCCACGGAGACCCTCAAAGTATGAGCGGGACTCCTGGTGGCCAACCGCCTCTTTCGTTGACGGCTCGGCTAAGCTCTAATCTGGCACGAGTGCCACTCTTTTTTTTCTTCACCGGATTTTTTGGGTGCATGTCTCTGACCGCGTCCTGCATGGAGAAGGATGGCCGTTGGCAGCACAACATTGCCCGGCGATGGGCGCGGACTTCCTTAAGGGTCGCCGGCGCTCCTGTCACCGTTATCGGACGCGAAAACCTGCTGCCGCTCGCCATTTACACTTCCAACCACACGTCGTTTATGGATACCCCGGTGGTTTTCAGCAGTCTGCCGTTTCAATTTCGAATACTGGCCAAGCAGAGCTTGTGGAAGTGGCCATTTATTGGATGGCACCTGAGAAGATCCGGCCAGATTCCAGTGGACGACGAAAGCGGCAGTGGGTCGATTGCCGGGCTCAACCGGGCGATCCGTGCGCTCAAATCCGGCATGCCTCTGTTCATTTTTCCCGAAGGAGGTCGAACGGTAGATGGTAAGGTACAGTCCTTTATGAAGGGACCGGCGTATATCTCGATTCGCGCCCGCGTGCCCCTGGTCCCGATGGCGTTGATAGGAGCCTACGAGTTGTTACCAATTCACACCCATCACTTTCGTCCTCGGCCGGTCAAATTGGTTATCGGAAAGCCGATCGATCCTGCGGGATATACGATCCGGCAGGTGGACGAGCTTACGGCGAAGCTCCGCACAGAAATCCTGCAACTCTACGAAAGCCATATTGGGTCCGGCGACCTTGCCTCGAATTTTATGGACTTGGAAGAGATCCGCATGAACTGGGTAGAGGTTGCGAGCCGGACGGAGGTCGGAAAGGACGATCTTTGAGTTCACAACTTCCGCGCATCGCAATTCCTGAGCCGACATCTACGGATGCGCCCTATAACCAGCGCAGCTTGCCGCAATATATCCGGGCCGTAGAATCTGCGGGGGGTACCGCGGTTCCGATTTCTTTGCATGAATCGAGATCGACGCAGGCAAGCCTGCTCGCATCGTGCTCGGCGATTTTGCTTCCCGGCAGTCCTGCAGATATTGACCCGGGGCGATATGGACAGCAGGCAGTGAAGGAATGTGCGGCAATGGACACAGCGCGGGAGGCCGCGGACGATCTTCTTTTGCGCGATGCGTTCGATCGGGGCAAACCGATCCTGGGAATTTGCTATGGCCTGCAGTCGTTAAACGTTTGGCGGCGTGGCTCGCTCATACAGGACTTACCTCACCCTGCTGTGTCGATATCATTCCAGAGCGCCTCGGACGAGGCCGCGATCGTGAACCATCAACCTGGGCGAGAGGTGCAAGATGCCCACCCAGTTCTGGTGGCGCCGGCCTCTCGTCTTTTCAGGGCGGTCTCGGCGGTGCTTGAGGATGCCGGGGAGCAATTGAAACTTTTCGTGAACTCGAGCCATCACCAGGCAGTGGAGGTGCCTGGCGAGTTGCTCAGGGTTGCGGCCACAAGTCCGGTCGACGGGGTGATCGAGGCATTGGAGGGGACAGATCCGCGCCAGTTTGTTGTGGCTGTCCAATGGCATCCTGAGCGGAGCTACCAGAGCAGCGCCGCTTCCCGAGCGCTCTTCACGGCTTTTGTTGAGGCTGCGCGCTCCTGGGCGCCGCAGCGGGGTGCCGGCAAGGCGTGACCCACGCAACGAGTGCAATTCCGATTGAACAGGCATTTGCTGAAGCCGGAATCACCGGTCTGCCTATGAGGGCTTTCGATCAGTTCTTGGGCTACCTTGGCTTGCTTTTGCGCTGGAATGCTCGCCTGAACCTGACTGCGATCAGGAAACCGGAGCAAATCATCCAGCGGCACTTTGTGGAGTGCGCTTTTGCAGCCCAACATCTTCCCGTCGATGTAGAGAGCTTGATGGACTATGGAGCAGGTGCAGGGCTTCCGGGAATCGCAATCGCGATCTGCCGCCCGGAAATTCGGGTGACACTGGCCGAATCGCACGGAAAGAAGGCATCTTTTTTGCGGGAGGCAACGCGCAGTGCCGGTATTTCCTGCGAGGTCTACGAAGGACGGGTGGAGGCCATGCCCGAAGCTTGTCGATTCCATGCAGTGACGATGCGCGCGGTGGAGAAGATGGACTTGGCCATACCTGTCGCGATTCGGCACGCTGAGCGATATTTAGCGTTGCTCACGACCGAACGTTCCGCACCGGGGTACCGGCTGCTTACTCCTGAACTCCAATGGCTAGAGCCTCTTCGGCTGCCAAACTCGGAGGAGATGATCCTGGCGATTGGTCGACGGGTCTGAGCTCGTCTGGTCCGCTTATTGTTGGGCGATATCTTAAAATTTGTGGTTGTTCCACGTGGAACATCCTCGACTTCCTAGAGCCATGTTCCACGTGGAACGTCGATATTTCCACCGCTAGATGTTGACCGCTGCTCTCCATTCCAACCGTTTAAATGGCTGCTATCGCATTTAAAATCCGATAGTTGACGGAACACGCAACTATCTGAAATCTACGTTCTCCACAATTGATGTCAACTTATGCACACGACCCGTTCCTTGCTCTCCTTGTCTTCACTCGATACTCTTCCATTACGCATGGGAAAAGTCATCGCCGTCGTCAATCAGAAAGGCGGGGTTGGAAAGACCACGACCGCAATCAACCTGTCCGCAGCGCTTGCTCTCGAAGGTCTGACTTGCCTGCTTGTCGATTGTGATCCGCAATCTAATTCCTCAGGGGGCCTCGGCGTATCCCGCGATGAAAACCGAAACTCCACCTATGACGTTCTCATGGGAAATGCGACCGTCGCTGAGACCACATTGGCCACAGAAATCGACGGCTTGAAAGTGGTTCCAGGGAGCAACCATCTGATCGGCGCCACGGTTGAGTTGATTCAGGCAGAGCGCCGGGAATACCGCTTGCGCGATGCTTTGGATCCGGTGCGCAGTCAATACAACTTCATTTTTCTCGATTGCCCGCCGGCGCTCGATCTACTCACGTTGAACGCGCTGGTCGCGGCAGACCGACTCCTAGTCCCGATGCAGGCTGAATACTTCGCCCTGGAAGGCATCTCTGAGCTTCTCACCACGCTTGGCCGCATTCAGGCGGCATTCAACCCCGGCCTCGACATCGAGGGCGTAATCCTGACCATGTACGACGAGCGCACGAATCTCGCCCAGCAGGTGACAGAAAATCTGCGCAGGTTTTTCGGCGCCAAGCTGTTGAAGACCGTGATACCGCGCAATATCCGCCTGGCGGAAGCCCCTAGTTACGGCAAACCAGTTGCGCTCTATGATCCTCGGTCCCGCGGTGCTGAAACCTATCGGGAGCTTGCTGAGGAGATCCTTGCTCGCAATAACATTGAGAGCCCCAAGGCTCTGGAGCGGAAAGCTGCTTCGCAGGTACAGCCGCGACGGGAGAGCAAAGTACGCTTCTGGCCTTATGCGTGAACCCTCTTTCGTCCCTGGGAAAACCTCCTCAGAAATCAACCCCGAGGCTTTAAAAGGGCCTCCAGGAAAACATGATGACCCCTTCTGTTGAAGTGCCCAAGCGTCGCGCCCTCGGCAAAGGTCTGGAATCCTTGCTCCCCGGGCGATCGGCATTTACTTCCGCTTCTCCTGCTTCTCCCGCTGCCTCCGCTGCACCGGTGGTCGATGAGGGCAAGCCGAGGGAAATACCCATCGACCAGATCGAGCGGAATCCGTTCCAAACGCGAGCTAACGTCGATGAAAACGCCCTCCGAGAACTAGCGACGTCGATTGGGTCCACGGGCGTTCTGCAACCTGTGTTAGTGCGGCCGCTCGCCGACAATCGCTTCCAGCTCATCGCCGGCGAGCGCCGCTGGCTTGCCTCCAAGATGGCCGGCAAGACGACTGTGCCTGCCATCTTGCGCCACGTCTCCGACGAGCAGGCGATGGAGATGACAATCATCGAGAATCTGCAGCGCACCGACCTGAACCCCATGGAGCAGGCGCGCGCCTACGACCGCCTAGGGCATCACTTCAAAATGACGCAAGAACAAATGGCACAGCGAACGGGCAAGGACAGGGCCTCTGTGGCCAATTTCCTGCGCCTCCTTCGGCTCCCGCTCGAAGTACAGCAAAAAGTGGAGAGCGGGAATCTTAGCTTCGGCCACGCCCGTACGTTGTTGGCGCTGGAATCGCCCGAGGCAATCCTGAAAGCTGCACAAAAAGTGAACGCGCTCTCCATGTCGGTCCGCCAGACCGAGAGCTACGTGCAGGGACTGCTAAACCCGGGAAAGAAATCCACGGGGGAAGGAAAGGAGAAGACCCCGCTTGACCCCAATGTCCGCGAGGCGCGGGATCTACTACAGCGGGCACTCGGCCTGAAGGTCTCTATTGAGGACAAGAACGGACGTGGACGAGTCATTATCGAATATTCCCGCCTGGAAGACTTCGATGCCCTGCTCGAAACCATCGCCGGCAAGTGAAGCATTTTTTCCGATCAAAGCAATAGGAAAAATGCTTTGAAGAAGCCGCAGACGAAAGGTGCTACTGTCGAGCCTTTCGAGCGTTCCCATTAATATGAAACTACCACAGTTACTTTATAGATTAGCGTCGGTGGAAGAGCCCGGCCGATTATGAAAGCCGCAACGGCGGCGTTTCGATTTCGGGTCTTCATCTTCCCGCTCCTCTATTTGCTCGGATTCCTCCCGCCCTGGGAGTGGAGCTCTGGCAACCGCAGCCATGACACACTCTGGCTTGCCGCGTCTACGCTTTTTGCCCGCGGTGGCTGGATCGGCCTGACCGCTGCAACTGCCACGGTGACGTCCATCGCCCTCGCCTGCCTTGCGATGGGTGCCATTTGGCGGGTGTGGGGCATTGCGTACATCGGTTGGGGTGTCATGCGTGACCCCGCTATGCCGGCCCGCCGGTTCGTCTCCGCAGGACCTTATCGTTATGTTCGCAATCCGCTTTACCTGGGGTCCTGGTTGCTCGCGGTTGGTGTCTCTATCCTGATGCCGCCCAGCGGAGCCGGTTTCTTTCTGCTTGCCTTCAGCGTCTTCGTTCTATTTCTCATTTCTGCAGAAGAGCGTTTTTTTTCGGCAAAGCTGGGTGACGTTTACCAACAGTACCGCCGCCGTGTTCCCCGTCTGCTGCCTCGTGTGGGCGCCGGCGATGGCGCCTGGGGCGGGCGCCCGAACTGGGTGCAAGCCATTTTTGCCGAGACCTATCCGCTCGCCTTTACTCTTTGCTTCGCAATCTTCGCCTGGCGCTACAATGCGCACGTTCTTATCCAGTGCCTGCTGATCTGCTATGGCTTCTCGCTAGTCATGCGCGCATTCGCCGCGCCCGCTGCAATTGAGAGCAGCGGGTTTGTTTCCTGATAGTGAATGGCGGAGTTTCCCCCGGTAATGCTGGGATCTCTCGGAGCCTGGCCAGAGCCCTTGAGAGTCGAGGCATCTTTCCCATCAGGAAAGGCGTATGAATTTCGCGGAATCTATCAATCCGAGGAGGAAGTTGGGCTATAGGGGCACCCGTGGTTTGTCACCAGGGGGTGGATCGTCACAGCTTCATGCGACGAGAGGTGCAGAGGGCGCGGCGTTCCAGCCTGGCCCTCTTGGCGTGCTTCGTGTATCAGCTTGGGAGCTGAGTGGGTGCGGTCGAGGAGACCCTCATGCCTCAGCCACCGCGCAGACTTTACTTCCGTGGCGGCGCGATGGAGTCTTTGGCAGCCTTGGCCACGCGGAACTTGACCACCGTCTTGGCTTTGATCTTGATCGTTTCGCCAGTTTGAGGATTGCGACCCATGCGGGCCTTACGCTCAGCCTTCACTAACCGGCCAAGTCCCGGGATGACGAATACGCCATTCTTCTTCGTCTCCTTCACTGCCGTCTCTGCGAGCAGATCGAGAAATGCTGCTGATTGCTTGTTGGTCAGCTCAAGCTTTTCTGCCATTGTGCGGACCAGTGCTGTCTTGGTCATGCCTGTTGCCATATTTGTTTCCTTCTTTCCTCTGTTATTTCATGGGCCCACGGTCGCGGTGTTTCCGCATCCCTGAGAATCCATGTCCTTGCTTCCCCGATTTCCGTGGTCTTCAGGAAACCCAGTGTTTATGCGGGTAAAAACCAACCCACCGCCGTTTACGATGCGGCTTTGTCCGGCGTTTGTCAATCGAAAAACCGATATTTGTTCCGTTTTCAGCTTGTTTTTCCAAGATTTGTGCCAATTTCCTGGGTTTTACAGTGGTTTCGCACTTGCCGTAGAAAAAAAGCCAATATGTTTTTTCTGGTTATCTGCCAAGAAAAACCAGTCTCTCGCTACCATCTGAGACCACAGCAATTTTGAAACCGATCTAAAAGCCAAACAGCGGCCGGCGCTTTTTCTGGCCGTGCGCGAGCAAAGGCGTATTGAGGGCATCCACCAACGGAGCCGCAAGACGGAAACGCCGGAGCACTTCACGCGCAAAATCCTTCTGTAGCGCCGCCTTTGGCTCCATGGTCCCCTCTACGCCCCACTGCCGGCACAAGATCAGATCCATCGCCGGATGGTCTTTAGGAAAGCCCTTCGGAGCACGGGTCAGCGGCATGCCAGTAAAGGAATGCATGATGCGCCGCAGTTTGCGGTCCGTGAGTAGTTCCCGCACCCCCGCATGGTGTACTAGCAGATATTCTCTTATCGCACGAAGCTGCTCCCGCTCGGGCATGTACACGCCCGCAGCAATCAATACTTCATCCGGGGAAATATGCATGTAGTAGCCGCCCCCGGAGGTTTTTTCCAGACCCTCACGCGACCACCACGCGGAGATATGGCTCTTGTACGGCCGCTTGTCAGAAGAGAACCGCGTGTCGCGATAAATGCGCATCATACATTTTTGAGGCGGCCGCACATGCGCGGGAGCAAAATCCGTCATTGCACCGTTCACCGTTTGAATAAGCGCCAGCATGGGCTGCTTCAGCTCGTGATCAAACTCCGGCTTGCGCGGCTCGAACCACTCCCGCCGATTGTTTCGCCGCAGGCTTCGCAAAAATCTCAACCCAGCCTCACGGAAGTAGGGCTCGGCTACGATGGGTGCAATTTGAGTCGTCATGGTTGAGAGGGTATAGGGGGAACTCGCGATTTTCGGGGGCCCGATCAGGCTAGCTTTGGTGCACGCTAAGCAGACGTTGGTAGTTCATTTTGGCCTCGCATCGAGATGACAAGAGGACGGTGCGCTTCCATCGGGATTGAACGGCGGTTCGTATCTTGGTACGCAAATTTCGCCAGGGGTAACTTCGAAGGAAATCGAAAATGCGCTTTTGAAGTACAAAAGTAATGGACGTGATACGCCGCTCCAGATCGTGTTTCCATAATTCTGCAATACACTTTGCTTGCCTCCCTCAATCTGACGAAGCTGTCCGGCCGTTCCTACACATGAGACAACTTGCATTGTTTGCTTTGCTTCTTGCCGCTTCTACGGTGTGCGCGCATGCGCGCGTGCATGAGATGGAGTTCGATCAGGCTCGCCAGGTCGCCTTCCTGGTAGCACGTTATGACAACATTACGGTGGATGATCGCACCATCGTGATGAACTCGATGGACACTCGGAACGCCGCGGGTTTTATCCCCGGTTATTACAGTTTTTCCATCATTCGGGAGAGCGATTCGCCCGCACGGCCGGATGAAACCATCCGTATGTATGTTGTTTCCAAAAAGACCGCCGATACGTGGGAGCTGAATCTTTGCACGCACTACTCGTTTCCTGAACTGCAGAGGTTAAAGCAAGATGTCATCCACAAGACCGGAGCGACATCAGGGGACGATCCTGACATGCCCAAGGCCATCGGCTGTGCCGATCAGGTCCAAATCAAACCCACCTCGGAGTGAGCTGCGCAGCTGCAAAAAGAAGATGCCCACACCTCCCTGGCATGGGCATCTTCTCCGCGGCATCACACAAGTGAGCCGCAAACCGTACAAACAATTATGTGCGTGAGCACAACTTCATTAAGCTCATTGCATGTAGGATGCCAAAAACGGCAGACGCGGCCAGAGCTTGTCGATTCAGCGGTTTATAATTTCTTCATTCCGCGTTCCTGTTCCAATCTACTCGCTCTTTGGAAAAATCTACCTGCTCATTTTTAGTGCATGTGGAAAACTTGTGCTTTCTATAGCTTAGCGTGAATATGATGCGTTAACCCTAAAGCCGTTTTAATTCCGCATTCCTGCC
>Ga0206939_10120_pt1 | contig 13471 bp, 12 predicted proteins | sample Alteio_BWOrgHeat_10_FD_152921 | JGI IMG/M metagenome (GOLD analysis project Ga0206939, IMG submission 152921) | Enriched cells from forest soil in Barre Woods Harvard Forest LTER site, Petersham, Massachusetts, United States -... | ecosystem: Environmental > Terrestrial > Soil > Temperate forest >... | reverse complement strand
CTACTTTATTCTGAACGAGCCATCGGCCGCCTTGTCCCGGTGCGCCATGTGGCAGCCCGCGCAGGTGGCTTGGACCGGCTTCAGCGCGGCGGAAGCATCATCGAACTTACCTTGGTTGACAAGCACACCGACTTGAGCAAGGCCGTAGGTACCGTCAAGGGCAAATCTCACGGCATCGTTAACTTTCCTGATCTGCCAGTAGACCATGACCTTGGCCAGGTTCTCCTGGAGCGCGCGAACGTCGGTCTGGACCCCGACGGCGTTTTTGGCAGTGAGATTCTTATTGAGATCGGCGAGAGCTTCGTTGTTGGACTTCATCCAGCTCTGATATTCAGCGAAGTCATCATCAGCGGCGAACGCGGCGCCCACTAAGAGCGAGCATACCGCCAAAGCCAAGGCGAATTTCATCAGATACCCTCTCCGCCGGATTTCCCAATCTGGCGCTATTTCCGCGCATCATACGCTTCTCGCATCTTGGAGACAACGAACCGGGGTTCCCAGGGCCGCCAGCGCGATTCGCGTTGGTGTATCCTTGACGGCTTATGGGCAAACGACCGAAACCGATTGTTCTGACCGTACTCGATGGGTGGGGGTTCCGCGCCGAAACGAAAGGCAATGCCATTGCCCTCGCGCGCAAACCCAACTACGACCGATTGCTCGCGGAGTATCCCAACACGCTGATTCACACCTCCGGCCCGCCCGTCGGCCTGCCCGAAGGGCAGATGGGGAATAGCGAAGTGGGACATTTGAATATCGGCGCCGGCCGCGTCGTGTTGATGGATATCACGCGCATCGACAAGGCCCTGAGCACCGGAGCGCTTTTTCAGAACGAACTTTTGCTCGGCGCCATGAAGCGCGGACGCGAGCGGCAACTGCATTTGCTGGGCCTGGTCAGCGATGGCGGCGTGCATTCGCACATCGAGCATCTTTTCGACCTGTTGCGCATGGCCCAGCAGAACAAGGTGGAACACGTCTTTGTGCACTGCTTCCTCGACGGCCGCGATACTCCGCCGCATAGCGGCATCGATTTTCTGCGCCAGTTGCAGCAAAAGCTTCGCGAGCTTGGCGTGGGGCGTATCGCCTCTCTCTCGGGCCGCTACTACGCGATGGACCGCGACAACCGCTGGGAGCGCGTCGAGCGCGCCTATCGCGCCGTCGTGCATGGGGAAGCCGAACGGCGCTCCGCCGATCCCATCGAGGCCGTCCGCAAAAGCTACGAACAAGGCGTCACCGACGAATTCGTCGAGCCCATCGTGATGACTTCTGGGAACGAAACGAGCGCTCCACCCGTGGCGCGCATTTGCGACGACGATGCCGTGATTTTCTTCAATTTCCGCGCCGACCGCGCGCGCCAGATGACGCGCGCGATTGCCGAACCCGCCTTCGATAAATTCGCCGACCCGGCCCGCCCCAAGAATCTTTTTTTCGTGGCCATGACGCAATACGACAAGAGTTTTTCCTGGCTGCAATACCTGTTTGGAGCGGAAAAACTCGAACACATCCTGGCGCAGGTTTTCGCGGATATGAACTTTCGCAATCTGCGCGTGGCGGAAACGGAGAAGTATGCGCACGTGACGTACTTCTTCAACGGCGGCGTGGAGAAGCCTTTTGGCGGCGAAGAGCGGATTCTGGTGCCCTCTCCAAAAGTTCCCACGTATGATCTGAAGCCGGAAATGTCTGCCGAGGGCATAACGGATACCGTCATTCACGCCATCGAAAAAGGCTCCTTCGACGCCGTAATCATGAATTTCGCCAATGCGGACATGGTGGGCCATTCGGGAAAACTCGAAGCTACGATCCGGGCCGTCGAAACGGTGGATGCCTGTCTCGGACGCATCTATCAATCGCTGCGGCCGCGCGGCGGCGCCTGGATCATCACCGCCGACCACGGCAACGCCGAGACGATGATCGATCCGGTGACGGGCGGGCCACACACCTATCACACCACGAATCCCGTGCCCTTCCTGCTTTTAGACCAGGATGGCCCGGTGCGGCTCAAATCAGGTGGCGCGCTGCGGGATATTGCGCCGACGATGCTGGGAATCCTCGGCGTTCCTGAGCCCACGGAGATGACGGGCAGCGATCTGAGGATCGTTTCTACGAGATGAATCCGCCCAGCCCTGCCAATACCAAGCTTGTTATCTCCTCTTATCATCGGTTCACGCTGTGGCGCTCCCCGCCCGAGCTGGCGGCAGCGGTGCGGCAGAGATGGCCGGAGATGCGCGTGCTGGATCTGCCGCACTACGACCGAATTTCTTCCGAGCTTCCCGATACGGATATTTTCGTCGGATTAGCGCTTCGGCCGGAGCAACTGCGTCAGGCGCCACGCTTGAAGTGGGTACATGCGACCTCCGCCGGTGTGGCTCAATTGATGTATCCCGAATTCCGCAGCTCCGGGATCGTGTTGACGAATGCCAGCGGCGTCCACGCTCCGGCCATGGCCGAGCACATCGTTGGGATGATAGTGGCCATGGCGCGCAATTTTCCGGGATCGATCCGCTTTCAATTACAGAGAAAATGGTCGCAGCAGGAAATCTGGGATGGCCCTTCGCGGCCCCGGGAATTGAGTGGAGGCGTGGCCCTAGTGGTGGGCTTCGGCGCTGTTGGGCGTGCCGTGGCCGAGCGGCTGCACGCCTTTGGAATGCATATCTGGGCCGTGACGCGTTCGGGCAAAGCCGGTACTTCACTGGCGGAGCGCGTTTTTCCGGCCGCCGAACTGAATGAGGCGCTACCCTCCGCCGACTGTGTGATTCTGGCGGCGCCGGAAACCCCCGAAACACAGCACCTGATTGGCGCCGAACAACTCGCGGCGATGAAACGCAGCGCGTTTCTCGTAAACGTGGCGCGAGGCTCGCTTGTGGATCAGGGTGCGCTCATCACCGCACTGGAAAAGCGTGCCATAGCCGGAGCCGCGCTCGACGTGGCATCACCGGAGCCGCTCCCGCCGGAGAGCCCGCTGTGGTCACTCGAAAATGTTTTGATCACACCGCACACGAGCGGTATAAGCGAACGCAATTGGCTAAGACAAACGGAGCTGCTGCTCGATAACCTGGAGCGCTGGTTCAACGGCCAGCCGCTGCGCAATCGGGTCGATGTGGATCGCGGATATTAAGAACGGAACAGACTTGTGCGCCTTGCCGTGCGGGTCAGTTGACCGCCGTGGCAGTGGGTGCCGTATAGCCCTGGCGAGCATAAACCTGGAATTTCCGCTTCTTGCCCTTTTGATCCAGCACGGTCAGCGGCCCGCCGTCCGGAGCCACGAGCTCTACCTTGATCTTGCGATATTTACCGTCATTTTTTTGACTGCTGGAAATGTAGCCGAGACTGTACTCATTTCGCAGGCTGCCCGCGACGTCACTCATGATGCCGGGTATTTCGCCATCAAACCTCGGAAACCAGACGCGCCCGCCCGTCATTTCGGCGAACGTTTTGAGCTGGTTCTGAGCCTGGAGGTAGTTGAGTCCACCGCCGGAGATGGTGCGCACGAACATTTCCTCGGCGACCCCGACACAGTAGATGGTTACGTCGGTCTGCTTTAATTTCACAAGCGCCTTGTCCAGAGTGAGCCGGCTGAATGTATCCATGCCAGAGGCGAGAACGAGGACCGCCTTCTTACCCTTTACGTCCTGGAGGCGGTCGGTCGTGTCGACGATAGCATCGAACAGGTTTGATTCGTGGAAGGGGGGGTAGATCAGGGAGATCAACCCCTGGCGAACCTCGCCGGAATTGTGCGTGAAATCCACCTCCACGTTGGGCCGCATGTTAAAGGATTCCAGCGCCACCCAATCGTTGGGCTTGAGCTGCCGCAAGAATGCGTCGGCCCAAGTTACCGCGTTATACAGAAACCAGCCGTAACCGATGCTGCTGTACTCGACCAGCAGAACGACGGTAATGGGAGCGTCCGTAGTGGAAAAATTTGTGATCGTTTGGGGCGCGCCGTCTTCAGTGATGCGGAAATTCTCCTTTTTGAGGCCGTTCAAATAGTTGCCGTCGTTATCGGTGACGACGACGTCCACGTTGACCACCGGGACGGTCAGGGAAATGGCGAAGCCCGGCTGCTGCTGTTGACCCTCTGGCGTTTGCTGAGGTTGGGCGGGGGCCTGCGGTTGCGGCGGCGCCGATTGCGAGGGCGGTTGCTTTTGCGATGAAGCCGGATCCTGCTGGGGCCCAGTGCGCTGGGCAAAGGCGACGGGCTGCCCAAGTGGACACACCAAGAGTGCAATGAGGACGTATGCAAGCGTCAATCGCGGCATGCTGTAGCCACCCTTGCCTTTTGATGGTGCCACGAAACGAAGGGATGTACAAATCTCAAATCCAAATTTCAGGGATGTTCAAATGGAATTAGTGATGGAACCGGCGGGCCAGCCGTCAAGCCGGCCATGTTAGTATCGTGAGCTCGCGTCAGAATTCAAAGGCAAGGCTGGTCAGGAAAGAGGAGAAGGGAATGGTCAGGCGAATTGCATATGCGCTCAGCCTATTAGGAATGATGCTGATGCTGGTTTTCCCGCCTTCGGCATTGAAATCGCAAACGCCAGCGCCCGTTTCGGGGGCGCCGGATATGCTGCAGTTGACGGCTGAAGCGCAGACCTGGCTGACCGACCTGATCCGCATCAATACGACGAACCCTCCCGGAAACGAACTGGAAGCGGCCAAGTACATTCAGAATGTGCTGCAGAAAGAGAACATACCTGCGGAGGTACTGGAGATAGCGCCCGGCCGCGGAGTCACCGTGGCGCACCTGCAAGCCGGACCTCTGCCCGATTCCTCCCGGGCTCTCTTGCTGCTCGCACATATGGACGTAGTGGGTGTGGATCGCGCCAAGTGGAGCGCGGACCCCTTTGCCGCCACGCAGAAGGACGGCTACATCTACGGCCGCGGGGCGATTGACGACAAAGGCATGGTGGCCGCGAATATGGCCGCCATCATCGGGCTGAAGCGTTCCGGCGTCCGGCTGACCCGCGACGTTATCTTCCTGGCCGACGCCGACGAGGAAGAAGGCGGCGCCGCGAGCATCAAGACGGTGATTGAAAGATATTGGGACAAGATCGCCTGCGTTTTTGCGATTAACGAAGGCGGGCGGGTGATTTTGCAGAACGGCAAGGTGCAATACGTATCCATTCAGACCACCGAGAAGGTGTCCTACAACGTGATGGTAACGGCGACGGGAAGCTCCGGTCATGGCTCGGTCCCGCGGCCGGATAACGCCGTCGTGCACCTGGCGGCGGCGGTGCAGAAAATTGGCACGCTGGAGACGCCGATGCACCTGCTGACCATAACGCGGCGTTACTTCGAGCAACTCGCACCTATCGAAGATGAAGAGACGGCGAAATGGATTCGCGCATTGGACACTTCGGAACGTGCCGACCTGGCCGCCCGGCGGCTGGCGGCCATGAATCCGGTCTGGAACTCGATGCTGCGCGATACCATCGCCCCAACCGAGTTGAACGCTGGTATTCGCGCGAACGTCGTGCCTTCCGAGGCCACGGCCAATCTGAACATTCGGCTGCTCCCGGGGAATTTTATCCAGGATGTGATCGACCAAATGGAAAAGGCCGTGAGCGATCCCCAGGTCAAGTTCACCGTGCAGCCGGATCCCGGCCCGAATGCCCCTGCTTCATCCATCACATCTGACCTTTACCAGACGATTGAGCGAATGGCGGTGCAGCAATTTCCCGGTTCGGTAATCGTTCCGGATATGTCCACGGGCGCCACCGATTCCGCATATCTGCGCCTTCACAACGTGCAATCGTACGGCTTGCTGCCCTTCCCGCTGAGTGAGCCGGATGCCCTGCGGATGCATGCCGACGATGAACGCATTCCGCTCTCCAGCTTCCGCACCGGCATCGAGTTCCTCTACAGGACGGTTCATGAGTTCGTCACCAAATAGCTGGAGCTCCGCAAAGGTACGTCGCGCCAAGATCGTTTGCACACTCGGGCCAGCCAGCAATTCGCCGGCGGTGATCGATCATTTAATGCGCGCGGGAATGGACGTGGCGCGATTAAATTTTTCCCACGGCACGCAGGAGGAGCACGCCCGCACGATCACACTCATCCGCGCAGCCTCGGGCAAGCAGGAGAAACCCATCGGCATCCTCGCCGATTTGCAAGGGCCTAAAATCCGCACGGGCTCGCTGGAAGCTGGACGCAGAGTGACGCTGCGCGCCGGCAGCCAGTTCACCATCACGACCGTGGATGCGCCGGGGAATAGCGGCGGAGTTTCGACGACCTACAAACGACTGCCGTCGGAAGTGCACAAAGGCGATCGAATCCTCCTGGCAGACGGGCTGATCGAATTGCGGGTCGTATCCACGCAGCGGCAGCGCATCGTCTGCCGCGTGGTGAATGGCGGCGAACTGGGAGAGCATCAGGGCGTCAACCTTCCCGGCGTGAAGCTGCGCATTCCAGCGCTGACGGAGAAAGATCTGGCCGACCTGCGTTTTGCTATCGAATGCGGGGTCAATTACATCGGTGTGAGTTTTGTGCGCACCGCAGGCGACGTGCTGACGGCCAAGGCAGCCATTGAGAAGACCGGGAAGAAAGTTCCGGTCATCGCCAAACTCGAGAAGCCCGAAGCGATCGATAATCTGGACGAAATTCTGGAAGTGTCGGAAGGAGTGATGGTGGCGCGCGGAGATCTGGGCGTGGAGATGAGCCCGGAACGCGTGCCCGTGGTGCAGAAAATGGTGATCGCTCATGCGCGGGAGGCGCGCGTGCCCGTGATCACCGCGACGCAGATGCTGGAATCGATGACCCACAATCCGCGTCCGACGCGCGCCGAAGCGTCCGACGTGGCCAACGCGATTTTCGACGGCAGCGATGCGGTGATGCTCAGCGCTGAAACCGCTACGGGGAACTATCCGGTCGAGTCCGTGAAAATGATGGACCGCATCATCCGCGAGGCGGAGTCGAGCGTCACCGAATATCTGCGGCCCCACCGGCGACCGCTCTTGAGCCTGGCGGAAACAACGGCGGAACTGATTTGTCACGCTTCCGAAGAGCTGTCCATGAAAGTGATCGCCGTCTTCACCGAAAGCGGTTCGACCGCGCGGCTGATCTCCAAGCATCGGCCGCGCCCGCCGATCATCGCCTTCTCGCGCAGCCAGGAAACGCGCCGGCAGGTAACACTGCTCTGGGGGGTGCTGCCACGAAAAGTGGCGCAACTGCGGGACATTGACGATATGGCCGAGCTTACCGAGCGCCGCCTGCTGGAAGAGGGCCTGGTGCGGAAGGGCGACCTGGTGGGGTTGGTCGCGGGCACACCCCTGGGCGTGGGCGGAACCACGAATTTCATGAAGTTCCACATCATTGGCGGCGGCGAGCAGGTTTGGCGCTGAAGCTCGGGGCGAGACAGAGTTCCGCTAGTTGACCCAGTGGTCGGGGCGCGAGGGCGGCTCTTTATCGTGTTTGCGCATATAGACCTCGAATTTGCGCCGGGCGCGCTTTCGCTGCCAATCGGAGATGCCGTTGCGAGCGCGATAAAACCAGGAGCCGCGACGCAGATAGAGATACCCGACGAGCATTCCGCCCAGATGGGTGACGTGGCTCACGTTGTCGCCGGCGCCCGAACCTAACGTCAGAAAGAATTCGATAGCGGCCGCGCCAATCACGTAAATCTTCATGGGAATGGTTACGGGAAAGGGGATCAACCAGATTTTACGGTCCGGAAACATCACGGCAGAGGCGAGCAAGATGCCATAAATCGCGCCCGAGGCGCCGATGGTGGCCACTGCGGAAGTTCCGAACCCATGTGGATCGATAATTGTCTTCACCAGGATATTGATGACGCCCGCGCCGATGCCCGTGAGAAAAAAATAGGTGTAAAAGCGGTGCGTTCCCCACGCGCGCTCGAGGTCCACGCCAAACATCCAGAGGAAAAGCATGTTCAGGAGGATGTGCCACAACCCGGCATGCAAGAAAATGTACGTCACCGGCTGCCAAATGCGCAGCCCATGGGTGACTGCCAGGGGGACGAGCCCAAGCTCGCGAATCATCAGGCGATAGCCGGCGGGATCAAAAAGGCCGAGAAGCGTCTCAATGAGAAACACACCGACGCAGGCGAGCACGATATTACGAACGGCGGGAGTGACGAATTCACGCCATTGCGAACGGGATCGAGGGTAACGCGGGAAAGAACTCATACCGAAAGAGTCTACGGTGAGCGGCGCCCAGGAGTCAAAGGGCGTGCGAGATGCGGCACACTTGGTTGCACCCCCGGGTCATGGACGAATCCGGCGGGCGAACGAAAAAAGCAGGGTCTGAGTTATTTCGCGGGCGGGGAGGAGACTGTACGATCCATGATGTTCTGCTGAAACGACTGGTCCTCGGACAAAGAACACATTGTCTCGCCCATGGGGAAAGAACTCAGCTTAAAGACTCTCTTTGAGGTGAAGGGCTGGGTGTAAGCCTTGGGATCTTCTATGGTGAGTTCCATCTCCAAGCTATCGTGACTGAGCCGCCGAATGCGCTCCACGGTGTGCAACGCATCGCTGTGCGGATGTCCAACATTGTCGAGCCAGGTCTTGTCGTTGAAACCGGTGGTGTCGATGACCAGCGCACCGTCTTCATAGCGACCGACCGAGTCCCCGAGCCAGGTGGGGTCCAAATCCTTGGCGTGTGACTGATTCATGGTAATCATTCGCCATATGTGAAGGTATTCGAAGAGCATGTAAACGTGATCAGGGGTCTGGACGACGGTGAACTGCCAGGGGTAAGAGTACATGCGGAATGGGCCTGGCGGATCGCAATACCTCTGGTGGGGATCATTTGGCTCGAACGTTTGTTGCGCTCCAAAGGGAGGCTTGTTGGCCTGCAGCCGTTCGCGCGCCCAGGGCGTCAATGGAAGCTGATCGGGCTTGGTGCCGCGCGGGTCGGACGGATCCCAACTCGGGCTGCCGGGAGCCACGGTCCAATTGCCGGACAGATCCGGCACTTCGGTCGAAGTCCGTGCGCCGCGCGAGTTCGCGGAGTTTGGCGGCGCGGCCGTTTGTGCGAGCAGGATGGCGGGGCAGCACAGCAGGCCCATGGAGACGGCTAAATTTCTAAGGAAGTTGGTCCGGCGATTCCGCATTGTGAAACTCCTGACGTGACACGATGATTTTTGCGCAATGATCCGAGCGCAATGCCTCCGCAGGCTTCACAGGTGAGGCAGCGGCGTACCGTTCACCACGAACTTCAGGAGAAAGGAGGCGCTCCCGCTGGCGCCGACTGGCGCGCCATTTTTTGCGGGATGGGTTTCGGCAACCAGTTGGTCGCCAGCCTTGACGGAACTTTTGGTCCAGCCCAAACGCGTCATCAGAAGCGGAGCGGAAAGTTCGAGAGTCCAGTGCTGGATATCGCTCGTCGAATCTTTCGCATCTAGATAGATGACGATATGGGGATTAGTCCAATCGACTTTCGTCACGGTTCCCGTGAGCGAGACGATCTTCACCATGTCATATCCGGCGGTCCCGTGATGCGCAAATGCCGGGCTGGAGATGAGAAGGCCAAGCGCAACTGCAAAAAACAGAAGAAGTCTCTTTAGCACGGCACACCTCTGTCAACATCCCGGAAACTACGCCTTTCTCAGTCATAGCGCAAGCGTTTGAATCAACTAGAAGGCCGCTGACGCGGTTTGCGCGTCGCTATAGATTCTCTACGGCGACGGCGATGACGAGAGCGATGGCGAAGCCGTCGTATCCCTTTCCACCAACGGTTTGGATTGCCGTCGCGCTAACGCGAGGCTCAGCGGCGAGCAACTCGTTGAACCGGCGCACGCCCTGGACTCTTGCATCCTCGCTCGAGGCGTTGACGACCTCTCCCTTGCGTATAACGTTATCGGCAATGATCAGGGTGCCGAGGCGGGAGAGCTTGAGCGCCCAGGGAAGGTAATCGGGATAGCTCGGCTTATCAGCATCGATGAAGATGAGGTCAAACGGGCCGTGGCCTTGGGCGGCGAGCTGCGGCAACGTATCGATCGCCCGGCCGATACGAAGCTCGACTGTGCCGGCGAGGCCCGCGCGCGCGATATTCGCCCGGGAAACGTCGGCGTGCTTTTGGTCAGCCTCCAGTGTGATTAAGCGGCCTCCGGTGGAGAGCGCCCGCGCAAGCCAGATGGTGCTGTATCCCCCGAGCGTGCCGATCTCCAGGATGGCGTGGGCCCCGAGAGCCCTGGCCAGCAAATGGAGCAGCTTGCCTTGGGGCGGCGAAACGTTGATGGGCGGCAGGCCCGCCGCTTCGCTGGCCTGAAGCGCGGCATCCAGTGCAGCGTCGGGCAGCACCAGCAGGTCGCTAATGTAGCGGTCGACGTTGCTCCAAAGTTCCTGAGTCATAGGCCGGGGGCGTAGGGCTAATCCATCTTCTTGCGGGCAAAGTAGAACAGCGAAGCGGCCAGAGCCACGAACATCACAACAGCAAAGAGATGGCTATCGGCCAAGCTGCCCATAATCTTAGGTCCAAATTGAAACAGGCCGGGGCGGAAAATGTGGTAGCGGAATTCCTGGTCCTCGAGGAGAGCAATGACGATGCCGAGCAGGCCGAAGACGCCACCGCCGGCGATCAAGCCGCTGGCGTAAAGCGGGCCGGGACCGAGTTCGCCTGCGGCGGCGGTTCCGCGGCTGCGTTCCACAAGCCAGCGCACCACGCCGCCCGCGAAGATGGCCATAGTCGTGGCGATGGAAAGATAGGCGCCGGTAGCGAAGGGCAGCGAACGGATACCGAGCAGCTCCACGGTGAGGACGAGAAAAACTCCCAACAGGACGAGGCGCCAGGGAAGCTGCCGGTTCAGTATGCCGTTGATGACCGTGGCCATGAGCCTAGCCTGAGGCGCGGCGGCTTTGTCGCTGCCGATTCCCTGCACCCACTGAATCTCGACGCGATTGGTGTTGCGGTCATAGAGGTATTTCCCATCGGGCACGACGCCCGAGCCGAGGGCGTTGATGAGCGTGTAGGTACGGCCCTGGTAGGGATAGTCCTGGGTTTCCACCTGCACGCCGGAAGGCAGGTTCGCGATATCCAGGGCGATCTGCACCGGCTTGTATTCGGCCAGGCCGACGTTCATCAGCTTGAGCGTTCCGCCAATCACAAAGACCGAAGCCATGGCGCCGATGATCAGCGCGATCTGCTGCCTCGAGGGAGTGGCGCCGACCAGGAAGCCTGTCTTCAAATCCTGCGAAGTGCCGCCGGCGTTTGCGGCGGCGACGCAGACCACGCCGCCAATGGTGAGCGCCAGCACGGAGTAATTTCCGCCAGTCCATCCGGCGAGCAGGAAGACGGCGCAAGTGGCCATGAGCGTGGCGATGGCCATGCCGCTGATCGGATTCGAGGAGGTGCCAATGAGCCCGGTAATGCGCGAAGAGACCGTGGTGAATAAAAATCCAAAGACAATCACGAAGAGAGCGGCGAGGAGATTCGCGAACAGTCCGGTTTTGGCGCCGGGAATGGGACGGAACGTGAGAAGCGCCCAGATCATGACCACAATCGCGAGAGCGCCGAAAACGACGAACTTCATGGGCAGATCGTGTTGGATACGATGGGCGACGACGGCGCGGCCCTCGCGCGCGTCCTTCATGTCTTTGAGCCCCGCGGTCAGCGCGGCCCAGATCGTGGGCAGCGTCTTTGCCAGCGTAATCAATCCCGCCGTGGCAACCGCACCCGCGCCCATGGGCCGGATGTAGCTGGACCAAAGCTGGTCGGAAGTCATCAATGGGATCGGAATCGTGCTGGGATAGAGCGCCTGATTGGGCGCCAGCGAGCCGAAGAAACGAATGGCGGGCATCAGCACCAGCCAGGAGAAAACGCCGCCGGAAAAGAGAATGCCGGCAATGCGCGGGCCGATGATGTAACCCACTCCCAGATATTCCGGCGTGATATTGGCGCGGAAGGATGCGCCGGGAAGCCATTTGGGATTATAGGTTGGCGTATCGCGCCAGACTCCGATGGTGTTCATCAGCACGGAGTACAGGCCGCCGAGGCCCAATCCCCAGAAGACGCGGCTGGCAAAGGAGCCGCCGCGGTCCCCCGCGACGAGCACGTCGGCGCAGGCCGTGCCCTCCGGGTAGAGCAAATTCCCGTGTTCCTTGACGATGAGCTGGCGGCGAAGCGGAATCATGAAGAGCACGCCCAGCCATCCGCCAATCAGGGCAAGGAAGAAGACGCCCCAGTACTCGAGCGGAAAGCCGAGAAAGATCAGCGCCGGCAGGGTGAAGATGACGCCGCCGGCAATCGATTCGCCGGCCGAACCGGTCGTCTGCACGATATTGTTTTCGAGGATGGTGACCTTGCCAAAGGCGCGCAAGATGCTGATGGAAAGCACGGCAATGGGGATCGAGGCGGAGACGGTGAGTCCGGCACGCAAGCCGACGTAAACCGTGACGGCGCCGAAAAAAAGCCCCGCCACGATGCCGGCTAGGACGGCCCGCAAAGTAAATTCGGGAATGCCCTGCTCCGAATCGATATAGGGATGAAACTCTTCGGGAGGCGCCGTGGAGCTCCAAGTCTTCGTCGCCAAGCGTCACCTCAGGGAGCGAAAGGAACGGCTGCCGCGACCACGGCGAGCGCGCGCCGCGCATTATCGCTTAAAACAAGTGCGCGGAATAGGGAAATGGCGAGCCGTGTTTCACACCGCGCGCCGAATGCGGCCGGGCCGCTACCAGACGTGGTAAAAGGCGTCGCGCCGGGAAATGGTTACCGAAACGCCAAAGAGCTTCTGCAGCCTTTCCTCGGTGAGCAACTCGCTTTTGGGCCCGTCGGCGAAAATTCGCCCTTCGCGGAGCATCACGACGCGATCGATCTCGGGGATGACATCGGCCAGATGGTGCGTGATCAGGACGATGCCTACGCCGTGCTGCGCCAGGCGGCGCAAGCTCTGACGCAACTCGCTCTGCGCGGCCAGGTCGAGCGCGTTGCTGGGTTCGTCGATAAGCAGCATCTCGGGATCGTGCACCAGCGCCCGCCCGATGAGCACGCGGCGCATTTCACCCGCCGACATCTCGCCGACGGGTTTGTCCGCCAGATGGCCCGCTTCGAGCTTATCGAGCACGGCGGCAGCGCGCGTACGCATGTCTTCGGTGACGTGCATCTCCGGCCAAATCGTCGAGCTGGCAAAGAAGCCGGAGATCACGGCGTCGCGGCCCAGCGTGTGCAGGGTTCGTTCGCTAGGCAGTTCGGCGGCGACCACGCCAAGCCGCTTGCGCAACTCGAAGACGTCCCAGCGCTCGCGGCCAAAGATGCGGGCGCGCGCCCCTTCCCGGGCGATGGGATAGCACTCGCAGGTCATGGTCTTGATCAGCGTAGATTTGCCGCAACCATTGGGACCAAGAATGGCGATGTGTTCGCCGCTGGCGATGCGCAGGGAGATATCGTGAAGCACGGTTTTTTCGCCGCGGGCTATAGAGGCGTGTTCCAACTCGACAAAGCTGCCGGAATCTGCCGTCATTCCGCGATTCTTTTCATGATCATTTTTGAGACCCTCTCGGGACCCTATCGATTATCCCGC
>Ga0206939_10245_pt1 | contig 13489 bp, 11 predicted proteins | sample Alteio_BWOrgHeat_10_FD_152921 | JGI IMG/M metagenome (GOLD analysis project Ga0206939, IMG submission 152921) | Enriched cells from forest soil in Barre Woods Harvard Forest LTER site, Petersham, Massachusetts, United States -... | ecosystem: Environmental > Terrestrial > Soil > Temperate forest >... | reverse complement strand
TTTCACTTCGAGCCCCCCTCCCGCGTTGCGCTTAGCTGAACCGGACTACCGGTGGTCAGAGAATCCGATGGGTTCACAATGACCTGATCGGTCCGCCGAAGTCCGCTGACCACCTCAACAGTCGCCCCAAAGTCTCTGCCGATCTTGATTGGAACGAGCTCTGCACGGCCATTGCGAACTACCCCCACGCGCAAACCCTCCGAGCGAAATAGCAAGGTGTTGGCTGGGATGGTGAGTGATTGCGGGGAAGCAAGGGTAGACTGCGGGATCTTTAGATGGACAAAAACGTACGCCCCGGTCTTGATGCGGCCCCGTGCGTTGTCGACATCCACTTCAACATTCAAGGTGCGGGAGGCGGGGTCAATCGAATCGGAGTTGCGAACGATGGAGCCCTGAAATGTTTCGCCGGGAAACTCATCGAGAGTGAGCGTGGCCTTGGCCCCCGTCTCCGCGGCCTCAGAATCGATCTCCGGCACAGCAACATACACGCGTAGCTTATTCACGGCTGCCATGTGAAACAGCTCTTGAGGCGTGCCGCCCGCTCCCGCATTGATCAGTGCGCCGATATCCGTGTTGCGTGCGGTGATAACGCCAGCGAAGGGAGCATAGACCTTTTCGAACGATTGCAATTGTTCCAGCCGGTGGACATTTGCAGTCATGGAGTCGACGGATGCTTGCCGCGCACTGAGATCGCTCACGGCTTGATCAGTCTCCTGCCTGGAGACAGAATTTGTTTTAAGCAGGTTCTGCCAGCGCGCCGCGGTAATTTGTGCCAGTTGCTCGTTCGCCTGGGCGTTCTTCAGGTCTGCACGGGCCTGCTCCAGTTGCTGATCAACTTCCGGAGTGTCGATCTCCGCGAGCAGTTGACCCTGCCTCACGTTGGCGCCGATGTCTACATACCAGCGCTTGAGATAGCCATTGGTGCGGGCATAGATGGGCGTGTCGTTGAACGGCTGCGTGTTGCCGGGCAGCACGATCTCCTGGGAAAAAGCACCTGACGTGGGCTGAATAACATTGACGGTTGGGACTGCTGCTCGCTCTGTGCTATTGCCTAGAGTGCGCTCCGCCTGGGCGCGTTCGTGGATGCCTAAATAAATGACAAACCCGAGAACAAGACCTGCAGCCGCCAGACCAAACAACAACCAAGGGGACGATGGCTCTGACGACGGCGGCGCAAGTTTTTCCGCATCGGCCTGGGAAACTTCAGATGGGCTCTTCTCGACGGTGTTCATATTATGTCTCCATTCGCATACGTCGCGACTACAGCGGTTTCGCAATTGGTGTAGATCGAAGCCAAGGACCCTTTCGTGGTTTTCTCCCAAAGAAAACCACTCCTCGCGATCTTTTTGGGACCACAGTAATTGCGAAACCGCTCTAAGCGTAAACAGGGTTCTTTTCCGGGTCTGTAACTGGTTGTGCATCCGGCGAAATCGTCCGTCCGTGCAGGAGGGCAAACACCGACGGCACAAAGACCAGCGTGGCCACCGTGGCACAAAGTAGACCTCCGATTACGGCGCGGCCCAAAGGCGCATTTTGCTCACCTCCATCGCTGAGACCAAGCGCCATGGGTATCATGCCGATGATCATGGCCAAAGCCGTCATGATGACCGGGCGGAATCGAGTGGTTCCCGCTTCGATGGCGGCGATGACTGAATCTCCATGATGGAGCAGCCTCTCCTTGGCAAAGGCGACCACAAGGATGCTGTTGGCGGTGGCGACGCCCATGCACATGATGGCGCCCATAAGAGCAGGAACGCTGAGCGTCGTGTCTGTGATAAAGAGAAACAAAACGATTCCCGCCAGCGCCGCGGGGAGCGCGGTAATGATGACGAAGGGGTCAAGCCAGGACTGGAAGTTCACCACGATGAGCAGGTATACCAGGATGATTGCAAAACCCAGGCCGCCGATCAGGCCAATGTAGGAGGTGCGCATGGTGCCGTATTGGCCGCGTAGGTTTACAAAGCTCCCGCGCGGGAGCAGCTTTCCATTCGCTTCAACGATACGGTTCACATCGCGGCCAACCGCGCCGAGATCGCGGCCCTGTACAGAAGCGTAGATGTCGACCACGCGGCGGATATTGTAGTGATTGATGGAGGCAAGCTCACCGGTGCGTTGAATCGATGCAATATCCGTGAGTATTGCCGGCCGCTTCTGGCTCGGACCGCTAATGGGTATGTTTTGCAGATCCTGGCCTGACTGAATATCGTATTGTGGCGTTTGTGTAACCAGGTTGTAGGACACGCCGTTCTTCGGATTGAGATAGAACATGGGTGTGACCTGAAAGCTGCCACTGAGCGAGATCAGCACGCTGTTGGCGATATCACGCTCGGTAAAGCCCCCCTGCGCAGCCTTCGTACGATCAACATCGATGTGAAACTTGGGATAGTCAGCCTGCTGCTGGATGCGAAGGTCGCTAACGCCACGGACGTGGCTTAGTTGGGTAAGCATTTTGTCTGCAACACGGAGGTTCCCGTTGATGTCAGGACCATCGATTTTGATGTCGATGGGCGCAGGCAAACCAAAATTAAGGATCTGGGTCACAATGTCAGCCGGAAGAAAATAGAAAGTTGTTCCTGGGAATTCGCGCGGAAGTTGCTCACGCAAAGTGCGGACGTAGTCCGCGGTTCGGTGGTGTTTCTCCTTCAGAGAGACGAGCACGTCTGCGTCGGCCGCGCCGGTAAGCCCGGTGTTGTTGTATATGAAGTTGATGTTGCTGATTGGCAGGCCAATATTGTCGAGAATGTTGTCGACCTCGCCTGCCGGAATCGTCTTTCGGATGCCGGCTTCTACCAGGTCGGTCAGGCGTGCCGTCTCTTCGATCCGTGTTCCGGTCTTGGCCCGGACATGGAGGATGAACTGCCCGCTATCGGTGTCCGGAAAAAAGTCCTGACCGAGGAACGGAATAAGGGCAAAGACGCAGAGGCAGGCGATCAGGAATCCCGGAACAAAGACTTTCCTGGCCGAAACGAGCCGTGCAAGGAACGCCGCGTAAGCCAATCGAACTCTTTCAAAACGTCTCTCGAATCCCTTTTGGAAGCGGGAAAACAGGTTCCGCGACTCTTGCCCGCGGTGCTTGGCCTTCAACAGGTACATGGCCAGTGTCGGGACCAGCGTCCGGGACAGGATGTACGACGCGATCATGGCAAAGACGACCGCCTCAGCGAGAGGAACAAAGAGGAACTTGGCGACTCCGTTGAGAAAGAACATGGGAAGAAAGACGATACAGATGCACAATGTCGAGACCAGAGCAGGGACAGCGATCTGCGCGGCTCCGTCGAGGATGCCGTCGTGGAGCGCAGCACCTTCTTCAAGATGGCGCTCGATATTTTCAATGGTGACGGTTGCGTCGTCGACCAGGATGCCAACTGCGAGGGCAAGGCCGCCCAGAGTCATGATGTTGATGGTCTGGTGCAGAAAACTGAGGACCATCACAGAGGTCAGGATGGAGAGCGGAATCGAGATGGCGATAATAACTGTGCTGCGCCAGCTTCCCAGGAAGATCAGGATCATCAGGCCTGTGAGCGAGGCAGCAATGATGGCTTCACGGATAACGCCATTGATTGCGCCGCGAACGAAGATCGATTGATCGGAGAGCGGCTGAATCTTCAGATCAGGTGGAAGGGTCTGGGCCACGTGCGGCAGGAGCTGGCGAACGCCCTGGACCACATCGATCGTCGAGGCATCTCCAGCTTTGAGGACGGTCACCAGCACACCCCGGCTGCCGTTCTGTCGGACGACATTCGCCTGCGGAGCGAAGCCGTCACTGACGGTCGCGACATCACGCAGATAGATGACGGAGCTTCCAACGGTTTTGATGGGCAGGTCGTTCAATTCCTTGACGGTCTTGGCATCCGCGTTCAAGTCGACGTCGTATTCGAAGCTCCCTATCTTTGCGGTGCCGCCAGGCAGGATCAGGTTCTGGTTGCCAAGCGCATTCAGCACATCGTTCGGTGAGAGGCCTTTGGATTGCAACAACCCCTGGTTGAGATTGACCATAATCTGGCGCAACTTCCCCCCGAAGGGGTACGGGACAGAGGCTCCAGGAACGGTGACCAACTGGGTGCGCAAGAAATTCAGCGCGATGTCATTCAGCTGGGACTCGGTGAGGTTCTTGCCCGACAAACCTAGCTGAAGAATAGGCACCGTAGACGCGTTGTAATCGATAATGAGCGGAGGAAGTGAGCCTGGAGGCAATTGGCGCAGAATGGCTTGGGAAACAGCCGTGACCTGCGCATTCGCCCGGTCGATACTGGCGGTCGGTTGCAGGTATATTTTGACGATTGCCGCTCCGTTCACCGTTGTGGACTCAATGTGCTCGATGTTGTCGACGGTCGTGGTGAGAACGCGCTCGTAGACCGTAGTGATGCGTCCTTCCATCTCTTCCGGGCTAAGGCCGGTGTAAGTCCAGGACACAGCGATCACAGGGATATCGATGTTGGGGAAGATGTCCGTCGGCGTCCGCAAGATCACAACCGGGCTTAGAATGAGAATAAGCAGCGCCAGCACAATGAATGTGTAAGGCCGGTTCAGCGCTATCTTAACAATCCACATTTCAGTCTCCTCGGCTCAGGTGGTGTGAGTCCTCGGGTGCATCTTCTGTAACAAATTCCGTATTTCCTCAAGGACGCTGTGTTTTTCTCAGCCGTCCCGGGGCATACGTAGTAGATTCCCGGAGTGCTGAAACGACCCGTCGTATGTTTCAATCAGTCTGATAGGAAAAGGCGATCATTATGGAGCTAAGGCATCTTCGCTACTTCACTGCGGTCGTGGAATGGAAAGGCTATCGCGAGGCGTCGCGGCGACTTCACATTGCGCAGCCTGCCATCAGCCAGACCGTGGTGGATTTGGAGCAGGAGCTCGGCCTGAAACTCTTTAAGCGAGCCGGCCGAACGGTGCAACTCACGCCCGAAGGCGAGGTCTTCTACAAGGAGGCCGTGCGTACACTTGAGCAAGCGGAATCGGCCATTGACACCGCGAGACGAGCCGCCAAGGGCGAGATTGGAAAGCTATCGATCGGGTTCATTGGCTCAGCCACCTATACGTTTCTTCCCGAGCTGGTACGCAGCTATAAAGCGCAATTCCCGGGTGTGGAACTGACATTGCAAGAACTCACTCCGTCCGAGCAGGAAGTGGCCTTTGACCAGGGATTGATCGACGTCGGTTTCACCCGGGCTCTCACGGCAGACAGAAGCAAGACATTAGCATCGCGATGCCTCTATCGCGATCCGTTGTTAGCCGTGCTGCCCGCGTCGAGAAAGATCAGGACGAAACGGGTGCGCATTGCCGATCTCGCCGATGAGCGATTCGTGCTGTTTCATCGCGAAGGTGCGACAGGGCTCTACGACACGATCGTGGGAGTGTGTAATAGTGCCGGCTTCTCTCCCAGGGTTGAGTATGAGTCGAACCGGGTGCAGACGGTGCTATCGCTGGTGGAAGCGGAGGAGGGCGTCTCCATTCTGCCTGCGTGTGTCAGGATTCTTTGGTCAAACGGTGTCCGATTCTACCGCTTGCAGCCCGATGATGTGCGTGTCGCACTGGTCGTGGCATGGAAGAAGGAAGAGCCGTCGGTCGTTCTGCGCTCGTTCCTGGATTTAGTGAACGCGAGCGCGTCGCGCATCCGAAAGAAGGCTGAATTGGCTTGAATCACAGGCCGCCGGGCGGATCGACTTGAAGGCTGACTGCTAGGTAGCCCACATCCATGAGCCGTCATTGTCTCGCACAGGGCAGAGACATTGAAGATTCCGAACACAAAGGGTGTTCCTTTTTGCAGGCGTTCTGTTTGTTATCGAGGACGATTGAGTGGGTATCGAGCCAACGGGCCTAACCCCTGGCACTCGATAGCCGGACAAGGGCTGCGAGTTCGCTGTTCAGAACGGTGGATACATTTTCGAGGTCACCTCCGGGTGGAACCGGCAATGTCATAACGACGACGCTCCCTCCACCAAGCCGCGGAACCACTCGGATGTAGGCGCCTCCTTCACGACCAGGCACGATCTCACGGAGGTAGTCGACAGTGTGGACGGCAGTTGCAGTCACGACCCGAATGCTAAATACCTCACCATTTTTCGTCACGCGCCATCCACTCCTTTCGTCTCCAGTGACCTCGTCAGCAAAATTGGGCGCCCAATCAGGAATGTAGCGGGGATCCGCGAGAAGCTCAAAGATAGTGCCGGGGTCGACATCTGCCTCGATGCTTTGGGTTACGCTGTGTGGGTTCATGCTTGCCGCTGCCTCTGCATTTTTACACGCGCGTACTATGTGTAATTTAGGAGGTTTTGTTGCTGATGTTCGCTTGAATGGCGTGTTGAACAAGCTCGCGGCCGCTGTGTAGGGACAATTTTTCTTTGATGTGAGCCTGGTAAGTTTCGACTGTCTTTATGCTCAGGTGGAGTTTTTCGGCAATCTGGCGCGTGCTGCAGCCTTCACCGATGAGGCGAAATACCTCAAGCTCACGATCGGAAAGTGCGGAGAGGCGGGAATTCATATCCGCTGAAGCGCCGCTGACGTATTGGTGTAGCAGCTTGTTCGCCATGCGATCGCTGAGGTAGATCTCTCCGCCGAGAATGCGCCGCACGGCAACCAGGACTTTCTCCGTGGCCTCCTGCTTCATGATGTAGCCGTTGGCACGGGCCCGCAGCGCGCGCTCCGCATAAATTGACTCGTCATGCATGGAGAGGATCAACACCGGCAGGCTGGGAAATAACATTCGGAGGTTCTTCAACAACTCTAGTCCGTCAGGACCATTCAGCGAGATGTCCGCAATGAGGATGTCCGGCTTTTTCGCCGTGATTTCCCGCATGGCGGCTTGCGCCTCTTCGGCCTCACCGCAAACCGCAAGATCCTGTTCCCGGTTAATCATTAGCGCCAGCCCCTGACGCAAGAGGGGATGGTCATCCACTATAAAGACAGTCTTCTTCTTAACCTGTGCGCCCCTTGGCGATGTGGCCGGAGCCATGCGAGCGCTATCCACTGTCTCTCACCGGAAAGATACAAGTCACGACCGTTCCCCGCGGACTGTCCCGCCTTACTTCAAGAGTCCCGCCGATCATTCCTGCCCGGTAATTCATGATGTGCAGGCCCATACCCTGGGTCTTGGCGGGATTTTCCGCAATACCCTTACCATCATCTTTTATCAACAATGTGCCACGGCCCTGTTCGGCCGTCAACTGGATCAGGACTCTTCGTGGGTCACCATGCTTGATCGCATTATTCACGGCTTCCTGCGCGATGTGATAGAGATGTGTGGCCATGGTGTCATCGTGAATCAGGACAGGCGTTTCACACTCAAAGCGGCATGATACTCCAAAGAGGTCTTCTACTTCACCCGCCCACAGCTGCAACGCGGACATCAGACCCTGGGCATCAGAAACAACCGGAAGGAGTCCCCGGGCTAATTCGCGAGTCTTATGGATGGCTTCGTTTACGAGTTTTACAATCTTGGCTGCATCGTCAGTTTCTGAGCTCTCTTGCTCGGCCAACTTCGCTTCATGCACCTTGGCCATGAATGCAATCCCAGTCAGATGTTGGCCGAGACCATCATGCAGGTCCTGTCCAATTCGCCGCTGTTCTCTGGCACTTATTTCGAGGATTGCCTTTTCCAGGTGCTTTCGCTCCGTGATGTCGATACCTGTGGCAATAACGTAATCGGCCGTCCCGCCACTGCCCGGAAGCAGCGTACTCGACCAGGCAATCAGCCGCTGATCTCCACGGCGCGTAACCCAGCAGGTCTGATAGTTCTGAGGAAGAAGATCCGTACGCAGCACTTCAAACAGGGAGTGGAAGCGATCGGTCTCCTCAGGAAGGAGAAACAGGTCCCAAATACATTTGCCTTGAACCTCCTCCATCGAATACCCAGTGGTAAGTTCACAAGCCGGGTTGAAGCGCAAGATACGTCCTTGGTTGTCGAGGACGACGACGAGTGCTCCTACTGTGTCCAGGATAGCGGAGACGAAGTTACGTTCTTTCTGGAGCTCCTCTTCGATGCGTTTGATATCGGAGATGTCAAAGGCAACGCCATGAATACACCAAGGGCGGCCGTCCTCCCAGCGGATCATTCTGGCGTCGCAATGAAACCAGATAACGCGGCCATCCCGCGCAATCACTCGATATGCGGATCGCAGCGGCTTTCCGGAGAGGAACATCTGGGCAGCTTCCAGGCTCCAGCGCTGCTTGTCATCGGGATGTATGTGTTGATACCAGCGAACCGGATCTTCCAGCCATTCTTCTCGCGAATATCCGAGGGCCGCTTCGATCTGCGGGCTCACATACGCTTCGCTGATACCGCGGTCGAGATAAGCCATGAAGACAACTGCCGGTATCTGCTCCAACAGAGCACGGTATTTGGCTTCAAGGTTTGGCGCTCGCGCATCCGCCGCCGGTTCCTGCCCATTTTCAGCGAAATGTTCCTGGACAAGAGCAGGGTTCAATGCCGGGCCGGCAAATACTTGCGCAAGATTGAGAAGGACAGCTTCCGCTTCGGCAATGTCCGGCAGGTCTTCGCCCGTGTCAGGGAGCTGACTGTTCGATTGTCGAACGATTCGCGGAAACGACGACATCTTTACTCCACACGCCGCATGTTTGCTCGCTCGTCGGCCATCAGCGGGTTGGGCCCAAACCGTTCTGATTGCCGGGACTGTCGCGCCTTTGGCGCCAGCCTGGCTCCTTATTGAGCGATGCCTGAGTAAAGCGGCGCAACGCATGAATGGCCCGCCCGTAGGTTTGGACGGCAGTGGAAGATAACAAGGAGCCCGGGGGCTGATTCATGAAGGGCATAAACTTGTCAGGAAATCCGGGCATGGTGCATCCGATGCAGATACCTCCGACATTGGGGCATCCGCCGAGGCCTGCCATCCAACCACGTTTGCCCACATTGCACTGCACCACAGGTCCCCAGCATCCCAACTTTACGATACAGAGCGGCGACCCATATTCTTCCGCAAACTGGGCCTGCTCATAATAGCCCCCGCGATCACAGCCCTCATGTACGGTGCTTCCGAAGAGCCAGGTAGGGCGCAGGACGTCATCGAGCGGGATCATAGGGGCGCGCCCGGCGGCCATGTGGAGCAGATAGAGCAGCGTCTCCATGAAATTGTCGGGTTGTACCGGACATCCGGGAACGCAAACGATGGGAATATCCCCTTGCGAGCGCCACTGCCAACCAAGATAATCGGGCAGCCCCATGCATCCGGTCGGATTGCCTTCCATGGCATGAATTCCGCCGTAGGTCGCACAGGTTCCCGCCGCTATCACTGCCCATGCTTCCGGCGCCAGCCGGTCGATCCATTCACATGTCGTAATGGGCTGGCCTGTGGAGGGGTCGGTGCCGAAAGATGCCCAATAGCCTTCCTCTTTATTGGTTTCATCCGGAATTGAGCCCTCCATCACGAGGATGAAAGGGTTTGATTTCCCTTCCGCCGCCAGATGGAAATGCTTCATGAAGTCGTCTCCGACATCGGAGGTGAGAAAGGAATTATGGAAATGCACCTTGGGAATCCAGGGCAGGGCTCCCAGGACGATGTCCTCGATGCTGGGTTGGGTGGCAGCCGTCATCGCGATTGTGTCCCCATCGCAACCCAAGCCTGCTGTTATCCACAGGACGTCTATTTCGGAAATGGGTGACGATTTGCTGTCTGGGAGACGAGCAGGTCCCATAGCGAGGTTGGCTTCCTTTCCGTGCGGAACACAGCCCCGCGTAGAAGAATATACGCGTTCATTTTGGGCCTCAAACTCGATTTAGGCAAATGGCACGACGCAGCGCTACAAACCGTGTCCGCAAGTTCGCCCGTACGTTAGCGCCATGAAGACCACTACTCATTACACCGATCAGCACGCCCTGCCGATCTCGACAACAACTCCTCCGCGATTGAGATCCGGGAAAACAATTTCCGCACACGAGATCCTGGTCGGATGATCCTGAACTCACCTCGCCCCAAAACCGGTTTGCCCGACTTCGGCGCGCTGACCATCCGCAGCATGCCGTGTGAGTGATGTCTCGGCCGAAATCGCTTAAAGAGTATCTGTTCACCGCCGACCGACGAATTCGGGACGCATCTCCGCTCGCTCATTCCGGCGTCCATTTGAATGCGGGCGAGAGGAGGATGGACCATGGCCAGCGAGGGAAAGAAATGCGTTTACCAAACATTGCACTGGTCTACCTGTCAAGGGCAAAAAGTACTGTTCCACCGTTCGCCACGATTCCAAAGGGTTGATTGCGGCCACCCCTGTTGCAAAGGATTGGGAGCCGTAGGTAACCGCTAGTAACCTTGGCCCGATAGGTAATTGGCACGGTCTTCGGGTCCCCTTCTGAATGCTTTTCAGAGGTAACCTCGGAGCGGCTGTTCGCGTTTGCGGTCCAGCGGCCTGGCGCATCGGGCAAATCCGGATAGCTATGGTGGAGATCGGGGCTGCCAGTGCAAATGTCGTCTTTTCTGCATCTTGCGGATGGCAGGAGCGGCGAACGCCGAGGGGAATGGCCGACAGCATCCTTGAACCAATTGCTACTCCCCAAAGGTCTCGAAGGCGTCCACAGCGGTAACACACCCAAGAATTACATCGGTTTGGACGCAATACAGTTTGTGTTACCGATTATGCGACATACTCGGTACTATCAGCCATCGGATCACTGCCTTCCACCCACCCAGCTACAGGGCAGTCGAAACGAAATACGACAAACGAGATACGAGGAAAAAAAACATGAAGAACTATTGCGAAGCATTGAAGAATCTGCTGCGGGATGACTCGGGTCAGGACCTGATCGAGTATGCACTCGTTGCGGCATTGATCGGGCTCGGAGCCACCACGGCCATGTCTGGTCTCGCCACCACCATCGGGACCGCGTTTAGCAGCATCGGAACCAGGCTGACCAGCGCAGTGTAATGCAACCTTCCATCTTCGAGATGGGCTTCGCTACCGGCAGTCTCGACGATGCCCATCTCAAAAGTCACCTTCCGGAATGCCTTCTTCTAGTAAGTGCACCGGGTAACCGATGTCCTCAATTGTTGCTTGTAATTTGTGCTTGGTTCTAGATCACCGGTCCAAACATTCCCCCACACGTTGTTTACGCACGCGTCGGCGTCTGCGCTGCCTCGGGAGGCGATCTTTGTCTCTCAAGCGAGCAGGCATAACCACAAGCGATGAAATACCCAATGTTCTATACAGGCGCCGCCTGCTAAAGATTTCGGTTCCAAGGCAGCCGACACTGAACAGGAGGAGAAAATGATGACGAACTATTGTGAAGCGTTGAAAAATCTGCTGCGGGACGACTCGGGTCAGGATCTGATCGAGTACGCACTCGTTGCTGCACTGATCGGGCTCGGAGCCACGGCGACTATGTCTGGTCTCGCTACCAGCATTGGGAATGCTTTTAGCGGTATCGGAACCCAACTGACCAACGCTGTGTAACGGGACATTCCATCTTCGAGATGGGCGCCGGCACTTACACGGCAAAACACCGACGCCCATCGTTAACACTTATCTTTCCCCTAATTCTTTTGCAGGTAGTTTCTTCTTTGGTGCTACAGATGACAGTTCAATCCGTTGACGTTGTTTATGCCTCTACCGCTTTGCTCTGCGCCGCTATCGGCGCTGCATTCGACTTGAGGACCCGCCGCATTCCTAATATCCTTACCGGACCCTCGATACTGCTGGGTCTGCTGCTGCACCTTGTACTAGGCGGCTGGAGCCAACTCGGCTGGTCAGCATTGGCGGCTGTGATTGGCGGCGCCATCTTTCTCGTCTTTTATCTGGCAGGAGGCATGGGCGGCGGCGATGTGAAGCTGATGACGGCCGTGGCCTGCATCGCCGGATACCACTCCGTGCTGGTGCTTCTGGTGACAACCGCCATCACGGGCGGAGTTTTCGCCCTTCTGCTTGCTGCTTACAGCGGAAAGCTGAAAGAAACCTTTCGTAATATCGGTGCGCTTTTCGTTCATCACCGTTTCGAAGGGCTGAAGCCCCACCCCGAACTCAATCTGAAGAACGCGCGCACTCTGCGCCTTCCCTATGCAATCCCCATCGCGGCGGGTTCTCTGATCATGTTCTTCAGTAAGATTCCGGCGAGGTGAGATGAATTCCCGCAGACTCATCCCAGCCTTTCTAGGTGCACTTGCCATCTCTGCCTGCTGCACGTTGCTGCTCGGCCGGAAAATTGCGCGCCGAAACACAAACCCTGAACCCGAAGTACGCTATATTACGGCGGCTAAATCGATCGCTGTTGGTGAGGTCGTCAAGGCTGAAGATCTGGATTACATTGATTGGCCGGCATCGCGGCCAGTGAATGGAACCTTCGCAAAGCCAAATGCGGTCACCGGACGCTTGGCAGTCTTCCCACTGGAAAAAGGGCAACTCATTCTCAGCAGTTACCTCGCTGCGCCCGGCTCAGCCACCGGCCTCACGACCAGGATTCCCGATGGGATGCGGGCCATCGCGCTTAAGTCAGATGAGGTGGTGGGGGTTGCCGGTTTTCTCGCTCCTGGTTCCCATGTCGATGTGCTCGCGACCTATCACTCTAATCAGAGCCCTGAAACTATCACCTCGACGGTTCTGCAGGATGCTCTGGTGGTCGCTGTCGGTCAGAAAATTGAGCCCGACCCAGATGGCAAACCAGCGACGGTAGATGTGGTCACCATTCTTGCCAAGCCGGACGACGCGGAGAAAGTAGTCCTCGCAAGCAGCCAGGGAGCCATCCACTTCGTGCTGCGCAACGGGGGAGACCACGCGGCGACCTCCAACACCCCCGCCCAGCTCGCCCAACTCGGAGGGGTTGCTGCACCTGGCGCCGCTCCCGCACACAAGACCGGAGCACCCCTCCCGAAGACCAGACACTATGTCGTTGAAACGGTCCTCGGTGATAAGCAAAGCTCGGTCATCTTCAACTAGGCGGAAATGGCGTGAACCTCAGATCCACAATCCGGAACGCCAGAGCAGTGTGCCTGCTTGCCTCAGCGACGCTATATATCGGCGGCTGTTTACAAGCCTGGGCCGCAATGACGCCTGCGGAGACAGGCATCAGCGGCGTGTCAATCAGCGCCAACTCTAACAGCGATTCGCTCCATGTAATCGTCGGGCATACCTTCTTCCTCAACACGGCCGCTCCTCTGAAACGCATCTACGTCAGCAACCCAACTGTGCTCGGGTCGTTTACTTCAAGCCCGAACGAAGTGCTGATCACAGCGAAGACACCTGGTGTCAGCAGCCTGGTGATCTGGGACGCTCTCGGTCGAAGCAATGTCTACACCGTGTCAGTGGATCTTGCTGTAGACGGTTTGAACCGGGCCCTGGAGGCGGCGCTGCCACTGGAGAAAATCCAGGCCTCCGCGCTGGAGGACCGCATTGAGCTCTCCGGCAACGTTGACAGCCAGGCGGACGCAGATGCAGCCATCAAGCTGGCGCAGATCTATGCGAAAGACATTGCCAACTCGTTAACCATCAAGGCGGTCCATGTCAAGCAGGTAGAACTTAAGGTTCGCTTCATTGAAATAGACCGGGTGAA
>Ga0206939_10244_pt1 | contig 13518 bp, 16 predicted proteins | sample Alteio_BWOrgHeat_10_FD_152921 | JGI IMG/M metagenome (GOLD analysis project Ga0206939, IMG submission 152921) | Enriched cells from forest soil in Barre Woods Harvard Forest LTER site, Petersham, Massachusetts, United States -... | ecosystem: Environmental > Terrestrial > Soil > Temperate forest >... | reverse complement strand
GGAAGTTTAGCAGGCTTTGGCAAAAATCAAGCGCCTCCTTAAAATCCAGGGTCGACTGAGACGGCGGTTGAACTTGAGTTTTCAAGGCAAAACTCGATGAAAGTGGGCTTGAAAACATCTTTTATCATTTTAGGCTGAAGCCGGATACTTGTGGATTTAATTGATGCATAAACACCCCCGGTTTCCTCATCGTAACGCCCAAGCCGGATTTACCCTCGTGGAACTAGGCGTGGTCACGATGATCATCAGCATTTTGGGCCTGATGGCGGTGCAGGCCTACCGAAGGATGAGCATTCGCAGCCGGACCAGTGTCGTGCTCAATGATTTCCGCGTGATCAGCGGAGCGATGAATGCTTACGACCTGGACAAGGGTGCATGGCCGCCGTCCGCCGCGCCCGGGGTCATGCCAGCCGCCATGCAGGGCTATGTGACCCAGACAAACTTCACGAATCCCACCGTCATCGGCGGCTATTATACGTGGGCCACGAACAGCCTGCAGGGCGGGACAACTTACCAGGCGGTGATCATTATTTCGTCTGCCAACGGCAGCAATATCACGGCCGACACGGGGCAACTTATCGATATCGATAAAAAAGGGGATGATGGCAATCTCACCACGGGGAATATTTTTTTGGGCGCAAGCAACTATCTTGTATACGTGGTCGCCAAGTAGCCGGATTTAACGCCACACCGATGTCCAAAATATCCACCATCTATCTCGACCCTGAGATGCACCATGCCGGCGTGCAGCACGGCAGCGTCAGCCGTGGTGAAATGGATGCGGCCGCGGTCATTGCCCTGCTCGAAAAATTCTCGTCCATCGATGCGATGGAAATGCTCGACCTGGATCCGCAGGTCATCGCCGCGGGGCGCGGCAGCACGCTGATCATCCGCACCAATCGAAAAAAGCTTTTTGTCTATAATGCCCAGAATATGAATGAGGCCGCGATCGAGATGACGCCGGCCGAGATCGTGCAGAAACTCGATAACAGCAAACCGTCGCAGGTGACGGAGGAGTCGGAACAGGCCGCGCTGGCGGCCGCGCCTCCGCCTCCGCCAGCCAACCCCGCCGTCGGCTATGCCCTGCTGGCCTTTGCCCTGCTGATCAACGTTTACACGGTATATTCCATGTTTTCCAAACCGGCGCAGATCGACGACAAATCAGATGTCGCTTACGCCACCGATGCCAGTGAGATCGCGCGGAAGGAACAGGCCGTGGCCGGCACTTATGCGACAGGACACACCGCTGGCAACCGGATCCTGGTCGTGGGCGGGGACGGATCGTTGCAATACAGTGAAATCGGGGCTCCGGGTAATCCACCGCCCTGGACCGGCACGTATCGCGTCGGCTCGCGCAATCAAATTTTGTGCCTTTCGGTCGATGGCGCCAGTGTCGTCGACGTGATCGATCCCAACACGCTGATTTATTACCGCGATACGTTTCACCGGATCAAGTAGGCGGGGGATGGGGTGGTGAGTTGAGAGCCGATCTTCCTTCGCCGAGGCGACGACGGACGGGTCGGAGGACAGGGAGCTGGAAGGTGAGAGACGAATGACCTAACACATCAATGAAGGCCACAAGGTAGTGCTGAATACGGACTTTGGGCATGGGTTAGTTGTCACACTCTCACCCGCCGAGGTAGGCGGCTTTGAGTTGGGGGTCGTTGCGGAGGTCCTTGCTTGGGCCGGCCATCGCGATGCGGCCGGTCTCCAGCACATAGGCGTAACTGGAAATCTCCAACGCGAGGTGGGCGTTCTGCTCGACGAGCAGGATGGTGACGCCGTGGCTTTTGTTTATTTCCACGATTTTCTCGAAGATCGTGCTGATGAGGCGCGGGGCGAGTCCGAGCGAGGGCTCGTCGAGCATGAGGAATTTCGGGCTGCCCATGAGCGCGCGGCCGATGGCGAGCATCTGCTGTTCGCCACCGGAAAGCGTGCCGGCGGCCTGCTTGAGGCGTTCCTGCAGGCGCGGAAAAATGCTGAAGACATAATCGCGGTTTTTTTCGACCTGGGCCCGGTCTTTGAGCAGGTACGCGCCCATCGCGAGGTTTTCCCCGACGGTGAGGTTGGAAAAAACCATGCGGCCCTCGGGCACGTGGCCGAGGCCGCGGGCGACGATCCGGTGGGCGGGGAGCGCGGTGATGTCCTCGCCCTGGAACTCGATGCGGCCGGTTTTCGCGCGGAGCAGGCCGGAGATCGTGTGCAGCGCGGTGGTTTTGCCCGCGCCGTTGCCGCCGACCAGCGTGACGATGGCGCCGGCGGGGATCTCGAGCGAGATGCCGTTGAGCGCGGCGATGGCGCCGTAGCTGACGGAGAGATCGATGACGGAAAGCATGGCTAGAGTAACCACAAAGACACAAAGTACACAAAGGGGAGCAAAGGCATGATAGTTTGTGAAACTTTGGGTTCTTCGTGACTTTGTGGTGAACAAAATCAGTGGCGGGTGATAGAGGTCTTGTGGTCTTCGCCGAGGTAGGCTTCGATGACCTTGGGATCGTTTTGGATCGCCGCCGGCGGGCCCTCGGCGATTTTCACGCCGTAGTCGAGCACGGCGATGCGCTCGCACACGCCCATGACCACGCGCATCGAGTGCTCGACGAGCAGGATGGTGAGCTTAAACTGCTCGCGCACGCGCGGGAGGAGCTTCACGAGCTCGGCTTTTTCCGTCGGGTTCATGCCGGCGGCGGGCTCGTCGAGCAGGAGGAGGCGCGGCTGGATGGCGAGGCAGCGGACGATTTCGAGGCGGCGTTGCTCGCCGTAGGGGAGGGATTTCGCGGGCGCGTCGCGGAAGCGAACCAGGTTGAATAGCTCGAGCAGTTCCCCGGCCCGTCGGGCGATGGCGGCCTCGTCGGTGCGGAATTTTTTTCCACGGACGAGGGTTTGCAGCGGCGAGGTCGCGCGATGGAGGTTGCAGGCGGCCCGGACGTTGTCGAAGACGCTGAGGCGGCCGAAGAGGCGGATGTTTTGGAAGGTGCGCGCGATGCCGAGCGCGGCGATGTCGTTGGAGCTCAGGCCGCGGAGATCGCGGCCGGCGAAAAGCACGCGGCCGCCGGTGGGCGGATAGACGCCGGTGATGAGGTTGAAAACGGTGGTCTTGCCCGCGCCGTTCGGGCCGATGAGGCCGACGAGCTCGCCCTCGCCGAGCGCAAGGTCCACGGCGTTGACGGCACAGAGGCCGCCAAAATGGATGGTGGCTTGGTCGAGTTGGAGCAGCGGCGCGGGCATTGATTTTTTGGGAACGCAGGGGTCGCAGAGGATGGAAAAGGACGCGGAGAAAGCTAAGCCCCGGATTTTCTTAGCTTGAAATTAAAAAGCCCTTGCGGGCGCGCGAGCATGAGGCCGATGAGCAGGAGCGAGTAAATGACCATGCGATACTCGGCCACGGGGCGCAGCACTTCCGGCAGGACGGTCAGCAGGATGGCGGCGAGGATGACGCCGAGGGTGTTGCCCATGCCGCCGAGGATGACCATGACGACGATTTCGATGCTGCGCGTGAAATCGAATCCGCGCGGGTCGATGGAAAGTTTGTAATGTCCATAGAGGCCGCCCGCGATGCCGGCGAAAAATGCGCCGACGACGAAGGCGACGTTCTTGTAACGCAAGGGATTGAGGCCGATGGCTTCACTGGCAATTTCGTCATCATGCGTGGCGATGAAGCCCCGGCCATAGGTGGATTTCACCAGGCAGCCGACGACAAAAACCGTGAGTGCGGCGGCGCCGTAGGTCCATGCGAAGTTGGTGTAGGCTGGCAGGCCGACGAACCCGAGCGCACCGCCGACGGCGTCGATGTTCTGGAAAATCACGCGGATGATTTCGCCGAAGCCGAGCGTGACGAGCGCGAGGTAGTCGCCTTTCAACCGCAGCGAAGGAATTCCGATGAGCAGGCCGGCGAACGCGGCGCTGAGTCCACCCGCCAGGAGCGCGACGAAAAACAACGAGTTTTGGCCGAGCGTGGTGCCGCCGTCCTCGCCGAGGAGCTTCGGGCCGAGAAAAACGGTGACGCAGCCCGAGAGATACGCGCCGATGGACATGAAGCCCGCGTGGCCGAGCGAGAACTGGCCGGTGTGGCCGTTGACGAGGTTGAGCGAGACGGCGAGGATGATGTTGATGCCAATGCCGATGAGGACATCGAGAAAGTAGGGGTCGATGTTGTCCGAAAAGTGCGAGACGACGGCCGCGGCGATGATCGCGGCCACCAGGGCAATGTGCGGGCGCGGGATCATCGGGATTTTTGTCCCGCGGATCGCGCGGATAAACACGAGTTTTTCCGGTCAAGGAAAATGGTTTTATCCGTGCTCATCCATGTAATCCGTGGTGAAAAGCTAAACTTTTTCGACGGTGAATTTGCCGAGCAATCCAGCCGGCCGGAAAAGCAGGATGAGGATGAGCACGCCGAACGCGATGGCGTCCTTGTACGTGGAAAACTGGCTGCCGCCGACGAAGGTCTCGACCGTGCCGAGGATAAGGCCGCCGAGCGCGGCGCCGGGAATGTTGCCGATGCCGCCGAGCACGGCGGCGACGAAGGCCTTCAGCCCGGGCATCACACCCATGAGCGGGTCGATGGACGGGTAGTTGAGCGCATAGAGGATGCCGCCCGCGCCGGCGAGCGCGGAGCCGAGGGCGAAAGTAAAGCTGATGACGGTGTTGTTGTTGATGCCAACGAGCTGCGCGGCTTTGGGGTTGAGGGCGACGGCGCGCATCGCCGTGCCGATCTTGGTGCGAAACACGATGAGCTGCAGCGCGACCACCAGCAGCAGGGCAACCGCGATCACGACGAGCTGGTTGGACGAAATGACGAGTCCGCCGAAGGCGAAATGTTTTGCCGGGAACACCGCCGGAAACATCCGTGGCTCCGCGCCAAAGAAGACCTGTCCGCTCGATTCGAGCAGCAGCGAGACGCCGATGGCGGTGATGAGGACGTTGAGCGTGGGCCCGCCGCGCAGGCGGCGGTACGCGAGGCGCTCGATCATCACGCCGAGCAGCGCGCAGCCGAGCATCGCAGCGGTGAGGACGACCAGGCCGCCCCCCAGCGTGTTCTCGGGCAGGTGCTGGCCGGCGTAGTAGCCGATAAACGCACCGACCATGAACACGTCGGAATGCGCGAAATTGATGAAGCGCAGCACGCCGTAAACCATCGTGTAGCCAAGCGCGATCAGCGCGTAGATGGCGCCGAGGGAAAGGCCGTTGAGCAGTTGCTGGAGGAACTCAGTCAATTCAAGTTGAGGGTTGAGAGCTGAGTGCTGAGAGTCTAGTCGTTGCTATCACTGGTCGAGAGAGCCGCGGAGTCCGCTGAGCATGCGCGAAATTTCTTCAGCCGCCGCGTAGGGTTTTTGATAATCAGCAGGATTCAGGAAGCCTTGATTGCGAGCTATAATGCCTTGAGTTACGGTTTCGTAAAGCGATCCTGCAGCGTAGCCAAGATGTTTGGCAAAATCGGCCGGCGGGCGAGCTGCACCCTCTGTGATATTGCTGGAAGCAAAATTAGCTGCACGCCGGATTTGAGTAGTTAAACCGAAACGTTCGTCCGCAGGAAAGTTGCGGGTGATGACATGCACAAGATCAGCGTACGTCACTGACTTTTGCCAGACCTCAAGTTTTTCAAAGTTGAACATTGCAGTGTCTCTCAACTCTCAGCTTTCAACTCTCAACTTTATTCTCCCTCAGGGTTCCACCGTCTGCACAAACTCAAACTGGCCGTTTTTCACGGTGATGATCACGGCGCTTTTGGTGGCGTTGCGGTGATCGTCGATGGTGGTCTTTCCGGTGATGCCCGGGAAATCCTTCGTGGCGGCGAGCGCGTCGCGGATTTTTGCACCGTCGGTCGAGCCGGCGCGCTTGATGGCATCGGCCAGGATCATGGCTGAGTCGTAACCGAGCGCGGCCATGGCGTCGGGCGTTTCGCCGCCGAAGTGCGACTGGAATTTTTTCACGAAAGCCCGCACCGCGGGCAAGGACGCCTTGGGCGAATAGTGGGTGGAGTAGTAGCAGCCTTCGACGTCGACGCCGCCGATCGCGATGAGCTCGGGCGCCTCCCAGCCGTCGCCGCCGAAGATAGGCACGCTGAGGCCGAGTTCATGGGCCTGTTTGCAGATGAGCGCAGCCTCGGTGTAGTAGCCGGGCACGAAGATGGCGTCGACGTTGTTGGCCTTGATCGAGGTCAGCTGCGCATGGAAATCCTTGTCGCCTTCGGAATATTTTTCAGCGATGGCGACTTCGCCGCCGCCGGCGGTAAACGGCTCGATGAAATATTTGGCGAGGCCGACGCTGTAGGCGGACGACACGGAAGTGAGCACGGCGACGCGGCGGACGTGCAGCGTGTCCTGGGCGAACTTGGCGAGGACCTTGCCCTGGAACGGATCGGTAAAGCAGACGCGGAAAATGTAATCGCCGATGGCGGTGACCTTGGGGTTGGTCGAGGAAGGTGAAATCATCGGGATGTGCGAGTGCTGGCAGACGGGCGCCGCCTCGATGGAGCGGCTGGACGCGACTTCGCCGAGGATGGCGACGACTTTGTCGCGGGCGATGAGCTTGCGTACGGCGGTGGAAGCTTCGCCGGATTTGGATTGGTCGTCCTCGGTGAGAAGTTCGATTTTTTGGCCGAGCACGCCGCCGGCGGCGTCGATCTCCTCGATCGCAAGGAGCGTGCCTTGGTGCGAAGACTGGCCGAAGGCGGCTTCCTTGCCGGTGAGTGAGGCGTATTCGCCGATCCTGATGGTGTCGTCGGCGCGGGCGGCGAGCGCAAGCAGGGCGGCGAGAGCGGGAACGGAAAACTTTTCAAGCAGGGCGGAAATCATGGCGGGACGGACGTTTTCATTCAATGACAGCAAGAGACATGCCCCAGCGCACGGATGTGCGCAAGGCGTCAAATGCCAAAAGGTCAAACTCCCAAAGCCCTGGCGGGGCAAAGGATCGAATTCCAAAATCCACATCCCAAAAGCAACCGCGGCCGAGAGGACCGCACAAATTATTTGGCGTTTGATCCTTTGGAGTTTGTTCTTTTACCGCGATGATCTTTTATCGGGGGGTGAACACCTTTGACCGCCATCTGTTGCGCGAGTGGCTGAAAATCCTCGGCCTGGTGCTGGCGGCGGCGCTCGGCCTGCTGATGATGCAGGTGATGTATGACAGCTTTCGCGATTTGCGCGACATGGGTGCGAAGGTGGCGGACATGGCGGTGTATTTTCTGGTGACGGTGCCGGGTTTTTTTGCGATCGTGCTGCCGCTGGCGCTGCTGGTTTCGCTGCTGTTCGCGCTGGGGCAGTTGCACCGGCATTTCGAATTCACGCCGATGCGCGCGGCGGGCGTGGGGTTGTTCCGGCTGACGCGTCCGATCTGGGCGGTTGGCGTGCTGTGCTGCTTTTTGTCGTTGTGGTTGAATTCGAGCATCATCCCGTGGTCGGTGGAGCAATCGCGCACGGTCTATGAGCAGCTGCAGTTTCGCCGGGAGGCGAAGTCGGCGGTGCCTGAACGCGTCGGTGCGGTGTATGACCTGGCGTTCGACAACCAAAGCGGGCGACGAATGTGGTTTTTCAACCGCTACAGCCAGTTTACGCAGCAGGGCTACGGGGTGAGCGTGTCGGAGCTCGACGGACAGCGGAGGGAGACGAAGCGGTTGCTGGCGGGCGAGGCGTGGTTCGATGCGGCGAGGAAGGCATGGGTCTTTCGCCGTGGGCGCGAACTGGGGTTTGACGTGGAAACGGGCGTGCAAACCAGTTCGGTGCCATTTGATGGAAAACTGGAGCCCAGCTATGACGAGGATCCAAAGTTGATGTTGTTGGTCGACCAGCGGCCGGTGGATTTGTCATTCTTCGAGCTGCGGCGAGTGATGGATTACTACCAGGCCGACAGGAATCCCAAGGGCATTGTTTATGCCGTGCGCTATTTTGGGCTGCTGGCGGACATGCTTGGGCCGCTCATCGTGATTGGCATCGCCGTGCCCTTTGCGATGTCGGGCGTGCGGGTGAACCCGGCGGTCGGCGTGTCGAAGTCGATCGGGTTGTTCCTGCTTTACTACGTGCTGAGCAATTTTGCGACCTCACTGGCGACAGAACAACTCATGTCGCCCGTGCTGGCGGCGTGGTTGCCGAATCTCGGGATGGCGGCACTGGCGGCATGGCTGTTTGCGCGCATGCGGTGAGTGGGTCAGGCGCGATTCAAATGTTGCCGGCCTCGCCCCTCGACAATGCTCGGGACCCTGAGCCGTTTCGACAAGCTCAAGGCCCCGAGCAAGTCGAGGGGCTTGCCGAACGGGCTGGTCGAATGGGTTGAGGCCGGTGCCGGGGTCAGCGACCCCGGCTACAATCCCGAGCCATCTAATGCAGGGTGCCGCTGGCTGATGCGCTTTCTCCGCCGGAACGCACCAGCACGGTGTAAGAATTGAGGTTGCGTCCTTCGGGCGAAACGAAAAATACATCGCGGTAATCACCGTGGGGAATATCGAGTTTGTAGAAAATGGGACGCTCGGGCTCCGGGCTTTCCGCCGTGCGGAAGGAACAGGCGACCTCGCTGGGCAGGGGGCCGTCACTGATATTGCGAATGCGCGCCCAAATGCGCACCTGGCCGTTGTCGAGCGGGTGGGCCTCAATGCGGTCGATCGTGACGAGAACGGTATGAGCGCGCGAGACCGAGGTATCGAGGGGCACGAGGACGACGCCCGTCCAGTCGTGCATGACGAGATCGGTCGTGACGCCGTCCGCCGTCAGGCCCTTGGTCGGCGGGCGGTTGGGGTCGACGATTTTGTAATCGTCGGTCGTATGTTCGTCATTGGGCGGGTTGGCGGCCGGTGTTTCGCTATTGGCCGGCCTGGCGGTTGGCGCTGCGGTGGCGGCCGGTGAGAGCACTTTGGGCGCGGTGCCGGTTGGCGAAAGCGAGGCCAGCGCCTGGGGAAACGCGGTCGCGGGGTCGACTTTATGCGGGAGAATCGCCGGCGAATCCGGCTGCGTGAGGCGGGCGACCACGGTCTCCGGCGTGGGTGGCGGCAGGGCCGTTGGTGCCGGCGGCGGTGGCGGGAGCTTGTTACAACCGGCCGACAGCGCGATGAACACGGCGCTCGCGGCGAACAGCAAAAAGGGGTGTTTCATGGTGGGATGCGCGACGGAAAATCACGCCGGGTGATTTCCCAAGTTAGGAGCGTAAACTTTCCGCGCAAAGCCATGTTACGCCAATCGCCCCGGATTTGCCAACCGTTTATAACCATGCCGAAAATGAGATGCAAAACGCTGCGCACAGCATACTGCTCGTCACGCGAAAAGCCAGTCCTTAGTGATGAGGCCCCGCGATCCTGGGACTTACGGTGTAACCGGCGGTTTGTCGGCGCTATCCACCGGCTGCAAGGTGAGCACCTGCGTTTCGGTTTTGCCGTTGAGTTGCAGGGTGACCGTCACCGGGATTTTCAACGAGGTCACGCCGAGGCGGGAAATCATGGGTTCGGCTTCGACCGATTGTCCGGGGGTCAGCGCGATTTGCTCCGGTTGCACGGCGAAATTGCCGAGGTCGGAATCAAAATCGATAATTTTGACATTGAGCGGATCGCTGGCCGCACTGGTCAGTTTCAGCCACAAGTTGATGGGCGGAATGGGACTCTCGGACCTGCGCGAACGCATCTCGTCGACCATTTCCGGCGTGATGGTTACGTCATCACCAGGAGGGGCGTCGTCGGGCCCTGGCAGGCCGTGGATAGGCGCCGGACGAAAACCGCCTCTTCCCTTGCTTTGGTTGAGGGTGATTTGGGCGAAGAGCTTTCCATCAAAAAAGGAGCCCTTGGCGATCATCAGCGGCAGTGGCTTGCCGTTTGGGCCAAGCGTGACGGCCGGCGTGGGCGCGAGTTTTGGCTCACCACCGCAGCCGGCGAGAAAAAAAGACAGCGCGAATGCAAATATGACGAAGGGGATAAGGCGGAAAAATGGATGCATGAAAACGTCAGAGAAGGGTCTTTGTTGGGTGCGGTCGCGTGTCGTTGCGGAAAACTCGCCGGTATCTCCCCGCACTTCAAGCCCAGTTGTAATTAAAACTGATGCTGATGCGTTCGGCGTCCACGCGGTTGGGCGGCACTTCGTGGCGCAGCCAGCTTTCGAAAAGGATGACCTGGCCCGTCTCGGCGGGGTAGGTGACGTGCGTCTGGTTCTCCGCGCGGGCGCCCGGCCGGCGCGGCGGCGCGGCCATGAAACGATCGAGCCGCGGATCCTCGAACTTCAGGCCGGGGCAGCCTGATGGCGTGGCGACATAATAAGTGCCGCTGATGAAAGAGAGCGGATGAAGGTGCAGGGAATGCGCGGCGGCGGGCGGCATGAGGTTGGCCCAGCAATCGGTCATGCAGATCTCCCGGCCGCGCAGGTCGAGTTCGAGTGCGCGGGCGAACGCGCGCACGTGCCGCGTGAGTTTCCTTTCAAGCGTGGCAAAGGTGCTGGAAAATTTCTGCAATTGCGCCATCGAGCCATAGCTCGTGTAGCCGCCGGGATAATTTTTGGCCGACCAGGCTCGGCCGGCCGCATCATAATCGCGCAGGCGGCGGCATTCACCGGCCAGCTCGGCGCTGAAGCGCGCGCCGCCGCGCTGCAGCGGCTCGCAGTAGATAAAGGTGGGAAACCACGCGCGGATGGGCATGCGCGCAGGCTTGGGAGCGCGCGGATTTTGGCCAAGCGTAAAATTGAGCGCCGGCCTCCAGGACGAGTGACCGACTGTAAGTTGTTTTATAGAAGCAACAAATCCAGCGCAGGGAAACTTGGGCCGTTCACCGGCGTCTTATCTATCAAATCTCCCATCATGAAAACATTCACTCTTTCCCTGATCGCCCTTACGCTCGGAGTCGCGCCGGTGAAGGCGCAGATTTTCCAACCCAATATCGTCAACGGCGCCATCTTCGGCGGCATCGCTGGAGCCATTATTGGCCACCACAACGGTCACCACACCGGCGAAGGGGCGCTCATCGGCACCGCGGCCGGCGCCGTGCTCGGCAGTCTGGCCCAGCCGCAGCCCACGGTGGTTTACCCCCAACCCGCGCCCGTCGTTTACGCGTACCCGGCGCCGGTTTGTTACGGTTATGGCTACTGGCCTTATTATTATGGGCCGCGCTGGGGCGTCTCATTCGGCTATGGCTATCGTGGTGGCTATGGTTATCGCGGTGGCTGGGGCTATCGTGGTGGCTGGGGCTGGCACGGTCGCCGGTGATTTGAGCGAAAGATTTTGCCGCGCAAGGCCACCCATCGGGTGGCCTTGCTCATAAAAATACCCGCGACCCGGTAATAAGGGTTGTTGACCTCGCTGGCGGCCAACTTTTTAACGCATGGCATATGTCAACTGCCCTAAAGGTCAATTTAGGTGAACGCAGTTATCCGATTTCATTCGGCTCCGATCTCGCGGGCGAGGTCCGGACCATGGCCGAGGGATTCGCGGCGGCCGGCCGTCGCGTGGTCGTGTTGACCGATCAAAATCTCATCGATCACCACTTTGGCGCATTGCATGAAATGTTTCCCGATCTGCCGATGCATATTGTGGCCCCGGGCGAGGCGACCAAGTCGCTGGCGGAGTTTGGTCGCGTGCTTGATTTTCTCGCGGAACAGCGAATGGATCGCACGGGGGTGCTTTTTGCCGTGGGTGGCGGCGTGATTGGCGACCTCGGGGGCTTCGCCGCGGCCAGTTATCTGCGTGGCATCGACTATTTTCAGGTGCCCACGACCCTGCTCGCGATGGTTGACAGCTCGGTGGGCGGCAAGACGGGCATCAACCTCCCGGTGGGCAAGAATCTCGTCGGGGCGTTCCACCAGCCGCGCGGTGTTTTCATTTCAACCAGCCTGCTCACAACCCTGCCGCCGCGCGAATTTTCCGCGGGGACGGCCGAAGTGATCAAATACGGCCTGCTCGGTGATGCGGCGCTTTTCGGGCAACTCGAATATGCGACGCTGACCGCGGCCAGTCCATCGCTTGGAGGAATCATCCACCGTTGCTGTGCGCTGAAAGGCCGTATTGTCGAGCTCGACGAGCGCGAGCAGGCAAAGGACGGCGGGCGCGCCCTGCTCAATCTCGGGCACACTTTTGCCCACGCCATCGAACAGGCCACGGGTTACGGCACGTATTTGCATGGCGAGGCCGTCGCCATTGGCCTCTGTGCAGCGGCACGGCTGTCGCAGAAACTTGAACTCCTCCATCCCGCTGATATCAAACGCATCGAAACCGTGGTTGCGGCGCATGCGTTGCCGGTAGGCCTGCGTGAGCCGTTGCCGCTGGCCGATCTGCTGGCGGCGACGGCTCGCGACAAAAAGGCCCGGGCCGGGCTGCCGCGCTTTATTGTTCTTAAAAAAATCGGCAGCGCGGTGACCCACGACAGCGTGCCTCCCGCGCTGGTCGAGGCGAGTTTCCGCGAGGTAGGGGCGCAATAAGCGCGCACGCGTTGCGTGAAATTCCAAAGCTCCGCAAATTCCAAACCCCAAGCCGGCAAATCACAAAAACGTGTGCGGCCCTCGGCCGCGGTCGATTTTGGGATTTGGCCTTTTGGATTTTGGGAACTTAGCCTGGGCCGCAGGCTATTTGGTGATTTGGCGTTTGGGTGTTTGGGATTTTGGCTGTGACAAAGGCCTTCCGTCTTCATAGACTGCCTTTCCCATGTCCGCCATCGACGAAGGCATTGTTCGCGAGTATTTCGAACAGAACGGTTTTCTCGTCCGCCAGGTTCGCAAATACCAGGTGCAGGCGCGCCGCAAGACCGGCGACGAGGAGATCGACCTGCTCGTTTACAACCCGGCCTGGCAGCACCACACGCGCCGGCCTGATTTTTTCCTGTTTTCCAACGAGCTGCAGTTTGTCCACCGCGCCATCGTCGCTGTCAAAGGCTGGCATAGCGGCCGTTTCACCCCGGCCACGCTTAAAAACTCGCCGGAGATTTTCCGCTTCCTCGAGGAAAACGTGCTCAAGGAGGTCACGCGTTTTTTTCCGATGGACGCCGACGAGCCCGGGGCCGCGCCCGACCTCGTGAAAATCCTCGTGCTGCCCGGCCTGCCCACGGCCGAACCCTATCGCTCGCAGAGCGTGCAAATGCTCAAGGAACGCGGCGTGGATGCCATCGTCTCCTTTCGCGCGATGCTGCTCGACATCATCGACAAGGTCGAAATCAACAAAAACTACCGCAAGAGCGACACGCTCCAGGTCATGCGCATCCTGAAAAACTACGACCTGCTCAAGGATGCCCAGCTCGACCTGCTGCCCGAGCGAGCCACGGCGGCCAGGCGAAACAAGTGACCAGAAGGAGGTTCACGGAAGATTCGCAGGCTTGGCTTGAACCGCTTTTTTCGATACTGGTTGTTCACCCCATGATCCACCCTACTGCCATTATCGAAAACGGCGTGCAACTTGGCGCAGACTGTGAGGTTCACGCGTATGCCATCATCAAGCGCGGTGCCGTACTCGGCGCGCGTGTCGTTGTGCATTCCTTCGCCGTGGTCGGCGGCGATCCGCAGGACTTGAAGTTTGACCGCGTTGCGCTATCGGGGGTGCGGATTGGCGCGGACACGACCATTCGCGAAAACG
>Ga0206939_10242_pt1 | contig 13525 bp, 11 predicted proteins | sample Alteio_BWOrgHeat_10_FD_152921 | JGI IMG/M metagenome (GOLD analysis project Ga0206939, IMG submission 152921) | Enriched cells from forest soil in Barre Woods Harvard Forest LTER site, Petersham, Massachusetts, United States -... | ecosystem: Environmental > Terrestrial > Soil > Temperate forest >... | reverse complement strand
TGCGCCCGGTCTGGACCCGGTCGAGGCCGATGGCGGAGCCGTAGAAGGCGAGGATGGTGGATTCGTCGAATTTTTTGATCATCTCCTCGCGGAGGAAAAAGCCGTGGTCCTTCTTGTAGGTGTGCAGGAACAGGTCGTTCATGTCCGGGTTGAGCCAGTAAACGTCAACGTTGATGGCGAAGTAATTCTCGAGGCGGATATGGGCGTTGTCGGAGAGGAAAAAGCCGTGGGTGCGCGAGGGTCGGCGGAAGATGATGCGCCGGAGGTTGCCCCGCTGGATGCGGGTGAGGAGCTCGATGTGCTCGAGCAGGTTGGGGAAATAGTCGATGAGCAGCGTATCGGCGTCGTCCGGCGCGACATCGAAGGCCTGGATGAGCGTGCGGTGGCCACAGTGCTTGCCGGCGGCGGCGACAATGGATTTGAAATCCTGGCCCGCCTTGAAAAAAAGCGAGCGGTTTTCCATCGTGGCGCTCTGGCCCTTGACGGAAATCTTGGTCTTGGGCCGGGCCGGGCCGTTGTCGTCGGGCGGCGGATTCTCGTCGAGGCATCGGTAGAGCTGCGTGGCGGTGGCCGAGAGGCGGGTGCGCTTCTTGAGGAGGGTTTTAAACTCCGGATCGGAGGCCGGCTCCGGCGCGCGGAAGATATCGACGGACACAAAGGGATTCACCACCGGCTGGTCGCCGGTGTTGTAGATCTCGAGCATGATGTTCGTGCCGAAGGTCTTGACCGGGTCGAGCAGGACGGCGCCGGTGTGGATGCCGAAGTTGCCCTCGCCGCGGTTGAGCACGACGTAGTGTTCCTTCAAATACATCGAGCAGCTGGTGAGAACGCCGGAGTGGGGCGGGACGGAGAGCAGGTCGGTCTCGTGGCGGACCTGGACCTTGTCGAGGTAGCCGCGGCCGGACTCGCCGCTGACGAGGCGCTCGAATTCCGGGCGCTGCAGCCGGGGGCTGAGGGTGTAGCGCACCTGGTGCGGCGTGAGGAAGACGCGGCCGAAGCGGTCGATGGAGATGGTGTTGGGGAGCTTGAGGCGGTTGTCCTTGACCGCCTCCCAGATCATCGCGGTGGAGAGCTTGGCTGCGTCGGGCGCATAGAAGAGGCGGCCGGCGGGCACGCCAGGACGCAGGAGCTTCTTGAAAAAGGCAGCCGTGGGAAAATGCGGGTCGAACATGAACGCATCCACTTCCAGCACGAGGCGGTTGCTCTCGATCAAGGGCGCCCCGTGTGGCATCATTTCGATGCCGATGCGCGCGAGCGTGCTGCGCTCGGTGAAATGCAGCTGGGCCAGATGGGCGCGCAGGAACTCAAGTTCGCCGCCATGGCGCGGCCGGAAGGCCAGGGTGAGCACGACGGTCTGGGCGTCCTTGTTTTTTATGTGCAAAATCTGGCCGTCGGGGCTGGTCCAGAATGAATCGGGATTCATGGAAGGGCGAAGCGTGGGGCGTGGAGGCACGGCTGGCAAGGGCGCTAAAACGGGCTGTTAATTGGTTGCTTTTCGGCGGGCGTTTGGCAGGTTTCAAAACTCACGGCACAAACTTACTTCCGCCGTTTCTATCCATATACACCCGCATGAACCCCATCCTTCGTTTCCCTGTTTTCCTGCTCGGACTCTGCTGCAGCGCTGCTGCACTTCAGGCTGCCGACGACCTAAAGCTCAATCTGCCTGGCACTGCCAGCCAGCCCGCCGCGCAACCGGCCGCACCCGCGACGCCACAGTTTACCGAGCAGCAATTGCTCGAAATGTACGGCTGGATTCTCGGCAAACGGGCCGGCTTGGCCGAGCTGGGCTTCACCCCGGCGCAGACCAATGTCATTGTTCAAGGCATGCAGCTCGCGGCCAGTGGTGCCGGTGCGCCCTACGACGTCAAGGTCATCGGCCCGGCGCTCAGCCAATACATGCAGGCGAAGGATCAGGTGTATACGGACAAGATTAAGCAGGCAAACATGGCCGAGAGCACCGCATTTTTTGCGAAATTAAAGGAAAACAAAAATGTCGTCGTGCTGCCCGATGGCCTGTGCTATGAAATTATAAAGCCCGGCACCGGCGACTATCCCAAGCCGACCCAGGTCGTTAAGGTCAACTATACTGGAACGTTCCTCAACGGCACGGTTTTTGACAGCACGGCGCATCACACCCCACCCGGGCCGGCAGAGTTCGAGCTTGATCAGGTGATCCCCGGCTGGACGGAAGGCATCCAAAAAATCAACGCAGGCGGACAAATCCGCCTCTATATTCCAGGCAATCTCGCTTACGGAGACCAGCCCCCGCAGGGCATGGCGCCGAATGCCACGCTTATTTTTGATGTCGAGTTGCTCAGTTTCAAAGACGCGTCTTCGGCTGCTCCGGCCCCGGCGGACGCCACGCCAAAGTAAACCGCAGCTTCGCTCGCTTCGTCCGCCCCCGGTCATCGCACCGGGGGCTTTTTTTTGCTGGAAGCACGACACGCGAATGTAACATGACCCACCCGCATTTTCGTTGCGGCAGCGGCGCAAGGAGCCCACCAATCGTGAAAGAGGGTTTCTAAAAACTATGCTGGCCGACGCGACACATGATTTGGGCCGCGAGCAAGGCTTGAGCTGCCGGCGCAATGCCTGGAAGGCCTTGCTCGGCGGCTATAAAGCAGCCTTTCGACAGGCTCAAGGTCCCGAGCAAGGTCGAGGGACTCCCGGCCCAAAGCGGTGTTGCCTTCCGGGTTGCGCCAGAAAACGCTGTCCGCAAGGCGGCTCAGCAGAGCTTTTAGACACCCTCTAAGGACCGACACATGTGAAACTTGCCCTCGTTACCGAGACCTATCCGCCTGAGGTCAACGGTGTAGCCATGACCCTCAACCGGCTCGTCGCCGGTCTTGCGGCGCGCGGCCATGAGGTCGAGGTCGTGCGGCCGCGGCAGCGGGGAGAAGCCAGAAGCCGGAGGCCGGAGGCCAGACCACAGAAATCAGAGATCAGAAGTCAGGTGGGAGAAGTCGAAACGGACGATAAGCCTTCGCGCTCAGCTTTCTGCGAACTGCCTTCTGGCTTCTGTCCTCTGGCCTCTGAATTTCTGGTGCCCGGCCTGCCCATTCCCTTTTACCACACGTTGAAAATGGGCCTGCCCGTATGGGGTGCGCTGCGCCGGCGCTGGGCCGCGGCGCCCCCCGACATCGTGCACGTGGCCACCGAGGGGCCGCTCGGACTGGCGGCCTTGCGCGCCGCGCGGCGGCTCGGGCTGCCGGTGACGTCGGGCTTCCACACCAATTTCCAGCATTACGGCCGGCACTACGGGCTGAACAAACTGCGCGCCGCCATCATGGCCTATTTGCGTTGGTTTCACAATCGCACCGCGTGCACGATGGTGCCGACGGATGAGCTGCGCGCGCAGCTTGCCGCGCACGATTTTGCGCGGCTGGTGGTCATCGCCCGCGGCGTGGATACGGATTTATTTTCGCCTGAGCACCGGCGCGATGAGCTGCGCGCCCGCTGGGGTGCGGCGCCCCGCGACCCGGTGTTTGTTTATGTCGGCCGGCTCGCGGCGGAAAAAAACCTCGGGCTCGTGGTGGAGACGTTTTTGCTGATGCAAAAAACCGAGCCGCGCGCGCGTTGCGTGCTGGTGGGCGACGGCCCCGAACGCACGGCGCTGGAAAAAAAATTTCCGCGGTTTAGTTTTGCCGGCATGCAGCGCGGCCCGGAGCTGGCGGCGCACTACGCATCGGCGGACGTGTTTGTTTTCCCGAGCACAACCGAGACGTTTGGCAACGTGGTGACCGAGGCGATGGCCAGCGGCCTGGTCGTGCTGGCGTTCGATTACGCGGCGGCGCGCCAGCACCTCCGGACGGGAGTAAACGGTGCGACCGTACCGCTGGGCGACGCGGGCGTGTTCCTGGCCGCGGCGGAAAATCTGCTGGCCCACCGCGGGTCGTGGCCGGCGTTGCGGGCGGCGGCGCGGGCGACGGCGCTGGACATCACCTGGGATAAAATCGTGGCCTGCTTCGAGCGCGAACTGCTGCAGGCCCAGGCGCGGAAATCCGCCGGCCCGGCCTCCGTCGCGTTCACCGCGGCGGGAGGATGACGGGCGATAATATTTGGCCGGCGGTTGAAAAACCATGCCGTCACGACAGCTTTTCGACCAGCACGCTGGCGGTCAGTTTCGCGGGGACGAGCACGGGACTGTAGTAGCTGCCTTGGATGGGGTTGACGCTTTCGGCCACGGCGGCATGCGCAACGGGCACAAACGAGTCGTCGCACCAGATGCCATGCGTGGGATCGAGGCCCTTCCAGCCGGCGCCCGGCAGGTAGACTTCGACCCAGGCGTGCATGCTGCTGTTCGCCGGACTTTCCGGTTCGGGGTCGTAGTGATAGCCGCTGACGAAACGCGCGGCGAGGCCCAGCGTGCGGCAGAGTTCGGCGAAGAACACCGCGTAATCGCGGCACGAGCCGGAACCGAGCTCGATCGTGCGGCGCGAGGATTGGATGCCGGTCTCGTGGCGGGAGACGTAATGAAGGGTGTCGTAAATGAGCTCGTTGAGCGCGGTGACAAAAGGCGTGGTCTCGACCGGGCGGTCGAGAAAGTGCTCGTCGAGCCAGTGGCGGAGGAGGGCCTGCGTCTCGGCAAAGGGCGGGGCGAGATAGGGGGTGAGGTTGAATTTTTCGAGCGGCTCGTAGTTGAACGGAAATTTGGCGGCGTAATTTTTGAGGATGTAATCGAAAGGATTGGTGTCGAACGTCTCGACCTCGAATTCACTGCGGATGTTGAAGGCGGCGGCCGGCGCCCAGAAATAGGCCCACGCCAGGAAGACGTCGTGCGAATCGCGCGTCCAGACCAGCTTGGCTTCGGGTGCGACGTTGAAGCTGAAGCGGTTCACCCGCAGGAGCGGTGTTTCCCGCGGGCGCAGGTAGAGCAGGTGCGGCGAGAAGTGGACGCTCTGCCCATAATCGTAACGCGTGAGGTGGGAGACGTGAAGTTTCATGGAGGGGACGGTGAAGCGCGCTGGCGGAGAAGATGGCTGTCAGGCAATGAAACGAAACGCAAATGCGCGCAGAATCCAAATTTTTCTAGTTTGGCAACGCGGGCCGAAGCGCGTTACCTCACGGCATGAGAAGCTGTCGCAAAATTCAAAATGGGCATCGTTTCCATTTTGAGATAGCTTCTGTCCATGAGCATGTTTGACGCCAACCTCTACCTCGTCGGTTTCATGGGCACGGGCAAGACCACGGTCGGCCGCATCACGGCGCAGCGGCTGGGCTTTGCGCTGCTCGACAGCGACCACGAAATCGAGCGCCAGCGCGGCAAGCCGGTGGCGCGCATCTTCGCCGAGGAGGGCGAGGCCGTGTTTCGCTCGCTGGAGCGCGAGTTTATCGAGCGGGGGCACCCGCCGGCGCGCACGGTCGTGGCCTGCGGCGGCGGGCTGGTGGCGCAGCCGGGCCTGCTGGAGCTGCTGCAGAAAAAAGGCGTGGTCATCTGCCTGCAGGCTTCAATCGAGACAATTCTGAAGCGCACGGAGGGCAATTCGCACCGTCCGCTGCTCAACGTGGAAAATCCCGAGGCGCGGTTGCGCGAGATTTATGCGCAGCGCGAGCCGATTTACCGCCGTGCCGGCACGCTCATCCTCACCGACGCGCGGCCGCTCGATGACATCGTGAACCACGTGATGCGCACCTACCGGCGCGAGGCGGCGGATTTCGGCCAGGCGGGGAAATAGCCACATGAAGGCCGATGCGCGCCAGGAGAAGTTGCGGCAACGACTGCATGCCCTCGGTTTTGACGAGGTGAGGTTTGCGCGGGTGGCCGGCGCAGCGCCGGGCGCAGCCGCCTTGCGCCCGTGGCTGGACGCGGGCCTGCACGCGGACATGGCGTGGATGGAGCGCACGGCGGAGAAACGCGGGCAGCCCGAACTCGTCCTGCCGGGCGTGCAATCGGTGATTTTGCTGGGAGTGAACTACTGGCCAGACGAAAAGCGGAAGGCAAAAGGCAACGCCCGGCCGGTGTGGGCGCGCTATGCGCTGCACGATGATTACCACGACACGTTGCACGCGGGGCTCGTGGCCGCGGGCCAGGCGATTGAGGAAATTTTCGACGCGAGCAGCGCGGACTACCGCCATTATGTGGACACCGGGCCGGTGCTGGAGCGCGGCTGGGCGGCGCGCGCGGGGCTGGGGTTCATCGGAAAAAACACGATGCTCATCTCCCGGCGTTTCGGGAACTGGCTGTTTCTCGCGTCGATCCTGACGAAACTGGAATTCGCGCCGGATGCGCCGTTGCGGAAAAAAATCGAAAGGCAAAAGCCAGGAGGCGAAAGCCACGTGGGCCTGCTCTGCGGCAAGTGCACGCGATGCATGGACGAGTGTCCGACGGGCGCGCTGCCGCGGCCGGGCGTGCTCGATGCACGGCGATGCATTTCCTACCAGACGATCGAGAACCGCGGGATCATCCCGCGGGAACTGCGGCCGGGCATCGGCCCGCGCGTCTACGGCTGCGACATCTGCCTTGAGGTGTGCCCGTGGAACCGTTTTGCGCGCACGGCGCGGAGCGTGCTGCTGGCGGCGCGCGGCGAAATCGCGGAGATTACGCTGCGCGAGCTGCTGGAGCTCACGCCGGCGCGGTTCGCAGCGGTGTTTCGCGGCACGGCGATCAAACGGGTGAAGCTCGCCGGGCTGTTGCGCAACGCCTGCGTCGTCGCGGGAAACTCGGGCGACGCGGGTTTGCTGGAGCCGCTGGCGCGGCTGGCGGGCCATCCTTCACCGGTCGTGCGGGCGCATGCGGTCTGGGCGGTGTTTCGGCTGACCGGCACGGCGGGAAAAATTTTGTCGGCGGCGCGCGCGACGGAGACGGAGGCGGTGGTGCTCGAAGAATACGCGCTGGGCGCGAATGGCCAATGACGAGTGAAGAATGCCCAATGATTATTCCGCGGCGTTCTCGCCGCGAAACACTTCATTCATTTTCCTGGTGAAGGCCTCGGGCGGGCGGACGGGCTCGCCTTGGAAGTTGATGAAGGCGTGCAGCGAATGGCCGGTGGCGAGGAGTTCGTCGCCGCGCCGGACTTCATACTCAAGTTTGATGCGGAGCACCGGTTTTTCGCGCAGGGTGGTGACGATGGTGAGCCCGTCGTCGTAGATCGCGGGGCGCAGAAATTTCGCGGTGACTTCGAGCACGGGCAGGCGGTAGCCGTCGGCTTCGAGCTGGCGGTAGGGCAGGCCGTTTTCCTTGAGGAGATTGGTGCGGCCGATTTCGAACCACGGCAGATAGTTCGCGTGATAGACGATGCCCATCATGTCGGTCTCGGCATAGCGGACCGTGAGTTGCGAGCGCGATTGGATCATGCGGCGAGACAAACGACCTGCGGCGCCGGGGCAATTTTTTAACAGCCGACGGCGCTCGCATCAACGCACTCCGGTTGGCGCGGGCAAAAAAGCAGGTGGGCGGACTCGCGCCAGCAGTTACGCGTGGCCCACTCGCGGCCGGCCTCGCCGAGGCGGTGGCGGAGCGCGGGATCGGTGATGAGGCGCTCGAAGGCGGCGGTGAGCTGCGCGGGGCGGTCCGGCGGCACGAGCAGGCCGGTGACATCGTCCACGACGGCTTCGTTGACGCCACCGATGGTGTGGCCGACGGTCGGAAGGCCATGGGCGGCCGCCTCGAGATAAACGAGGCCGAAGCCCTCGACACTGCAATCGTGATCAATGCTGGTCATGGCAAAGATCGCGGCATGATCATAAATGCGGTCGAGTTCATCATCGGGCACGCTGCCAAAGAAACGCACCGGGAAATCCGATTGGGCCGCGGCCAAGCGCAGCGCGCGCTCATAGTTCCCGCGATTGGAACCGCCGACGAGCCAGTACTCGATTTGCGCGCGAAAGCGCGGATCCAGGGATTGCAGCGCCCGCAAGGTGATAAACTGGCCTTTGCGCGGGTGCAGGCGGCCGACCGTCAGGATGATGATCTTGTCCTGCGGGGCCGGCGGCGGCGCCGGCACAATGGCAAAATCGGAGCGAAGCGCACCGGGGGTGAGAAACGTTTTTCCAACCGCCTCGGGAAAATGCGTGCAGAGGAGCTGGTGGGTGTAGTTGGTGAGCGTGCTGATGCGCGTGGCGTGGCGGATGAGGCTGCGGGCGAGGGCGCGCGTGATGGGGTTGCGATGGAATTTTAAAATCTCCGAGCCGTGAAAGGTGAGGACGAGCCGCCGTGGCCGGAACGCCTTGAAGAATTGCAGCAACATCAGTCCCAGCATGGGGCCGGGCTCGGGCAGGTAGACCGTGGCGTAACGCAGGCGGCGGCGCTCGGCGATGAGCTGGAAGGCGAGGCGTGACTGGCAGGCCAGGCCATGGGTGCCCTTCAAGGGGAGACGGCGCAGGCGAAAAGGCCAGGTTTTCTCTTTCTCCACGCCGGCCCCGGCGGACTGGGCCCATACCTCGACGTCGTAGCCGAGGCTGGCTGAGGCCTTTGCGATTTCTTCGGTGAAGGTTGCAATGCCGCCACGTTTCGGATAGAATTCATGAGTGATCAGAAAAACAGGCTGAGGCGGCAGGGAAGCGTTCATGCAGGGCAGATGAAGTACAAGTCGTTACAGCAATGCGCCATTAGAGCGAGGAACATTTTTTACAGAACTTACGGCGGTCCTGAAAGTAATCTTCCAATAGAACTGGCCAGAGTTTGCAGGCTTCCGGCGGGAAGCGGCGGAAGAATTAGGTTTACAACAGAAAACCCCATAATTTACAAGAGAACTAACAATGGCAGACGACGTTCACAAGAATACTGAAGTTAATGGCAGCAAGCAGCCGTTTCCGACTTCAGCCAAATCGTTTACGGCCGAAGATGAAGCCACCCTGACGGAGGCATTGAAACGCTGCTCCCCGGCGACGATCGAAGCCGCGATCAAGTTTCGCAAGACGGGCGACCCTACGCCCGTGCCCACCGTGGTCATTGGCATCATCGAGCGCTTTGCCGAACCCGATCAGCGGGCCCGGCTGCGCGGGGCCGATGACGATCTTCGCCTGATCGAGGATCTCGGCATTGATTCACTGACGATGATGGAGATCGTCATTCTCGTCGAAGATGCGCTGCAGATGTCGATCAACAACGACGAGCTGCGCAATCTCCGGACCCTCGGCGACATCAAAATTTTCATTGACTGCAAAGTCCGTGGGCTGCCCCCGCCCAAGCCCTCGCGTTTCCTGCCGATTGAACACATTGGCGCGGTCATGCCGATCCAGCCTCCGTTTCTCTTTCTCAACGAGGCCACCATCGGGTCGACCAGCGCGAGCGCGAAATATAAGATCACCGGCGATGAGTTTTTTCTCAAAGGCCATTTCAAGGATAACCCCGTCATGCCTGCCTCCATCATGCTCGAGGCGATCGGCCAGCTGGCCGTGCTTTTCCTGATCGAGGGCGGCCACGGCGAGGAAGGCAAGCAAGCCGACCCGCAGACCATTTATTTTACCGGCTGCGAGGGCGTGCGCGCCCATCGCATTTGCAAGCCCGGCGACACGCTCACCATTTCCATCAAGCCGAAACGCCTGAAAATGCCCCTCGCCACCATTGAAGGGCAGATTCGCGTCGGCCAGGAAAAAGCCGTTTACGTCGAGGAAATTACCATGACTTACGGCTTTCGCGAGGCCATGGCTCAACCGGCGGCCGCCGCGCCCGCGGCCGCCGCGCCGAAATCGGTGCATTCGTTGCCCGCGGCCGCGGCCCGCATCATTTCTCCCGCGCCCGTCTGAGCGCACCCCGCTTGACCTCGGCCCGGGCGGACCTTTGTCTTGAGTTTCAAGAGCCGGTTGCGTCTCGTTGGCGCGCCCGCCGGGCTCGCCCTGCATCGTGAGTAAAGTTTACATCACCGGCCTCGGCCTCATCACCAGTATCGGCAACGACCGTGCCAGCATCACGCGCAGCCTGCGCGAACTGCGCCACGGCTTCGAGATTTATCCTCCTTTCGACAAGCCCGACGTGCCGGTGAAAGTCGTCGGCACCATCAAGGAATTTTCCGTCGATTCGTCCGATCCCGAGGACTGGGTTTTCCCCCCAAGATATTCCATCAAGCGCGAAATCCTCCGCGGCCTCGCGCCCAATTCGCTTTTCGCCTACTGCTCGATGCTCCAGGCGATCGAGGATGCGCGCCTCTCGCCCGACGATGTCACCAACCCGCAGACCGGCCTTTACGCGGCCTCGGGCGGTTCGCCCTTCCTCACGCACCACTATCACGAACGCATGCTCAAGGTCGGCGTGATGCGCACCTCGCCGCTCGGCATTGTCGCCTCCATCGCCGGCACGCTCAATTTCAACCTCGTCGCGCACTTCAAAATTCTCGGCGCCTCCTGCGGCTTTTCCTCGGCCTGCGCGTCGTCGATGCACGGGCTCGGCTTTGCCTATGAGGAAATCCGAACCGGGCGCCAGCAGCGCATGTTTGTCGTCGGGGCGGAGGACTGCAATACCGACAGCATTCTGCCCTTCGCCGGCATGCGCGCGCTTTCATTGCAAACCGATCCGAACCTGGCCTCGCGTCCCTTCGATGTTGCGCGCGACGGTTTTGTCGGCACCGGCGGCGGCGCGGTCGTCGTGCTCGAAAGCGAGGCGGAGGTGGCGCGTCGCGGCGTTCGCCCCTATGCGGAAGTTGCCGGCTGGGGCCAGGCCTCCGACGGCTACAACGTCGCCATCTCGCATCCCGACGGCGTCGGCCTGCAGCTCGCCATGAAGCTCGCGCTTAAGGACAGCGGCCATGCGCCCGAGGAAGTCGATTACGTCAACGCCCACGCCACGTCCACTCCGATCGGTGACGCCTCCGAGATCAAGGCGCTCAAGGCCGTTTTCAACACTCCGGGGGTCCGCCCTGCGATCAGCGGCACCAAGGCCCTCACCGGCCATGGCCTCTCGCTTTCCGGCGTGATGGAGACCGCTTTCTGCGCCGTGATCCTGCGCGAGGGCTTCATGCCCGGCTCGGCCCACATCAGTCAACTCGACCCCCTGTGCGAAGGCCTCAACATCCTTCGTGCCACCGTGGCCGAAGCGCCCAAGGTCGTGCTCAATAACAGCAGCGGCTTTGGCGGCGCCAACGTCTGCACCGTGCTCAAACGCGCTCCCTAAAAACGTGTCTGCCGCCAAAGTCTCCGATCTTCACCGCACGGCCTTTGTCACCGGCGCGAGCTCCGGTCTCGGCGCGGCCTTTGTCGAAATGCTGCTCGCCGACGGCGTGCGCGTGTGGGGCACGGCGCGCGACCCGGCCCGCCTGGCCGCGCGCGAAAACTTTTCCCCGGTGACCCTCGATCTTGCCGACCCCGCGACGGCCGAAAGGAATTTTCTCCAAGCGGCCGGGGCCGCCGGCGGCGCGTTCGACCTCGTCATCAACAACGCCGGCTACGGCGTCTTCGGCCCGTTTGCCGCGACGGACTTCGCCGTCTGGCAGGCCCAGCTCGATGCCATGATGCCGGCAACCCTGCGCCTCGCGCACGCCGCCCTGCGTCCGATGCTGGCCCGCCGGCGCGGCTGCCTCGTGAATATTTCGTCGCTCGCGGCCGAGTTTCCTCTTCCCTTCATGAGCGGCTACAATGTCGCCAAGGCCGGCCTTTCCGCTTTCAGCGAAAGTTTAGCCTTTGAAACCCGCGGCACGGGTGTCAGCATCATCGACTTTCGCCCGGGCGACTACCGCACGCCGTTCAACCAAGCCATGCATCGTCCCACTGCCGAGCCTAGCGCGATCGAGGCCCGTGCCTGGCGGCGCCTCGAGGCCAATCTCCTGGCGGCCCCGTCGTCCGCGCGGGCGGCCGCCGACCTGCGGCGCGCGCTTCTGCACGGCCGCAGCGGCACCGTCCGCTCGGGATCTTTTTTTCAGGCCCGCCTCGCTCCCTTGCTTGCCCGCCTGGCACCGCTCGTGCTACTCCGTGCTGCGCTGCGCATTTACTACCGGTAAATCCACTCATGTCCGAAATCCGCATCCTCGTTCTCAGTTCAAGCACCGGTGGCGGTCACGACGCGCGCGCCGAGGCCTTTGCCGAATGGTGCTTCCACCTCTACCGCCACAGGGTGGATGTACGCATCGAGCAGATGCTCGAGAAATCATCCGTCGTTAACCGCGTCGGGGTGGATTTCTACAACTGGATCCAGCGCAAGGCGCATTTCCTCCATACGGCTTATTATTCATTCATCGAGCTGCTCAGCCTCCTCAACCGTAACAACGTCGCCTTCGGCCGCGCCTATTACGAGAAAGTGCTGCGCGAATACCGCCCGCATCTCGTCTTCAGCGTGCACGACTGCCTCAACCGCGGTTACTTCCAGCTCGCGCGAAAAATCCTCGGCCCGGACAACGTCCGCTGCGCCACCTTTTGCGGTGAGTTTTCCGGCGGCTGGGGCTACTCCATCAACTGGATCGAGCCGACGGTCGATCTCTATATTTCGCGCACGCCCACGGCCTGCGACTACGCGGTGAAAAAAGGCATTCCGCGGGAAAAAGCCCGCGTGCGCGGACACCTCATGCATCCGCGTTCCTACGTTGAAATCCTCACCACCGCGGATGAACGCGCCGAGTTTCGCGTCAGGAAACTCGAACTCGAGCCCAATCTTTTCACCGTCTTTCTGGCCACCGGCAGCAACGGGGCCAACAACCATCTCGATCTTCTGCCCGCGCTCGTGCGCCACGCCGGCCGCTGCCAGGCCATCGTGGTCTGCGGGCGCAACCACGAAACCTACAACCAGCTCATCCATTGGCGCGCGCTTCACCCCGAGTTCAATCTCTTCCTCGAAGGCTACTCCGACATCGTCCATATGCTGATGCAGGCCAGTGATGCGGTCGTGACCCGCGGCGGCACCACCACCTGCGCCAAGGCCCTGCATTACCGCTGCCCGGTCATTTTCAACGCCTTTGGCGGCATCATGCCCCAGGAACAACTCACCTGGAAATTCTTCCGCAACGGCGGCGCGTCGGAAAAAATTGAAAGCGCCGACGATTTCACCCTGCTGATTGACCGCTGGATGGCCGATCCCGCCAGTTACAAGCGCAGCCGTGAAAACTTCCTGCGCCTGCGCTACGAGGAAGACCCCACCATCCTCATCGACGAGCTCGTCCAGCTCGCCGAGCAAGCCGCCGGCGTTGGCATCACCCGCTATCCCTTCGCGCTGCCGGCGTAGGGGCAAAAAAATCGTTCTCATGCTCTTAATCATTCTTGTCCTCTCAAATGTCTCGGGCCCGATAAAGAGAGAGATCGAGAGCAAGATATCGATGCTTTTGCGGGGTGAGGGCACCCCGCCCACCGTGATCCTTAACCCGCAAAAAATCTAACAGGGTTTTGTTATCTCCACAAACGCCGGCACGATCGGCTGGCCGCGGCCGTAACACCAGTTCTCCGGCGAAAAATCCGGTTCGTTGCGGGCGGAGGTCACCGGGTACGGCGCGAAAAGCTGCTCCATTTCCGCCGTGCTGAAATAGCGCACACCGTCGCGATAAGGCACCGGTTCCGGCGAACAGTCCGTCGTGATGAGCAGCTTGCCGCCCGGCGCCAGGACGCGGAACATCTCGGCCAGCGTGCGCTCGACCACCGGCACATGCTCGATGACGGACAATGCAATCAC
>Ga0206939_10241_pt1 | contig 13535 bp, 9 predicted proteins | sample Alteio_BWOrgHeat_10_FD_152921 | JGI IMG/M metagenome (GOLD analysis project Ga0206939, IMG submission 152921) | Enriched cells from forest soil in Barre Woods Harvard Forest LTER site, Petersham, Massachusetts, United States -... | ecosystem: Environmental > Terrestrial > Soil > Temperate forest >... | reverse complement strand
GGCGTGGACGCGGCGTCAGGCGAATGGATCGCTTTTCTGGACGACGATGACGAATGGCTTCCGGGTAAGCTCCAGGCGCAGTTGGATGCGGTGAAGCCTTCGACGGGGGAGATTTTGATCGGTACCTGCAAGCTGATTGCGCGTACCCCGGGTAAAGATTATGTGTGGCCGCGGCGCATGCCGGCAAGTAATGAGCAGATTGGCGAATACTTGCTGGCGCGCCGCACGCTGACACGCGGCGAGGGATACATCCAGACATCAACCTTATTTGTCCGTCGTGCGCTGATGCAGGCACAACCCTTCAGGAGCGACCAGTTGAAGCACCAGGATACAGAATGGGTGCTGCGCTTGGCTCGGCTGCCCGATGCGCAGGTGGTGTTTGTCGAGGACGCGTTGGCGATTCACAACATAGAAGAGGAACGCGCCACCGTGAGCAGTCAAGCCAATTGGCGGTATTCACTCGATTGGGTGCAGCGTGATCGGCACCTGTTTACGCCGCGCGCGTTATCCGGCTTTGTCTTGCACCAGATCGCTTCTGAGGCTTCGGATCAGGACGAATGGTGCGCATTCCCTCTGCTGCTGCTGGAGGCCCTGCGCCATGGCAAGAGCACGCCGCGCGACTATGCCATCTTTCTCGCCATGTGGCTGCTGCCGCGCCGCCGCCGCCGCCGCTTGCGCGATTGGATGTCCCGTCGCCCGGCATTTCGTTCGTTGGTGCAGTCGCGATGAAGATCCTACAACTCACCCGGCAATTTCTGCCTGCCCAGGGAGGCATAGAGAGTGTCGTCGAAGGCCTGAGTGGTGCCCTGCAGCAAAGCGGACACGCGGTCCAGGTAGCCACCCTTCGCCTGGTTTTTTCAACCGGAACGATGGCGCCGGCGGAGTCGGTCGAAGCGGGACTCGCCGTCAAACGTATGCGGCACTGGGGCCCTCGCCGCTACCCGATAGCGCTGACCGCGATCCGCGCGATCCGCGGCTACGACCTGGTGCACATTCATGCCATCGATTTCTTTGTCGATTATCTAAGTTTGCTGCGCATGCTGCATCGCGTGCCGCTGGTGGTCAGCACGCATGGGGGCTTTTTCCATACCCATTGGGCGACGGGCTTCAAAGAGATGTACTTCAAGACCGTCACCCGCAAGTCGCTGGGCGGCGTGGAAGCGGTGGTTTGCGTGAGCCAGCACGATCGCGAACTGTTCTCCAGGATTGTGCCGCCGCAGCGCATCCGTGTGATTGAGAACGGAGCAGATATCGATCGTTTCTGGGACCTGAAGAAAAACATCGAGCCTGGCCTGGTGCTTGGTGTCTCCCGCCTGGCCGAGCACAAACGCGTGCACAAGGTGCTGGAGGCGATGGCTTTACTGAAGCATCGTTATCCGCGCATGCGGCTTGAATGGGTGGGCGCGGATTTCGCCGGGCTGCGCGCCGCGCTCGAGCGCCGCGTGGTCGAGCTTGGCCTGGGCGGCCGGGTCCGCTTCTGCGGCGCTACCAGCCGGGAAGAGTTATATCGATTGTTGCAGCGAGCGCACCTGTTCGTATCGGCGGCAAGCTACGAGGGTTTTGGGCTGTCGACGATCGAGGCCATGAGCGCGGCAACCGTGGTAGTGGTCACTGCGGTGGGCGCGCATCCTGATGTGGTCGAAGACGGGGTGAGCGGCCTGCTGATGGATCGAGATGCGACCGGGCTTGCGGCGCACATGGAACGCGTTCTGTCGCTGCCCGGAGAAAAACTGCAGCAGATGGGCGAGGCGGCGCGGGCGGCGACGAAACGTTTTTCATGGCGGCAGGTCGCGCCCCGATACGAGCAACTCTACCGTGAGGTTCTAGGCTCCGAAAGCAGGCCTGGATGAGACAGAAAACGATCGTGGTTTTCCGCATTCAGCTGTTGCCGCCCTCGGAAACGTTTATCGTGGCGCAAGCCGCAGCCATGCAGCGGTTTTCGCCGTTTTATGTGGGCTGGCGCAGGATGGCTGGGATCCACTTACCCCAGGACACAAGCTGGACGGTCGATGACGGCGGCTTGCGGGGAAAACTAAGGGAACTTCGTTTCCGCTATGTCGGTCCCACACCCGAAGAAGTCACGCGGTTACGAGCACGAACTCCGCGTCTGGTCTATGCGCACTTCGCACCCGACGGTCACGCCGCGATGCCGCTGGCGGAACGGCTTGGTGTGCCACTGGTGACTGTGTTGCACGGATATGACGTGACCATGAGCGACCAGGCCATCGGTAAAACACGGCTGGGCCGTGAGTATCTGCAAGGGCGCCCGCGATTGCAGAAAAAGGGTGCACTCTTCTTAACCTGCTCCGCGTATGTCCGCAGGCGGGGCCTGGAGATTGGTTATCCGGCAGAGCGCACCATCGTGCATTCCATTGGGGTGGACGTGGAGCGGTTCAAACCGCCTGTGGCCACGCAGCGAGAGAAGATTGTTTTGTTTGTCGGGCGCCTGGTGGAGAAGAAGGGTTGCGCAAGCCTGATCGAAGCCATGACCGAGGTGCAGCGCCGCTGCCCGGCCGCCGAGTTGGTGGTGATCGGCGGTGGCGGGTTGCGCTCAGACCACGAGGCGCGGGCTGCTGCGCGGTGCGTACGCTGCCGCTTCCTGGGGACCCAGCCAACCGCCGTGGTACGGGATTGGATGGCGCGTGCGACGGTCTTTTGTGTGCCCAGCGTGGTGGCCGCGTCGGGTGACGCCGAAGGCTTCGGAATGGTCTTTATCGAGGCCCAGGCGATGGGCCTTCCTGTAGTAAGCACACGAAGCGGCGGCATCCCAGAGGCTGTGGAGAATCACGAAACCGGTCTGCTGGTGAATGAGCGGGATCCCCGGGCCCTGGCAGAGGCCATTCTTGCGCTGATCGAGAGCGATGAACTATGGCGGCGCTTCAGCGTTGCCGGCAGAAGACGCGTGGTCGAGCACTTCAATTTAGTGCGGCAAACCGAGCGCCTGGAAAATGTTTTTGAGCAGTTGCTCGCAGGCGGCTGAACGAGATGGCGCAATTAAGTCAGGTGCTGGGCGAGGTTCCACTGGCGATGGCGCACGCTCAGCGCCGTTTCTATCAGCCGGAGCTTGATGGATTGCGGTTCTACGCCTTTCTGGGTGTGTTCCTCTTTCACACCATGCCGGGGAAGGCGGCGTTCTATCGCGGCTTGCATCTCCCCATGCCGTGGCTCTGGGGAGCGGTTGCCAGATCGGGTGAGGCCGGGGTCGATTTGTTTTTCGCGCTGAGCGCTTTTCTCATCACCTCGCTCTTGCTGCGGGAACGCCGGCAGATCGGGAGGATCTCGCTCCGGCTGTTTTACCTCCGGCGTATCTTGCGTATCTGGCCGCTCTACTTTGTTGTGGTTGGCCTGGGCATCGTGCTCGCGCATACCATGAGGAATCAGAGTCTTCCCTGGTACTACATTGCCGGCTATGTGCTCTTCGTGGGTAATTGGGTACACGCCGTCTTTGGACATCCGCAGTCGATTTGCTCCCCTCTGTGGACGGTCTCCATAGAGGAGCAGTTCTACCTGATATGGCCGGCGCTCATGAAGATGCTCGAACGCCGCGGCATGATTCTAGCGGGCATTGTTACCTTCCTGCTGGCGACAACGAGCCAGGCCGCCATTGCGCTCGCAGGTGTGAGCGGCGGATACATCTATTACGGAAGCGCGTCACGCTGTGGTTCCTTAGCGCTGGGTGTCTTGCTGGCGCTCTTCGCGGATCGTCTGCCGGCGCTCACCAATAGGGTGCGCTTGCTGCTGGTGAGCGGGGGACTGATTGGCTGGGTCGTCTCGTCGGCGGGGCTGCTCAATCGGCCGGGCCCCGTGAGTATGCACATGGTGCTGGGACGCATGATTATCTCGCTTGGCACGGGCGCGATTCTCTACGGCTGCCTCTACAGCAGCAGCAAGCTTGTGCGAGCTGCCTGGATAGTGAGCCTGGGCAAGGTAAGTTACGGACTCTACCTGCTGCACCTCACCGGGCTCTTTATCTTGCAGAGTCTGATTCACCCGGCGTGGGGATGGCAGCTGCTGGCCACCAAGGCGCTGGGGTTGGTCATGACAGTCATTCTTGCGTTCGCATCGTATCGCTGGATCGAGTCGCCCTTTTTGCGGCTGAAGGATCGTTTTGCCACCGTGCTTAGCAGGCCCGTCTGATGAGAACGATTTCTAATCCTGACGAAGGATTTACTCCAGCCTTGGCCGGCTATCTGAAATCGACGGCCACATTGCTCGGGCCATCGATGAGTGGAGGTCTATGCTGGATAAGATAGCGTTCCAACCCTCGCACGTGGTCATTGCCGCAGGCTCATCCGCGCCCGAACTCACCCTTCGGGAAGTGGGGAGGATGCTCACGCGGCGGCGTGCCATCATCTACGTAACTGTGGCAGTGTTCTTTCTGCTCGGCGTCCTGGCTCTTACCTTATCGACCCGTCGATATCAATCCGTTGGCGAGATCGAGCTGCAGAAAGATTCCCCCAGCTCTTTGGGTATCCAGACGGATACTGCGGACACCCCGTCCGACGCGCTCGAAGTAAACATGATCATCCAGACCCAGGCCAAGATCCTGCAATCGGATTCGCTCGCCCTGAGGGTAATCGAAGATCTTCACCTTGAGCAAACCGAGGATTTCCGTTCTAAGTGGAGTCCGCTTGGTTGGGTTCTCGGGCTGCTGGGGCCGATCGGCGCGCCTGACCCCAAGGGCGCGTCCCTGGAAAACTCACCTCATAGACGGATGCGGGTGCTGAAGATCTTTCATCGCAAGCTGACCGTGAAGCCGGTGGCCGGAACGCGGCTGATCGAGGTTGAGTATCTAAGCCCCGATCCGAAACTCGCGGCAGCGGTGGTGAACCACTTGCTGCAAGGCTTGATTGAGAAGGGTTTTAAGGCACGCTACGACGCAACCATGCAGGCGTCGTCGTGGTTGAGTGCTCAGCTTGGAGATCTGCGCGCCAAGACACAGGAGTTGCAGGCGAAAGTAGTGAAGCTGCAGCAGGAGTCCGGGGTCTTTGCTGTCGGCGATGTGGACCGGGAAGGCAGGGATCAGGTCTATAACCCGACCTTGGAAAAGCTTCAAATGGCAACGCAGGCGGAAGCCCAGGCGCAGTCGAACCGTATCCTGAAGGGTGCGATCAACGATGTGGTCAAGAGCGGCAATGCGGAGCTGATTTCGGGGTTGGCGGGAAGCGCGAGCGGGGGTGGTGGTTCTTCCTCCGCTGTCGGCAATTCGCTCACTTTGATTCAGAACCTTCGTTTGCAGGAGGCGAGCGAGCAGGCGCAGCTGCAGCAGCTTTCCGCTAAGTTTGGCCCAGCGTATCCCAAGCTCGCCGAGGTGCGGGGAAACCTGGAGGCGGTGCAGGCCTCAATCCGGGAAGAAGTCAGCCGGGTCGCCCGGCGGGCCCATAATGACTTCCTGGTTGCCGAACAGACAGAGGCAAAAACGCGTAAGGACTTCGACGCTGACAAGACCGAAGCGGAGGCGCTCAACAACAAGACGATTGAATACCAGATGGTACGGCAGGAAGCTGACCAAACCCGGTCTCTCTACGATGACATGTTGCGCCACCTCAAAGAGTCCGGGCTGTTGGCCGGTTTGCGCTCAACCAACATCTCCATCGTTGATTGGGCAAAGCCCAGCGACGCTCCGGCAAAACCTGTAACTCTGCTCTACCTGTTTGGATCGATCGCAGCGGGGTTGGTTTTCGGCGTGGTTGCCGCGTTACTGCGCGACGTGACGGATACGCGAATCCAGGATCTGCGGGAGATATCACGCGAGCTGGGTCCGCTGCCTCTGTGCGTGCTGCCGTATCAAAAGGAAAGGACTTTGCTGACCTCGGGGACAAGCGTGGCTGCGAAATCGGCACTGCCCGCGCTGGACAACCCGCATTCATTGTTTGTAGAGTCGCTTCGCTCGCTCCGGACCTCTCTGTTGCTGTCGCGGAGTGGAGCGCCTCCGCGTTCGGTGCTGGTGACCAGCTCCCTGGCAGGAGAGGGAAAGAGTTTTCTAAGCTGGAATCTTGCCATCCTTTTTGCCCAGCAAGGCAAGCGAGTACTGCTATGCGATGCCGACCTTCGCCGGCCGTGGCTGCATCGCAATCTGGAGGTCAACCCGACGGTTGGGTTGAGTACCCTGCTGGCCGGCCTGCCCGATGATGACGCCTCGGTCGTAATTCCGGTGCACGAGGTGCCCGGGCTGTTCCTAGTCCCAGCCGGGCCATTGCCTCCATACCCTGCGGAGCTGCTGGCCTCGCATCAGATGGCGGATTTAGTCAAGTCGTGGGAATCGCAATATGATCTCGTGCTCTTGGACGCCCCGCCCGTTCTGCAAGTGACTGACCCGGTCATTCTAAGCTCCATGGTCAACTCGGTGGTGTTGATGGCGTGGCACCAGAAGACTCCTTTAGAGGCACTCGAGAAGAGCTACCGGATGCTGGAGGACGTACAGTCGACCAGCGGCCGCAAGATCAATATCGTAGTCAACGGTGTGAAAGAGCAGTCTGTAACTTACCCACCTCGCGAAAGAGAGGTTGCGAAGGCCTGATGAAAAATCTCTGCAACTTGTTGCTTCTTCTCTTCGGCATTGCGGCCGGTTCGCTGGCGCAGAATGAAAGCCTGCTGATAGGACCTGGCGATGTACTGCACCTGCAGGTGTATGACACGCCAGAGATGGAACAGCGTGCCCGAGTAACGGATGCCGGGAACATTCCCTTCAGCTTTCTGGGGACGGTCAGCGTAGCCGGCTTGACCCCGGCGCAGGCAGCCGAGCAGATCCAACATCGACTCGTGGCCGCCGGTGTCATGTTGCACCCGCAGGTGACGGTGCGCGTAGAAGCTTATGCAACCCAGAACGCATCGGTAATGGGTCAGGTGTTGAAGCCCGGGACCTACGAGTTGGATACCTCTCGCAAAGTGGTCGAAGTGCTTGCCATGGCCGGCGGCCTGACGGATATGGCAGACCGTCACATTACGATTCAACGCTCCGGGCCCACGAAAGAAAAGGTTGTGTACTACTACTCGAACGCCGCCGCAACCGCACTGTCGGATGATCCCCTGGTCTACCCCGGCGATACGGTGGTGGTGCCCAGGGTCGCGGTGGTGTACGTTCTGGGCGATGTATTAAAGCCGGGCGGGTACCCGATGATCACCAACAACTCGAAAATGACCGTGTTGCAGGCCATTGCATTGGCAGGCTACGCCAATCACACGGCAGCCGTTGGCAATTCGAAGCTGGTAAGGGAAACACCAACTGGGGTAGAGGAGATCAATCTGCCGGTAGGTGCAATGCAGAAGGGCAAGAAACCTGACGTTGCCTTGCTGCCCGACGATGTAATCTATGTTCCCTTCAGCTTCCTGCGCAACATTGGAATCAATGGCCAGGGGATTCTGGCTTCCGCTGCTTCCGCGGTCATATATACCCACTAAAGCGAACCCCTTCAGACCGTTCATAAAACGCCACGGCATGAATTCGGCTTTAGATGCTGAGGGAGTTGCTTCGATCTTATCTGGGAATAAGGAGACTACTTTGGCAACTGCACAAAGATTCGGAGCAGCCACGATCAGCGAAGAGGTGAAAGCACGGGAGAACCCTGCCGAAGTAGAAAGTATCTGGGGCCGCACTTCGACTTGGGGTCTACTGCTCCTGCTGATCTATTTCGCCCTCGACGGCGTCTCCCCCTTTGTAAACGAGCCTACCGCCACCCGGGCGGTGGCAACCGGCTCCGCCGGAGGGGTTCTTATGGAGCGCCTTAGCAAGCTATTGATCTGTGCGGCCTGCATGGTCTTTGCCCTCCAGCGGCACCAATCCGTTCGCCGCGTGAGCATGCACATGAAGCTGGTGACCGCTTTTCCTATAATCGCGCTTCTACTCTATCCCGTTTCGCAGCAACCAACGCGGACGATCAGTTCCGCTGCTCTGCTTCTGGGCGGTGTTTTGCTCGTGTATTACGTAATGTCTCGCTATACGGTCGACCAGGTTCTCGAACTATTTCTTGTGCTCGGCGCCGTGACCATCGTGGCGAGTATTGTGTTTGCGCTTGCCCTTCCGCGGTACGGCCTCGATCTGATGGGCGGACATGAGACAGCATGGAAGGGCATCTTCAGCGCCAAGAATTATCTCGGCAATCTGGCGCTATTCTTTCTAACCGTCGCGGTATCTTATCGGCCTCGCAATCCTTTCCTGCGTTCCGTCCGGCTTGCACAGATTCTCTTTTGCCTGGTGGCGATTGCCTTTTCGCGAGCAGCGACAGCGTACATGCTGACAGCAGTCTACGCAGTCTATTTTGTGATCATAAGAACTCTGCGCTGTTTTCGGAAGAAGGACTACCTTGTCGCCGGTCTTGCCCTCCTGGTGGTTGTTTCCGCTGCCGCCGCGATGATTGGGCTCTGGCCCGACCTCCTGATCAGTGTGATGGGGAAAGACCTGACCTTGACCGGACGCACCGGCATATGGAGTGCGGTGTTGGATTCGATCGCCAAGAGGCCGCTGCTCGGCTATGGCTACCAAGCGTTCTGGCTCGGCCTTGAAGGCGAATCGTATCGCATCATTCTCGCGGTTTCCTGGGTACTGGCGCAGGCCCAGAACGGGTTTCTCGACGTGACGCTGGAGATGGGTACCGTTGGGCTGACAATTGTGCTGCTGGTCTTCCGCTTCGCCTTCCGTGACGCCGTGGCTTGTCTTCTCCGCTCTCGCGACGATACCCAGCTTCGGGCGGTGGAGTGGTACCTCGCCATCGTGATTCTCACTCTCATCTACAACCTTGACGAAAGCTTTCTCTTTGAGCCCAAGCACCTTGGCTCGATGTTTTTCCTGCTTGCCTGCGTAGGGCTAAAAATGGAGTGGTTGCGTCTGCGGGTATCGACTGCGCAGCAGGCGACAGGAAGAATTACGGTTCCGAAGAAATATCCGGGCTAAGATCGAATGCCACCGTACCTTATCGCGAGAGCATGAAATGAATAGGCTACTAACACTTCTTGTTGTGACCATCGAAGTACCGGTGCTGGCCACGGTCTACACCGGCAGGGCTCGTTCCAGTGTTCTGCCTGGTAAAGGCACTCATGTTGTGGCCACGGTGACGGCAACAGCGCTGCCGACCCTGGTAAGTGCCTATCTGGTCGCCAAGGGGGGCCAGAGCGCCATGATCACGGGGGGCACACTCCAGTTCACCGCCTACGGCATCTACTCGGATGGCTCGGTGGGCGCGCTGCCTGACTCGCAAGGCAATGCAGTGAACTTATGGAATACCAGCAACCATTCGGTAGCCAGGATTAGCACCAGGGGACATGCTACGGCGGTCGGTGCAGGAATAGTGAATATAGAGGCGGTGATCGGCACACTTAGAGCGCTTCCGTGGGCGGTGACAGTGAGTGCCGTTTCTGGTTCTCAGCCACTCGTCCTCGGCTGCGCAGCCAACCCGCCGGTCATTTATCAAGGCGCCAGCGCGATCATCACGGCCGTTGGCGCCAGCGCGCAAGGCCTTCCGTTAACCTACAGCTACAGCACATCCGCCGGTTCAATGAGCGGCGCAGGCGCGATCGAGACTCTTGAAACCGCGGGAGCACCCGCGGGCACGATCAACGTGATCTGCGCCGTCGATCAGCAGGGCGGCGGCACTGCTTCGGCAACGGCCAACGTGATCCTGCTGCCGCAGGCCCTGGGAGGGGATATTACAGTCATCTCACCCGTCACCGGCTCAACCGTTCCATTCCCTGCCTGGGTGCGGGCGCAAAACACAGGATGTAATGGTCTTACGCCGGTTTCCTTCGGTTATTCCATCGACCAAGGTAGCGTTTTTACCTTAGGCGTTACAGCATCTGAAATCGACGCTCCCGACCAAATTATCAATGCCGGGACCCATACCATTTCTTTCAGGTCTTGGACTAGTAGTGGCGCGTGTCCTGCTATCGACACCACCTTCACAGTCATCGGCAGCGCAGGGGTGGGAGGCACCATCCCGTCCGATGCTATTTCGTCGGGCGATCTGGCTAGATCAAGCAAGTGGGAGTGGAATCATGATCCGGGCACGCCCGGAGCGTCGACGGGGTCAAGCTTGTATCCGATCAGCGACCTGTCCATCGACAACGCCGCGAGAGAGTTTTACGTAACCTACTCAGACAATGGGGGTGAACTTTATCACCTCGAATTCGCCACCGACACCACCGCTGCTTATTTTGTCTACGATACTTACGTTTATCTTGTGAATCCGTCACAGATACAGAATATCGAGATGGACATGAACCAGGTCATGTCCAACGGCCAGACAGTGATCCTTGGCGCCCAATGCGCCCGCTCCTCCGGGACCTGGGAATACACGACCGTATCGGGCAGCGCTCACTGGAATCGCTCCAATATTTCCTGCAACCCTCAGGCCTGGACCGCCAACACATGGCACCACGTCCAGATTGCATCGCATCGCGATCCCGCCGGCATAGCGACTTATGACTGGGTGAACCTGGATGGAAGCCTGAGCAGGTTCCACGATGCGCGTGGCCCTTCCGCCCTAACGCTAGGCTGGCCATCGGGGCATCTTCTCCTCAATTTCCAGCTTGACGGCGCGGGTAGGGGTTCGATCACGGCGTATATCGATCAAATGACCGTATATCGCTGGTAAGGTAGAGAGCTGTCGCGGCCGACTGAAAAATGCTTATTTCCCTAGTGCGGACTCAATGGCCGCTGTCACCTGAGGTGAGTCAGGCGTGACGGCAGGTTCGAAGCGCTCCACCGGCTTGCCGTTGCGGTCGAACAAAAATTTGGTAAAGTTCCATTTAATTTCGCCGCCAATTTGCGGGTTTACCGATTTATCGGTCAAGAAAACGTAGAGGGGCGTCTTATCTTTGCCCACCACAGAGACCTTTGCCATCATGGGAAAAGTCACGTTGTAGCGGTTGTGGCAGAACTTCTTGATCTCCTCATTGGTGCCCGGTTCCTGAGCAGCGAAGTTGTTGGCCGGGATGCCGACGATTACCAGGCCGCGATCTTTGTATTTTTCATAGAGCGATTCCAGGCCTGCATACTGTGGGGTGTAGCCGCATTTGCTGGCGACGTTTACCAAAAGAAGAACCTTACCCCGGTAACCACCCAAGCTGACCGCCTGCCCGTCGATGGATTTCAAGGTAAAGCTGTAAACGCCATTCGCTGGTGTGGCCATGCAGACCCCGGCGACGCACAGTATGAGAACAAGGGCTAATTTGCGCACAGACTCCTCCAAACATGCAACGATGATACCGCAAACACTTCTCTTAAACATCGCAGAGGTCTACTGCCTGCAGCAGTGAGGCGCGCGGGTCGCCGGTGGGGACGAACTCATGCGCGACATATCCTTTAAAGCCAGTTTCCACAATCCCGCGCATTACGCCATCCCATTGCACCTCTTGTTTATCATTCAGCTCGTGGCGTCCGGGTACACCGCCGGTGTGAAAGTGACCAATCCATTGAATGTTCGACTGGATGGTCGCGATCAAATCTCCCTCCATAATTTGCATGTGATAGATATCGTAGAGGAGCTTCACATGGGGGGAATTGACCTCTTTCATCACCGCAACACCCCATGCGGTGTGGTCGCCCATATAGTCGATATGGTTGACCTTGCTGTTCAAGAGCTCCAGACAGAGGACAACGTTATTGTCTTCGGCAATTTTCTTTACCCGGTTCAACCCGAGGATTACGTTCCTGGCGCCCTCTTCATCGGACATTCCGCGTCGGTTTCCAGAAAAAGTAATGACATTCGGCACGCCGGCCTTTGCCGCCAGCGGTATATTGAGCCGCAGCCCGGCCTCGATCTTGTCGTGGTTCGCCACCACGTTGAGTGCATCGGGAATCGTACCGGCTGCGACGTAGCCCATGGTACAGATCAGTCCATGCTTTTTCGGGGTTTCAAAATCTTCCGGCTCCAGAAGGTCGACTCCTTTCAGTCCAATCTGCGCAGCATAAACGCACAACTCATCCAGGCTCATCTGTGGATAGCACCAGCGGCTGACAGACTGTCGAATATGCCCCTTCCTCTGGATTGAAGCATCGGTCGACGCCTTCTGCTGGCTCCAGGACATGGAAGAAACCGAACTGGAGGCCAATGCCGTACCGGCAATTGTGCTTTTTAGCATCCTGCGACGGGAGATGGAAGACATATCGATATACCTTTCCGATCATTTCAAGTTCACGCAAGCATTTAATCACCTTTCATCATCACTCCACCATTCGCTTCCCACCGGCGGCGCTAAGCAATATGCTTGATGACCCATCGGACATCAAACCCCAACGGAGGCGACCTCTCCCCCTTGTCATCCCGAACGAAGCATAGGGAAAAAACTCACGAATCCTCCCATGTAGCCGTCGCATCGGAGTGGGAGAGCCCTCCAGCGCTTTGTCCTTCCGAAGACTCGGGAGAGTGAGCACCTTATCGCGCCCGCATTAAGCCCTTGGAAATAGTGCGAAAAGAGGAGATTAAGGGAAACTAACGTCCATTTTGATCCTCGGGTGAATAGGAGTGTCCAGGACACGCCCATAGACATAGATACGGATTGACCCTGTTAAGTTTGAGTCGCTGCCGACAATTCTCTACCGAGACACGCCAGAAGGGAAATGTTAACAATCAATCAATTGCCGGCGGAATCTCGGCAGATTTCTTGTCCTCCTGTACTCGTTACATGTATAGACCAGCCATGTTCCGATTTCAGGCCAAACCGGAGTCTCGCCCGACGTTTGAAGAAATCTTCTTCGAAAATCATGCTCGGCTGAACGAATGGGCGCTTCAACTGACGGGGAGAAACCGTTCCAATGCGGAGGACCTGGTTCAGGAACTGTATGTCCGCTTTGCCGGCGCCGGTCCCGTAGGCGAGCACATCGAAAACGCAGAGGATTATCTGTTTTCCGCGCTCCGCAACCTCCAGTATGCGCGGATACGAAGGGCCCGAACCAGTGTCATCGACGATCTGTCCATTGTCGACTACGACTCAGCCGAGCGCAGCTTGCGGGCAGTCGATCGAAACGGAATCCTGTTTATCCGGGACGACCTTCACCGGGTCTGCGATTATCTCTGTGATCGCAAAGAGTCCTCACGCGCCGCCAGCGTTTTCATACTTCGCTACTTCCTGGGCTATTTCCCGCATGAAGTGATGAAGGTGATTCAATCCACAAGAGTGGCGGTCGATAAGGCGATCCAGGCTGCACGACGGGAAGCGCGTCTCGATCTTGAGCGCCCGGGTGTTCTTCAGCAGATTGCAAGCGACCGGGTTTCGAAGCCTCGTGCATCGACCGAACTCGGCGATTCCTGTGCGCTTTTTCTGGCTCTGCGCGCAAAGATATTCGGCTCATGTACGGGAGAGTGTTTCAGACACTCTTTTCTGGAGGAAAGATACGGCACGTCCGATCAGAGCTTCACCACCGCAGAATTAGCGCATCTCGTGAGTTGTCCTCTGTGCCTCGACCGCGTGAACCAGCTGCTCGGGCTCCCTCTTCTGGATGAACGCTCCCCCGACGAAACAATAGGCCGCGACACGCCACGATGGCCCGATGGTTCTGGTGGTGCCGGTCCCAACATTGTATCGAGCCGGCCTAAGCGGAA
>Ga0206939_10239_pt1 | contig 13606 bp, 11 predicted proteins | sample Alteio_BWOrgHeat_10_FD_152921 | JGI IMG/M metagenome (GOLD analysis project Ga0206939, IMG submission 152921) | Enriched cells from forest soil in Barre Woods Harvard Forest LTER site, Petersham, Massachusetts, United States -... | ecosystem: Environmental > Terrestrial > Soil > Temperate forest >... | reverse complement strand
CGCAAGCATGGCGCTTCGGCCTACTACGGGCAGAAAAAATAACGACAAATTGAGTGACTGATTGCGGCGTGAGCTTCGGCAGGCTGCGGCTTGGCGCGCGCGTTGGCTGGTTAACATATTGAGGGGGGCCACCCCCACCTTTCTTGTAAGTGCGGAATCTAAACAAGTTGATCTCTCGTGGAATGATAGAGTTTTGAAAGAATGTGATTCCGCGGGATTTAGGCGCGTGATGAACGCGACATTATGAGGCGCTGGGGTTGGGGGAGTTGATTGCGGGCTGCGGCGATACGGAATTGCGGGGCGAGATGACGCGTACACGGGAGAAGATAGCAGACGAAGGGCGATTTTCTCAGTAAAAGGTGGCGAGCGGGAAAAGATAGTTGGTGAATGGTTGTTTGGAGCATTGAATGGAAAGTGTTCGAATCGATCTGCGTTGGAAAGAGGTACTTCAGGGGCTAAAGCCCCTCTGGTCTTGGGGAATTTATGTCGGATCTGAAGGTCCGACCCACAAAGCTGAAAAACGCCTGCAGGATGCCCTTCGAGGCTCAGGACAAGCCGGCGCTACCAACGGCTTTAGAAGGTTGCGGCGTAGATGGTGGTGACGCCGCCTTCGACGGTGATGCGTTCGACTTTGACGGTTTTGGCGAAGACGGTGCTTTGTAGGCGGTCGGGCAGGACTTTGAGGATGTCGCCGACTTCGGGTGCGCGGGTTGGGTTGCCCAGAACATGCATGGGTTCCGGATCGATCTGATTCACGCTCACGCGGACGGCGAGGCGCTTGGGTTTTTCCGCGGCGGCTTTCTTGGCCGGGGGCGATTTCTTGGCGGCCGCAGCAGGAGTCGACTCGCGCTTGGCGGTCTTTTTGACGACGGTCTTTTTCACAGGGAGATTATACAGGGTAAAGCGGCTTTCGCCGCGAGGAGGAACTCGTGGAGTTCCTCGGTGTTAACCTTCCGCCATTTCCGCTCAATGAATCTCAGTAAGCCGAACGGGGAATGTTTGAGGCTCGACGATCCAGATCCGGCGGTCCGAAAACGCGTTGACCAAGGCGTCTGTGTCGACCTCTGAAATCTCACGTGCCCAGACGATTTTTTCCCGCGCAAAGTCTGACAGGTTGTAAACCCAGTCGTTCGCTTCTTCGGTGCCGGTCTCATATCGAACGATGACCAGGTGCTTGCCTGGCATGGCTTGCAGCTTTTGAACCACGCTCGCTCGAGCATCGTTCACAGGGATTGCCCATATTCCAGCGGTAGCGACAAACGAAGAAAGCGAAGGAAATCGAATGGCATTCACGACGTAGACGCCGGTCATGATCACGGTGAAGATGACGATCGTGCGGACCAAAGAGAGGCCGATCCGTCGTCCACGATAGGTCCAGCGATTGACGTGGCGGAGGGTTTGCACGATCAGAAAAAATATCGCGGCGGTGAGAGGAGCTGCGTAGTGGGGTTGTGTCCATGCCACCGCGATCATTCCGACGGCGCAGATAGCAAAGACGATTGCGAAAAATCGAATTTTGCGGTCATGCAAAAGGAAAGGTGTGACCGCGAAGACCGGCAGGAACTGCGGCCATAGATAGAAGTATGCAGTCTTGCCGGCGACCGCGGCGACATGGCCGGCAAAATGGCGGACACTGTCGAGCCTGTTCTGGCCCCAGAACTGGACTTCCCACTCACAGATGCTCTGCAACTGCTCGTTGGCGAAATATTTCATTGGAAGCGGGTGCTGCCAAATGAAGTTCGGGGCACAGGCGTAGGCTTTGTCGTTGACGGTGTAAGGGAAGACGAACGCGTTGTGGGTGCCGCGCCAGTTGTAATAACCCATGAACGCGACGGTGGACGCGAGGATGAGCAGAGGGGAAATCGAAAATGCGCGACGGAGAACGGAGAAAGATTTCAGAGGGCCCTGGGTGAGGAGTACCGCGGTGCCGACGGCGAGACTGAAAATCAATCCTTCGAACGGGCGGCTGTTCGCAAGTATCGCCAGGCCGAGAGCGAGAAGGGCGGCGTGTGAATGGTGAAACGATTTCGTCAGTCGAGGCAATGCGCCGAGGACCAGGGCGCCGCCGATTGCAGGGACCGCGCCGCCCCAGTAACTGTTGGCCCAGTAGCTGAGGCTTGCGAGTCGCAAGACGAGGAGAAGCGCGCCGAGAAAGGCCCAGCGCCGAGGCAGCCATCCCTTGAGCATCCAGAAAGATGCGATGCACATGGCGGACACGCTGAACAGGACGCCGATCCACGGGCTGCCCAGGAGTTGTCCGATGGCCAAAACCGCGCCTTGAGCGGGGGGATATTTGGACATGTACGTGGGAATGAGATTTACGTTCGCGGTTTGGAAATGTTGCCAAAGCGGATTCGAAGGATTGGTCAGGCGGGTGTGGGCAAAGGTGTCGGCGATGAGAAGGTAGCTGAATTCATCGGCGATTTCAGGGTGGGGAACGGGGAGAATCGGGAGCAGGCAGAGACGCAGGATTACCGGGAAGAAAGCGAGTACGGCAACCGCCCAGCGAGAGTCTGCGAATCTTGTGCCGATTTTTTCGATTGAGCTGAAAAAAGTTTCGACAGGGAATTGACGGTAAGCAGCCCAAACCAGAGTCATGAGAAGGGCAAATGCTACAGCTAGCTCGATATCGAGGCCGCGGCTCAGAGCGAGCGAGAGCGTCATGTCTCCGGACTTCTGACAACGAAGCTGGTCAGCATGGAGTCGCCATCATAACGCGAGTCGGATTTTACGAGGACATCCCGCGATCGGATTGTGTTCTCTGATCTCAGGTGCCTTGCGCGGTGGATTTGGCTTGGGGGATGAAACCGGGGACGCCGGTGGTGACGACGGGGTTGAGGCGCTGGCGGGTTTGTATGCGATTGATTTCGTCGAAGGCGTCCTGGGGAAGGCGCGAGAGATCGAAATTTTCTTTGGCGCGGGCGGCGGATTTTGGAGTGGTGAGCAGAGCGGTGCCGCGCTGGATGGCCCAGGCGAGAAGAACCTGGGCGGGAGTTTTGTTGATGCGTCTGGCGATGCCGTTGATGACGGGATCTTCGAGCAGGCCCGGTGTCATGCCGTGACCCAGTGGGGCGAAGGCCAAGAGGACGATGCCGTTTTTGTTGCAGAAATCGAGGAGTTCGGTTTCGGGAAGGTAGGGGTGCGACTCTACCTGGACGACGGCGGGTTTGATGCGGGCGGATTCGTAGATGGGCTTGAGTTTGTCGAGAGTGATGTCGGAGAGGCCGATGGCGCGGCACTTGCCATGATCGACGAGAGTTTCGAGGGCTTTCCAAGTGTCTTGAAGGGTTGTGGTGGGATCGTAGATTACGTTGCCATCTTTGTCACGAGGGTCCTGGTTGTCGCCGGGTTGGAAGGCGAAGGGAGTGTGGATGAGGTAGAGATCGAGGTAGGTGATTTGGAGGCGGGCGAGGCTGGCTTCGAAGGCGGGTTCGACGCGGTCGGGACGGTGGTTGGAGTTCCAGAGTTTTGTGGTGACGAAGATGTCTTCGCGGGTGATTGTTTTCGCGTTGGCGGCAAGGCCGTCGTGTAGTGCGATGCCGACTTCGCGCTCGTTGCCGTAGCGTTCGGCGCAGTCGAAGTGGCGGAAGCCGGCGTCGAGGGCGTCGCGGGTGGCGGAGATGGTGACGGCGGGGTCGGGGATGAGGGTGCCAAAGCCGAGGGCGGGGATTTGGCCGGCGTTGTTGGCGAGGGGGATGCGGGTTAGGCGGATGTCGGAAAGTTCGGGCATTGGTGTGACCTCGACCGTCTGTTCAACGATATGAGTTGGGTTCGAACGTTTGGATGTCACGGGGCGGGGAGGGATGCGAAGTTTGTTTGGCGGGTGTCCGGTGTGCTGCCGAAATCGAAGAGAGGTTCCCTCACTTTGGTCGGAATGAAGGGTTGTCGGCGGGTCTAGAAAAAAACGCCGGCAGGATGTCGGCGACACCAAGTCAACGGTGGCGGCGATTTGTGATCGTCGTGATGATTTGAGTTGGGCTTAGTCTAAACCCGCACCCTCTGAAAACTGAGGGTGCGGCACCCAAGAGCCGAATCTTGATCGGGCTGGGGCCGGCGATGACGCAAGGGGTGCTGAATCATTTCGGAAGGTTTCGGATAGTTTCGGACTAAATGGGGCTCGATTCGTGTAACATGCGGGCGTTCGGGGTGGGCGGCTATATCGCGCGCGCAAACAAGCGATCCCCTGCGCACTAAGGTGAATCGATGAATTCAGATGAGAAGAAGAACGAAGAGCGGCAGGTTTCGCGGAGGCAGTTGCTGCGGACCGGAGTTGGCTTAGCGGGCGCGGGGTTGGTTGGTGCGGGACTCGTAGGGTCGAGAGCGGTTGGCGCGGAGTTAGGAGATGCGCGGTTGTCTGCTGGTGAGTCCACGGTCGCTGCCGAGGCGGCGCGCGCGGCCGCGGGCGGCGATACGATGGTCGGCGTGAAGTTTGAGAAGCGGGATACGGTGCGGCTGGGTGTGATTGGCGTGGGGTCGCGCGGGACGGGGATGTTGGGGAATTTTTTGGCGATTCCGCATGTGCAGGTGAACGCGATTTGCGATTCGGTGAAAGAGCACGCGACGCACGCGCAGGAGTTGGTCGAGAAGAGCGGCGGGAAGAAGCCGGAGATTTATACGAACGGCGAGCACGACTTTGAAAATTTGTGCAAGCGCAACGATCTGGATTTTATTTACATCGCGACGCCGTGGCAGTGGCATGCGCCGATGGGAATTGCGGCGATGAAGGGTGGGGCGCACGCGGGGCTGGAGGTTCCGGCGGTTGTGACGCTGGAAGAATGCCAGGCGATTGTCGATACGTCGGAAAAGACGCGGCGGCATTGCATGATCATGGAGAATTGCTGCTACGGCGAGAGCGAGCTGTTGGTGATGAATCTGGTTCGCGCGGGGTTGTTTGGCGAACTGCTGCATGGCGAGGGAGCGTACATCCACGATTTGCGCAAGATTGTGAATGAGGATCGGAGTGAAGGATTGTGGCGGCGCGATTGGCACACGAAGCTCAACGGGAACATTTATCCGACGCATGGGCTCGGGCCGGTGGCGAACTACATGGGGATCAATCGCGGCGATCGATTCGAATATATGGTGTCGATGAGCTCGCCTCAAGCGGGGCTGGACGCGTATCGCGAGGCGAACGTTCCGAAGGACAGCCCGAAGTGGAAAGAGAAATACATTTTGGGGGACATGAACACGTCGCTGATCAAGACGGAGAAGGGGCGGACGATCGTGGTACAGCACGACGTGGTGAATCCGCAGCCGTATGATCGGATCAATTTGATCAAGGGCGTGAAGGGGATGTTTCGCGGGTATCCGGATCGGATTTTTCTGGATGGGCAGAAGGGCGAGGAAGCGTACACGGGGCTGGATGGGTATCGCGATCAGTACGAGCACAAGCTTTGGAAAGAGCATGGGAAAGAAGCGGAAGATCGCGGGCACGGCGGGATGGATTTTTTGATGTTGTGGCGATTGACGCAGTGCATGAGGGAAGGGCTGGAGCCGGATATCGATGTGTATGACGCGGCGAGCTGGAGCGCGATTGGTGGGCTGAGCGAGGCGTCGGTCGCGAAGGGGAGCGCGCCGGAGAGGTTTACGGATTATACGCGCGGGCAGTGGAAGGCGCGGAATGGATCAGCGATATGAGCACAGTTGTGAACGGAGCGGCCGCTTCGACGGCTGAGATACCGATGGTTGTAGCGCAGGCGAAGTCGCGGCCGGCGGCTGCTGTTGCGCCGCGGAATGTGGCTGTCGATGCGTATCGCGGGTTGGTGATGCTGTTGATGATGGCGGAAGTGTTGCGATTTTCGGAAGTGGCGAAGGCGTTTCCGGGGAATTGGTTTTGGAGTTTGTTGGCTTGGAACCAGACGCATACCGAGTGGGTGGGATGTTCGCTGCACGATACGATTCAGCCGGGGTTTTCTTTTCTGGTTGGAGTGGCGCTGCCGTATTCGATTGCCAGCCGGATTGCTAAGGGAAAGAGTTTCGGGGAACAGCTTGGGCACGCTTTCTGGCGGGCGTTCGTGCTGATTATTTTGGGATTTTTTCTTCGGTCGATGTACAAGCCGATGACCTATTTTACGTTTGAAGACACGCTGACGCAGATCGGGTGCGGATACGTTTTCCTGTTTTTGCTGGGGTATGTGAAGAAGGAAAAGTGGTTGTGGGTGGCGCTGGGCGGGATTTTGTTTGGGTATTGGCTGGCGTGGGCCTTGTATCCGGTGGCGGGGCCTGGATTCGATTTGCAGACGGTCGGCGTTTCGGCGGATTGGGCGCAGGCGCACAATTTTTCGGGATTCATGGCGCATTGGAACAAGAATGCGAACTTCGGGAATCGATTTGATCAGTGGTTTCTGAATTTGTTTCCGCGGACGTCGCCATTTGTGGCGAATGATGGCGGGTATTTGACGCTGAGTTTTATTCCGACGCTGGGGACGATGATTTTGGGGTTGATCGCGGGGCGGTGGTTGCGGGCGGCAGCGCCGGCGATTCCGTTTAAAAAATTATTGATGGCGGGAGTTGGAGGGCTGGCGGCGGGATTGTTGCTGCATGCGGCTGGGATTTGCCCGATTGTGAAGAGGATTTGGACGCCGAGTTGGACGTTGTTCAGTGGAGGGATTTGTTTTTTGTTTTTGGCGGCGTTTTGCTGGGTGATTGAGGCGAAGGGATATAAGAAGTGGGCGTTTCCGTTGATTGTGATTGGGATGAATTCGATGGCGGCGTATTTGATCGCGCATTTAACGCCGGGATTTATCTTTTCGACGTTTCGAACGCATTTGGGGGCGAATGATTTTGCGTTTGGGAGTGCGGGGTTGCAGCCGTTTTTTGAGGGAGCGGCGGTGTTGGGGGTTTTTTGGTTGATGCTGTACTGGATGTATAAGAGGAAGATCTTTTTGAGGATTTGAGTTTGCGGCGTGTCTGATGTGAAGGCACGTTGCTGAAGCTTTCTCTACACGAGAAAACCTGGGGTTGAGATCTTGCGGACATGGGGCGCAGCGTGCTGCGCCCCTACTTGTTTGTGGCGGTTCCGCGGGTTTGAGCGGATGGGATGCGAGCGTAAAGGCGGCGCCGGAGCGGCGCACTCCATAATAGGGCTAGGAGATGATGCCTTTGCGGACGGCGTAGAGGATGAGTTCGGGGACGCCTTTTAAGTTCAATTTTTCCATGATGTTGCTGCGGTGGGTTTCGACGGTGTAGACGCTGAGGTTCAAAAGGTCGGCGACTTCTTTGTTGGATTTGCCTTCGGCAACCAATTGCAATACTTCGCGTTCGCGGGCGGTGAGGAGGTCGTAGGAATTTTCGCCGCCGGTGCGTTTCAGTTTTTGGACGTAGTCGTCGAGCAGGACGCGGCTGACCGTGGGGCTGAAGAAGGATTTGCCTTCGGCGACGCTGTGAATGGCGCGGACGAGATCGGTTTCGGCGGAATCCTTGAGGAGATAGCCGCGGGCGCCGGCTTTGAGAGCGCGGAGGATGTAGGTTTCGTCGGAATACATGCTGAGAATGACGATGGACGTTTTAGAATCGCTCTCGGAGATTTGTTTGGCGGCTTCGATGCCGTTGAGGTTGGGCATGCCGATGTCGAGCACGGCGACGTCGGGTTTGAGTTGCGCGGCCTGTGTGACGGCCTGACGGCCGTCTTCGGCTTCGCCGACAACGCTGAGTTCGGGCTGCTGCTCGATGAGAAGGCGCAGGCCGCGACGGATCAGAGTGTGATCGTCGGCGAGCAGGATGCGGATTTTTCTTGGATTTGGTGGGCTCATGATTGAGCGGGCGTGGTCGGAGCGCTCGCGTTTGTGCTTGTGTCGATCGGGAGCTCCGCGCGAATGATCGTGCGGGTGCCGGGGCGCGATTCGATGGTGAGCGTGCCGCCGAGGCGCTTGACGCGCTCTTCCATGCCGAGAAGGCCCATGCCGCGGGTACGTTTGGGGTCGAAGCCGGAGCCATCGTCTTCAATTTTCACGTTGATCGAATTGGCGGACTGCTTTAGTTCGACGGTCACGTTTTTCGCGTGGGCGTGGCGGTTGGCGTTGTTGAGCGCTTCCTGGACCATGCGATAGACGCAGAGTTTGAGCGGGTCGCTCAGATCGTCGGAAATATTTTCGGCGCGGACTTCGACTTCGGTCTCTCCGCGGCGCGACATTTCGCGCGCGTACCACTCGACGGCGGGAACCAATCCAAGATCATCGAGCATCGAAGGGCGCAACAAGAGCGCCATGCTGCGCACGGTTTGCACGGTGCGCTCGGCGACGGTCTTGATGCTGCGGACGATTTCCTGGCTCTTTTCCTCGCTGGGGCCGAGCTGCGTGGAGAGGCGGCCGGCGTCCATTAACAGGAGGCCGAGAGCCTGGCCGACTTCGTCGTGGAGTTCGCGCGAGATGGCGCGACGTTCGGTTTCCTGCGCGTCGACGAGGCGCGCCGAGAGTTGTTGCAATTCGGTGCGGCTGTTGACGAGCTCGGCGTAACGGAAGCGCGCCTGGCGCTCGAGACGAAGGATGTAGATGGCGCTGACGACGGCGAGAAGAAAACCTGAGATCAAAGCGAGCATCAGAAATTCGCTGAGATTATTTTGCAGGCGGCCGAACTCGACAAAATTGGCCTGCTTTGCGGCGATGGTCTCCTGATTGTTGAGGAGCTCGATTTTTTCGGCGATGGTGACGATGCCCTGGCGGCGGGGAAGGATTTCGCGGGCGATCATTTCCTGGGCGCGCAGGCGGCGCTCTTCGGCGTTCCACGCGATGGCGGAGCGGAAGGCGCGGTCTTCTTCGGCGATGTAATTCTGGAGTTGCGCGAGAAGGGCGGCTTCTTCGTCGGTGCGATCGGAAGGATATCCCTGGAGAGCCTGGCGGGCCTGATCGGCCTGGCGGGCTGCGTCATCGTCGGAGGCGGTTTGCGCGTCGCCGGGTGTGACGCTGAGGAGAAATTCCTCCATGTGGTCGCTGTAACTGTTGGTGGAAAGAATGACGGTGGAGAGAACGCGGCCACGATCGAGGAAGCGATTGCGCGCGGCTTCTTCGGTGTTGTGCAGATCGCGGAGCGTGCCGAGCGCGTTGGCGCCGGAGTAGAGCAAGAGCGCTAGGAGGCCGCCGAAACCGAGAAGAAGAATGACGCGAAGGCCGCGATCGGGGCGCGACTGATCGAGTTTCGATTTCGTCGGAACGCCGAGGTTCGACGGAGCCGGATCCTGGCTGGAATTCATACGCTGAAATAAATCACTTTCCATAGTTCGAAGCAAACGTTGCGAGAGCGACAAAATGTCGCCGACCGCAAAACAACACGCTTAGTTTGATGCAGCAGTGGTCGAGTGCGCAAGAGCGGGCACGGCGATGCCGTGCCCCTACGTGGCGTAATTTCAACAACTTAGAGGCTACTCAATCGTTGGGAGTGAAGATACCCAGTGATGGGGAGATGCAGAAATTGGGAAGTGCCGTCTAATTTGAGGTGCACCGATGCAGGAACGTCGAAGCGTGACGAGCCCAGCCGGTCGAAATCGAGAGTGACTGTTGAACCGAGTCGATTCGTCGAGGATCGATTCGGCGATGGACGGAAAAGATCGTCGAGGATCAGCCGGAAATCGAGAAGCACGCCGCGAAATTTTTTTGACATTTTTTCTGAATGGGTCAGGCAACACGGCCGCAGGGAAGTCGCGTCGGAGACGAAGCAACAGATCACGCATCGAGAGAGAGGGAAGCAGAATGAGTGGACAACAATTTTCGCGCAAGTGGCTGGCGGGGGCCCTCGGGCTGGCGCTGGCGTTTGGTGTCGGCGGCTACGCAGTCGCCCGCGCCAAGGATGCAGTCAGCACGTCGCACGTACGCGCGTCGTTGAAGCTGGCCGATCCGAGTGAAGGGCCGAGCAAGACGGGATTCGCGCCGGTCGTGAAGGAAGTCCTTCCGAACGTCGTGAACATTTCGTCTTCGAAGGTCGTCAAGGCGAGAAATCAGATGCAGATGCCGGAAGGGATGGAGCAGGATCCGTTCTTCCAGCAATTTTTCGGACAGCAATTTGGCGGACGTGGTCGCGGCGGTAATGGTAATGGCCCCGATCAGCAGCCGCAGAAGCAGCGCGAGCAGAGCCTCGGCTCGGGCGTCATCGTGAGCCCGGAAGGCTACATCCTGACGAACAACCACGTAGTGGACGGCGCGACGGACGTGAAAGTGACGCTGTCGGACAAGCGTGAATTCAAAGCGGAAGTGATCGGCACCGATCCGAAGACGGACATCGCGGTGCTGAAGCTGGCCGGCGAGAAGTTTAACGCGATCACGCTGGGCGATTCGACCAAGGTGAACGTCGGCGACTATGCGTTAGCGATCGGCGACCCGTTTGGCGTCGGCCAGACGGTGACGATGGGCATCGTGAGCGCGAAGGGCCGCGGCGGACTCGGCATCGAAGACTACGAGGACTTCATCCAGACCGATGCGCCGATTAATCCGGGCAATTCGGGCGGAGCGCTGGTGAACGATCGCGGCGAACTCGTCGGAATCAACACGGCGATTTTGTCGCATGGTTCCGGCGGAAACGAAGGCATCGGCTTTGCGATTCCGATCAATCTGGCGCGCAACGTGATGGGCCAGATCATTGATCACGGCAAAGTGACGCGCGGCTACCTCGGCGTTGTGATTCAGCCGATTACGCCGAACATGTCGAAGGCGCTCAACCTGAGCAAGCTCGAAGGTGCGCTTGTCAGTGACGTCAACACGAAGGGCCCGGCGAAGGATGCGGGCGTGCTACGCGGCGACGTGATTACGGCGATCAACGGCAACACCGTGGACGACAGCAACGAGCTGCGCAACACGATCTCGATGATGCAGCCGGGGCAGACGGTGAAGCTGACGATCAACCGCAACGGCAGCACGAAGGACATCGACGTGAAACTCGGTGAGCTCCCATTGTCGAAGGAAGAAGCTGCGAATGATTCAGAGAATGGCGGCTCGAAGGAATCGATGAAGGGCATCACCGTCGAGACGCTGGACTCGGACACGGCGCAGCAACTGCAACTGCCGGAAGCGACCAAGGGCGTGGTGGTTACGGGCGTTGATCCGTCGAGCCCGGCTGCCGATTCGGGGCTTCGCAAGGGCGACGTGATTCAGGAAGTGAATCACCAGCCCGTGAAGAACGCCGCGGAGTTTGAGGCGGCGATGTCGAAGTCGGAGAAGAGCGGAGCGCTGTTACTGGTGAATCGCGGCGGGACGACGGTGTTTGTCGCGCTGTAATTTAACCGACGGACTGCAGTACGCAGTCGAAGGTAGAAGGTTTGTAGTTAACCCAAGGAGTTAGGCTCGGCTAATTGCTCGGCCTAATGTTGTCCACTTAACCGGTCGCGCCGGACGGGCGCGGCCGGTTTTGTTTTTGTGGGGAGGAGAGAAAGAGAAATCTAACGCAGAGGCGCGGAGGACGCAGAGGGGCGCAGAGGTTACCGCGGGGAAGAAACTGCGAGGGGCTTCGCGGTCGGGCTGGGCGTTTGGGGCGCAGCGTGCTGCGCCCCTACACAAGAAACAGAAGCGTGGCGCTCTATGTAAGACACAAGCGTTCAGAGCGCGGTTAGGCGATGCCGAGAATTTGGTTGAGTGAGGCGACGAAATATTTCCACACGAGGTAGTAGGCGATCAACGCGACTGGGGCGGCGACGGGGAAGATGTGGGTGGCGAAGCCGGGAATTGTGAAATCGAGAAGCGACGTCATCAAGATGCCGAGAGGGGCGAGGATGAGCGGGAGGATGGCTCCGTGGATGCCGATGGATAGGTTGGTGCGCTGGTGCGATGCGATGAAAAAAATGTTCCACAGGCCCCAGAGATTGGGGACGACGGCCATGGGGAAGACGATCACACGTTCGATGGGAATAGGAAAGTTGTATACGTAACGCTCGAGCGTGAAACCGGTGGCGATGAGAAGTAGAGCAATCGTGGGGACAACGATGCCTGCCATATAGGCGCGTAGATATTTGTGTTGATTCATGGGTGCTGTGCCTCCGAGTTAAAAGTGATACAGAAGAGACGGGATGATTCCCGGGAAGAAGAGAAGCGCGGCGGTGGCCAGCGCCGCGAGTGCCCAGTCGAACCAATGCACGCGGATGCGAATGCCGGATGAGCCGGGATTGATGCTCGCGGCTTGATCGGCGATGAGTTGCGATTCGATGCGGGAGCGGAGTTGTGGCCACAGATCGGTGTGTGGTTCGAGTTGAGCCGGCGGCAAGGGCGGCATGGCTTGACGCAGGAGATGCTTGATCTGATTGAGCTCATCACGCTCTTGCCCTTGCGTGTCTGCGTTGCTCGCGCGGTTTTTTTCTTCAGGGTTCACGAATGGGCTCCGATTTCTGCGGATAGCGCGCCGAGTTGTTTGCGCAGCAAGCGTGTCGCGCGGAAGACGCGAACTTTGACGAGTGCGACGGTGATGCCGGCGGCTGCGGCGATTTCTTCGTAGGGCGCGTCCTCGATGAGAGCGAGCGTGGCCACGAGTCGATATTTCGGCGGCAGGTTCGCGAAGGCCGAACGGATGCGTGCACGCATCTCGCGCGAGACAGCGGCGTCGGGCGACGTTGGTGCGAGCAGATCGTCTGGTAGTTCTGTTTCGCGGCGCGACTTGCGGAGATGATCGAGCGCGATGTTGGTCGCGATGCGGTGGCTCCATGCGCCAAAGTTGCCGTCGGCTCGGAAGAGAGAGCGCGAGCGGTAGATGCGCCAGAAAGTTTCCACGGTTAGATCCTCGGCGGCTGCGGAGTCGCGGACGATGCGAACGATCCAGGCATAAACCTGGCGCTGATGATCGCGGAACAGTTGCTCGAAGGCTTCGAGGTCGCCCGCGACGAATCGTTGCTGCAGGTCCATCAGCCACTCTCTATTGGTAGTACTCAGGTGGGTGCGGAGAGGTTACAACGGGTTGGGGGATGTTGGGCAGATTCGAGAGAGAGCAGTGGCCTTGCTGTGAGCGCGGGGTTGGAACGAAATTTGAGTTCGGCGGGAAGTCTCTACAGGGGTGTGACCGGTCGGTGAGATTGGGGATGAAATGAAGAGTTGGGGGCATTGGAGATTCGGATTACTCGTGGGATTCGCCGTGATCTGGTTCGGCGTTGCTGCGATGGCACGGCAGCAGGCTTCGCAGGGTGAGAGCGAGGCGGCTCCCGGGGCGCCGCAGTCGGACCAGAAGATTGCGGTGGAAGTGAAGGTTGTCAACATTTTGGCGAGCGCGCGGGACAAGAAGGGTAAGACGATTGGCGATTTGACGAAGGATGATTTCGTTTTGACCGAGGATGGGAAGCCGCAGGCGATTGCTTATTTTGCGAAGGAGAGCGATTTGCCGCTGCGGCTTGGCCTGATGGTAGACACGAGTTTGAGCCAGCGGCGCGTCTTGGGCGAAGAACGCGATGCGAGCTATGGATTTCTCGATCATTTGCTGCGCGTCGATAAGGATTTGGCCTTTGTGATTCATTTTGATCGTGAGGTGGAGTTGCTGCAGGAATTCACGGCGTCGCGGCCGAAGTTGCAGGCGGCGTTGCAGCTACTGCAGACGCCAGAGGGCGGGCGCGGAGGCGGGTACCCAGGCGGAAATGGCGGCGGAAACGGTGGCTCGGGTGGCCCCGGAGGCTGGGGCGGCGGAGGAGGGCAGCGCGGGCGCGGTGGCG
>Ga0206939_10238_pt1 | contig 13646 bp, 9 predicted proteins | sample Alteio_BWOrgHeat_10_FD_152921 | JGI IMG/M metagenome (GOLD analysis project Ga0206939, IMG submission 152921) | Enriched cells from forest soil in Barre Woods Harvard Forest LTER site, Petersham, Massachusetts, United States -... | ecosystem: Environmental > Terrestrial > Soil > Temperate forest >... | reverse complement strand
GTTGATCGGTGATTGGAAGTTAGGGTGGTTCAACACATTGAAAAACTCGGCTCGGAACTGGAGATTGAAGCTTTCCGAAATCCGTGGAATGTAGTTATTTTTGAAGAGTGAGAAATCGAAATCGAACAAGCCAGGTCCGGTTAGCTGATTACGGCCGGCATTGCCAAAAAGGTTCGCACAATAAACTGTGCCGCCGGGAGCCGGGTTGGCGGCGCCATAGAATCCCGATTGTGCGGCTACTGAATTCGTGATGCATTGGGATGCAGAGGATGCCGGCGCGTAGGCAGGGGTGAAACAGCTCAGATTGACGTATTGGAAACCGTTGGACTTATAGTTTGAGTTGATGGGATTGCAGGCCCCCGGCACGCGGCTCGGGAAATCAAACTCATCCCCGCTCTTCTGGCCGAGCGGGTCGCCGCCCATCACCAGCGTGAAGGGTGATCCCGAGCTCGCAGTGATGATCCCCCCGACTTCCCACCCGCCAGCCAGGCGCGACACCATCCGAGAGCCTGACTTGGGGGCGGGAACGTCCCAGATCCAGTTGGCAACGAAGTTTTGGCCAATGTTGAAGTCACATGGGGACGTTCGGTTAAAATTCGTGAAGAAAATCAGTGAGGAAAGTGAATTTGTGTAGGCATCGCCGATGTCGCCACTCGAGCCATTGTCCATGCACTTGCCCCAAGTGTAGCTGCCTTGAAGCTGCAGGCCATGCCCCATCCTTTTTGTGAGTTGCGCCTCGAGAGCGTTGTAATGGGCGCTGACGGCCCAGAAGGTGGGCCGCAACTGGCCTACTAAAGGATCAATTGTAGCGGTGGGCGCGCCCGTCGCAGTGAAGCCCTTGGTGCACGCGACCGCGGCCGGACCGCAGGGCCAGAGATCGCCCAAGCCAGCCACGTGGTTTGGAGCGACCATGTTGCTGGTGTCGGTGGTATATGGCGAATGGACAGTGTGCGAGCCGACATAGCCGATCATCGCGGTCAAGGTACGCGTGATTTGGCGCTGGATATTCAAATTCCAGTTGATGGCGTAGTTGTTCTTGGGATCTTGATCCGGGGCATACGCCTGGTAGCTGGTGGTCGAGGCGGTCAGCTTGGCCACAGCAGCAGTGGGGAAGTCGCCTTGTACCAAGCCGCCAGCGCTTATCGTCCGCGCGAAGGGGAAAGCGCCGGACTCCTGAATGTTGCTTACCCACGGGCCGGGCAGCACGTCGAAGATTCCCACGCCGCCGCGGACGGAGGTCTTGCCATTGTGAAACGGATCCCACGCGAAGCCGATTCGCGGCTCGAAATTGCGGAGTGTTGGGTTGTGCGCCCAAAGGTGCGGGACGGGTGTCGAGGCACCACCGAAAATGTTCGTTACCACCGCGAACTGATTGTGAGCCTCCGTTGGGAGCGTTCCCGGCTCGTAACGCAAGCCGAAGTTCAGGGTGAGATTGGGGCGGAAGCGCCAATCGTCCTGCACGTACATTCCGAAAAAGGTAATTCGATTACCCAATTCGATCGAGTTGTTCGGATCTCCCAGGATGAAACCCGTAGGATTGTTCGTCAGCAATCCAAACACCGATGGGAACTGGAAGGTTCCGTTCGGCCGTTGAACAGATAGCTCATTGTATTGCACGCGCTCGACGGAAAATCCGAACTTCAACGCGTGCACCCCATGGGTGAGAAAGGCATCGTCATAGAACTGGAAAGAGTTCTCGAAGTGATTGTTCCTGGTCTGGCTTCCCAAAGATCCCTGCGCGAATTGATTGCCGATCTGGATGATGGGCGCAGGGCGGTTCGGGACGGCGCCCAGAGTAGTATCGCCCGCAATAGGAAGCAGAGCGTTGAGGGGCTGGCCCACGAAGCCAACGGTGCGGTTGTAGCCAAACCGGAACGTATTCACCAGCGTGGGACTGAAAATGTGCGTCTCCTCGAGACCACCCATGACCCTTTCGCTGAAAGTTTCCGTAATGGATTCCAAAAACGCGTCGGGCGTGCCTTGCGGAGATCTGTCAAAGAACCAGATGGCGTCAAGGCTGTCTTTGTCCGAGAATTTATGGTCAACCCTGGCCGTAGCGTAGTTTTCCGAATACTGTTGCACGGGCGACGAGATGAAGAATCCCGTGTCGCCACTACCCGTCGGTGTCAGGCCACCATTGGGTAGAGGATAAAACGGAAGATAGGGCAAGACCCGTGTGTCGATGCCCGTCGTGGCGTCCCGCCTAGCGACTGGAACGTTGTACGCTGGATCGCTGGCGAGCGAATGAGTTGCACATGGACTAGCCGAGAGGCTGGGCTGCGAGCACACCAGGGAAGGTCCATTCGCACCGCCTGGGCCGGTTCCGATCCCGCGGAACGCAGCCGAGGGCACGATCGTTCTCGTGGCGTTCAGACCTTTGCTCTGGCGGATCGCTTCGAAATCAGCAAAAACGAAGGTCTTGTCTTTCTGGATTGGGCCTCCGGCGGACCCTCCGAACTGGTTGCGATGGAAAGGCTGGCGGGTCAGGTCAAAATAGCTTTTCGCGTCCAGACCCTCATCGCGCAGGAACCAATACGCGCTCCCGTGAAATGCATTGGTGCCCGGCCTGGTGACGGCGTTGATTACGCCACCGGAGGTCCGGCCGTACTCTGCTGTATAGTTGGCGGTCAGCACGGAAAATTCTTGAATCGCGTCCACGCCCAATTGGCCGCCCGCAACGCTACCCGGCGATCCATTCGAGTAATCGTTGACGCTGATTCCATTGACCCGATACTTATTCTCGGTGGGGCGGTGACCACTCACCGTCAACTGGTTTCCGAAACCACGATTTCCTCTGTTTACCGTCCCCGTCGTTCCAATTTGCGTCCGGATTCCAACCACTCCTGGCTGGAGAACGGAGAGCGAACTCCAGTCGCGGCCATTCAGAGGCAGTTCGCGAACGGTGGTGGAGTTGACCTCGGCGGTGATTGCAGACGACGCAAGCTCTACCGCAGGAGCTTCACCAGTTACACTAATCGTTTGCGTAACTTGCCCCACCTGAAGGGAAATATCCAAGACCTGCTCCGCCCCCACTGTTAATGTGAGGCCGTTCTGCACTTTTGTCGAAAATCCCGCGGCCGACGCGGTCACCTCATAAGCTCCGGGCGACAGGTTGGGTGCCTGATAGAAACCAGATGCATCCGTGGTTACCTCACGGGTGATGCCCGTCTCCGTATTCCTAATCGCGATCTTAGCTTTGGGGACGACCGCGCCAGAAGCGTCCGTCACAGTGCCCAAAAAGCTCGCTCCAGCCACCTGCGCGCGTAGCTGCGGAGCCAGCGAGACGAATAGCATCGCCGTGAATAAAATGACCTTGACCGTGGCCTTTCTAGGATTCACGCTTAGACACATCCTCCACCTCGGTTTGTCGATGAATTTGGCCTTTAAGGGACGGATCCCCCTTGGTTTTTTTCGAGCGATCGAAAATGACCCGCGTATGCCGGATCCGCCGATCACTTTTCCTCCAGAAGGGTACAAGGAGTCCGATGTTGCGCAGATGTTGCATCCGTCTTCGAATGACTGTCAAGAAACACTTTTGTGAGGGAGGGCCGCAAGAGGTTGGCACGCAGCAGTGCAAGCTATCGGGCGCTGGGTAGTTGCTGGACACCGAAGATCCTGCAATGGTCGTTCAACACGGTGACATTCCTGATTTCATGACGGGCATAACCATGCTGTATCCTGTGCGCAGGGACGAAGAGTTACCAAATGTTAGGTTGGGTCGCGAGCCTAGATTGAGGGAGGCCAACTGCAAAGAAGCGCGCACTGAGCGGCGCCGGCGAAGTATTTGAAAGGAGTGACTGAAATGGGCGAGACAGCTAGAGGAGAGATGAAGAAGTGGCTGGCGTTGCTGGTCGTTTTTTCCTTGTTTTTCGTTTCCAAGGCGCAGGGCCAGCAACAGTCGAAGCCGTATGTCAATAAGCAGTCGCCGATGGTGCACATGTCAGGCCTTCTGAGGCTAGTCGAGACCATCCCGCTACCGACCGAAGGCTACATAGACCACTGCAGCTATGACTTGAAAAACCAGCGTCTGTTTATTTCCGGCGAGAATAACAGGGAGCTTGTAGTCGTGGATTTGAAAGCAGGCAAAGTGATCCACGAGACGAAACTCGGCGGGACTCCTCGCAAACCATTTTTTAATCCCGCGACCAACGAAATTTGGCTGGACCTCGGAGACAATACGGCTGTAGCTCTCAGTGGAACTACGTTTGAGGTAATCAAGACCGTCGCGTTGACAGGCGGAAAGGGTGCGGCGAATCGAGACCCAGATAACGCGGCCTTTGACCCTGTCAAAGGACTGTATTACGTCGGTATCGTTACGAATGGAACGAAAGAAGGTTCTATCGAGATCGTCGACACCAGGGCGGCCAAGTTGGTGGGCAGCATCAAGATGGATGGCAGCGATCCCGCAGGCATCATAGTCGACCCGGCGGCAAATCGATTGTACGTGGGCATGGGAGATGTCGTGAACGGCGAGAGTGTGGTCAAGGTCATTGATACCGCCAAACGCGCTATTGTTGCCGAGTGGCCCATCACGGGAGGCCCGCAGCCCCACGTTGGAGGTTTGGATCCAGCCCATCATCGCCTGTTCATGGGTAGCCGACTAGGAGGTGGACACTCAGTTGATCCAGGGAAGTTGGTCGTCATAAACACGGACACGGGCAAGGTGGTTCAAGCGCTAGACGCCGTGGGCGGCGCCGACGAAATCTTTTATGACGGGCCATCGGCACGCATCTACTTCTCTGGAACCACAGGCACTCTGGCTGTCTTTCATGAGGACGACCCAGACCATTTGCGACTTCTCGGAAAAGTTCCGACGGGGGCAATTGCTAAGTCCGGGATGTGGATCCCGGAATTGAAGCGATACTATTCGGCTGTCCCGAAGCACCTTGTTCAACTGATGCCCACTACGCAGTATGGAGTAGGCGACTGGATAACCGAAGAAGCCCATCTGATGGTCTTCGAAGAGGCGCCCTGAGAGTGTTACAAGAGAGATCGGCCGAGAGGACCGACATCGCCTTTGCTTTAAGCCCAAATAACGTTCGATAGTTTGTAACACTCCTTACTTATACCGGTCGTCGTAGTTCTTCATCTCGGGCAAGACGATCTCAAGGCTTGCATTCCGCTCCCAATCGCGCAGGGTGTCGCGGCGCCAGTATTGAAGCACCGCGAGGTTGAAGCAGCCCGTTGACGCGCCGTCGCGGCAGTTGCCGTAGTTGGGCGGGTCGCAATAATCAATGTCGCCGCTGCGAATCTGGTCGGCCAGGCTGACGCCGTTTTCATCGCGGTGCGCTCCGCCCTGGCCCGAAAGCGCCACCTGAAACCGTCGCAGGCACATGGAGCAGGCAATATCGAGCAGCACGACTTCGACGGCGTAAATGTTGGCCGCGCGGCGCGGCTCGAACTCCACATAGCGCGGCACGCCGTTCTCGTCCCACCACTTGGGGGTCTCCGCGATCCTTTCAGTGATGTCGCTGTAATCCTCGAACATGCCGCCCCCGCCTCGCCCCCGTTCTTGACGACCTCTCTTTGGCGCCTTCAGCGGGGGTAACGCTCGAAGAACCTCGCCTATTTTGCCCGACGCGACGAACGTTGCGAGGGAATGTTGCTGTATTTCACGGATAAGCTCAAGGCTCCGACCCGTCAGGCAAGAATGACGGCATGGAGTGTGCCAGACAGAGGACGCAGGTCCAGCCAACACTCTCGACCCTCTCGTCGAGGTTTCTGCGGTATGATGCTTCGGTTCGGAAAGGCCGGTCGCTGAACTGACCTTTGACGCGCGATCCAGGCGAGGGCGCCATGGCGCATCAAGACTGCAACATCGTAATTCTCTACCCGTTGGTCCGTGTTACGTTCTTCTACTTATGGTATGGGTTCGCGATTGTGCTTTCCGTCGCATGTCTAGTGTGTATGTGAGGTGATATATGGCAACCCAGAGTCACTCCGTACAGTTTGCCGGAGGCAAACTCGGCGGGCAACGTCACATTTGCGCTTTCTTCAACAGCATCGACGAGGAGCACAGGGTGCTTCGTTCATTCATCAAAGAGGGCCTTGATCGGGGGGAAAAAGCATTCCATGTCGTTGACCCCGAACTACGGGACAAACATCTCAAGCTCCTCGCCGAAGCAGATATCAATGTGCCCCGGGCGATCGATAGCGGCCAGCTGGAGGTGCGGCGCTGGCAGGATGCTTACCTGCGCGGGGACCACTTTGACCAGAACGCGATGCTGGCATTGATCGAAGAGGTGCTCCAATCGGCCGACACGGCCGGGTACCCACTCACCAGACTGTTGGCGCACATGGAATGGGCGCTGGTAGACAAGCCCGGCGTCGAGAACCTCGTCGAATATGAGGCACGCCTCAACTACGTGCTTCCCAAATACGAAGATCCGGTGATCTGTACGTACGACCTGTCGAAATTTCCAGCCAACCTAGTGATGGACATCATGCGGACGCACCCGGTCGTAATTATCGGCGGCATCCTACAGGAGAACCCGTTCTTCATTCCTCCCGATCAGTTTCTGCTCGAGTTGCAGGAGCGACGGTCGGTTCGCAAGAGTGCAGGCATGGCGAGCTAAATGCCTTGGAACCCCATACTGAAACTCTCGCGCTGCGAACAGCCCTCCGGGAGCTGGTAGCGCTTTCGACAATCCCGGCGGCTTGGGTGGGAAGAGAACCGCCTATCATTGCCGCCGGGCTTGCCGATGTGCTGGTCGGATCTCTGAACCTGGATTTCGCCTTTGTGCGTCTGTGCGATCCCAGGGGCGGTGCCGCAGTCGAAGTCACCCGGGGGAACGCATGGACAGCATTCCCCGAATGGCTGCAAGCTCACCTGGGCGGCTTGAGCCAGTTTTCGTGTAAAGAAATCGTTGCCGGCGTTGGCGGCGCGGAGCCATGCCGTGGCGTGGTCATTCCCATTGGGGTCAATGCCGAGGCTGGCCTGGTCGCTGCCGCATGCTCTGGCACCGACTTTCCCAGCGACATGGACAAGTTGCTCCTTTCCGTCGCTGCCAATCACGCCGCCGCAGCGTTTCAGAACGCGCGCCTGCGGCACGAACTCGACGCAAAGGTGGCGGAGCTCGGCCAAGTCCGCAACGAACTCGAGACGAATGTGGCGGAACGAACCGCCGATTTGCGACGCAGCGAGACCTATCTGGCGGAAGCGCAGAGGCTGAGCCACACCGGCAGCTGGGCTTTCAACGCTCGAGAGGCTGTCTATTGGTCAGAGGAAAATTTCCGAATTTGGGGTTTCAATCCGCAGCAGGGCCTTCCGGACCGCGAAACAGTCTTGCAGCGGATCCATCCAGAGGATCGCGAGAGGGTGGTCGAATACATACAGAAGACAGTGCAGGAAAAAAGAGACTACGCTGTCGAATTCAGAATCGTGCTACCCGAGGGAACGGTCAAACACATCCATGGGTTAGGCCGTCCAGTTTTCAGCGCGAGCGGGGAGCTTGTTGAAGTAATCGGTACGCAACTCGACGTGACAGAACGCAAACGCGCCGAGGAAGAGCGCGAGAGACTGCGCCAGTTACAAGCGGATCTTGCGCACTTAAGTCGCGTTACGACCATGGGGGAGTTGACGGCATCGCTGGCGCACGAAATCAAGCAGCCGATTACCGCGGCAATAACAGACGCTAAAACCTGTTTGCGATGGCTTCGCCGCGAGGAGCCCAACCTGGCAGAGGCAAGCGAGGCGTCATCAAGAATGATCAAAGCCGTAACGCGCGCGGCCGACATCATTAGCAGAATCAGCGTGCTGTTCAAAAAGGGCGCTCTGCAGCGAGAGTCGGTTGATATAAATGAACTCATTCGAGAAATGATTGTCCTGCTGCGCAGCGAGGCGAACCGCTACTCGATCTCAATCCGTACCGAGCTTCCTGAGGATCTTCCCAAGGTCATGGCGGACCGCGTGCAACTGCAGCAGGTTTTCATGAACCTCATGCTCAACGGCATCGATGCCATGAAGGAAAAGACTGATGGAGGAGAGCTTACCATCAAGTCGGAAGCCGCCGATGGCCAGCTGCTGATCTCGGTCAGCGATACCGGTGTGGGATTGCCCCCGAAGCAGGCGGAAGAGATCTTCAAGGCATTCTTTACGACCAAAGATAAGGGCACTGGTATGGGGCTACCCATCAGTCGGTCGATCATCGAGTCGCATGGGGGCCGCTTGTGGGCCGCCGGCGCCTCTGGACGGGGTGCAACTTTTCAGTTCACGCTGCCCGCCACGGTCGCGGCGCACGCCTAGCCTTCTCACCTGCTCTAAGGTAATGGCCCACCTTTGTTTTCCATGCCGGGCGAGCGCGGCGAAAAGGAATGTGGATAGGTCCCGAGGGACGGGATTTTCGGTAACTGCGACCCGGCGGGACACATTCCCAGAACACGACTTATCCGGAATCGGCAAGGCGCGGGTATCTAGGGCCCTGAGCCGGACGGCAATGGGAACCTAGAAGACAATGAGACTCAAGTCGTGGCGACAGTCGTGAAAAGGCATCAATTCTTGCTCGACGCTTGCACCGCTGCCGAGGGGCCGTCTTCTTGACAATACAGGATTCCCTGTATACACTCCGCCCGCTCTCAGGTCTTGTTTGGGTCCCGCATCGGCCAAATCCCCTTCCGCGATGTAGTCTTCGGAGGATGACATGGGAAAATCCCCGGCCCTATTTCCAGCGGTGCTCTTGACATGCGCTGTTTTCGGCCTATTCCATTCATTCTGCTTCGCTCAGGATGAAATCGCGTCGGCTCGCCTAGACCCGATTCCTTTCGCAGCGGATGCGAACGCAAGCGCTTCACCCAGCTTGCCTGCCGACACATCCGGGGCCGGTCCTCGCCGGATCGGCGTGGGAGCGAAAATCTCGTTGTTGGGCATTGGCGGCGAAGCCGCAGTGGCGGTCACACGGCGCATCAACGTGCGCGGTGGATTCAATGGCTTCAGCTACAGCAGGGATTTCGATAAAGATGGCATCAACTATGCCGGCAAACTCGCCTTCCGATCCGGAGAGGCTCATTTTGATTTCTTTCCCTTTGCTGGTGGCTTCCACCTCAGTCCTGGCCTGCTGTTTTATAACGGCAACCACATCGATGCTGTTGCGTCGGCGCCTGCAAACCAGTCATTCACGCTTGGCGGCGTGACGTACACCAGCAGTTCCACAAATCCGGTCAACGGCACGGCAAAAATCGACTTCAACAAGGTTGCGCCAACGTTTCTCATCGGGTTCGGCAATCTGATTCCCCGCAGTCGCCGCCGCTTCAGCTTCAACTTTGAATTGGGAGCAGCATACACGGGAGCGCCGAGGGCATCACTGAATTTGCAGGGCTCTGCCTGCACGACGGCCATTCAGGCAGGGAAACCGGTCACGACTTGCGTCAATGCCGCCACTGATCCCACGGTGCAGAGCAACGTTCAATCCGAGGTTGCCAAAGTCAATCACGACGTGTCTGTGGTCAAATTTTATCCGTTGATATCTTTCGGCTTCGGATTGAATTTCTGAAAACACGGCAGCCGCGCTAATTGGTGTTTGCCGGCGAGCGCGAGCGCGGCGAAAAAGAAGCCGCAGGCGGCTCCGCGCGAACTGTCATTTGTCGGGTGCGCGGTATTGGTCGTCGCTGACCTGTTCCATCCAGTCGACAACCTTCCCGTCGAGCTTTTCCTGAATGGCGATGTGCGTCATGGCCGTGGTCGGCGTAGCCCCATGCCAGTGTTTCTCGCCGGGCGAGAACCAGACCACATCACCGGGCCGGATCTCCTCGATAGGTCCGCCTTTGCGCTGAGCGCGGCCGCAACCAGCCGTGACGATGAGGGTCTGACCGAGCGGATGCGTGTGCCATGCGGTACGCGCACCCGGTTCGAAGGTAACGCTGGCACCTTGAACAAGCCCCGGATCGGGTGCCTGAAAAAGCGGATCGATCCGCACGGTGCCAGTGAACCACTCCGACGGCCCTTTGACAGAAGGCTGCGAGCCGATTCTCTTGATCTCCATTTTCTGACTCCTTCAGTTGCAACTTGAATATCATCAGAGAAAACACCGATCTTCAAAGCGAAGGTGTTGGATCGGGTGCGCGCTTGAAAACGAGCAACTTCGCCGTGAGCACCTGCACTTGGTCCCCGTTTTGGTTGATCGTAACGCTGCGCACGATCACAATTGCACGGTCTGGTTTGGTGCGCGAAGGCGATATTTCGGTGATCTCGCCTTCGACCCGGAGGGTATCGCCGGGCCGCACAGGCTTTGACCACGCAACCTCAGCACCCAGGCCGATGAGTCCGCTGCCGAGCCGCAGATCCCCGGTTACAAGAAGACGCATCGTTATTGCCGCAGTATGCCAGCCACTGGCGGCAAGCCCGTGAAAAACGCCATCCCGGGCAGCGGTTTCATCGAGATGGAAGGGCTGCGGATCGAACTCCGCGGCGAACGCTTTGATCTGATCCTCATTCAAATGGTATGGGCCGGATGTGAAGCGCAGGCCTACGTGCAAGTCTTCGAGATATAGCAGCTTGGGTTCGTCGTTCTTTTGGTTCACCGCGTTTGACTCCCAAATGGCATGAGAACACCCCATTCCTACTAATGCTTAGCGTGGTCTTCGGCTCCTAGCAAAATGCAAGGGACGCGTACGGCATACTTGGCCGAGGCCGCTAATGCAGTCCTTGTGATATGAACTGGTCGATTTGTTCGGTGAGCAAGTCAAGCGGAAGGCGCCCATCGCGAATCACGGCATCGTTGAAGTCGCGTATATCGAACTTAGTTCCCAACTGTTGTTCGGCTTTGGTGCGGAGCGAGCGAATGCGCAGTTCACCTAGCTTGTAAGACAACGCCTGTGCCGGCCAGGAGATGTAGCGGTCGACTTCGGCAAGCGAGGTCTGAGGGCTATGGAGTTTGAAGTAATCAATCGCCTGCTGGCGGGTCCATCCTAGATCGTGGATTCCCGTGTCGACCACAAGACGAACCGCGCGGAAGTTTTCACTGGCGAGCTGGCCAAACCGGCTGGCGGGATCCTTATAGACGCCAAGCTGCGCGCCCAGAGATTCGGCATACAGCGCCCAGCCTTCTCCAAATGCGCTGTTCGAGTAAAAGCGGCGGAGGTCCGGAAGCTCAGCCTGCTGACGCGCGACCGCTCCCTGGAAAATGTGGCCGGGGATGGCTTCGTGAAGCACAAGGGATTCCTGGTCGTATCTAACCTGCTTTTCGGGCTGGTAAGTATTCAGATTGAACCAGCCGGGTGTGGAAAGATCAGGGGAAGAGCCTTGGGCGTTTGTTGCACTGGCAGCTTCGCGGTCGGGTGGAATGGCGCGCACTCCAAAAAGGAGGGCCGGAATATGGCGGAACTGATTCGGCAGTTCGGGCTCTATGATCTTGGCGATGTTGCGCGCGTTGGCCAGCATTTCCTCTTTAGAATGGAAGTGCTGTGCGGGGTCGGCGTCCATTCTCTTCTGGAAATCGGCAATGGAACCCTGAGAGCCAGTTTCTCTGATGATGGCCATCATTGCTGCTTCGATCCGCGCGACTTCCTGCTCGCCGAGTTTGTGGATGTCGGCGGGTGACATGGTCGTCGTGGTGAGCCGGTGGATCAGGATGACATAGGCGGCGCGCCCTCCTTTCATTGAAGAAACACTGTCGGAGGAGCGGACGTGCGAAAGGTAAGAGGCAGCCATATAGTCATGCAGCTTCTGCCACGACGGGAGGAATTTCTGGTTGTACGCTTCCAGACCTTCGCGGCGAAGGCGCTCCTGCTCCGCCTGGGGGATGGCGGCGGGAAATGTGCGGAAGTCTTTCAGGAGCTCAGTGTGTTCGGCATCCTGTTTTAATTGCGCTTCGATCTGCTGAATCACCAGTTCCGCTACGACGCGGGACTGCATCATGCCCGAGGCAATGGACTCGTCGAGGATAGTAATGTTCTGGTCTACGTAAGTAGGAAGGGCGCGCAGCCGGGCGATTATGTTTTCGTAATCGCGGACATTGCGCGCCGGCATCCGGTCGATCACGTTGTAGACGAGGTTGTGGAAGCCATCAAGCTGCCCTACGCGGAGGAGATGCGTGTCGAGTTCCCAGGCTTCGAGACGCGATTCAAAGTCATAGCGGACGACTCGTTTGGTGAGCAGGTCTTGCGCGGAGTCGCCGACCTGTGTCGCGTTGAGCTGCGCGAGGCGCTGCTCAAAGAACCGGCGTCGTTCGTCGCGCGCGCCTTTCGACCAGTCGGTCCAACGGTCGTCGTACTCGTGACGGCCTACACCGGTTGCGTACTCCGGGTCGTTGCGCAGCATTTGCTCGAAGGTGTCTTTGAAGAAGCCGGCCGCCGACTGGCCATGAGCCAGCGGAGCGACGGCGCAAATGCAGAAAGCAATGCAGAGAACAGCAACGCAGCGCAAAGGACGATCGTAGCCCAGATTCCCCCAAATCCGCCCCTGGGAAGGTGGCCCGAAGGCGATTGCTCCTGGATGACGGCGCACTCGGAAGTTATACACTCGCTTGCCTTAAAATGGAAATCTCCAAGGTTTTCCACCGCGCGTGTGGTCGATTTCGCCCGATACCTGCAGCGATGACCTGTAGAGATGCCGTCAATCTTGGAGCATGTATGTCCAGTACCCGCAAGGGCCCTTCTGCGACGCGAATGTGTCTTAGAGGACAGAAATCCATCTTCATTTCCCTTAGTGTAGTGGTGCGTTCCAAAAGGTCGTCCTGGTTTCAGGCGAGGCGCGGCTGAGTCTCGCATTCAACAAGCTCAACAAGCGCACATGTGAACCGCGGTGAGCGACATGATGCTCTCAAGTCAGAAACGGGTCGGTTTCGCGACATGCGCGATTATTGCGACGATGTTTATCGCGACGCATGCGCAAGTGCCGGCTCCGGTTGCGAGTGGCGCAAGTCATGCCTTCGCGCAGAAGCTTAGCTTAGAAGGAGTGCCCGTCTTCGCTCAGGTAACGCCGACGCTGTATCGCGGAGCGCAGCCAACAGAGGAAGGATTCCGCAACCTCGCAGAGATGGGCGTCAAGATCGTCGTAGACCAGCGCGGATCACGCGAAAAAGAACGGGAGGAAGTGACGAAGCTGGGGATGCAGTATGTCGCGATACCCTGGCACTGTCCTCTCCCTGAAGATAGCGTTTTCGCGCGTTTCCTCACGCTGCTTCGCGACAACCCGTTCACCAAGGTTTTCGTACACTGCCTTAGCGGTCAAGATCGCACGGGAATGGAGATCGCCGCCTATCGGATGGCCGAACAGGGCTGGAGCTCCGAAGAGGCCAAGCAGGAGATGGAGGCATTTGGGTTCTCGCGCATTCATCGCTGGAGGTGTCCCAGCCTGTCATCCTACGAGGCGCGATTTCCTGAGCGATTCAAAGAAAGTCCCGCGTTCAAAGACCTCCGCGCTTCCGAGGACAGCTCCAAACAATAACTTGGACGTGCAGGTATGTTGCGAGCTTGCTCGTTCAGATCAACTCGTCCAAATGTGAGAGTGACGTTTCTTCCGCACCCACGAGGAGCATGCGCGCGGCCCTAGCGGCCAGCCGATAAGGCTCTCCTCTCGATGCCCTTGCCGAAATTGGGTGTTTCCTCCGCGTTGTGACGTCATCCGCTTCGCTTTCGGACCTTCGGACCTGCCTCTCGGCTGTAGCCATTGCCTCTCGCGTGCGTTTGTCACTCCAGATCCAGGTCCGCCC
>Ga0206939_10237_pt1 | contig 13690 bp, 8 predicted proteins | sample Alteio_BWOrgHeat_10_FD_152921 | JGI IMG/M metagenome (GOLD analysis project Ga0206939, IMG submission 152921) | Enriched cells from forest soil in Barre Woods Harvard Forest LTER site, Petersham, Massachusetts, United States -... | ecosystem: Environmental > Terrestrial > Soil > Temperate forest >... | reverse complement strand
GCCGGCGGTCTTGAAGAGAAACATCCTTGGGAGTTCCCTCAACAAGTCCGGCATCCGTGCCTCATCATCTTTACGTCTCTGAGTTTCCCGGCGGAATTCGCTCGGGTGATTTGCCAGAAATGCGATGCGTTTGTCTTCGACCTTTTTTTGGCTGTCGGATAAGAGCTTGCCATCTTCAGAGATAAGACGCTGCATCGGCCCATCCGAAGTCTCGACCACCAGTTCATCCCAACGGTGGCCCTTGGTGCGGTTCGATCTTTCTTCCATTCTGTACAGGAAGTGCTGGCGATTCCTCCAGGCAGCAGTTTCAGCCTGCACCATCTGATCGATTATCTCCATCGCTGAGAGCGGTTGTCGCGCCTGTGCAGGTAGACTCGTACACACGGCGAACAGATCCGACAGAAGAATAAGGACAACAGAGATACGCCTGGCAGATGGAACAATCAGTGAACCTTGCTTTTCTCCAAGAGACTCACGCACGATCGTGGCAGTCACAGACAACCCTCATTCGAGACAGAAAGACTCGTCGCAGCGTTGGAATCCTGGTTGATGCTTAAGGAACATCTTCCCCAATCCTCGCGCAAGAGCCATTTGCAGGACCTTGCACGCTACCTCGACCCGCCCGATGAATGCAGACCAGGTTCTCAAGTGCCGTCGCTCTAAATGGATGTGCCGCCCAGTAACTTCACCGTCGGGCGTCAGATCATGTCCACTCTCACCGAAATCTCGTTCTTGATAGATACGGTGAGGAATGATGGCCAATCGATCTTGAAATCAGAACACCGGGCAACGAGTCTTAATACATTAAGATTGTACTTGACATTTACTCTTAGCACGTTAAGACTTGTGCTCTATGAAAGACCAGGCTTGATTCGGACCTACGACAACCGGGGAGGAGGAATTGGGGTGGAAGCAGACGATAAGGATCTTGCGGCCTCGTACCTGAGCGATGTTGCCGGAACCACGGTTTGGATCGCGATGGTAGCAGCCAGAAGTCTCACCGCCTTAGGATTTTATTTGGCATCTTGTCTTAACGAATTACGGCTATCGGTCATGAAAGCAATACTTAGACCGGCGAGAAGAGACATAGACAATTGGAGAGATATTAATGGAATCAAACGGTGAAGATCTTCCGGTTTCGTACTTGCTCTATATCGCCGCGGCCATGGTGGTGATTGGAATTGCCGCGGTCAGCACCTTCTTCATCTTGGCCGCTTGAGCAAGCGGGGGTGGTGCGACGGCCTCGCTGACGCGGCGCTCCGCGCAGGAAACAGCATCAGTGGCGATCGAAAACAGACAGGCGCTTGTATATGGCGGCCGCCACCGTGGCAGATTGCTGAAGGGCTTGTTTGCCATCGTGGTCTCCCTTATTAACCTGGCTCGAAGGATCTGCTATCAACACGGTTTGCTGCTTTGCCCCGGAAGAACTACCCAACGCAGGTGAACGACGATGGAGGAGCTGCGGGCCTACACCGCTCTTCGTTGAAGAAAAATCTGCTGTCTTGTCCTCTGCAGAAGGATCAGCCGGTCGATCGCTTTCCGTTTGGCTTGTACCAACAACAGCTGCATCAGGGCTCGCTTGAACTGAATTGTTCGATAGCCTTTGCCTCCGGGTTGATCTTGCCCTGGTCTCGGGCTTTGATTGGGTCGCGGAGATCTCTGACATGGCCGGCCGCGCAATCCGCTGTTGAGCGTAGGAAAACAGGACTCCCAGGGACGGTTCGATGACAAAGAAACCGGCCAGGAGAACCAGTCCACCAGCAGCGCGTAACCAAACTGACCACCCCGCTGACTTTTTCGATTCAGCCAGGATTGAGTGAACGCGCGCCTTCAAGTGCGCAGACGGCGCGGCGAAGTCGATGCCCCAGGCCGGGTCTCGCGATGCGTTCAGCCGGGCGAAGCGAATCAAGCAATTTGCGTAGTTGGCTCTCCTTGTTGGCGAGTCGGAGACAACTGCCATATCGCACGCGAGCTCACGATCGAATTGCATTTTTCGCACCGCATACCATGCCGCCGGGTGAAAGAAAAGAAGCACACGTGATACGACGGCAAAGCCGTTCCATACGAAATCGCAGCGCCGAATATGGTGCAGTTCGTGACGCAAAATGTCTTCTAGCTCAGAGTTGTCCTGTCCGAGGCACACATCTGGCAGCAGGATGGTTGGTCGAATCCAGCCGAACGTCGCCGGGGAAGTGGCCCCGGACAGTACCAGCAATTTTGAACGGCCCACGCGAAGTTTGTCCGCCAGCGGCTGAAAGGCCGCCGTGATCTCTCCGGGCGGCTGGCTGGCGAAGCCCAGAATGCGTTTAATCTGCCGGTGCTTGTTGAGGTGGGTAGCGAGGAGATAGCTCACAACCAGGAGGTAAGCGATCCCACTCACCTGGAGGGCGGCACCAAGCGGGAAGGCCCAAGAACTCGGAATCTGCAGGAGACCGATAGTCGCAGCCGCTGGTTGGACCAAACCGTGGGGCATCCTTGCACACGACTGTCCATCCGCCACAACTCGCTCTGCCAGCCAAAGCCAATAGGCTGCCGCCCCATAGAGAAAACTCAACCAGATCAAGAACCTGCGGCTCGGCGAACCAGCGAGCCAACTCAAGGCCAGACACACCCCGAACGCGATTGTCGTCTTCAAGACAAAGCCCGAAAGCGCGGCCACCACACCAAGCAAAAGGTCTGGATTCATACCAACCCTGGATTATTCGCGATCGCCCTGCTCATGCTTTTCACGATACTCTCGAATGCGGGATTCGAGTTCATCCAACTCTTTCTTTTTGATGGAACTGGATTCCAGAAGGTTGATGAGGAGCCCGGCTGCCGATCCGTGAAAGTTTCGCGAGACCAGGGCTTGTACTGACAGCTGGTCTATGATCTTCCGAGAGGCCAACGGCCGGAAAACAAAGACTCTTCCTCGCGCCTCATGTGCAATAAAGCCCTTCTTTTCCATGATTCGGAGCAGCGTCTGTGTGGTCTTGTAATGCGGCCGTTCTCTTTCGGGATGAGCATTTACCACATCCTCAACGGTGGCCTCTTTCAGATCCCAAAGGATCTGCAGAAGGCGTATCTCCGCCGCGGTTGGTACAGGGAACTTTTGCTTGCCCGTACCCCTTACCAATTTGTTTCGCATGAGCGCCTCACAAGGACATCTTAACGGTTTAAGATTGTGGTCGAGTCTAACTCTTAGTTTACAAAGTTTCAAATGCTCCTGCTGCATATGATGACAGGAAAACGACGCTAAGCGCGCGATGAGTGCCAACGACTACAAGTTCCGGAAGCACTCTCTCGTAAGAGGACGTGGAACAGCTTGCACTCTTGCTTGCGCCTGCCTGCTTTCGCTGCTCTCTGGTCTTGCCCGTGGTCAGACTGCGTCGATCCAGGTTCCTGCAGCAGCGCCGTTGTCGGTTCAACTGCTTCGGCATGTTCCGATGGAGACGGGCGCAGCATTGGAAGGTCACCTGCTTTATCCCGTTTATGTCGAGAACTGGATCGCGATACCAGCGGGCGCTATTCTTCGCGGCCGTGTAACACACCTTGATTCGGACCGAAGCCGCCGGATCCACTCACGCCTGAGGGGGGACTTCACGCCATTTCATGTCCCGGTGGTGCGATTCGATCAATTGGTGCTCCCTGACGGAAACATTGAACCTATTGCGAGCGATACTACCAAGGCTGGCGTTCCAATCCTGCGCCTGTCACCACCACCTGGGCGGAAAAAAGGCTCTTTCCTCTCCCGGCAGATTGACGCAGAAAAGCAGCGAGTGAAGGATGCCGTCTCCCTATTCACTGCACCTGGCCGCGGGGACCGGCTGGTCCAATTCATTTATACGCAGTTGCCGTACCACCCGGAAAGGATCGAAGCCGGAACTGCGTGGACGGTAGAGCTGGCTAAACCCTTGGACCTGAATCTAAAACACAGTCCACCGGAGGCTGGTAATGATCCGCCTGTTCAACAAGGCGAACAAGCAACCAAGGAAGGGCAAGATGCGCCAGGGCCCGAGCAAAGGAATGAATGGCGGCTTCGTGCATACCTGCAACAGACGATCAGCTCTGCCAACAGAAAACCCGGGGACACCTTCGAAGCCCTCGTTTCAGAACCAGTTTTCGACGCCAGCAAGGCTGTAGTGGTTCCCCAAGGATCTGTACTTATTGGGGAGATCACGCAGACTAAGCGAGCTCGTTCGTTTGGGCGCCAGGGAAAGCTCCGTTTCCGCTTTCGAGAGCTGAAGCTACCGAGTGGCTTCTCCCAGCCAGTTGAAGGCACTCTCACCGGGGTGGACTCAAGTAAATCTGCAAACTTGCAAATCGATTCCGAGGGCGGCATAGGACCAAGGCCGCAAAATCGCGTGGTTCTTCCACTGGTATTGACCTTCCTGGCTGGACGCGCGTTTGACGACGATGGGAGCCAGGTCGCCCACAGCGCCATCGCCTCGAATGGCTTCGGAATTGTTGGCCGGGTCGTCGGCATCGTTTCTAGCTCACGGAACGTTGCAGCAGGGATAGGGCTCTACGGGGCTGCGCTTGCTTTCTACGACCTCTGGCTGGCGCGCGGCCACGATGTTGTCTTCGTCAAAAATACGCGCATTGAAGTTACCACCACACCTGCTCGGAGCCCGTTGAGCGCACCAGGGCTTAAGGAAAAGCCTCTTGCCTCTCACTGACGAGGCGGAGATTTACGCCGGCACGGCACGGCTTTGCACCGCGCGGCGGAGCGCGACGCGCGCGAGCAAGCGCGTGGAATCGAGCGTCGGCAGCGGAGAATTTGCGTCATTCATGAGCAATGGAATTTCCGTGCAGCCCAGTACAACAGCGTCGCAGCCTTCATCTTTCATTCGTCCCATAACCCGCTGAAAAGTTGCCACCGCTTCAGGCTTGAAAACGCCGTAAACCAGCTCATCGAAGATGATGCGATTGATTTCTTCACGTTCGTCCGGAGTGGGACGCACAAACTCCAGGCCACGCGCCTTCAGTTTTTCAGGGTACACCTCGCTCTCGACCAGATAGCGGGTCCCGGTTAACCCGAGGCGCCGGAAGCGGCGCCCGACCGCCTGCGCGGCAACCGCCTCAGCGATATGTAACCAGCGCAGCGGCAATTGCGCTTCAATGTAAGGCAGCGACTGGTGAATGGTGTTGTCCGGGCAGATGAGAAAATCGGCGCCGATCTTAGCGAGCTTGTTGGCGGATGAGAGCATCAGCTCGCCGACGCCCTGCCAGTCATCACGGTGGATGCATTTCATGTACTCGGCCAACGAGTGCGTGTGCATCGAGATCTCAGGATGATCGTGCGGCCCGAGAAGGTCCGCGCCTCCCAGGCATATGGAGCGATAACAAAGAGCGGCTCCTTCGGCAGTGCAGGCAACGATACCTATGTGCTGGGCCATAGCCTGATTTTACAAGCGACCGGCTCCCTCGACCAGTAAGATGGGACCAATGCGCCTTCGTAACCTGGTCAGCCTTCTGGCCCTAAGTGTTCTATCCATGGCGCCTTGTATGCACGCGGAGACTGGGGAAGAAGGTTGGCTTCGTTATGCCGCCCTGCCCCCGCAACTTGCCCAGCAATACAAGCTTCCGCGTCGCATCGTCGTAACTAACCAGTCCGCCGTCGTCCATAGCGCTGCGAGCGAACTTGCCCGCGGGCTGCACTCGATGCTCGGCGCAAACCTCCAGATCGCATCCACGCTGCCTGCGGAAGACGCCTTCGTCCTCGGCACTCCCCCGGAGATTCGCCATCTCCTGCCCAGCTGGAAGTCACCGTCTCCGATTGAGGCCGAAGGCTTCTCGCTCTCGCCGTTTGCCGCGCAGGGTCACAACTACTGGGTGCTCGCCGGCGGGACGGACCGGGGCGAACTCTACGGCGTTTTCCGCATCCTTGAGCAGATTGCTCAACAGAAATTCCCCGCGGCCGATACCGAATCTCCGTCTTCGCCCATCAGATGGGTCAACCAGTGGGACAATTTCGATGGAAGCATCGAACGCGGCTATGCCGGGCGCAGCATTTTTTTTGACAACGGCCACGTACGGCCCGACCTGCGCCGCGTCTCGGAGTACGGCCGGCTGCTCGCCTCCATCGGCATTAATGGCGCCACCGTCAACAACGTCAACTCCGACCTGCATACGCTCGAGCCGGAGATGATCCGCGAACTCGCCCGTATCGCGGATGCATTTCGTCCCTGGGGCGTACGCATGTCGCTGGCTGTCGATCTTTCCAGTCCCCAGGTGGTGGGCCACCTGCGCACCTTCGATCCCCTTGATCCCGGGGTCGCCGCCTGGTGGCGAACGAAGGCGGATGAGATCTACAGAGCCATTCCCGACTTTGCCGGCTTTGTAATCAAGGCGGATTCGGAAGGACGCGTCGGCCCCTCGAAATACGGCCGGACCCCAGCGCAGGCTGCCAACACCGTTGCCCGCGCGATGAAGCCGCACGGCGGCGTGGTTCTTTATCGCGGCTTCGTCTACAACAATCATCTCGACTGGAATAACCCCAAGGCCGACCGCGCCCGAGCCGGTTATGACAACTTCCACGCCCTCGACGGAAAGTTCGACCGCAACGTCGTGATCCAGATCAAGCACGGCCCCATCGACTTCCAGGTGCGTGAGCCCGTCTCTCCCCTGTTTGCCGCCCTTCGCCATACCAACCAGGCAATCGAATTGCAGATCACGCAGGAGTACACCGGGCAACAGCGCCACATGGTCTTCCTCGTCCCGATGTGGAAGGTCGCGCTCGATACCGACATGCGGGCAGAGAACCGGAGCACGCCCGTCAGCGAAATTGTCGCCGGCCAGAGCTTCCATCAACCGCTGGGCGGTTATGTGGGCGTGGCGAACGTCGGCCTCGACGCCAACTGGCTGCATCACCCTATGGCAATGGCCAACCTTTACGGCTTTGGCAAGCTGGCCTGGAATCCCGACCTCACGACCACCGAGATCATCGACTCCTGGACCCGGCTTACCTTCGGCAATGATCCTAAAGTCACCTATATCATCAACGGCCTACAAGTGGACTCCTGGCGTGTCTATGAGCAATACACCGGTCCGCTGGGGATGGGGACACTCACCGATATTCTCGTCGCCCACTATGGTCCGGGCATCGAATCCGCCGAGCGCAATGGCTGGGGGCAATGGTTCCGCGCCGACAGCAAAGGCATCGGCATGGACCGCACCGTCGCCACCGGCACCGGGTTCATCGGCCAATACCCGCCGCAGCTGGCAAAGATCTATGACTCGGTAGACACCTGCCCCGACAGTCTGCTGCTCTTCATGCATCACGTTCCCTACGACTACAGGTTGCAAAGCGGCAAGGCCCTGATCCAGCACGTCTACGAAGCGCACTACGAAGGGGCCGCCGTGGCGGCTACGTACCCGCGGCGCTGGGGAAGACTTCGTGGCCTGATTGACGACCAGCGCTACAACGAAACCCTTGCTCTCTTTGAGTACGAGGCCGGCCACGCAATGGTGTGGCGGGACGCGGTGACCGCATGGTTCCAGCACACCTCCGGGATTCCCGACAAGCTGGGCCGGGTCGGCCACTACCCCGGCCGCATCGAAGCTGAGTCCATGCAGGCTGACGGATACACGACGGTCGACGTCACCCCCTGGGAAACTGCCTCGGGCGGCAAGGCGGTCGTTTGCAACCGCTTTACAACGTGCACTCTGACCGCCAAGCCCGGACAGCCAGCCGGCTCCTACTCGATTGCGGTGCAGTATTTCGACCTGCGAACCGGCGCCGCACAATATGAGCTGCTGCTCAACGGCAAGGCCCTGGCCCACTGGACGGCGAACGCAACGTTGCCTCCCGCTGCCGTCGATCCCCACCTCGACGGCAGCACCAGCACACGCTTCACCGTGCCTGACGTACACCTTAAGCCGAACGATACCCTTACTCTTCGCGGAACACCGGACCAGGGCGAACCAGCACCGGTCGATTACATCGAAGTAGACAAACAGTAGAACGTGAATTCATCAAGATGGTGGCTATTTGCGGAACAACAGTGCTCCGCTCTCCCGTTAAGATCCCAATGAAAACCTTGCCCCGCAAGCACTCCATCCTCTGACCAGCTGACTGTTAAAGTACTGGTTAGGCTACACAACGACCACGCCGTCCGCCGGAGTCCAGAAGCAATGGAGAGTCCAGAAGCGAGCTTGTACCCCGATCCCTCACCTGGTGCTTCTCCCGTCGCAAAAAGACGCCGCCCATGGCTTGGCATCGCCCTGAGCGCCGTGCTTGTTCTCGTCGTGGTACTGCTTGTTACCCATAAGCCCAACCCCGAACCGGACCAAGCTGCACTCGATCAGCCTGCCGTCGTCACCATCAAGGCCGCCACTGTCCGCAAGGGCGACATCGGCATCCACGTGGACGCCCTGGGCACCGTCACCCCCATCTCGACAGTCAGCCTCTACAGTCAGGTCACGGGTAAGGTCGTGGCCGTCAATTACCGAGAAGGGCAAATGGTCCGCAAGGGCCAGTCGCTGATCGAAATCGATCCCCGGCCCTACGAAGCCCAACTCAAGCAGGCCGAAGGTACCCTGCAGCACGACCAGGGCCTGCTCAAGCAGGCAGAGCTGGATCTGGCGCGCTACCAGAAAGCCTCCGAGCGCAACGCCATTGCTCGCCAGACCCTGGAAGATCAGGAGCAGGCGGTCGAGCAATACAAAGGCACGGTCAAAAACGATGAGGGACAGGTCGATTACCAGCAAGTCCAACTCAGCTACTGCCATCTGACTGCGCCGGCTTCCGGCCGCGTGGGCTTACGTCTCGTGGATCCCGGCAACACCATCTTCGCCGGCAGCTCGAATGCACTTGTCGTGGTTACACAACTGCAACCGATCACCGTGGTCTTCAACGTAGCGGAAGACAACCTGTCGCAGGTGCGATCTCAAATTCTCCACCGAACGGCCCTCCCCGTCGACGCCTTCGACCGCTCGCAAAGGAACAAGATCGCCACCGGCCATCTGCTCACCATCGACAACCAGGTCGATACCACTACCGGGACCATCCGCTTCCGCGCCGAGTTCGACAACCACGATCTCACCCTCTACCCCAACCAGTTCGTCAACGCCCGGTTGCTGGTGAGCACGCTCCACGACACCTTGCTCATCCCCAGCGCGGCGGTTCAGCGCAATGGCGTGCAGGCCTTTGTTTACAAGGTGAACAGCAACCACACTGCCTCCATCCAGAATATTGTGGAGAAGACCTCCGACGGCGACGCCTCGGCGGTGGAAGGCCTCAACGCAGGGGACACCGTCTCCCTTACCGGGTTTGACAAACTGCAGGATGGCACCAAGGTTGATATCCAGGAATCTCCACAAGCTCCTGTCACCGGCAACGGCGATGGCGCAGGCACTCTGAGCGGAAAGCGTGCCGCCGGGCAAACACGTTGAATCCGTCCCGCACCTTCGTACTTCGGCCGGTGGCAACCGCACTTCTGATGGTCGCGATCCTGGTCATCGGGCTCGCCTCCTACACGACCCTTCCCGTCTCTGCCCTACCGGAAGCCGATTACCCCACCATCCAGGTCGAGACCTTCTACCCAGGAGCCAGTCCGCAGGTCATGTCGTCGGGTGTCACCGCGCCGCTCGAACGCCAGTTCGGCCAGGTCGCCGGGCTCTCGCAGATGACCTCCACCAGTTCGGACGGCAGCTCGGTCATCGTGCTGCAATTTGCGCTTAACCTCAACATCGACGTCGCAGAGCAGGAAGTGCAGGCTGCCATCAACGCCGCGCAAGGCTACCTGCCCAGCGACCTCCCCGTCCCACCCGTCTACAGCAAATCGAATCCCGCTGACGCGCCGGTCCTCACCCTGGCTCTCACTTCCGCGGCCATGTCGCTCTCGCGGGTGGAAGACCTGGTAGACACGCGCCTCGCCCCGAAGATTTCGCAGATTAGCGGTGTCGGCCTGGTCACCATCAGCGGCGGGCAGAAGCCTGCCGTCCGCGTACAGGCCAACCCCACAGCGCTGGCGTCCTACGGCATCAATCTTGAAGACCTGCGCAATGCGCTCACCGCCGAAAGCGTGAACTCCGCCAAGGGCAGCTTCGACGGCCCAGCGCAGAATTTTCAGATCAATGCAGACGACCAGCTGTTCTCGAGCGCCGGCTACCGCGACCTGGTTGTCGCCTACAAAAACGGCGCCCCCATCATGCTCACGGACGTCGCACGGGTGAGCGACGGTATCGAAAACACCAAGCTTGCCGCCTGGATGAACGAAACCCCCGCCGTGATTGTCAACATCCAGCGCCAGCCCGGCGCCAATACCATTCAAGTCGTCACGGCCATCACCGAGCTGCTGCCGAAGCTTCAGGCAACGTTACCCGCCTCGGTGAAACTCACCATCCTCACCGACCGCACCAACACCATCCGCGCTTCCGTCCGCGACGTCGAATTCGAGCTTATGCTCACCATTGCCCTGGTGGTTATGGTGATCTTTCTCTTCCTGCGCAGCCTCTCCGCGACGATCATCCCCAGCGTCGCGGTGCCGCTCTCGCTAGTCGGCACCTTCGCCGTCATGCAAGCGCTGGGCTACAGCCTGAACAATCTCACGCTGATGGCCTTTACCATCTCCACCGGGTTCGTGGTCGATGACGCCATCGTGATGCTGGAAAACATTTCCCGCTACCTGGAAGAAGGCTTGCCACCGATGGAAGCCGCGCTGCGGGGCGCACAGCAGATCGGCTTCACCATTATTTCGCTGACCATCTCGCTGATTGCGGTGCTGATCCCGCTGCTCTTTATGGGCGATATTGTCGGGCGTCTTTTTCGCGAGTTCGCCGTCACCCTCAGCGTCACCATCCTGATCTCTGCCTTCGTGTCGCTGACGCTGACGCCGATGATGGCTGCGCGCATTCTGCGCCACACCCCGGAATCCGAGCAGACCCGCTTCTACCACTACACCGAAGGGCTTTTCAGACGCATCATCGCCGCCTATGGCCGCAGCCTGCGCTGGGTTTTCCGGTTCGAAACGCCGATGCTGCTGGTGGCGGCAACCATGCTTGTGCTGACCATCGTCCTCTACATCGAGATCCCCAAGGGCTTCTTTCCTACGCAGGACACAGGCATCATCCAAGGCATTTCGCAGGCCCCCGAATCCATATCCTTTCCCGCGATGTCGAGGAAACAGCAGCAACTGGCTCATGAAATTCTGAAGGACCCGGCGGTCGAAAGCCTCTCGTCGTTCATCGGAGCCGACGGCGTCAACACCACGCTCAATAGCGGCCGCATCCAGATCAACCTTAGAGATCCCGCCATCCGAGGCCTTTCCGCCAGCGAAGTGATCCGGCGTCTCACACGAAACCTCAGGAGTGTCCCGGGCATTCAGCTTTACATGCAGCCGGTGCAGGATCTTACCGTCGACGACCGTGCCAGCCGCACTGAATACCAGTACACCCTGGAAGACCCCGACCCGGCTGAGCTCGCCACCTGGACGGGCAAGCTGGTCGACGCTATGCGCAAGCTTCCGCAGCTGCGCGACGTAGCGACTGACGATCAGCCCAACGGGGTCACCGCGCAGCTTTCCATCGACCGGGCCACGGCCTCGCGCATGAACATCACCGCCGATACCATCGACTCCACCCTCTACGACGCCTTCGGCCAGCGCCAGATCAGCGCCCTCTACACCCAGTCGAACCAATATCACGTGATCCTGGAGGCGCTCCCCGAATTTCAGCGAGACCCGAAGAAGCTGGACGATCTGTATGTTCAGGGATCGGCAAACACCACGAGTGCAGGCGCCGCGGCTCCTACGTCCGGCAGGAATACTTCCGCCGCCAACTCGGTGACCACCCTCACCGCCTCCTCCAACCCCAACTCCTCGACCACCCAGGGGACACAACTTACCTCCGCCTCGGGCAACAGCTCGTCTTCCACGCTCACGAATCAGAGCAACACCGTCGGCAATGCCGCGACGACTGCGTCGCCCACCGGCTCGAATCTCTCGACCGGCAACCCTACCAACGCATTCTCCTCGTCGACCGCAAGCGGATCGTCGTCTTCTACGAATGGATCTTCGAATGGGGCGGGGCCATCCAACAGCCAAATCTCGGGCCAGGTCTCGGCCGGAGGATCCGCCTCCACCAGCACGATGCCCACGCCCGTGCCGCTCTCCGCGTTCAGCCGTTTCGAGATGCAGCCATCGCCGCTGACCATCTCGCACCAAGGCCAGTTTCCGGTGGTCACCGTATCCTTTAACGTTGCGCAAGGCTCCTCGCTCGGCCAGGCGGTCGACGCGGTCAAACGCACACAAGCGCACCTCAACATGCCGGCCAGCGTGATCACCGGCTTTCAGGGAACCGCTGCCGCATATACGGCGATCGGCGGGAATGAGGCGCTCCTCATTCTGGCCGCACTGCTCGCCGTCTACATCGTGCTAGGCGTGCTCTACGAGAGCTTCGTTCACCCGCTCACCATCCTCTCCACTCTACCCTCCGCCGGCGTAGGCGCGCTGCTCGCCCTGCGCCTCTTTGGCCAGTCACTCGACATCATCGCGGTCATAGGCATCATCCTGCTCATCGGCATTGTGAAGAAAAACGGCATCATGATTGTCGACTTCGCCCTTGAAGCCGAACGGGAGCAGGGCAAGAGCCCGGTGGAGGCTATCTATGAAGCTTCGCTGCTTCGTTTCCGGCCTATTCTCATGACGACCCTGGCCGCGCTGTTCGCGGGCATCCCGCTCGCCTTCGGCACCGGTATCGGCTCTGAACTGCGCCGCCCGCTCGGCATCGCCATGGTGGGCGGCCTGCTCGTCAGCCAGGTCCTCACCCTCTACACCACGCCCATCATCTACATTTTCTTTGGCCGCATCGCCACCCAGCTTTCGAGCGGTCCGCGGGTGACGATAGCCGACGCTGATTCAGGCGCGGGCTCGGGGTTCACCGGCGCATGAACATTTCCGCCCCATTCATCCGTCGCCCGGTGGCCACCACTCTGCTCACCGCCGCCATTGCGCTCGCGGGCATGCTGGCGTTCTTCAACCTGCCCGTTTCGTCGCTTCCCCAGATCGATTTCGCCACCATCACAGTTGCGACTACCCTCCCCGGCGCCAGCCCTGAAGTGATGGCCTCCTCCGTAGCCACGCCGCTGGAGCGGCAATTCGGACACATCGCCGGCGTTTCGCAGATGACCTCTTCCAGCACGCTGGGGGTTTGCTCGGTCACCCTGCAGTTCGACCTCAGCCGCGATGTCGACGGCGCCGCCCGTGACGTGGAAGCCGCCATCAACGCCGCACGCACGTACTTGCCCGCCAACCTCCCGTCCAACCCCATTTACCGAAAAATCAACTCCTCCCTGGCCCCGGTGATGGTGCTCGACGTTACCTCCTCCATTCGCGGCAAAGCCGAACTCTACGACACCGCCTCCTCCGTCATCCAGCAGAAGCTCTCGCAGGTGCAAGGCGTGGGCCAGGTCCAAGTTGTCGGCAGCGCCCTGCCCGCCGTACGCGTTGATGCCAATCCACAACAGCTCAATAGCTATGGCCTTGGCCTGCAGGACGTGGCCCGCGTTATCAGCCAGCAAAACTCAAATCGCCCCAAAGGCCAGATCTCGGACGACTTCACCACCGCCGACATCACCGCCAACGATCAGATCTCAAAGGCACGTGATTATGCTCCGCTGGTGATTGGTTCGAATCGCAACGGGGGCGTGGTTCGCCTGCGCGATGTCGCCAACGTTTACGACGCCGTACAGACCTTTCGCGCCGCCGGG
>Ga0206939_10080_pt2 | contig 13699 bp, 6 predicted proteins | sample Alteio_BWOrgHeat_10_FD_152921 | JGI IMG/M metagenome (GOLD analysis project Ga0206939, IMG submission 152921) | Enriched cells from forest soil in Barre Woods Harvard Forest LTER site, Petersham, Massachusetts, United States -... | ecosystem: Environmental > Terrestrial > Soil > Temperate forest >... | reverse complement strand
CGACGGCGAGCCAGACGGCGCCGCCGTGTTTTTCGGGGGCGTCCGCCTCGACTCTCACTTTGAGCTGCGACGGGGCTTCGATTTTGGCGGAGGTAATGCGGACGGGAATCTTTGTGACATTGATCTCTTTGTTGAGGATTTGCGCGATCTCGGCATTACTTCCCTTCAGTTCAACGTATCCATCCACGATGACCTGCGGGGTGTAGGCGGTCTGGAGGTTGAGCGCGTGGACATAACCGTTCTGACGCTCTGTGAACTGTGCTGACGAGTATTTATCTTTCCAGCCGTCATGGTCCCAGTAGTCGACATGTTCGCTGGGGACGATGAGTTGCGCGCCAGGAACAGGCTGGGTTTGGTCCATTTGGCGGACGAGTTCGTCGACGGGAGGGCAGCTGGAGCAGCCTTCAGAAGTGAAGAGTTCGAGGAGGATGGGGATGGGTTGATCGGGTGGGGAGGGCTGATTGGCGGCGAAGGATGGGGAGATGGCCAAGGAGACGCCGATCAGCAGGGATGACCATCCGATCATTCGAAACTGCTTCGTTTGTGCTTTTGAATTCATTCTTGGACCCACTCGCATCGCTTGGAACTGTTCCACTCGACGTCTTACGGCTTAGTTCTTAGACGCATTCCACTTTAAACCCGCACCCTTAAAAACCTAAGGGTGCGGCATCCAAAAGCCGTCTTTCCATCTTACGTCCGGGTGAGCTGGGGACGGCATGCTGTGCCCCTACATCTACCTGCCTGGCGCTGAAGCGACTTCGTGTTTCAACTGCTCCTAAAAAGGGGTGTCCCGCTCGCGCCGTTTCCGGCGCGAGCGGGTCGACCTGCGTATTCGCCGTGGGGGGCTTAGAAGTAAATCTTTCCTCCAAGCTGGAAGACACGCGGGTCGAAGGCCGAAGTAACTTGTCCAAAGTTGGAGGAACCCAGGCCGTTGCTGACCTGATTGAATTCGGTATGGTTCCAAGTGTTGAAGGATTCGACGCGGAGCTCAAAACGGCTGCCGCGGGTCTCGCTGAGCACGAAGCTCTTGAAGAGCGAGAGGTTCCAGTTGTCGCGACCCGGGCCACGCAGTGAGTTGTGTGCGGCATCGCCCCATGCGCCCACTGCTGGGTCGGCGAACGACGCGGTGCTGAACCACTCGCCGGCTGTATGCGGGTAGCTTACCGAAGCAACCTGGTCGGGACGGTTGGTCGCGTTAGGCAAGCCGTTGCTGCTCTGCCCGCCGGTGAGCTGCGGGTTGATCGGCAAGCCGGATGTGATCGTAACGATGCCGGAGACTTCCCATCCGCCGAGTGCGCCGCGGACGAGGCGATTCTCGTTATGACGGAGGAAGGGTATGTCGTAGATGAAGTTGACCGAAGCGTTGTGAGTACGGTCGTACCCGCCCGGGCCAACGTCATACAACCACCCGGCGTATGGGTTCGACACGTTCTGAAGGTCTGAACCTCCGCCCGTTCCGCCGGTGCTGACAGCATCGATCGTGCGCGACAGCGTGTAGAAGGCGCGCAGGGTCAGGTCCTTGCCAACTTGCGAGCTCAGGTCAACCTGCAGACTGTTGTAGTGCGAGTTCGCTTCGTTCCTGGACAGGTCGATGGAGTGGAAGCCCGGATAAGGGAGTCCGGGTGCGGTGTTGTAGTTCGCACCGCCGACGAGGGCACCGAGGTAGCTCTCGTTCGGCAGGTTGGCTTCGGCGTAGTCGTTCTGGAAGCGGTTCGTGTTGCCGACGTACGCGACGCTCAATACCGAACGGGCACTGAGCTGACGCTGTACACCGATGCTCCACTGGTAGCTGGCTGGCTGTTTGTATTGGCCAATCGCCAAGCCGGTGATGCTGGCTGGATTGATCGGCAGCGCCGCTGCCGTGCCCGAAGTCAGCGCGAGGTGCGGGTTCACGAGTTCTACTGGAACCGGCGTGTTCAACTGGAAGCTGAACGGGATGTTCGGGCCGGCGTTGTACATGTCATTGCCCTGGATGCGTTCGTACATGATGCCGAAGCCGCCACGAACGACCATTTTTCCGGAGCCGGTCAGGTCATAGGCAAAGCCGAGACGCGGACCAAAGTTTGCCCAGTGATTGTTCACGAGGCCCTTTGGCACGCCGTTCTGTTCGGGGATGCCGATGCCGTTCAGGTAGAGAGGAACGCCAGCCAGGATCGAGTTCGGGCTGGTGCCCAGACCCGGGCTGATACCGCCAGGGCAGCCAGTGGCCGCGCTGTCAGCCGCGCTGCAGATCGTGCCCGAGTTGTTGAAGGTTGCGGTGTTTGCCGGATTGTAGAGCGACGGATAGAAGTTGCCCATCCGGTCGTTCGCTTCATATGTGTGTGGTACGCCATCCCAGCGGACGCCGAGGTTGAGTGTCAGTTTGCGATTGACGCGCCAGTTGTCCTGGACGTACGAGGACCACGACACGTTGTTCCACTGACCCGCGTCCTGAACGGCAAGTTCCTGGTAACTCTTGGCGTCTCCGAGAAGGAAATCGGCAAAGTCGTTGCCAGTGAAGGTGCCGTCGAAGCTGAATCCGCCTTGGGTCTGGCCGAAAAGATCCTGCTGCTTTTTGTAGAGCGCCCAGCCGAAGCCCAATTTGATCTGGTGCGCGCCTTTGGTGATGGAGAGATCGTCGCGGAGTTGATAGTCGTCGGCTTTATTTTTCCATGGCCAGCTGGAGATCTCGAACTGAGTGCCGGTTGAGCCCTTCAGGTCGATGTTCGGGATGCGGTCCAGATTGTTCGGGCCAGAGAAGAACCGGGTATTCGTCGAATCGTAGCCCGATGGAAGGGCCAGGCCGCTGAGGCCGGCGCCAGCGAACGGAACGATGTTGATGCGATTGCCGTTGTAGTTGAACGCGATTTCGTTCAGCAGGTTTGGGCTAATCGCATACGTCGTGTGTACGACGGCGCTGTAAGACGGGTTGCCGAACGTGTCGCCAACCGTCGGAACGTTTGCGCCGCTCCACTGGCTGATCGGATAGCCTTGCGAGACTTGCTCGGCGATGAAGTGACCGAAAACCGAGAACTTGCTGGTGAAGTTGTGATCGATACGGACGATCTCTTCCTTCAGGTTGGTCGGAGCAGTCGCCGCGCCGGTGAACTGATCGTTGGCACCCGTCGGGGCAGGAAAGATACCGGCAGTGAGCAGCGCGGTTGCGTTCGGGCTGATCATGCACGACGGAATCATGTTGCCAGGGAAATTTCCGCCCTGGACGACACCAGCGGGAGCCGCACCGCCCGGGCAGTTCTGGAACAGAACCGTGGGTGCGACCTGCGCCGCCGTCGGGACCTTGATCGGCGTTGCATCGCCGCCGAAGTTGCCGCCGTAGGTCGCCGGATCAGGTACCGTTTGGCTGTTCGTCACGCTGCCCTGAATCAGGCGGCGCCATTCCATGTTGTAAAAGAAGAAGGTCTTCTTGCGGTCGCGGTTGTAAAACTTGCCGAGAGTAACCGGGCCGCCGACGTTGAAGCCGAAGACGTTGAGGCGCAGTTCAGCAACGGGCTGAGGCGCCGGGTTGAAGAAGTTGCGGGCATCGAACGCATCGTTGCGGTTGAATTCCCAGGCTGACGCATGCAGCGTGCTGGAGCCGGACTTAAGCACCATCGTCATCGTGCCTGCGGAAGACAATCCGTAGTCGGCGCTGTAGTTGGACGTGAGAGCGCGGAACTCGGCGATTGCATCACTGGACGGAGCGATGCTCATACCGCCCGCGCCCCCACGATCGTCGTCTTCGCCGCCATCGAGAAGATAGATGTTGTGATTCTGGCGCAAGCCGTTGAATTCGACGCTGTTGTCGCCGCCGACCGGAGTGTTGACGACACCAGAGGACATGCCGCCAGCACCGATTGAGCTCGAAGCGCCGGGCGTGAGAGCAGCGAGTTGATACATGCTGCGACCGGCGACGGCAATCTGGGAGATCTGCTGGCCGGTGATGACGTTGCTCTGTTCACCGGAGTCGCTTTGCACGCGAATGGCGTTGGCTTCAACGGTGACGGTTTCCTGAGCGCCGCCGAGTTGCATCTGGAAGTCGACACGGGCGCGATCGCCTACCTGGAGAACGACGCCCTTCTGTTCGGCGACTTTGAAGCCAGAGGCTTCGGCCTTGGCATCGTAGTGACCGATTTTGAGTTCGGGAAGAACGTATTGACCGGCGTCGTTGGTGACGGCTGAATGAACGAGGCTGGTCTCGAGGTTGGTGAGAGTGATTTTTACGTTGGGAACGGCGGCGCCGGAGGGATCGGTGACGGTGCCGACGATGGTAGCGTCCTGAGCCATCACAGACGATGAGAGGCAGAGAAACGCCAGAGCCAGAACTACAAGGTAAAGCGAACGGATGTGTTTGAGAGCATCGAGGCCCTTGACCACCCGCAAAGATGAAGCCATTCTTTTCCTCCACACCCCGACAAAGTTTGAAATAACGACCACTCGGATGCCGGCCACTTGAGCGACCGGCGCGTTGAGACCAAGGTAGGGTTGGAAGTGGTCTGTGGCAATATCCACTTGATTGAAATCTGGTATAACCACTAAAATATCGTTCATGCCACAAGTACAGAATGTGTCGAACGGGGTCGCGCCGGTGCTGGCGATCGACCGAAAAGAAGCGAAACCACTCCACAAGCAGATTTACGACGGGTATCGCGCGGCGATCGCGGTGCGGAGTTTGCGCGCGGGGCAGCAGATACCGTCCACGCGGGATTTATCGCGCGAGCTGAAGATTTCGCGGATACCGGTGTTGACGGCGTATGCGCAGTTGCTGGCAGAGGGATATTTCGAAACGCGGGTGGGGGCGGGAACATTTGTGTGCAGTTCCCTGCCGGATCAGCCGGCGCGGAGAGAGGCGAACGGCGCGGGGCGTGGGCGCGGCGCGACTGTGGCTGCAAAGTCGGGGCCGCGTCGGGTTTCGAAACGATCGCAGCTCATGCCGAAGCATGAGATCGAACCTTGGCTGCGCGGAGTTGGAGCGTTTGGACTGAGTCAGCCCGCCTACGATGAGTTTCCGACGCAGATCTGGTCGTCGATCGTGACGCGGCACAGCAGGGTTAAGGGAGCGACGGCGCTGCACTATGGCGGGCCGATGGGATTTGAGCCGCTACGCGAAGCGATTTGCGTTTACTTGAGGACGGCGCGAGCGGTGAAGTGCGAGCCGTCGCAGGTGATGATCGTGTCAGGTTCGCAGCAGGCGCTGGAGATTTCGTCGCGGGTGGTGCTGGATCGCGGCGATGCGGCGTGGATCGAAGAGCCAGGATATTGGCTGACGCGAAGCGTGCTGCGCGGCGCGGGAGCGAAGATGGTGCCGGTGCCGGTGGACGCGGAGGGATTGAACGTAGCCGCCGGGATGAAGCTGCGGAAGAAGGCGCGCGCGGCATTTGTGACGCCGTCGCACCAGTATCCGCTGGGCGTGACGATGACTGCTTCGCGGCGCATGCATTTGCTGGATTGGGCACAGCGAGCGGGCGCGTGGGTGATTGAAGATGATTACGACAGCGAGTATCGGTTTGAGAATATGCCGATCGCTTCGCTGCAGGGATTAGATAGCCATTCACGGGTCATATATATAGGTACGTTTAGCAAGACGCTGTTTCCTTCTCTGCGGCTTGGATATCTGGTGGTGCCTAAAGATTTGGTGGAGAGATTTGTGGCGGTGCGGCATGCGCTGGATTTGACACCTCCTTATTTGCAGCAGGCGGTGCTGAACGATTTCATGCGCGAGGGGCATTTTGCGCGGCATATACGGAAGATGCGGGCGCTGTATCACGAGCGGCGGACGGCGCTGGTGGAGAGTCTGGAGAAGGAGTTCGGCGGGGAGATGGAGATTTGGGGGGCGCAGGCGGGGATGCATCTTGTCGCGGAGTTGCCGGAGGATCGGGAGTGGAACGACGTGGAGATTGCGACCGCGGCGGCGGCGAAGAGGTTGTGGTTGTGGCCGTTGTCGCCGGCTTATATCGGGGAGAAAAAGAGGCAGGGATTTATTTTGGGGTTTGGGAATGTGGAGGCGGGTGAGATTGGTTTGGCGGTGAAGACGATGAAGAGCGTTGTCAGAGGAGCGAAGTAAGGAAGCAATGAATTAAAGAAGAAACGATGAAAGGCGAAAATCTAGAAGAGGCGCGGCGAGGTGCCGCGCCTCTTCGGTTTTTGAAGCGCGATTTGGAGTATGATTCGCGCGATTTTTGGGAAGCGGGGGCGGCAGCGAGGGCTGACGCCTGGGCGTTTGGGGCGCAGCGTGCTGCGCCCCTATACGATAGTCGATTAACGGAGCGAATTGAGATGAGGATGAAGCGAGTGGGCGCGGCGGCGGTTGTGGTTGCCGGCGTGATGCTGAGCGCGGGCACGTTTGGCGTTTCGGTTTCGGCGCAGAAGAATGTGGCGGCGCGCGGTGCGGGCGGCGGAGCCGAGCGCACCGCAACGATCGATATGAATGTGGTGAAGCCGGAGGCGGAGGGATTTTCGCCGGAGCGGCTGGAAAATCTTCATGCGCTGATGCAAGGAGTTGTGGACCGGAAGGAGCTTCCGGGAGCGGTGACGATTTTGGCGCGGCACGGGAAGATCGTCGATTACCGCGTCTACGGCATGAAGGATTTGGAGACCGGGGCGAAGCTGGAGAAGGATTCGATTTTTCGCGATTTTTCGATGACGAAGCCGGTGACGGCGGTCGCGATGATGATTTTGTACGAGCAGGGGAAGTGGCTGCCGATGGATCCGATTTCGAAATTTATTCCAGAGTTCAAGGATCTGAAGGTTTTTAAGGATGTGGATGCGGCGGGAAACATGGTGGTGGAAGAGCCGAAGCATGCGCCGACGATGGGCGAGTTGATGACGCATACGGCGGGATTTACGTACGGATTTTTTGGGAATACCGCGGTCGATAAGGAATATGCGAAGCAGAAAGTGATGGAGTCGAAGTCGCTCCAGGAATTTATCGACAAGCTGGCGAAGATTCCGTTGATGTACCAGCCGGGCACGAAGTGGTCGTACAGCGCGTCGATGGATGTGCAGGGATACATCATCGAGAAATTGTCGGGGCAGAGTTTGCCGGATTTTTATGCGGAGCATATTTTCAAGCCGCTGGGGATGAAGGACGCGGGATTCTTTGTGCCGGCGGAAAAGCGGGAGCGTTTTGTGACGCTGTATCAGGCGACGGGAAATGAGCCGCTGAAGCCGAGTAAGGCACGGTTTGATTATGATTCGCAGCCGGGGATGCCGTCAGGTGGCGGTGGGATGGTATCTACGGCGGAAGATTATTATCGGTTTGCGTCGATGCTGGCGAATGGAGGCGAGTTGAACGGAGTGAGGATTATTTCGCCGGAGTCGGTGACGCTGATGAGTTCGAATCATCTGGCGCCGCATTTGTTGACGGGAGAGTTTGGGATCGGGATTCAGCAGATGCGCGCGGGATTGGGTTACGGGTACGACTGCGCGGTAGTGTTTGATCCGCCGATGGCGGGGCTGTCGGATGGGAAGGGGGAATTTTTTTGGGATGGAGCGGCGGGGACTTGGTTCTGGGTGGATCCGACGAATGATGTGGTGTTTGTGGGGATGATTCAGAGGTTGTTGGGGGCGGGGAGTCCGAATGTGGAGTATTTGAGCCGGTCGACGATTTATGGCGCGTTAGTGGATCCGAAGAAGTAATCGCAGGGGTTAAAGTTACAGTGGAACTTGAATGGCGTGCAGCGATGGGCTGTGCGCCATTCTTGTTTTGTGCGGCGACGTCAGACGAGGGCAGGGCTTCGCTAATGCCGTCTGGCGCTTCGAGCTTTCGAATTAGCGGTAGCGGCGAATCACAAGGTTGTGGCGGTCGGAACGGTAGAGGCCGAGGACGTAGAGGATGACGATGCCTTTGGTGGAGTAGATCACCTGGCGAATGCGGAGGAGAGGTTCGCGCTTGGGGACACCGAGCAGGTCGGCGGTGCGCTGATCGGCTACGGTGGCGTCGACTTCTTCGTCGGAGTACCTGAGTTCGATGCCGTAGTCGCGCTCAATCGTGGAGAAGAGAGAGGTGTTTTGCAGGGGCACGTTGAGCAGGCCGGAAAATTGAGCGGCGGAGAGATAGCAGGTTTCGAGAGCGAACGGTTCGCCGGTGGCGGAGCGGAGTCGTTCGAGTTTGAGGACGCGGCTCTTGGGTGAGAGGGAGAGGCGGGCGGTGGCTTCTTCTTCGTTGTCGATAATTTTGGAGAAAAGAATCTTGGAGACGGGCGTGAGACGGCGGCTGCCCATCTGCTCGGTGTAGGACATCAACTTATTGAAGTGAATTTTTGGAGCGGAGACGAAGGTGCCAACGCCGCGACGGCGCTCGACGATGCCCTCGCGTTCCAGAGAAGCGAGCGCGTGGCGCGCGGTCATCAGGCTGACATCGTGGAGACGGGCGAGTTCCCTTTCGGAGGCTACGACATCGCCGGGCTTGAGCTGGCCGGCTTCAATGACGCTGCGGATCGCACCTTGAATGCGGCGATACGCGGGGATGCCGTTCGTTCGTTTGGTGAGCATTTCAAATCCTCGACAGCACAACAGGGCCACACCAGCGCTAAATGCGGCACGGTTAAAGACGAGACCAACGCGAAATGGTCTGGTGGAGGGCCGACCATGGTCGCGAAGTGAATGGATTTTCACGCGCGGCGAAAACCCTGAACGCCTGCAACACGCGCACTGATGACTCGTGACACGTCCGGTTGTACGTTTGCTTAGGGCAATTCCCTGCCAGAAACGGAGCACCCCGCCCCAAACAGAGACAGTGATATAGAGCACTTATAATGCAGTGCCCTAGAGCAGTGCAAGCCGGATTTTGTGAATTTATCGTTTTTTTCTTGACCACAGGGCCAGTTCCGCTATATAGCTACTACATCCGGGGTACGTGTAATTGCTTTGGGGTAAGGCATCTTCTTGAAAATCTGGAACTCAGAAAGACTGGTTGATTGGTTGCGGGGTGGACGGGCAGCAACCTCTTCCGAGGGAGCAATTCAATATGAATAGTGTACGTGCAGTGTGTTTTGCAGTGGCGGCGTGTCTTTTAGCGCTGATCTGCGGAACGGATTTGCGGGCACAAGAAGTGACCGCAACCGTGACGGGAACAGTAACGGACTCGACGGGAGCGGCAGTTGTAGGCGCGAACGTGTCGATCAAGTCGGTGGAGCGCGGAGTCGTTACAACCGTGGCCACCAACGACGTCGGCTTGTATCGCGCGACCAACCTGCCGATCGGCAATTACGAAGTAAAAGTAGAAAAGTCGGGATTCTCATCGGTTTCGTATCCCGCGTTCACGCTGTCGTTGAACCAGGTGGCGCGAATCGATGTGACGATGAAGGTTGGCCAGGTCAGCGAAGTTGTTGAGGTCACCGGCGCGGCACCCGTGCTGAAGACCGAAAACACGCAGGTCGATACAATTATCGACTCGGCGACCACCGAGGCGGTGCCGCTGGCTACTCGAAACTACGTCGAATTGACCCTGTTGGCGCCGGGTGCGGTGCATCCGGATCCGAGCACGTTTAACAACGGCGATAACGTTGCCAACGGCGCGCGGCCCTTCATCAACGGGAACCGCGAACAGGCGAACAACTTCCTACTGGACGGCATGGACAACAACGAGGTGTCGGACAACCTGCTGGGTTACACCCCGTCACCGGATGCCATCCAGGAATTCAACCTCATCACGAACAACGCCTCAGCCGAATTCGGCAACTACATGGGCGGTATCGTGAGCGCGACGCTGAAGTCTGGTTCGAACTCTTTCCATGGCGATATCTGGGAGTTCTTCCGGAACGACAAGCTGAACGCAAACCAGTGGGAAAACAAGATCAACCCGAGCTCGCCCGCAATTCCGCGCGCACCGCTACGTTGGAATATGTACGGCGGAACGCTCGGCGGTCCCGTGATCAAGGATAAGCTGTTCTTCTTCGTTGACTATCAGGGACAGCGTTTCGATCACCCGCCAGCCGGCAGCTTTATCACCGTATTCACCCCGGCGGAGCAGGCGGGCAATTTCAGCGCGTTGTTGAGCCAGACGCCCGGAATTCAACTCTACAATCCGTGCGCAGGGACGACTGGCCAGAACGGAACGGCTTGCGTTGCAGCGACGACCCGTTCACCCTTTCCGGGTAACATCATTCCGGCCAGCATGATCAGCCCGGTTGCAGCGGCGCTGTTTGCTTCCCCGCTGTATCCGAAGACGATCAATGGCAACCTGACGAACAACGCACTCCAAGAAATTTCGAATCAATATAACTCCGACCAGGGCGACGTTAAGATCGATTACGATCTGAACAGCCACAATCGCCTTTCGGGCCGCTTCACCCGCGCGTACCAGACCGATCCCCAGACGAACTCGCAGCCGCTGCTCGGCAACGGATTGTCCACGGCGCCGATCTGGAGCACGGTGGGCGACTGGACGCACACGTTCACGAACGTAGTGAACGATGCGCGCTTCGGTTGGAACCACGTCATTCTGAATACCGGATCGACGTTTGACCCATCGGTTGGCGCTTTTGGCCAAGCGATCGGCATCGCGAATTCAAACCCCACCGGTCTTGATGGACTACTCGGCATCGGGCTGAACGGCGGTAACGCAGAAGGCCCTTCAAGCGGAACCTACACCAACCTCGGCAACAGCTTGGTCACACAGAGTTTCAACAGCAGTGTGTATCAAGCCGATGACACGGTTAGCTGGACGCGTGGGCGCCACAACTTCAAGTTTGGCGGCTTGCTCCAGTACGACTCGATCAAGGTGTTCTACTCGGGGAACAGCGGCAGCCTCGGAAACATCGTGTTCGGCCCGGACTACACATCTTCCGCGGCAGTTGGCGCTGCGGCCAACACCGGAAGCGGCGGTGCGGACTTCTTCCTCGGCTTGCCGACAGCGTTTGGTCGCGGCCTGAGCAGCGGTTCGTGGACACAGACGTCGAACGTGTTCGGCGCATTCGGCCAGGACACCTGGCGCGTCTCGGATCACCTCACCCTGACGTTGGGACTGCGTTACGAATTCCACACGCCCTGGGTTGAGGTCAACAACCAACAGGACAACTACGACATTCAGACCGGTCAAATTATCTATGCCGGCCAGAATGGAGCCAGCCGCTCGCTGTACAACGGCAGCTACGGCGCGAAGGATTTGCAGCCCCGCATCGGCTTTGCATACACCCCGGGATTTGGTGGCGGTCACACGGTGATCCGTGGCGCCTTCACAATTTCGGACTACCTGGAAGGAACGGGCACGAACCTCCGTTTGCCAATCAACGCACCGTTTAACGGCGGCGCAACGGCAGGCGGCGAGTTCCAGACCGTTTATCAGAACCAGGCATTGCCGAGCACAACCGCATCCGATGGCTTGATCGTGCCACCGGCCACGGGACTCTCTTGCCCGAACAACTCCTGCTTCGCGGGGCAAGTGTTCCGTCTGTGGGATCAAAACGTGCAGCCAGCGATCGACGATCAGGCAAACCTGACCGTACAGCACCAATTCCACAACGAGATGACTGTGCAGGTCGGATACGTTGGACAGGTGGCATATCACCTGATGGTGCCGTTCAGCTATGGCCAGCTTGAGGTCGCGCCAGCGGGCTCCTGCGCCACGGCTCCTTGCACGTCACCAAGCCCATTCTTCGCACAGAACCCAACGCTCGGCACGCTCATCGGCAACACCAACGTGTCGGGTACTCAATCGAACGGCCGCATGATGTACAACTCACTGCAAGCCGTTTTGAAGAAGAACATGGGACACGGCCTGGAATACCAGGTGTCGTACACCTACGCAAAGTGCATGTCCAACAACACCGGTTACTACGGAACATGGGGCAACGCACGGGGTTCGAATACAGCATCGCCCTACTGGCAGAACGTGTATGACCCACAAGCCGAATGGGCGCCGTGCTATTACGACGAAACCCACAACCTCACCACTTACGCCGTGTACGACCTGCCGATCGGCAAAGGCCGAACCTACGGGAACAACATGGGCCGTGCGCTCGACGCAGTGGTCGGTGGCTGGCAAGTCAGCCCGATCATGACGCTGCACACCGGCTTCCCACAGGCGCTCTATACCGGCGCTACGGACCCGACCGGAACCGGCTCGCGCGGTCTGCGACCGAATTGCGACGGCACCAACACCGTATTCGGGCGCCAGAACGCCACAGCCGCTCAAGGCGGTGGATTCGTCTGGTTCGATCCGAGCAACTACACCGACCCAACAACAACCTTCGGTACGTGCGCGCCGCAGTTAGGCGGGTTGCGCGGACCGGGCTTCTACAACTGGGATATCAGCGTGCATAAGGATTTCCACTTCACGGAACGCTTCAAGCTGGAATTCCGTGGCGACTTCCTCAATGCATTCAACCGCGTGAACCTGGCAGCACCGAACACGACCGTGCAGCAAGACAACACGGGCGTGATCAATGCTTCGCAGCCAGCGCGCAATATCCAGTTCGCTTTGAAGCTCTACTACTAACTGAAACCACGTACAATGAGGCAGGCGCTCAAACGCCTGCCTCATTTTTTGTTTGTGCCCGTTTTAGCCCACGCAGAGGATCGAATTGTTCGATATCGCCTGACATGCAGATCTCACGCATTATCCGAATCACTTTGACGACCGGCTGCCTGGCGTCGCTCGGCCTGTATGCCGCTTCCCTGCCGGCACAACAAGCGCCATCGCGCCCGCCCGCCGCTGCGCCGTCTTCCGGCGGAACCGCGATGACCGCCGAAAAAGCTGTCGCTCTGGCGGAGCAAGGCCACTGCAAAGAGGCGCTGCCTGCGCTGCGACACATCGTCTCGAGTCCAGGGCCGCTGGAGGGCCGCCGTACCGCAGGAATCGCCGGTCTGCGCTGCACGATGGCGATCGATAATATCGACGCGACCCTCGACTTCGCGCGGTTGCTAAATCATGACTTTTCGAACGACCCTGAAATCCTGTTCGTGCTCGTGCACACGTATTCCGATCTTTCCGGACGCGTCGCACAGGACCTCGCGCAAAAAGCGCCGCATTCCGTACCCGCTGAAAAGCTAAACGCAGAAGCGCTCGAGATGCAGGGCAAGTGGGATGAAGCCCAGACTCAGTATCAGGATATGCTGACGAAGAATCCGAACGAACCCGGCATTCACTACCTGATCGGACGACTACTCTTGTCGAAGCCCCAGGGCGACGACGCGGCCATCCAGCAGGCCAAACAGGAATTCGAGAAGGAATTGCAGATCGATCCGAAAAATGCGGGCGCGGAGTACATTCTGGGCGAGATGGCGAAACAGGCCGGGCAATGCGAAGAGGCAGTTCCCCATTTCACGCGAGCGACAAAACTGGATCCGACCTTTGGCGACGCGTATCTGAGCTTGGGGCTCTGCCTGGTGGCGCTGAAGCAGTGGGAAGCCTCATTATCGCCGTTGCAGACGGCAACGCGACTGGAAGAAGGCAATCCTGCGGCTCACTACAACCTGGCACTGGCATACAGCCGACTTGGCAGACGCGATGAGGCCGAAAAGGAATTCGCGATTCATCACAAGATGACCGACAAGCCTGCACCGAACCCGGGGAGCGCGCAGTAGTTTCGCCGCGACGAATTTGAGTCGACGCAATTTTTTTCGCAACAGACTGCTGAGCCGGCGCGAGATGGTCGCCGGGCTGGCAGCAACTTCCGCGCTCTCCGTGTCGGCAGGCTTCTCGTCGCCGCAAAGGTTGTTAGCGAACGTAACGGCCGCGCCGCAATACCCGTTCGAGATCGGGGCCTCGTCGGACAGCGGC
>Ga0206939_10236_pt1 | contig 13722 bp, 9 predicted proteins | sample Alteio_BWOrgHeat_10_FD_152921 | JGI IMG/M metagenome (GOLD analysis project Ga0206939, IMG submission 152921) | Enriched cells from forest soil in Barre Woods Harvard Forest LTER site, Petersham, Massachusetts, United States -... | ecosystem: Environmental > Terrestrial > Soil > Temperate forest >... | reverse complement strand
CGGATGGAATCCTTTTTCCCATTCAAACTCGCGATGATCTGCTGGGTTTGATCCGACGAACCACCGTCTACATTCAAAATCGCGACGCGATCCCGAACGAAATTCTGCTGATAGCTATCTTCGATGGACTGGATCGCTTGCGCGATCGTCCCCGCATTGTTGTACGTGGGGATCGCCACGAGCAAATCTGCCTCGCCCACGCTCATCAGCTGGCGAAGTAGATCTTCCGAAAGTAGGCTTTCGTCGGCCAAAAAAGGTCCGCTCCTGCTCTATTACGGCAATCAGGTAAACCTTAGAAACTTACACTCGACGCGCGGAGAGTTCAAAGTTCAAATGCGTCGCAGACGGAACCAAAAGAATTGATAGGGCGCAAGCGTCAGTAAATAAGGTAGTTCTCCGATACGAGGAAACAGGTTACGCCCAAACATCTCGATCGGGATATGTCCTTTAAAGCTCTGCAGGTTGAGCTCGACGGCCTGCGCGGAGCTCGACAAATTGTTCACTACCAACACCTTTTCCTCACCTAACTGCCTTACATAAGCAAGCACCCGATGGTTCGACGGGCTCAGGAAGTCGATCGATCCTCGGCTGAAGACGCGGAATGAATTCCGCGTTTGAATGACGGACTTCGTCCAAGAAAGCAGCGAGTGCTCCGTCCGCCGCTGCGCTTCTACGTTCACGGACTGGTATCCATACACTGGATTCGAAATCAGCGGCGAGTAGAGCCGCTCCGGGTCAGACGAAGAAAACCCCGCGTTCCATCCCCCGTTCCACTGCATCGGTGTTCGAACGCCATTACGATCGCCGAGATAAACGTTGTCGCCCATGCCGATTTCGTCGCCGTAGTAGATAATCGGCGTCCCCGGCATCGACAGCAGCAACCCATTCAGCAGCTCGATGCGGCGCCGATCGTTTTCCAAGAGCGGGGCAAGGCGCCGCCGAATGCCCAGATTAATGCGCATCGTCTTATCGTTCGCGAACGAGTCGTACATGTAGTCGCGCTCGATGTCCGTGACCATCTCGAGCGTTAGCTCGTCGTGATTGCGCAAAAACACGCACCACTGGCACTTGTCGGGAATCTGCGGCGTCTGCTCCAAAATTTCGATGATCGGCTTGCGATCTTCCAGCTTGACCGCCATGAACATCCGCGGCATGAGCGGAAAGTGAAACGCCATGTGAAATTCGTCGCCATCACCCTGGCCGAAGTAATCGCGTACATCCGCAGGCCACATGTTCGCTTCAGCGAGCAGCATTTTCCCGGGATAAGCGTCGTCGAGCCGCGCCCGCAGCTCCTTAATAACGGTGTGCGTCTCAGGCAAGTTCTCGCACGAAGTGCCTTCGCGCTCCACGAGGTAAGGCACAGCATCGAGCCGAAACCCATCGACGCCGATATCCAGCCAGAACTTCATCACCTCCCAGACCGCTTCCTTCACGGCGGGATTGTCATAGTTCAAATCGGGCTGATGGCTGAAAAATCGGTGCCAATAATAACTTTTCGAAATCGGATCCCACGACCAGTTCGACATCTCCGTGTCGATGAAGATGATTCGAACGCCTTTGTACTTATCGTCGGTATCGCTCCAGACGTACCAGTCGCGCTTCGGGTTATCGCGCGAGCTGCGTGCTTCCTGGAACCACGGATGCTGATCCGAAGTGTGATTTACCACTAACTCGGTGATCACGCGAATCTTCCGCGCATGCGCAGCATTCAGAAATGTTTTGAAATCTTCAATCGTTCCGTAGGTGGGGTTTACCGACGTGTAGTCAGCGATGTCATATCCATCATCGCGCAGCGGCGACGGATAAAATGGCAGCAGCCAGATCGCGTTGATTCCGAGTTCCTGCAGATAGTCGAGCTTGTTCGTCAGCCCACGAAAGTCGCCGACGCCGTTCCCATCGCTGTCGCAGAACGTCCGCACGTGAAGCTGATAGATAACCGCATCTTTGTACCAGAGCTTATCCTCCTGCGGGGCCAACGATGATCTCTCCTGTTCGAACTCTTCGCGCTACCGTCATCATCGCTCAACATCACGCAAAACAGAAACACAGACGGGCCGATCTCGCCACGCAACCCGCAATCGTTTGCACGTGCCGTTTACGTGCACCTCGCCGCGGCGAGATCCTTCTTACCCGATCGAATGTACTTGAAAAATATGCGCCGGGAGCACGAACGGATTTAAATCCACGAAATTTCTCGATCCATGCCAAACGTAGCGCGCATCCGTCAACAAATCATGAACCTGGTATGACTCTTCCGAACCCAGCCCTAACGCCTTCACATCGACGTTGACCCACCCGGCTTGCCGGTTGTGCGGATCCAGATTCGCGACCACCAGAATCATATCCGACTTATCCGCCGTGACCTTGCTATACGCAATCAACTGCGAATTCTCGACCGGATGGAACGCCAGCCCCGGATTCTGCTGCAACGCCCGGCTGTTCTTTCGAATCCGGTTCACATGCGTAATCAGGTCCCGCAAGCTATTGGGATTATTGATGTCCCAGACTCGAATCTGATACTTCTCCGAATCGAGATATTCCTCGCTGCCTTCGCGCACCGGCCGCCCTTCACACAGCTCATACGCCGGCCCATAAATTCCGTAACTCCCGCTCAACGTACCCGCAAGAATGAGACGCGTCATAAACCCGGCGCGCCCACTGCGCTGCAGATACTCGTTGAGAATGTCCGGCGTGTTGGGCCACAAATTCGGACGAAAATATTCGAACACATCCCCATCCATCATCTCGTCGAAATATTCCGTCAGCTCAGCGCTCGTGTTCTTCCACGCAAAATATGTATACGACTGCGTGAATCCCAGCTTCGCAAGCTGATACATCACCTTCGGCCGCGTGAACGCCTCCGACAGAAAGATCACTTCCGGATGTTCCTTCTTCACCTCGCCAATCAACCATTCCCAAAACGCAAACGGCTTCGTATGCGGATTGTCCACCCGAAACACGCGAACGTCCTGCGCGATCCAATAATCGACGACACTCTTCAGCTCCGCCCACAACTCCCGCGAGCCCGCCCCCTCAAAATTGAACGGATAAATGTCCTGATACTTCTTCGGCGGATTCTCCGCATACTGCACCGTTCCATCCGGCCGCTCGCGAAACCACTCGCGATGCTCTTTCACATACGGATGATCCGGCGCGCACTGAAACGCGATGTCGAGCGCAATGTCGATTCCCAAATCTCGAGCTTTCGACACGAGCGTCTTAAAATCCTCAAGCGTCCCCAGCTCCGGATGAATCGCCTTGTGCCCGCCCTCCTTGGCTCCGATCGCCCAGGGGCTCCCCGTATCGTCCGGTGCCGGCGTCGTCGAATTATTCTTGCCCTTCCGTTCCGACCGCCCGATCGGATGAATCGGCGGCAAATACAAAACATCGAAGCCCATCCCCGCGACGTACGGCAAACGATCAATCACATCCTTAAACGTCCCATGCCGCTTCGGATCGGTCGTCACCGACCGCGGAAACAACTCATACCACGTGCTGAATCGTGCCTTCTCCGGATCGACCACCACCGCCAGCTCGCGCTCGTATCGCGTGTCAACACCCCGGTCCCGCCACAAATTCACCAGCTGCGCCAACTCCGCATTCTGCGCAATCGCCAGCGCACCCTCGCGGTCCTTTTTCGCCAATTCCTTCAGCTTCGCCGCCGCATCGGCCAGCTTCTTCGTATCGGTGCCGCGCGCTCGCTCCGAAGCTCCGCGCACAATCTCCGCCCCGATCAACACATCGACCGAGATGTCCTGTCCCGCATCCGCCCGTTTCTTTAAATCCTTGCTCCAGCTTCCAAACGCATCCGCCCATGCGACAACCGTATACAAATACCGCCCGAGCTTCTCGAGCTTGAATTTACCCTCCCAACGGTCGTTGTTATCCAACCGCATCGGCACTTCATTCCAGGTCCGGTCATCCTCATGCCGCCACAATAGCCGCGCCCCGAGCGAGTCATGCCCATCCGCATAAATGTCGGCGCGTAAACTCAGCTCATCACCGACGATGCGCTTGATCGCGAATCGTCCGGCGTCCACTTCCGGCGAGACGCCCTCGATAATGACCCGGTGAAGCGTTCGCACAGCCTCACCAATGACAGTTGTCGCCACAGTCAAACTTTGCCTCCACCACTAAATCTAGAGTCGCCCACAGCGCCTGACGTTGCAAAGAAAGGACACTGCGTAGCCCCGGAAGCGTACGCCTCCGCTTCAACTCCCAGTATATATAGGATAGCGGTGCCCGACCCGCCTACGCAGAACTCGTTATCGTTGAGGGTGACGTTCCTGTACAGCCTGACACTCGCCCTGAGGTTCCGGCAATGCCCGAATGCAGAGCCGGCAATTCGCTTAACCTTTGTCTTTCACCCACTTCGCCGTAATCGTCTTATAGCCGTTTTTCTCCAGCTCCGACTTCACCTTGGCGCTGGAATCTCGATCCCCAAAGGGCCCTACACCTACTCGGTATAGGCTGTCGTTGCCATGCCGATAGACGAATGCCGAGAATTTCTTCTTCTTCAGGTCCTGCATCAGCGCGGTCGCGTTCCCTTCCATCTTCATCGCGCCGACCTGCAAAACCACACCCGAGTTCACCGACGGAGCTACTCCCGCCAGAACCGTCGTTCCGGCTGTCGGGTTGATCGTTTCGTGAGAAACCGGAGGAGTAGGAGCGGATACTTTCGGCGCGACGACAACCCGGCTCGGCGCCGGGATCGGAGTTTCCAGTGCCGCCGAATTCGATGGAGACACCGAGCTCCGCCCAGGATTTATCGGTGGCACCGGACTCATCTCCGGAAACGCCTCGGCCGACGCAAACGATGCGGTCGACGGGTTTCCGACCTTTCCATTCTCGCTCTTCGCGCTTGCACCGCTCCCGCCCGGCTTCGCCGAGGTCAAATCGTGCGTCGACCGGCTCAAGCCTGTGCTTCCCATCTGATATCCGAGGAACACGAGCGCCCAGGTCAGCAGAACAACAGCCAACACAAGTTCAATCGTATGCCGTGATTTCGTTTGTCGCGCCGTCCTACCGGACATCATTGCCGGTTCGACCGCAAACACTCCGTCAAATTCCGCTTCTTCCGGAGCCGTTACTCGCTTCTCCGCAATTTCGGTCACCCAACCCACCGCGTCCGATGCCCATCCCACGGTTTCCGCGTCCGGCGGCAGCGTCTGCGGGCCGGCGTCGAACCGGGCACCGGCTGGCGCATCTTCCATCTGCGCCACGTGCTCCACCCACTCTGCCCGCGTCGTAGAACCTGTTGTAGCTGGCTCCGGTTCCGCGGGCTCCGCGATCGGAAGCTCTTCGATGACATCGGCCTTATTCGCCATTTCGACGACGTCATGAGGCTCAACAGCCTCCTCGATCTCAACACCGGCCGCTTCCGCGACGAAAGGCGGCTCCTCGACAGCCGGTTCCGGAAACAAAGTTCCCATCATTTCCATCGATGGCGCGAATTTATCGGCAGTTTCGGCTGTCTCCGCTTCCATCGAGGTTTCCGTCGCCAATTCAGCCTGCTCAGCGTGCTCTTCGATTCCCGATTCGGCGGCCCTCATTTCGATCTGCGGCTGCACTTCCATCCGCAGGTCAGGCAATATTTCGGGCCGAACAATTCGCCGGATCGCATCCACCTGCGCATACGTTGAGCGCGTCACGATCACCGGCTCATCGAACTCTTCACTGCCCGCTGGCCTCAGATTCGTTCCCGCCGCGATCCACTCGCTCAATTGCTGCTGCGACACCTCGTCCAAATTCATAAACCGCACGCCCGTCAGATGCCCGGAGTCGCGCGTCCACGCGATTTGCGCTTTCGCTTCAATGTGACCGACGCCCTCCGGCAAATCGAAGGCCAGCGACACCACATCATCCAGATTTCGTGGGACAAGACTCGCGACGGCCAAGCCGCCTTCACACAAATCGAGCAACAACCCGCTCTTCGCATCGTCCATCGACACAAATAGGGGCGTACTGGGCACTAACCGCGGAAACTGCCTGCGTTCCTCAAGCATTTTTCTTCTTTCGAAAGAGAATTCTTGAGTTGATGTTAGGCCCCGGCTTTGCCCTCATCCTTTGTTTTGGGAGAATTGTTTGCCCAAAGTTACAACCCATAGGACTAAAACTAGGTAGCTCCAGTACCCACTACAGGTCGCGGCCATAGATCGAACCTCAGGGATGCGTCGCGCAGGACTGTCGATCTCTCTCTACCCCTTCGCCACCTGATAGCAATCAAACTGCACCCCCACCCCCTGCGTCCCAACCTCCGAATCCACCTGCGACACCCGCACGACGTGGCCCGTGCATCTCCACTCCGTCTCCGGTTCCCCAGTAATCTCCTGCGGCATCTTCAAAACAACCTCGACCACCGTACCTACACCCATACGAAGGTCCGTCGCAAAAAACATCCCTTGCTCCGAAATATTCTCCGACTCCCCTGCATGTTCCGGCAGCGCAGACTTCCACAGTCTCACCTTCAACGGCGTCTTCACCGCATGACGCGTTGACACACGTCGATCCCTCGCCAATCGATCCAGAAAACGCCGCATCGCAATCTCCAGGGAACACCGGTCACGCCTACCGAGGCGCTCGGCGGATTAGGAAGGGAAACCATCCTCCGCGACGCCAGCACAAAAGAACAGGCTCAATTCCGTACCAACTTTTTCTTTCCGCTGTTCAGATTAGATCGATCAAAGATTGCAGCCATTTGGAGTGCGGCGCTCCCGCGCCGCTTTTGCCCAACTCTCATTAACGGCCAATTCACCGCTCGAATCCGCGTTCTGATTCATCTTTTCCAATTTCCGCTTTGCCCAGCACAACTTTGCCACTCTCTGCATGTGTACTTCCATGTTAACACTTTATTAAAAATAATTGTTGACATGTTTTACTTAAGCGTAATATAACAATCCCGGTCACCGGCACTCCGGCGCTGTTGGTTCTTTCGGGAGGGGGAACCAGCGGCACGGCCCAGCCACCCGGAGTGCCATTTTTCTCTCTCCGAAATCTTCCACAACTCACGCCAGATTTTTTATAGATCAAACCACTCAGGCAGGATCAATCATCATTCCGAATCCAGTTTCCGATTTCCCTTTTCCAATTTCCGAGCTACCTACTCTCCGTACGGCACCCAAACATTCTTCACCTGCACCGCATGCCGCAACCACCACTTCCCTTCGCCCTGCGCAGCATCGAACCAGTCGATCGCGCGCCCCTCATTCGTAAACACCTGCTTCAAATTCCCCGCCGACAGCGACTTCGCCATCACACTCTGCGCATCGTCGCCAAAACTCCACAGCGCATCCACGTCCGCATGCTCGGCCAGCACACGCAACAACTCCGTCGACCGTCCGCTGACCATATTGATCACGCCGCCCGGCAGATCGCTCGTCTCAAAAACCTGATACAAATCACCCATAATCAGCGGATATCGCTCCGAAGGAATCGCCACAACCACATTTCCCATCGCGACCAGCGGCATCACCGTCGCCACAAATCCGAGCAACGGCGCATCCTCCGGACAAAGCACTCCGGCCGTGCCAATCGCCTCATTCATCGCAATCGAAATATTCCGCATCGGCGGATTGTGGACCAGTCCGTCAAATTTATCGGTCCAAGCCGCGTACGAGAACACGCGCTCGATGCTCGCCGCAACTTCGCGACGCGCCTGTTTCGCACCCACAACACGCGCCAATCGCCCTGCGATCTCCTCGCTTCGCTGCGAAAAATTCTCCGCAATGTAATACAAAATCTGCGCGCGATTGTGCGCCGTCGATTTCGCCCAGCCCGCGGCAGCATTCCGCGCCGCTTCCACAGCATTGCGAATGTCCTTGCGATTCCCGAGCGGCGCTTCGCCCAGCAATTTTCCGTCTGAGCCGTGCACTTCAAAGCTATAACCCGAATCCGGCCGCGCCTGTTTCCCACCGATATAAAGCTTCACCGTTCGATCGATCGACAACGTGCCGTTGTGACCGTCGGCCTTTCCAGCCTTCTCTGCGCCGCTCTTCTCATCCCCTCGCGCAGACTTGTCCGCCTTCAGCGCCGGAGCCTTCGCAAACCATGCCGGCTCCAGATATTCCAGCATCCCCTCGCGTCCACCTTCGCGCCCATAACCGCTCTCGCGATACCCGCCAAATCCGCACGCCGCATCGAAAAGATTCGTGCTGTTTACCCAAACGACGCCGGCCTTCACCTGCGCCGCAACTTGCAGCGCCACGTTCACGCTCTCGCTCCACACGCTCGCCGCCAGCCCGTACGTCGTGTTATTCGCAAGCTCGACTGCCTCGCGCGGCGTTCGAAACGTCATCGCCGCCAGCACCGGCCCAAAAATTTCCTGCTGCGCCACCGTCGATGCCGAATGCACATTGCTCAGCAGCGTCGGCGGAAAATACAGCCCCCGCTTCGGCATCAAAAACCCTTCGGGCTGCCAGCACGTCGCGCCTTCCGCGACTCCCTGCTTCACCAACCGATCGATCCGCTCCAACTGCACGCGCGCCACGATCGCTCCCACGTCAACCGCTTTATCGAGCGGCGCGCCGACGCGCAGCGTGCTCATCCGCCTCCGCACTTTATCCAGCAGCGCTTCCGACACGCTCTCCTGCACCAGCAGTCGCGAACCCGCGCAGCAAACCTGCCCCTGATTCAACCAGATCCCATCGACCAGCCCCTCAACCGCACTGTCGAGGTCCGCATCTTCAAAAATCACAAACGGCGATTTCCCACCCAGCTCCAACGACAATCGCTTGTGGCTCGTCGCCGTCGCCTTTCGAATCGCGCGCCCCACTTCCGTCGAACCCGTGAACGCAATCTTGTCCACATCCTCGTGAATCACGAGAGCTTCGCCCGTCTCCCCATCGCCGGTCACGATGTTCACAACGCCGGCCGGCAACTCCGCCTCGCTGCAAAGCTCCGCAAACGCCAGCGCCGTCAACGGCGTAAACTCCGCCGGCTTCAACACCACCGTATTCCCCGCCGCAAGCGCCGGCGCAATCTTCCAAGCCAGCATCAACAGCGGAAAATTCCACGGAATGATCTGCCCAACCACGCCGCACGCCACAAAACCCGGAAACTCCGACTCCAGAATCTGCGCCCATCCCGCATGATGATAGAAATGCCGCGCCACCAGCGGGATATCCAGATCGCGGCTCTCGCGAATCGGCTTCCCATTGTCCATCGTCTCGAGCACCGCCAGCCGCCGCGAATGCTTCTGCACCAGCCGCGCCAGCGCATACAAATACCGCGCCCGCGCGTGCCCGCCAATCTTCTGCCAACCGCTAAATGCGCCCCGCGCAGCTTTTACAGCAGCATCAACATCCGCGCTCGTCCCCTGCGTCACCGACGCCAGCACCTCTCCCGTCGAAGGATCTTCGCTCTCGAAATATTTCCCGTCCGCTGGCTTTCGCCACTCACCGCCAATAAAATGCCCAAACTTCCGCGCGTGCCCATCAAGCCACGCCACCACCTCGCGCGGATCTTCCGGCGCCGCCCCCCACTCCATCGAAACAAACTTTTCCGTTACGCTCATAATTCCACCCGGCAAAACCAAATCCTTCACATCACCGACGCTTTTTCATTGCTTCATTACTTCGCTGCTTCTTTACTTCTTACCGTCTTTCTCTCACCTCAAAAACCTGAACGATTGCAGCGCCTGCATCAACTTCCCCTTCACTTCAGCCTCATCCTCTTTCGAAAATTTCTGCGTCCCCGCATCATAAACATCCGGATTCGTCGTCATCTCCTGAATCACCAGCTCATAGCATTTGCTGCCGCGAAACCCGCGATAAATATCGCTGTTCGAATAGTGACTCATCGCCGCGTCGCTAACCCGAAAGTGCCGAAACGTCCCGCCGCCGATCGTCGTGTTCTCTCCCTTGATCTCGCCCCAGTTCGACGATCCCGCCGTGCACCCCGCCGCGTCCTTCACACTGGGATCGGTCGCCACAAAAAACGACGCTCCATTAAACGTCGGCTTGTCCTTATATTTGTCCTTCGGATATCCAAAGCACACCGCCGTAACCGCCGCCCCGCCCGGATCGTTGCATCGGCAAGCCTCTGCCGGCGCCCACACGCTCTCCGACGTCACCTTCGCATCCTGCGCCTCGCACTTCACCAACTCCGCCGCATAGTGAAATCCAAACGCTCCATCCGCGCTCGTGAACGGCACCGATCCAGACGCCCGCGGCGCGGCATCGCAAGCCGCAACCAACACGCCCGTCGCGCCAACAATCACCACCGCAATTGCCCAACCCCACCAATCCATCACTCGCGTCACCCGAACGCCCTTCAGCGCACAATTACTCACGCAACTCTCCTTCGGCTCAACTTCGCCAACCAAACTTCCCTCCATTCAATCACGCAACCGCCCGCCCCGCCACATCCATGCTCCAAAACGTAGCCCAACTTCTCCCAACCGAGACGCTCCACCGCTCCACCGTCCTCCCCAGACAGTGCAAACTTTGACATCGCCCACCCGCATTCCGTCTAATCTGTCCCAACTCGAAGTAGTATCGCTTCAGGCTTCACGTGGCACCCGACCGGAGACCCAATCGATGAATCCCACTTCCCTCACTTCAGGCATCGAGAACGACCTCAAAGAGCGCACATTCGTCGTTCAGGATTATTTCTTCCTCGTTCTCCGCTCCGTCAAAAGCGCCTTCGCCGCCAATCGCTATTTCTCCGACTTGATCGAGCAGATGGACATCATCGGCGTCGGCTCGCTCCGCATCATTCTCGTCGCCCTCACCTGCGTCGGAGGCGTCGTCGTACTCAACGCCGCCGGACAGTTCCGCCGCTTCGGCGAAACATCGCTCACTGCCGACGCCGTCTCGCTCGCACTTCTCCGCGAACTCGGCCCCGTCTTCACCGCGCTTCTCGTCGCAGGCCGCAACGCCACCGCCATGGCCTCCGAACTCGGTTCCATGGTCGTCACCGATCAAATCGACGCCATCCGCGCCTTCGGCATCGACCCCATCCGCAAACTCATGACTCCGCGCCTGGTCGCAACTGTCCTGGTGATGCCGATCCTCACCGCTCTCGGCGTCTGCGCCGGCCTGCTCGGCGGATTCGCCGTCGCCTCCACTACCCTCCACGTCCCCTCCGCTCAATTCTGGACCCGCGCCATCGACGCTCTCCAACTCGGCGATCTCGTCATCGGCTTCGTCAAGCCCGTCGTCTTCGGCTTCATCGTCGCCTCGGTCGGCTGCCATCAAGGCCTCCGCGTCAAAGGCGGCACCGAGGGCGTCGGCCGCGCCACCATCTCCGCCTTCGTCGAGTCCAGCGTCATCGTCCTCGTCGCCGACCTCTTCGTAACCAAACTCCTCCTCTGGTTCTTCAACCTCTAGTTACCGCGCTCCGTTATTTCCATCGAGCGGAGACGCGCTCTCCAATTCGGCCTTTGGGTGCCGATCCCTTTTGCTTTTAAAAGGGTGCGGGTTTAGACGAATCCTCACCCATCCCACAACCACGGCTACAAATCACCTGAACTTGTAATTTCGACCGAGCGATCGCGAACCCTACTTCCCCCCAAACGCCAAATTCTCCGGGAACAATCTCCGCGTAAAATCCCGCACAATCGAATTCGCCACTCCCGGCTCCGGCGTTTCCTCCTGCGCATTCACAAACGCGATGATCGTCGCATCCCGACTCGGTAAGTAATACGCCGCCGTGTTGTACCCAGGAATCCCGCCGGTATATCCGTACCAACCGCTCGAGCACCCAATCCCCAAACCAAACTCCAGCCCCGGCCTGCCCGTCGGCACGCACGCAAGCCGCTCCTTCTGCGTCGCCGCACTGTTCGTTTTCCCCGACACATAATCCTTCACCCAGTTCTTCATATCCGCCATGTCCGAAATCATCACCCCCGCCGTCCACGTCAGCATCGGCGGCAGCGTCACCGTCACATCCTCCCAGTTCTTCTCTTTGTCCAGCGCGAACCCGTGCGAAAACGGCGCCGCCATCCCCACCTGCTCCACCGGAAAACTCGTATTCCCCAATTTCAGCGGTCCCAACAATCGCTTCTGAATCTCGTTCTGCGCCGTATCGTGCGTCACCGCCTCGATAATTAGCCCCAGCAGAAGATAATTCGTGTTCGAATAATTCCACTGCGCCCCCGGCGCGAACAGCGGAGGGTGCTTCACCGCAATCGCCACCAGCTCCCGCGGCGTAATCTTCGTCTGCGCATTAATATTCATCGAGTCCAGCTCTGGCGCGTGATACGCATCCAGCAGCCCGCTCCGCATCTGGCACAATTCCCGCACCGTGATGTGCTCCGCGTTCGGGACCTTCACGCCGACATCAAACTTCGCCAGCGAATCATCCAGCGACAATTTCCCTTCATCCACCAACTGCAGCAGCACCGTCACCACAAACGTCTTCGTATTGCTCCCCACGCGAAACTTGTCGTCAAGCTTCATCGCGTCCCGCGGCGATAAATTCCCCAGCCCGACCGCCCGCACCCAAGGCGCCGCGCCCGGCATCCACACACCCACCACCGCCCCCGGCACGCTCTGATTCCCCCCAAACGCCTTCAACTCTTTATCGACATCCGCAAGCAGCCCCTTCTCCACCTCCGCCGAAATCGCCTTCGCATCGCGCCCCGCCGAGACATTCCGCTCCATTAACATCACGCAGCCCACGCACAAAATCCCCACGCCCAGCAAAACTCGCGCCCGCACTCTCATCACGCGCCTCTCAGCCATCACTCTTCGGTCAGACACACGAAATCGCACCAAGCACTATGTCCCGCCAAATCTAACTGCCTACATTCGTTGTACGCAAAATTCCAGGAAGGCCATCGCCCGCAATCGCGCAACGAGTATTTTCTTGGGCGCCACATCCTTCGTTTCCAAGGGTGCGGAATTTGATTTGCCCGACTCACCCACTTCTCTCTCCGACTCCGCCTCCTCGCATCTCAGCGCCCCCAGCGCCTCCGCGTTAGCCTTCTCTTCCGCTTTCGACTTTCAACTGTCGACTGTCGCTTCCCTCTAGACATCCACCTCTTCCACCGTCCCCGCCATCGGAATCACCGCATCCACCTTCGTCATCTTGAATAACTCCACTACCCGCTGACTCACTCCCACCGCCACCATCCGCACACCCTTCCCCCGGCAATGCACATAGTGCCGCACGATCCGCCCCAGCCCCGCCGAGTCCATATACGGCACCTCGGTCAAATCCAGAATATTCAGCGTCGGCATTTTCTCGCTCGGCTCCGACTGAAAATTCAATAAATTGTCCACCACCACCGGCGCCAACGACGCAAACATATCCCTCTGCGTAAACGGCCCGCGCAACTTAAAAATCACCGTCCCCGCCGTCTTCCCGTCCCGCCTCTCAATCGCAAACGGCGTCGCCTTCCAGCTCTGAGCCTGTCCTTCCGTCATTCGAATCCCCCATTCATCGCTTTCGCGTCCAGCAAACTAAAATGCCAATCCCGACCAATCCCGCAATTCCCAAAGTGCCCGCATTCTATACGTCGCCCTCTCCCATGTCCCCGACATTATCTTTCCCACTAGAACTCCCCTTGATCTTTCCCACTAGAACTGCCCTTGATCTTTCCCACTAGAACTCCCCTTGGGTGCCGCACCCTCAGGTTTCAGAGGGTGCGGTTTTTGACTCTCCTCGCCTCGATCCTCACAGTTAGCCTCTGGGCACTCCACGCCTCCGCTTATCTTTTTCTTCTTCCCCCACTTTCGACTTTCAACTGTCGACTGTCGACCTCTTCCACTCTTCAAGCTC
>Ga0206939_10235_pt1 | contig 13764 bp, 12 predicted proteins | sample Alteio_BWOrgHeat_10_FD_152921 | JGI IMG/M metagenome (GOLD analysis project Ga0206939, IMG submission 152921) | Enriched cells from forest soil in Barre Woods Harvard Forest LTER site, Petersham, Massachusetts, United States -... | ecosystem: Environmental > Terrestrial > Soil > Temperate forest >... | reverse complement strand
CGCGGCTACTTAGATACCTGGCATCCCGCCAAAAACGTTGTTACCGATATGGCGTGGTGAGTTACGCTTCGACGATTTTTAGAAGCCGGCATCTAATGACAGCAAATTAGCCCGAAATGCAAGTTGAAGACTCACGTTGACCACCATTTTACCGCACCCCCGGCTTAATTTCCTTGCAAAAAGTGAATTCGGGAGCCGCGAAATGCTGTGGATAAATGCATATTAGCAGATTGCTGGACCAGTAGAGAAATGCTATTCCCCTATCGGAATGCGGCCGGCACCCAACCCGCGGGGCTTCTGAGTCGACGGGGTCTTGTGGCGCCGCCGGTGAAGCAACGCCTCGTCGAGCTTCGGGCGGCAGGCAAAATCGGTGGCGAGGTGGTTTCGGAATGTGAAACAACGATCCGCCGTGCTGGAGCGAAAGCTTCGGCCACTCAGCGTTGGAGGGTCAATACCCTGACGGTTCTACAATTGGGGGGCAGGTCGGGGACAGACTGGCTGGCAAAGGTTTCGCCGGCCAGGAGAGCTTGCCACGAATTTGCTCGCACAGCGGGAACCGGCCGCTTGACGGCGAAGGGAGATGGTGTGAACAGGATTCAATCCGGAGCAAATCGCTCCAGTTATTGGGTGCCAATCTTAGGTTCGGCGATGAGAATTCTCGAGGTGTTTTATGAAGCTGATGCCGACTTGACGTTGCACGAAATCAGCGCAAAAGCAAAGGTAGGCAAGACCTCCGCTTTCAGAATTCTTTTCACGCTCGATAGTGTTGGATATGTAGAAAAGGATCCAGCCAGCGGAAAATACCGCCTCGGGTTAGCGATCATCGAGGCCGCGCGAAAGACGCTCGCCGGCAGGGATCTGGTGCAGGTGGCCCGCCCGCATCTGAAGAAACTACGCGACGAGTTTGATGAGACCACGAATCTAGCAGCGTTAAGGGATGACAAAATCGTCTATTTGGAAATCTTTGAGAGCCACCACTCGTTCCGCATGACGGATACGGTCGGGTCCCGTGTTCCCTGGCATTCGACGGCGTTGGGAAAGTCGATAGCAGCCTTTCTGGACCCGGAAAAACTCAAGGCTGTCCTGAAGCAGTCTCCCAGGAAGCGCTTTACGCCTCACACAATTACCGGTGTGCGGGAGTACTCCAAGGTGCTGGCTAAGGTGAGGGAGCAAGGATACAGCCTGGACAATGAGGAATCTGAACTGGGAGCGACTTGCGTCGCCTCACCGTTATTCTCTGGGGAAAACGTCGTTGTGGGGGCACTCAGCGTTTCTGGACCCACGCCGCGAATCCGCGACAAGCAAAACAAGATTACGGCCGCATTGAAAGAGGCCTCAAGAGCGATTTCACGGTCTATGAACACGGATCGACCAAGTCGTTGATCAGGGGCCTCGCCGTAAAATTTATCGTCGCGGTATAAAGTCCCGGGTGGACCGCTAACGACATTCCGGCGGTTTGTGAAATCCTCAACAACCCAGTTACTACGGCATTGCACTTTCGGGCCGTCGGCGCGCGATGGTCCTGCTCCGTTAGAATTACAGTACAGAAATGCTGTTTCTGTAATGCAAATTGCGCTTGACAATAAACGTCGCAGCCTTTTAGGGTTCATTGGGACGACCTCATCGGGACGCGCGGCACAAAGCTCTTAATTCCCCTGCTGTTTTAGCGATCTCGCGTGGCTATGAAACGAGCCTTCATTGGCTTCATTGAGTCACCTGGCTTGCTGCATGAATCGCCAAGCCTTCCAAACAAAAACGAACCAGAGAGAAGATGTCGAAGGATCGCTATGCAGACCAAGCCGAGGGATAACAACTGCCGATTTCCAAGGACGGAATCGCGAGTACCGATATGCCTGGGCCTTGATCTAAGGGGACTAACAAAGTGAGAAGTTACCGGGAGTCGCTCGACCTGTTTGAAAGGGCGAAGAGATCGCTCGCGGGTGGTGTATCCAGCCATTTCCGCGCTTCGGAACAGCCTCACCCGCTCTTTTATGTTCGTGCCGCCGGAGCGCGGATATGGGATGTGGACGGCAACGAATCTCTTGACTTCACGCTGAGCCAGGGTCCGATGATTTTGGGCCACTCCAATGCCGAGGTCTTAAAGGCCGCCCAGAGCGCTACTTCCTGCGGGCAGCTCTTCGCCGGCCAACACCTTGCCGAAGTGGAGTTGTCCGAGGCAATTCAGCATATTATTCCATCTGCTGAGCTGGTCCGCTTCTGCGTGAGTGGATCGGAGGCGGCACAGGCCGCATTACGCCTGGCTCGCGTCCATAGCGGAAGATCAAAATATATAAAGTTTGAAGGCCATTACCACGGCTGGTTGGATAGCGTCGCGTTCAGTGTGAGCCCCGCAGAGAGCGGTCCCGTATCTGGGCCAACGCTGACCCCGGAGCCGTGGACTCCAGGAATCTCACCAGGATTGCAAGACGAGGTAATCGTGCTGCCCTGGAACGATCTCGAGAAGGTACGAGAAGTCCTGCAGCAGCGCGGTAACGAAGTAGCCGCCATCATTACAGAACCGATCATGTGCAATAGCGGCTGCATTCCGCCGGAGCCTGGGTTTTTAGAAGGGCTACGAGAGGCTTGCGATCTCCACGGTGTTGTTCTTATCTTCGACGAGATCATTACCGGATTTCGAGTGGCGCTCGGAGGCGCACAGGCTCATTTCAAGGTGACCCCGGATCTGGCGATTTTTGGAAAGGCTATGGGGAGCGGTTTCCCCATCAGCGCTCTCGTAGGTTCGCGGAAAATCATGGGGCTGCTGACAACCGGGAAAGTGCTGCAGGCGGGAACCATGAATGCCCAGAACACCTCGGTGGCGGCTGCGTTGGCCACGGTGCTTGAATTGCACCGAAATTCGCAACAGATATATGGCCAGTTTTACCGGCAGGCAGAACTTCTAAGAGCCTCACTGGAAGAAGCGGCCCGGGAGCAGGGTCATCAGATACTGATTCAGGGAGTGGGCCCCGTCTTCCACATGGGCTTCACATCGCTGTCCAAGGTGCGGAACTATCGGGATACTCTGAGCTACGACAAACAAAAATATTCGGCGTTTTGCCTCGGCATGCGAGAACGAGGAGTGCGGTTAATGTCCCGAGGTATCTGGTATATTTCAGCTTCTCATACCCAGGCCGACATAGAGGAAGCTGTGACTGCGGCGCGGGCTACGCTTGCCGAATTGAAATCTTCTTGACGTTGCAGACTAGGTAGAGAGATCAGATTTCCTCGCTGACCGGGATGGCCGCTCGCGTTTCCTCCATCGCTTGTGGCCAACATTCCAATCGGTTTGCCCGGCCGCAGTCGCAGGCCCCGGCGGCTAACACCGTTATCCGATCTTCCAATTCCCCTCCCTCTTTTTGTAGTCGATCTTGAGCGGGGGAACGTTCATCGTTGATAGCATGATGGAAGTGCCGTTTGAAGGGTCGAACCGCTGAATGCGCAAGGGTATCTGCAGGACATTTGCTCTTATCTCCTCAGTTTGGATCGCGGGCTCGATCATCTCTACTAGTTGTTACGGGCAAGGCGTGGCAACGGGGGGTACGGCCGTTCCGGCAAAACCCTTACCCGCGGGATTGAAGCCGCCCACGGTGCGATTTGAGGATGTTGCGGCGGCAGCAGGTCTCACCGGCCGAAATGTTTCCGGCGCAGAGCAGGGACAACAATACATTGTCGAGACCACGGGAACGGGAGTAGCGATTTTCGATTACGATAACGACGGCCTGCCCGATATTTTTCTGGTGAATGCTGACAGGCTTCAGAAGAATCAGACTGCTCCAACCCACTTTCTCTATCACAATCTTGGTGGACTCAAGTTCGAAGACGTAACCGCAAAGTCAGGCTTGGAACACACCGGCTGGGGACAGGGTGTCTGCGTCGGCGACATCGACAATGATGGGTATCCGGATCTCTTCGTCACCCAGTGGGGTCGAAACGTCTTATACAGAAATCAAGGAAACGGCAAGTTCAAAGACGAGACAAAAGAGCGCGGCCTCTTCACGCAGCGGCCACGATGGAGCACCGGATGCGCATTTATCGATTTCAATCGAGACGGGTACCTCGACTTGGTTGTTGTTCACTATGTAGATTTCGACCTCGCGAAAACGCCTCATCCGGGCGATCAGGCACAGTGTATGTGGAAGGGATCACCCGTGATGTGCGGTCCACGGGGCTTGCCCGGCGAGACAGTCTCCTTGTACGAAAACGACGGCCATGGCCGGTTTACCGATGTCTCCGATCGCATGCACATTACCCGGCCCAAAATATCCTACGGATTCACCGCGTTGACGGGAGATTTTGACAACGACGGGTGGCCGGACATCTATGTGGTCTGCGATTCGACCCCGAGCCTTTACTACCACAACAAAGGCGGCACGGATTTTGAAGAAATGGGAGTTTTGGCGGGTGTTGCCTACAACGAAGATGGACGCGAACAGGCCGGGATGGGCGCGACTGCGGCTGACGTCACCGGGGACGGCCTGCTCGATATTTTCAAGACAAACTTCGTAGACGACACACACACCTTCTATCGAAATCTAGGGCATAAAACCTTTGAAGATGCCACCATTCCCTCCGGGCTGGCAGTCAATACCAAGTACCTCGGCTGGGGAGCCGAGTTCCTGGACTTTGATAACGACGGATGGAAAGACCTGATTGTCGCGAATGGACACGTATATCCCATCGCGGCCAATTCTCCTTCGGCGGAGAAATTTAAACAGAGCCGCCTGCTTTATTGGAACCGGGGAGACAGCCAATTCTTTGATCTTTCTCAATCGGCCGGCCGCGGAATAACCGCCGAGCATTCATCACGCGGGCTTGCAATTGGCGACCTCGACAACGACGGCGATATGGAAGTCGTCATTGTGAACTTGAATGAGCCTCCGACCTTGCTCAAGAACTTCGCTCCGCGCACGGGTACCTCGCTGCTAATCAGACTGGTTACGGCCGCCGGCGCCGACGCTATCGGCGCCAGGGCCACTGTCACCACCGGGGAGCATCAGCAGATTGGCGAGGTGCGCAGCGGCGGTTCCTTCATGTCGCAGAGCGACTTTCGCCTTCACTTCGGAGTAGGCAAGGCTTTGTCGGCGGAGATTTCGGTGCGCTGGCAAGACGGAAAAGTGGAACGCCTCCCCGCGATGCCCACGAATCAGATCGTGACGGTGCAGGAAGGCAAAGGAGTCATTCGGACTCAGCCGTTTGTTGCTTCGAAGCGGCAGCCACGCCGCTAACTTCCGTTTGGCTGAGCATCTTCGAATTGACAAAATCGGTCGCACTTTGGAACAATGAGCGGCGGAACGGGTTGTTTTGGGATACGGAACGATGGCGAGTAAGGAAGATCCTAATTTTTTGAAGGTTGTCGGCAAAGCTTTTCACGTGCTGGAGGCCACTGCAGAGGCAAAGGATGGCGAGCGCATAAGCGATCTGGCACGCAGGCTCCGCCAGCCGAAGGCTACGATATTTCGCATCTTCTTCACTCTCCAACAGCTGGGATATGTGAAGAAGGATCCGGCTACCGACGTTTACCATCTAACTGACCGGATACGGGGACTCACCCCCGACATTGGGCGCGAGGTATTGTGCCGCGTGGCACGGCCGCACATGGAACGGCTGTTGGTGCAGTTCGAGCAAACTGTGAATCTTGCGATCCTGCACGACAACCGTATTCTCTATTTGGATATCCTCGAAGGTCTTCGCTCGATTCGAATGGCAGCCACGACACACACGTACGCCCCTTTGCATGCGACAGCGCTTGGCAAAGCGATATTGGCATTTTTTGAGCCTAAGGAAGCTGAGCTGTTGCTGAGCCGGACAGAGCTTGCGCGCCTGACACCCAAGACTGTGACCTCTCAGTCCTCCTTGATGAAACAATTCCTCAAGTTCCGAAAACTAGGCTATGCCCTTGACGATGAGGAGGTGGAGATGGGCGCGCGCTGCGTTGCGGCCCCCATATTCGATTCAAATGGCAGGCCATGGGCTGCGATCAGCGTTTCCGGTCCCGTCAGCCATGTGCGGTTACAGGACGTGGAACAAATCGCCAAGGCCATCACCGAAGTCTGCCAAAAGATTTCAACCCAGGGAGACTTTAACCACAAGCGCCAATGAAGCTTTTGCAGCCGTCCTGGTAGTTCGGTGAGTGGCAAGATGTTTCGTCTTGAAATCCGGGCCAGGTGTGGTTTAGAGATACGAGCAACGCAGCTTTCCGTATCTCGTGCGATGAGGTCGCTGTCGAAGTCCGCGCTTGCAGCTGATCCCAAGACCGCAGGTATTTCTCTATAAAAGGCCAGGAAAGGCGAAAAAGACATGGTTGGCTTCCCCCGGAAATCGAATTGTGGCTACCGCAACGTAATCCTCAGAGCAAGTGTGGTTCTGTTGGTCAGCGCGTGGATTGGGTCCGCGACGCTTGCCCAAGTCTCTTCTCAAGATTCGACGAATGACATCCAGCCCCCGTCCGGCGGGTACACCCTCTATGTGGCGCCACACTCTCACATCGATTTGGTATGGTATTGGACCTACGATAAGACCCAGGTCATGTGTATCAAGATCATGCGGCATGCTCTTGATCTCTTAAAGAGCGATCCCCGATACAGATTTACCCAGGATCAGTTACTGGCACTGCAACCTTTTTGGGAAAGCCTCTCGGATCCCGATCGCGCCTTCTTGCGCCAAATGATCAAAGAGGGACGATTCGAGGTCACGACGGGGATGTATGTGCAACCGGACATCGCAGAACCAGACTTTGAATCCCTGACCAGGGAATTTCTTCCTGCCATGCCCTGGATGAACCAAACGCTAGGGGCCAAGGTCAGCACGGCGTGGAACATCGACACTTATGGGCAGACGGTTCAAATGCCGCAGCTCTTTCACAAGGCCGGTTTGTCTTATTTCGTCTTCATGCGCGATGTTCCCCAGAACCTGGTAAATGAAGTGAAGAGCCCGTTTATTTGGGAATCCCCTGACGGCAGCCGGGTCCTCAGTTACTGGCTCTCAGGCAGCTATGACATTCATTGGAAGGGCACCAACGAAAATCTCAAACGCCTGATTCGCCACAATGTCCCGGGCAATGACAAGATCCTCGTTCCCTGGGGTGGCGACCTGTATCTCCCGACCGAATCGACGGATGTTATGGAGAAGCAGATACGGAAGGCCGCCGAAGACGAACACATCCCGATCAAGGCAGTGGTGTTTTGTACTCCGAAACAGTACTTCGAAGCAGTAGAAAAGAGCGGAGTCAAGTTACCGACCTATACCTATGACTTCAACCCTCCGGAATATATTCAGGATCTGCGTGGGCTTTACGGGGAACGCCCTGCCAACAAACTAGCGAATCGCCGCGCCGAAGAAATGCTTGAGTCTGCCGAGAAATTTGGTTCCGTGACCGCGATGCTCGGCAATGCCTACCCGTCAGAGCGTTTCGGCATCGCATGGGAGAACGTTCTTTTCAATCAAGATCATGATGCGATACCCGGAAGCCATACCGACGCCGTGGATGACGAGATGATGAGCCGTTATGCGGGGAGCATCGAGACCGGGCGGGACTTGCTGGCTAAGGATCTTTATTTTATTTCGCGGCGTGTCAACACGACTGGAAGCGGAGACTACCCTTTCCTGGTATTCAATCCGCTGTCCTTCGGCCGTACCGAAGTGGTGCGCTATGGGCCTCTCTTCAAGGAAACGCTTAAAAACTTCCGCCTCGTTGACATGGCCGGCACGCCTGTTCCCTTCCGCACCGTCGATGTCTCCAATCGGGGCACCGGACCGCTGAGTATGGCCGCGGTCGAGTTCGAAGCCAAGGATATCCCGCCTTTTGGGTACCGGCTTTACCGCATCGAACCCATGGAAGGCATGGCTCAGGCTGCTGCGTGGAGCCCGGCGAAGAGCCAGATTGCCAATCAGTATTACTCGCTGACCATGGATCTCACCACCGGATCGATTAGCAGCCTGAAAGATTTGCGAACCGGGCAGGAACTCCTGGATACCAGGAAATATTTCGGCAACGAATTAGTCCTGGAAGAAGAGAAGGATCCAGACACTGAGGGAATGGTGCACCTGACGGGAACCGAAGTGCGATCCAGCAGCTTTCCGGCAGATTCCGTCACTGAGGTGGATGACGATTTGGGCACGACGATTCGCAGCGAGGGGCCATTCTTTGGAGGCAGAAGAAGACAGGAGATCACCCTCTACAAAAATATTCCCCGGATCGATTTCAAGACAGAGCTCCTCGGATTCCCAGGCCACGACGGGATGCTTGGAGCTGTCTTCCCATTGCAGAGCGCCAAGGATGTAACGCTCAATTACGAGACGCACAACGCGGTGACCCGCCGTTCGGATGGGATATTCGAGTCGCAAACGTGGATGGATGCCGAAACCAACGAGTATGGCCTTGGGTTTATTAACAAGGGCATGGCCGGCTTCCATACGGATCATGGAGTCATTCGGATGACCCTTCTCCGCTCGATCACGAACTATCGTGGTTACAATGCTCCTGGCGCATCCGAGGCTGGAAGCCACACCTTCGAATACAGTATTTATCCTCATGCAGGAGCATGGAGCTCGAGCGAGCTAATCAATCAGGCGCATAGCTTCAACAGCCCTCTTCGCGTCGTAGCCACCGACGAACATGAGGGTAGCTTGCCCGCATCGCACAGTTTTATGACCGTCGAGGGAAACTTTGAAATAACTGCGCTGAAGAAAGCGGAAAAGGGCGACGAGTTTATTCTTCGCGGTCACGAGACCATGGGAACGGATGGTACTGTCCGGCTAAAGCTTTCCCTGCCCGTGAAGAGTGCCTGGAGCGCGGACCTGCTCGAACAACGGGTAACGTCAGTACCAGTCCAGGACGGTGAAATCAAATTGACCTGTCGCCCCTTCGAGTTCGTTACGCTTCGCCTTAGTCTCAAGCCATAGTGCGCTCAATGTGCGACCGGGGATATCGGTAACAAAAGGTACCGGGCATGTAGGTAACACTTTCGTCGAAGTTGAAGTTAAACGTCTTTTGGAGAAAAGGGAAATTTTTCAGCCGCAGCCAGCTGTGGGAATGTGGGAAGATCGCGGCTTTTTGCGAGCTTCCCAAGGCAGTGTGGGAAGGGAGGAAAAGCGCTTATTGCTTTTCCTCGCTTTGCACACTGCCGTCATTTCCATAGCTCTTCACCCTTCCCGAACAGACATTGGCTGCAAGATCAAATTGTGGCTATCGAAGCGCGCCAGTGGAAACGTTGCAAAATGAACATCCCAGTAACGATCGTCGATAGGCTCCATGCCTATGGATTGTCCACCAAGAGCCTTACTGATAAAAATCTGTGTGCCTTTCCAAAAGAAGGTTCCATCCGGATAAACCCGCTTGGTTTTCATGTGGGCACCGTATTCTGGCTCCACAACGCGATCCGGATAGGTGCGCAGCGAACAGCGGTAGCAACTGGCAGGTGTCTGCTGCTGTAGCGCCTCGTGCGGCCGTTCCTCGTTGTATTGCTGGCGGAACCGATCAAACGCTCTTTGTTGCGCCCTAGGGTTGGCGGCCGGCGGTTTGGCCGTCTCGGCCTTCAACGTCCGATGCATCCGCTCGTGACGCCCATTTTGTTCCGGATGACCTGGCTTGATCCGCTCCGGCGCAATGCCCAGCTTCATCCAGTAGACCGATAAACGCGAGATTCCAGCGATGGCTCGGGAGGCAAACGGAGCCCCGTTATCGGTTCGGATCGCCTGCGGCATGCCGTATTCTCGAAAGGCCGCCGCAAAGATCGCTTGCACCTGCTCGGTATTAGTCTTGCCCACGTTCTGGCAGCGCAGCAAATAACGACTATGCGCATCGCTGATGGTCAACGGATCAATCCGCTCTCCGTTCCCCGTGCGGAACCAACCCTTGAAGTCCGCACACCATACTTGGTTGGCCTCTTCGACCTTATGGAACGGCTTGGTGTGCAGTGGGGTCTTGAGCCGCTTGCGCTGCGGTGCACTCAGCCCTTGGCGTCGCAAAATCTCCCCCAAAGTGCTCAACACCGGCCACTGGAAGCCCTTTTGCTTCGATACCAGATGGCCGCGCAGCTTCTTGGCTCCCCAACTCGGATGCAAGTGCTTAAGCTGAATAATCTGCGCTTCGGTCCCAGAATCGGTCTGATTCGGATGACCGCAGGCGCCATAGCGACGATCATGCAATCCGGCTAATCCCTCCCCCTCATACCGCTCTACCCACAGGTAGCCGGTCTTGCGAGCTATGCCGTAGATCCGGCATAGCTCCGCCATTGTGAAACTCTCGCTGTCATACTCCAAGACAAACCGCGTCCTCTCGTCCACTACATCCGTCTCTTTCCAGGGCATGCTCCCTTGTACCTGCCCTACGCTCTGGACGAAAGTGTTACCCACTTGCCCGGTACCCTCTGTTACCTACTTGCCCGGTCCGAACCTCAAAGAAGGGCACGGCTTCAGCCGTGCCGCACCGAACTAGCACTAATGAGGGCTTTACTTTTAACAAAGGGTGGGGTGGCATTTCCGCTGAGATTCGATGCTGATGGAGAGAACTGCAGATCCCCATTCGACTTCGCTCAGGGCAGGCTCTCGGCTTCGCTCGGGATGACAAAGGGAAGGGGGGCTTCCATTTGTATTTGATGCTGCACGAGTCAACCGCAGGTCCCTCCACTTCGCTTTCGCTCCGGTCGGGATGACAATCTATTTTGAGGTCGGCGCTTTGTGCGTATGAGCGAGGAGTAATCCCAATTTGTTCCTTTCTGTAACAAACCTAATTTGGGTAATAATATACTTGACTGACTAAGACCATATTTGGTGCAATTTGTTTACCGTGACAGGGCAGCGTTGACTTCCATCGTTGCATCATGATATTACGATACTTGAGGGGTTACTTTTAGTTTAACAACCGTAGCCCCACATATTTTCGCGCCGGTGCTCTGGCTGGTGGATCGAATCGGCGTTAATTTTGCTATGGAAGCCAAGTCCTATGCCAAGCCCCAATCTGATCGATCCAGCGCAACAGCAAAATCCTTCGGAATTGAACGTAAGAGGTGGTCCTCGCGGCAGCGCAACTCGCCAATCTTTAATTGCTCGACTTCGGCGCGCAGTTGACCTTCGTTATCGGCTGATGTTGGCACGAGAATTGAGACGTGAGCTGCACAGTTTTGGATGCCGCATGGAAACTCTACTACTCCGAGGAGAGGTACCGTTTCTGGACCTTGGCCCAGCGTATGGCCTGCACCCGCAAACCCGACATCTTGTGGAATGTAGCCGTACACATGGCCGCAGGCTTTACATGCGAGAAATTTATGAGAAATACCCCCACCTCCCAACACAAGATGCAATCCTTCTCTTAAGAGGGTTTGAGAGAGGAGCCGAATGGGCTTACGGCAACCCTCATATTTGCACGTTAGATAACGACCCTCATCATAAGATCCCGTATTCATGTGGTGTCGACCTTTCCAAACACTGGAAGGGAGGATTTTAGTTCTTATGGCTGTTCAAGCGAAAGCTCCTGATCTAGAAAAGCGCGCACGCTACCTGCAAAGCATTGCCTGCTTTGTCAAGAATGCCGAGAAGCACGACGAATTGCAGCGAAAAGCGCAGGAGCTACTCACGAAAGCGAATGGGCTGCGCTACGCATCGAAATAGATATTCCCGAAATTACCGTGACTAGCGATGAGATCTAATTGCGCTGCGTCAATATGTTTTCTGGTGACGGGAAGGATAGCATCCGTAACGGTGTGTAGGCTTGACCACTTGAGTTGTGGATCATTGTATGTCAGCTTTCGGTGGTGAGCCCAGGCCAACATATCAGCGAGTTGCAATGGCTGGGTAAAGCGCATATCTACCGGAGATATCTGCCTGATCATGTGCCAATGGTTAGATAGACGGGATTTCTTTTGTCCACGCCTTACCAGATTTGCGAAGGGGCCCCTAAACTTCTCGTTTTGATCGAAGAAGTAATACAACTCGGGGAGATTCCATAATCCAAAATTGTCGAGGTACCATTTAAACATCTGCCTCGGAACCCAGTGATTACACATACTAAATACGGATGGGAGCAACTCGCCTTCATCCTTCAATTCGCGGTACCTTTTCACGTCAATTGAGCAGATGAATGAACGAAATTTTGACTTGTCGAGGGTCTGGGAGAAAAAAACGCAATCCTTAACAAGTGCAAGCCTCTTAGGTTCGTCCCACCCGTCTTCATCCTTAAACAAGCCAAAACCGTGAGAGACTTCGTTCATATGGAGATATGGAGCGATGGGGCTACGATTGGCAAGGATGCGCGCCCAGTCGCGTTCAAAGCCTGCCCAAACGGGCTCTTCCGCCGCAACCCCAGCGAGAACTAGAAAGTCAGAGGTTTTTGCATTGCCGCTTCCATCACAATAAGCCTTCATGGAAATCAGTACCTCGTTGCCAGATAACGAATTCTTCGCTAAGCCTCTTGCGAGGGAACTTAAGGTTTGACTCTGGGCACACATCAGCTATAGCCTCTTTTCCAGAGACTATTTGCCGATGCCCCCTAAACGCTCTGCCACGAATGATGTAGGCGACTTCGACAAGTTCACGGAATTTATGCGGCGCTTGGTAGCCGTGCCGCACTCTGAAATCAAGGCCAAACTGGATGCGGAAAAGGCAGCCAAGCGAACGCCTAAGCGGGGCGCTTCCCGCGCTTCCCGCCCGAAATCTTAGGCCGTCGTTTCTCCCACCTTGCCTGTTAGCTCGGCGTAGGTCAGGCGCCTTCCCGCGATCTGTGTCATCGCAAAAGTGAACCGATCCGCATCGTTCAATGGGTTGTCTTTGGTCGCACGGTTGTTGAATCGGAAGCTCTGTTCGTCAAGATAGCGGAACAGGTGGAACGGCTCCACGCTTACATAGGTGCCGCCCAGTGCGCGCTTTAACAAGCTCCAGAAGTTCTCCAGGCCGTTGGTATGAACTCGTCCGCTCACATACTCAACCGCATGGTTGACCATCGCGTGAGCAAACTCGTCATCCAGTCCGAAGTAGCCGCGCATCACATCGGTATAGAGAGTTGCACCTGCCTCTACGCGCTCTTTCAGGATCGGCCTTACAGTCTTGCTTAGGCGATCTTCGATGACCTGGGTATGAACCTTACCGCCGCGCTCCATAACGCCAAAGACGATAGCCTTTCCCTTACCACCAGTGCCGGTGATCTTTCTCTTCCGCTCGGCCTTGTGCATGTTGCGGGACTTGCCACCGATGAAAGTCTCGTCTACTTCGACCTCGGATCCACCAAAGCCAGCCTTCTTGAACGATCCAGTCTGCATTGCAAGGCGAATGCGGTGCATCATGAACCAAGCCGACTTCTGGGTAATGCCCAGTGCGCGGTGGATCTCATAGCTGCTGATACCGTTCTTTGCGGAGACGAGAAGCCAAACAGCGGGGAGCCATTTTTCTAGCGGGATCGGTGAATCCTCGAAGATGGTCCCAACCTTGAGCGAGAACTTTTGCCGTGCATGCTTTCCGCTGCACTTGTAGAGCTTGGCGTTTTCGAGGTAGGTCACTTTCTCAGAGTCGCAAGTGGGGCACCGAACAATGCCATCTGCCCACCGCACCGCAACCATAAACTCACGGCAGTTGTCGTAATCAGAGAAGAACTGGATTGCTTGCTGGAGAGTGCTTGGCGCTTCCATGATGTTTCCAATGTACAGAAATTGTCACGGTCAGTCAAGTATATTATTACCCTAATTTGGACAAATCTGCCTGGGAACGGATTCAGCCGTCCCTGCGGGACTAATTGGTGAATTCCTGGTTCTCACGAAGACTGTTAAGCCCCTGGGG
>Ga0206939_10216_pt2 | contig 13892 bp, 14 predicted proteins | sample Alteio_BWOrgHeat_10_FD_152921 | JGI IMG/M metagenome (GOLD analysis project Ga0206939, IMG submission 152921) | Enriched cells from forest soil in Barre Woods Harvard Forest LTER site, Petersham, Massachusetts, United States -... | ecosystem: Environmental > Terrestrial > Soil > Temperate forest >... | reverse complement strand
CAACGAACGACCATTGCATCTCCCATTTAGCCCCCTGGTCGATCCACGTCTTGATGACCTGGATCTGCTTCTCGGTCAGGGTTCGGCCGGAATAGACAGGCGGCATGCGCAAGGCCGGGTTGCTGGAACTGATTTTCTGATAGAGCTTGCTTTGGGCCGCGTTCCCCGGGGTGATGATCTTGTAGCCGCCCCGGTCGACGAACAAACCCTCGGTCTCGTCGAGGCGCATCTTGGCCATGCGCTGCTTTTCGTCTGGGCCATGACATGAGAAACAGGTGTCCGAGAGGATGGGACGAACCTCGCGGTTGAAGTCCACGGGCTTGGTGGGCGCGTCGGCTGCGGCCACAGGTGCGGCTTGCGTCGTGCTGATAATCCAGGCCAGCGAGGGAGAGAGGAGTAAAGCAAATAACAGCCGCAGCTTCAAGTTCCCACCTTCGGAGCTAAAGGTATTATCGAAGATAATACTTTTAGCCGCCGCTAGCCAATATACCTTCTTACTTACAATTCTGGCCGTCTGCCGAATAATTCCGCCGGATATTGGGGGATTCAGGGGGATTCAGGACATCCATGATAGGTAACAGTCAAGGGAAAACGGAGATTTCCCTTGACTTGGCGGAGTGAGTTTCCCCAAGCGATTTGGTAGATGTGGTTCTGACCTGTCCTCGATCGTATGCATTGCCAACGCAGTAGCAGCGTGGCCAGACATCCATTTGCGGGAACGATGCCGGAGCCTCGTCCACGAAGATTGAGTGAGAGTAAACCAGCCGGCCTCAAAACAGACGATAGGGTGTATGGGGGGTGAGCTCCCGTGCACAGTCGCGCAATGGGTGAGGATCGGCTGGTGGACCGCTGACATCGCACCTCGTCTGATGCTTTGGTGATAGGTGAATCAGCAGTCAGGAACTGAACCTAAACATTACTTCATCCTGCCGGGTCACTGCCTTCCGTCTGGCGTTCTGTGAAGTCGGGGCCCGTCCACCGTTGGTGTTACGTAAATAACATCATCTGGAAGATCCTGTCCGATTTCGTTGAGGAAATTACAGCTCATGATCTTAGACTGAGGGTCAGAGGGAAAGTGAGAGTAGCAGAATTCGAATAAATGCTTGTGATGGAATGCGTCTTCATAAAGAACATCACCCCATACATAGAGGAATTCTCTACGCAATTTTTGCTTTATCTCTCTGGCACCAGTAAGACGTGTTGTCCCATGAAGATCAGAGAAGTAGGGCAGATCGGCTACCTCACCGTGTGGGCCGATTCTAGTTACACTCTGATCATCATCTGGATGAAGTAGGCTTAACTCTTCAAAAGGCAACTCCTCTGGGTTTAGAATTTGTTTCGGAGAAAAACCAGATTCGAGCCGAGTGACTAGCAAGGCCGGGCTATGGCCATCATTCTGGATCGACACGTGCGGGACGTAAAGACGTCTGTGAGATCTGCTTCTGACCATAGTCACCTCAGCCGTCAACCAAGCTCGCGTTGCAATTTGGGCCTGATCAACTGATTTCGAAGCCAATTTGCCTGCCATCATCGATGTTTCATTGCTTAGATTGGCAATATGAATCTGATAGGCGTTATACAGTAAGCCTGCAACGCCGAAGAATACCAACGCGATCTGGGTTCGCAGTGCGCGGCGATTGATGAACAATTGCTTCTGGTTGAACTGCCGTTGTTCATTTTCTCGCTCTTTCTGTTCCCGCTCTAGGATTTGTTCTTTTTCCCGTTCACACTCCTCCTTTTGCTTTTTAATTCGCTCCACAGAGGTATCGAGGATGGCTATTCCTTCCTCAAAATGGGTAGTCTCCTTTTGTCGCTCCTCACTCACCGTTGACATTTGTCCTAGTCCTGTTTCTGCAGTGGGTGTGAACATCTACGTGCCCAGTTGATTAGCTTGTTACGAAGAGCGCTCGCCGCGTCACAAATGTTCCCTTACAATTAAGTAAGTCCCCATTTGCGCTCGAAAAGGTGCTCCCTCAGAGGACCGCCGCAATGATGGCAGCAGCAGTTTGTCAAAGAGAAAGACCTAGAAAATCAGCACGTGTGGAACCATGCGGCACACCCGTCCTCTCCCGACTCGGTTCTTTCCGAGAACTGTCGCTCAAAACAATTAGGGGCTATTCCGTCTTCCCCCAAAACAAGAAACCCTAAAAACGCGCCCAAAAGCGCCATGAACAACTCACCCCAGCAAACCTCGTCGCCGGGGTGAGAACCAAGACCTCAGAGAGAGACTTATTGCTTCCGCTCGTCCTGAAGCTTGGTGGATACATCGTCGTGGATGGTGACGATCAGTTCCACGCCGCGTTGGTCCGGTCTGTCCCGCCGTCGTTCTACGAGAACAAGCTGAGATCGATGCTGCAGGCACACACTCCGAGTTGCGGGTGGCGCCGCAATTGTGTGTCCGCGGGGGCGACTAAGAACCCAGTTCGACCATCGGTCCCAGGCGATTCCTAGCTTTTGTTTCTTAGATTGTTGAGCTGGTTCACGGTCGTATTGTGCGAGTCAGCTGTTTGGCCTGGCTGCTGCGCCGGACCAGGCCAGTTGTTTTGGTGGGCGATCTCGGCCCGTTTGAGGGCGGCGGCATGAGAGTTGTCGAACTGGTTATTCGTCATTCTAATCTCCTTGGGTTTTGGTCTGCTGATCGCCTTGGAGGGTGGAGCAGAACACTTGTGGTTGGAGCCGCGGGCGACTACCCCCGCAACCTGACGACGAAAATAATTTAGGACAAAGGCGGGGCAGACCGAACGTTTACTTACTTGTTACGATTGCTATCGCGAAGATCACGGCCCGTCCGTCCGGCTTTCCTCTGTCCCAGCCACGAACTGCATGGTGAGACCCTAGCACGCGATTTGGCTCCGCAAACAAGAAAGACTCGCCATCAAATTTTTGGGCTAAAATTCTGCTGCATTGCGCTGGGTGGTGACTGAATGGGTGATGCCGGTCGTATTGACGAAGTCATAGCAGCCGTTCGAGCGAGGATCCACAGAGGCGAGTTCAGCCGAATAGCCCGCGATGTTGGGGCGCTTGAAGTTTTGGAAAACGAGGCTGGTGAAGAAAATGTGCAACGACGCAAGTGTTTGCAGGCATCAGTCATGTTGGCGGAGCTCTACGATCAGATGGGTCGCTATTCTGAGGCGGAACGCTTTCTGGCATTCGACAGGAGGGGCAACCAAGCGCTAACCCTACTGAAGGAACTTACGGAACGGGAATGTGGACTACAACGCACGACTCGGGATCAAGATCGGAAGGAGCAACGCCTTCTATTACGAGCGCTTGCGTTCTTTTGCCTTCAGCACGCTATCGCCTGGCATCGGGAAACACACGACGCGCCGAGCTCGCTCAGGAGTGCGATCCAACTCGCGAACGCTGCGAAGTCGCACCTTTTTCGATTGACAGAGGCGGGGTTGCGGTTTGACGGCTCATTGAGCATGTTTGATTACTGGATCGGCCGGTTTCACCTGTTGGCACGCGATTGGACCGAGGCGCGCGCCTCTTTTCGGGCTTCGATGCAACACGAACAAGATAACCTGCTGTTTCACCTTGCTCAGCATGCAGCGGGTAAACACGAAGTGCTCCACACGGCAGATGCTTCTTGCAACAAGTGCGCTTCTCGTATCGATTACACCAACTACTTGCTTGCATCGAACATGGCGTTTGGTCTAGCAGTCATCGAGCTGGAAGAAGGGGCAGTGGAGAACGCGCTCATTCTTCTTCGTGCGGCGCTCATCATGCTCGAAGGCAGCACGGAGGATGGTTACCGAAAAGGATATGTGCGATTGCTAATCGGAAAAGCTGAAAGAGTCCGTTCGGGTGCGAACGCCATAGAGATGGACCGAGCTATTAGGTTACTGGAGGAAGCGACCAATCTTTTTACCTCCTCCGAGGTCGAAATCGCTGCGCACAGCTACTATGCCGCCGGTGCCTACCACCAACTCTGTCTTGCTTCTATTTTCGTGGCGCGCGACCGTCGCTTGGCGGATGGTGACAAGGAAAAGGCGCTATTGCGAGCTTGCAATTTTTACCTCAGAGCGAAGACCCATCACGATCGGAACTGCGAGCGGACAAGTCCAAGAGATTCTTGGACCGTTACTTGGAGGTCAGACTGAAACTCACAAAGGGTCGCCTCTTGCGGGAACTTCTCAAGGTGTCCGGATCCCGGCGGTCCAGCTCATTTCAAGAAAAACTCCGGACGTTGGGAGCTTCCCTCACCGGAGTGGCGCAGATCTCCAAGGCATGGCAAAGTTGTTCGAACGCGAAGACAGCTTTTTCCGATGACGAGCTCATCGGTGGGATAGCCGATGAGCTGTTGGCGAGCATTGAGGAAGCGATTAGGTTGGACGCAACCCTCTCGGGTGAGACCGAACGGCGAGCCTATCTCCGTATTGCTGAAGCTGAGGCGATCGCTATCGTGACTCGGTACTCGCGCGCTCATTCCCGGCGTAGGATGACTGAAAGCGACGCGGCGAGCCTGATAAGAATGGAACCGGCTCGGGCTAGAGGGTTCTTCCAACACAACGACCTCAATCGTAACCAAGATCAAAATGAGGTCATTTATGTGTGGAGCGAGGTAGCCCTTGCTTATGCCATAACAGAAATGAAAAAGCTCGCCGACGGCAAACGGAAAAGCATGAAACTGCACGCAACTGCAGAGGTAATGCTAGCGAGGTTGCTGCTTCTCAAAGGCGACAAAGTCGAGGCAAGACGACAACTGAGGCAGGGGTGGGATCCCATCAAAGATAGTGTTGAGAATACCATCCTGCACGACGCGGTCGCCGAAGTCAGAATGGAGTTGGGCTCCCCAGAAGCATTATGCTCAGTTGAGCTTGTTACAGAGCATAGCTTTCCTACATGGAAGGAGATGGAGACTAAATTGCACAAGGACATAATCAAGGCCCTGCGAGAGGAGGGCTTGAAGGATGAAGCGATCGCGCATAGGTTGGATATCTCAAAAGGGACCCTAACGAATTGGCTGAAGGACTTGCGCCCTCCGAAGTCGTGATCCCAGGCTATTCGGGTGTAATACGATCGCGGTAGGGACGCCTATCGCTATGCGCCCACCGGGTGGCCGGAGGCAGTCACCCGCCTCCGGCTCCCACAGAACGCAGCGTGCGGATTTCCCGCACTGGGCTCGTCAGAAGTGGATTCACAGTTCGGAATTTAGTCGTCAGGAATTTAGTCGTCAGGAATTTAGTCGTCAGGAAGATGTGAAAAAAATGATTTTCCGCTTATGCGTGATCTGCACTCGAAGCAGAAGAGAAAAGCAGGAGAAAAGCAGGACAGACGGGCAGTGTGTCGGAAAGAACGTTTTTTGCAAGCTTGAACCGCAACATAGGGGCCACGATCAATCCTTCAGCTACTACATATGGTGTGCGAAATTCTATCTCCGACAGGCTGCGGAAGTGACCCTAAAGCACGTGCGTCTGTCCCGCGTGACCACAGGACCACTGTAGACTCTCTGAATCCGTTCGATGCGGCCTCATGCAGGACGGTGAAAAGCACTTAATGAAACCTACAAGAGAAATTCATCCGCCAACGTGCATCATTAGTAAGCGTCTAGGCAACGCACCTGTTCCATGAGCGGAGTTCTATGCTCAAGTGGAGGGATGAACGGCGAACAGAAGGTAGAGGCGCGCCCGCGACGGACGCGAGCGGAGGTCCAACAGTTAGTAGCAGAGTTCGTCAACAGCGGTGTACGGCGGAGCGAGTTCTGCCGCAGCCGGGGGTTGAGTTTGGGCACGCTGGATCGACATCTTAAGAAGCAGCGACGGAAGAGAAAGAAGAGAGACGCTCCCACGGATGGACAGTTGGTGCCAGTGGAAGTGGTTATGGGGAAGTCGGCGTCGGAGAGCGAATCAAGTTGCGGTTTGGCCGTGGTGTTGTCGGGTGGGCGCCGGATCGAAGTGCAACGCGATTTTGATGCACACACATTCCAGCGCCTGGTAAGTGTTCTGGAGCGGGTGTAAGCCGTGTTTGGATTGGGCCCAGCCACACGGGTCTATCTGGCGGCGGGAGCTACGGACATGCGCAAGGGGTTCGAGGGCCTGTATGGTCTGGTGCGCGACCGGTTGTTGTGCGAGCCTCTGAGCGGGCACCTATTCTTGTTCTGTAATGCGCAGCGGAATCGCCTGAAGGTCCTGGTCTGGGACGGAACAGGACTGTGGGTGTGCGCGAAACGATTGCCGAAAGGGTGCTTCAGTTGGCCACAATCCGGTGATGCGCAAGGCAAGGTAATTCTCAGTCACGAAGAACTGTCCTTATTATTGGGTGGGATCGATCTGGCGAAAACGACAAGCAAGCGATGGTACCGGGAAGTGACACCCCAAGGACAGGGTGCCGCATAAATCACTTGTATCCACCGTCGGTTCCGTTTACTTAATAACTCATCGTGAGTGAGGCTGCTCATCCATCGCCGGCGTCCACGGCAACGACTTCTTCGACTTCTTGTGAGCTTGAGCTAATCGAACAACTGAAGCAGCAACTTGCCGGTCCGCTGTTTGCAGCGGTGAGCGATCAGTTCAGCAACTTTCAGAGCACTGTCCTCTCGTATCAAAACAAGCTGCAGTATGCGGAGCTGAAGATCCGCGTACTGGAGGAACGACTCCGGCTGGTGCGCATCGCGAAGTATGGGCCAGGTAGCGAAAAACTCTCGGACGCACAACTGGAGTTGCTGGAACTGGAGCCGGGAGTTAGCAGTGCGGAAGTCCAAGCAGAGAGCGAGCGCCCGCCGGTCCAGCCCTCGACGAAAACGAAGCGCCAGCATCCGGGACGGCAGGAACTACCAGCAAATCTTCCGCGTGTCGAGCGGATCCTGAAGTGCACGCCCGAGCAATGTGTCTGCCAGGGCTGCGGCAAAGAAACGGTTGTGATCGGCCACGAGGAGAGTTCCCAACTGGATGTGGAGCCGGCGAAGTACTTCGTGCTGGTCAGCAAGCGCGAGAAGCGTGCCTGCAAGTCATGCGAGGAGCAGGGTGTGGTCTCGGCTCCGCTGCATCCACGAATCATCGAGAAGTGCCTGGCCAGTGATCAGATCGTGATCGATACGGTGGTCAGCAAGTATTGCGATCATCAGCCGCTGTATCGGCAGAGCGCAATGCTGGAGCGGGACAGCGGTGTGGAACTCAGCCGGGCGACGCTGGACGGTTGGGTTCTGAGAGTGGGCGAGTTGCTGATCCCCATGGCCGCGGCGATGAGGCAAGAGTTAATCCGCGGCACCTACATCCAGGCCGATGAAACCCCGGTGGACGTGCAGATGCATGAGGTCCGCGGGAAGAACCATCAAGCCTATCTGTGGCAGTACAGCCGACCGGGAGGAACGGTGGTGTTCGACTTCCGTTTGGGTCGAGGACGGGATGGGCCGAAGCAGTTTCTGGGATCGTTTGAAGGTCTTCTGCAGACGGACGGTTATGCGGCCTACGATCAGATCGGAGGGCCGAAGATCGTTCACGCGGGCTGCTGGTCGCATGCGGAACGATACTTTTCCGAGGCCGTGCAGTTAAATCCCCAAGATCCAGTGGCGGCCGCGATCGTAACGCGGATCGATGAACTGTTTGCCATCGACGCCCAGGCACGGAGCCAAGGTTTGAATTTAGAGGCACGCCATGTTCTGCGTCAGCAACAATCGCGACCGCTGCTGGGTGTGATCCGGAAGCAAATCGAAGGCGCACGCTCCACGGCACTACCTGGGGGAGCGCTCGCCAAGGCCTGTAACTACACACTCGCCCTGTGGGACAAGCTCACGCGTTTCGTGGAATATCTCGAACTGGAGTTGAGCAATAACCTGGCAGAGAACTCGATGCGTCCCGTAGCTCTCGGTCGGAAGAATTGGATCCACATCGGAAGCTCGCCGGCGGGACCGAAGATCGCAGCGATTCTTTCGGTGGTGGAAAGCTGCCGCAGATTGAAACTTCCAGTGCGTGACTATCTGGCCGCGGTTCTTCCCGGACTCGCTGATCTCCCAATCCAGCGCCTGCCAGGCTTTACTCCCGCTGCCTGGGTCGCCCACCGTTCGTAGACTCAAACGACCGGGTCGTTGGTGAAATGATTTTTCACCAATTGTCCCAAACCGGCCCGCACAGACTGCGCTATGTCGATTTGCCTAAAACCTTCGTGATGCTATCCTCGATGCAAGCGGCGGCGTGGGCAGTGAAGTCTCCAATCGGCCTCTCTGCGAAGCTCCTAACGGCATTCATCAGACCGATATTGCCCTCCTGAATTAAGTCCAGCATGGGAACACCGGAGGCCGAGTGTTTTTGAGCGATGCTCACGACCAACATGAGCTGACTTTCAATCAATCTCCTCGCGACATTTTCCCTCTGTCCGTCCCAATCGCCCGAATGGCCAAGTTCTCGAAATAGCTTCGCCTCTTCCATCTTAGTCAGCGGCTCAACCTTGCTAGCTTCGAGGACGTACACTGCTACCGGATCATAAGGATCATGGTTTTCCATCTGCGTCATCTCCGTCTTTAGCATAGCTGTTGTGTATAGGCCATTTCGCTAACTGAGAATTTCTAGTCAAGTCGCAACGTCTCAATATTGACCGTGTGGGGTTCCATAGACCACCACGGCGACTTTGACGTTGGGTGAGGACTCAACCTGTCAACCGTGTGATTCCTCTGACGTTTACCATCATTACGCAGTTCCCTTAGTACCGACTGGTAGGGCGCTCTATGCGTCCAAAGGGTCACCATTTGGGATCAGGTGCATTGTATGACGCGTTTGGCCCGTGTGGTTGCCGTCGGGGTACCACACCACGTAACCCAGCGAGGCAATGCACGACAGTTCATCCTTGGTGCCGACGCTGATCGCAGGGTTTACCTCGATCTGTTGCGACAAAGCATTGAGCTACACGGCTTGGCCCTGGTCGGCTATTGTTTGATGTCGAACCACATTCATCTCATCGCGATTCCGGGCAGAGCGGATGCCATGGGGCGCGCCCTCAAGGACACGCACGGCCGATATGCTGCTTATTGGAACGCCATTCATCATTCCAGCGGGCACGTCTGGCAGGGAAGGTTTTATTCCTGCCCGTTAGATGAGTCGCACCTGTGGAGAGCCTTGCGCTACACAGAGTTGAATCCGGTGCGTGCGGGCTTGATAGCCAAAGCCGAAAGCTGGGAGTGGTCTACCGCCGCTGCCCATTGCGGCGTGCTCCAGCCTGACGGTTGTCTAGCGATGGAGCTGTGGCGTGCTCGTTGGTCTGCCTGCAGCTGGCGGACATTTCTCGCCACGGGAGAAACCGAATCTGAGTTGGCGACGATACGTCAGTGTACTCATACGGGCCGACCTTTGGGGACGCGAGAATTTATCGGTTCGCTCGAACGCGAAATGCACCGCAACTTGGCCGCGCAAAAGCGGGGACGGCCCAGAAAGGTCGCTGCAGAGGAAAGGCAATGTGTGCTGACCTTCGAACCTTAGCAAGCCTTCAATGAGCATTTCACCTGAGCACTCCAGACAGACGCGTTCGCTTTAGGGTCACTTCCGTCTGTCCTGCTTTTCCGTCTTGGAATGAGACTTGCGAGCCCTGGAGCGGCGTAGAACGGAGCTGGAGCGATTAGTGCGCGTGTGGCTAGCGCGGGCGACGAGTTGATAAGTAATAGTTTCACGCCCAAGCAGCCACTTGAGCTTGAAATTTGCGGCGTATGCTGAACCAGCGAATAAGGTTGTAGCTAAGACATGCCCAAGTCGCTTCTATCGAGGTCTTAATCCTTCCACGGCAACGGAATTGCCTTAATCCGCAACGTTCCTTGAGCCACGCATGTGGGAACTCAGCTAGCTGAGAGCGCTGACGATAGATTTGCTTTGCTGCTTCGGTTTCCATTTTGACTTTGAAGGCTGCGCTCGCCGGAGGGTCCTCGTTGCGGCTGATCGAGCGAGCCCATCCTGGCTTTTGCTTCTTCGGTCCGCATTGGTCTCGGAGTGAACAACGGCGGCAAGTCGCCTTGGATGCGCGATAGACGCGGGTCCGTACTCCATTCTCATCTTCTTTGATCTTCAGCAAGGTTAGTAGATTTCCCGCCGGGCAAGAGTACACATCACGGGCTGCGTCATAGGGAAAAGCACTGCTGATGAAGTTTCCACAACGACCGTGCGCGTCCCGCTCAGACGGCCTCCAGCTATCACGCCATGAGCCGTAGAAGTCCACTCCTGCATCGGCTGTCGCTTGCACCGAGGCATGGTTGGTGTAGTCGCCGTCGGCTACCAACTCTGCAGGCAGAATTCCCAGTTGCTCCTCGCAGCGCTTTAGGGCGGCATCGACCTGACGGTAGTCGATGGCGTCTGTAGTCGCTTCTACATTGACCACCAGGCCGTGAGCAGTGTCAGTAATAAGCTGTACATTGAAGCTGGGAACCGTGCCTCCCTCTCCGTTGCGCATAACATGAGCTTCTGGATCGGTCGTCGACGCGCGAGAAGTAGATCGATCCCCAGTGTGTCGCTTTCCCTCTTGCAGTCGTTCCACTTCGCGCAGCGCCGCTTCCATACGGCTAACGCGCTGTCGTGCGGCACGCCGCTGCGCGGCCGCTCTGCGCGCAGATAGCTTCTCTTCTTGCGCCGTCTGCTCATTCATCTTTAACACCTGCTCACGCGCCAACGCCAAATGCGCTTCGATCTTTTCCTTGCGACGAAGTGTGTTCCCGCTGGCGTTCGCCTTGATCTTGGTGCCATCTAACGTGAACCGCTCCATAGTGATCAACCCTTCGGCGCTGAGCATACCAACTACCTGCACGAATAGGTCATCAACGGCTTCCTTATGATCGGAGCGAAACCCGGCAAGAGTTCGATGGGAAATCGGCTGCAATCCGCAAAGCCATGCAAAGCCAGGTTCGTATGCGCATCTCCGTGCTACCTCCCGGGCCGAACTGACTCCGCGGCTATAAGCGTACAGCCATAAGCTGATCAGTAACTGAGGCGCTGTATGATCACGACCGGCATGACCTTCCACGGCAAAGATCTCGCTGTAATAATGACTGAGATCCAGACGCCCGACGAGCTCCCATATGCCTCGCGCACTGTGGTCTGGCTCGATAAGGTTTTCGACATCAACGGAATGGAGAAGAAGCTGAGAACGATTAATCGAAGCCAGGCGAGGGAAAGGCCGTGCTGTGTTCACAACAGCAGTCTAGCCGCAAACACCCGGCAACAGTAGTCCCTCATCGGGTCCATCCCAGTCAATTTCTTCACAGCTTCCTGTCCTGAATCCTCGTCCCCGAAAATACGTCCCCGAAAATAGTCCGACGCTGAAAGCTCTCCCAGGTCGTTCCTCATGATTCATGCATTCTACTCATAACTCTTTGAACCGGATACCCTCTAGTCTCATAGAAGATATCTCCTTAGACTTGCAGATGTTCGAACAGTGCACGGCCAAACCAGGAGATTTTATGCAAAAGCGCACATTAGGAAAGAGCGGCCTCGAAGTCTCAGCACTCGGCCTCGGCTGCATGGGCTTGAGCTTCGGCCTCGGGCCCGCCACGGAAAAGTCCGAAGCCATCAAACTTATCCGCGCCGCCGTGGAGCGCGGCGTCACCTTCTTCGACACTGCCGAAGTCTACGGCCCCTACGTCAACGAAGAAGTCGTCGGCGAAGCCCTTGCTCCGTTCCGCAAAGACGTTGTCATTGCCACCAAGTTCGGCTTTGAGCCGGATCCCACCAATCACGGCAAATGGACCGCTACCAACAGCCACCCTGACCACATCAAGCAGGTCGTCGAAGGCTCGCTCAAACGCCTGCGGACGGATACCATCGACCTCCTCTATCAGCATCGTGTCGACCCCAACACTGCCATCGAAGACACCGCCGGCGCCGTCAAGGAACTCATTCAAGCAGGCAAGGTCAAACACTTTGGCCTTTCCGAAGCAGGGGCAAAGACCATCCGCCGCGCCCATGCCGTGCAGCCCGTCGCCGCATTGCAAAGCGAGTACTCCCTCTTCTGGCGCGAGCCCGAACAGTCCGTCATGCCCACACTCGAAGAGCTCGGCATCGGCTTCGTTCCCTTCAGCCCGCTCGGCAAAGGCTTCCTCACCGGCAAGATTGACGCATCCACCAAGTTTGACAGCACGGATTTCCGTGCCATTGTCCCGCGCTTCAGCGAGCAAAACCGCAAGGCCAATCAGGCACTCGTCGACGTAGTCAGCAAGTTCGCGGAGCAGAAGAACGCCACACCTGCTCAGATCGCCCTTGCCTGGCTCCTCGCAAAGAAGCCGTGGATAGCCCCAATTCCCGGCACAACCAAGCTCTCCCGGCTCGAAGAAAATCTCGGCGGCATCTCCATCGAACTCGCTACGGAAGATATACATACTCTCGAAACAGCCTCCTCGGCAATCAAGCTCGAAGGCGAACGCTACCCCGCAACCCACGCCAAGCTGGTCGATCGCTAAACGCAAACTACGCGCTCTATCGAGACAAGGAGAAACGATGAACATTACGTTTGAAAACAAGGTCGCTTTGGTTACGGGCGCTGCGTCGGGGCTCGGCCTTGCAACGGCGAAGGCATTCGCCGAAGCGGGCGCTTCCGTCGTGCTGGCCGACTGGAATGAAAAGGAAGTCCAGACCGCAGCGAAAGATCTTGCAAGCAAAGGTCACAAAACACTGGCCGTCCGCTGTGACGTCTCGGATGACGCGCAAGTTGAGGCCATGGTGCATCAGACCGTTGCCAGGTTTGGACAGCTCGATGCCGCTTATAACAACGCAGGCATTCAGAACGTTCTCGCCGAAACCGCCGACTCTCCGCGGGACGATTACGACCGCGTCATGAGTATCAACCTGCGTGGTGTATGGAGTTGCATGAAGTTTGAGCTCCAGCAGATGCGCAAGCAAGGCAGCGGAGCCATCGTGAACTGTTCTTCGCTTGGAGGCCTTATCGGCGGAAACCAGCGTGGGATCTACCATGCAGCGAAGCACGGCGTCATCGGGTTTACGAAGAGTGCGGCCCTCGAATACGCGACGCGTGGCATCCGCGTCAACGATGTCTGCCCCGGCATGATTCAAACGCCCATGTCCGAAAAGATGATCGCCGAAGGTCAGGGAGAAGAGCTGGACAAGATGCTGAAGACCTTCGTCCCGATGAAGCGATTGGGCCGGCCCGAAGAGATTGCAGATGCCGTCCTCTGGCTTTGCAGCGAGGCAGCCAGCTATGTCACTGGCCAGTCCATCTCAGTCGATGGCGGCTATGTGATGCGCTAGAAAGTGGTGCATCTCCGCACTTCAGGGATGTTGGTATTTGCGGGACCTACGGAACAACCCCGCGAAAAATCCCGCAGGCGCGCAAGGCAGAGCCGTCTTATCTAACCGAATCACGCAGACGTTCAACTAACCGCCGAACGAAAACGTTCCCTGGACTCTTGCCCTGCTCGGCCTCTCGCTTAGGTCCACGCTTTTGCAAAGCAAGGGCCGTTTGTCTGCCCTCAGACTGCGCCCATAAAGTCCGCCGACCCTGGCGGCCTGCCGGTGGGCGTGTTGTGACGAATCGCAGCCAGTGTGGCCCGGGATTCCGCGATTCGCCCGCTTCGAGGTACTCGCGTCAGCTCACAGCAGACCAGCGCCCTCGCCACAGGCCCATCCCGAGCCATGAGTGAGTCTGCCGCCGCTGTGCCGCGATGAGCAGCCGCGCTGGGACAAATCCGGCGCCAGGATATCTAGCCCCAAAGAAGATCGTTACAGATCGAAGGCAAGGCGAGCTCACCTTCGACGCGTAAAAGCATAGTTTCCCAAAGCCGCAGTCCCGTCTGACAGCTAAACTCCTACTAACTCCTACTAGGTGGCGGTTAATCACGGTGCTTTCCGGCTCGGTTCGGCACTCGCAGAGTGAGAACCGAGAGCCTCCTTATATTCAGCCCGTGCCTGACGAAGCACCGGAAGATCGGCGTCAGCATCCTTCCACTGCTGAAGAAACGTTGCGTACTC
>Ga0206939_10233_pt1 | contig 14008 bp, 16 predicted proteins | sample Alteio_BWOrgHeat_10_FD_152921 | JGI IMG/M metagenome (GOLD analysis project Ga0206939, IMG submission 152921) | Enriched cells from forest soil in Barre Woods Harvard Forest LTER site, Petersham, Massachusetts, United States -... | ecosystem: Environmental > Terrestrial > Soil > Temperate forest >... | reverse complement strand
TACCGCAAGTTGGCGACCAAATCTGTCGCCAAGGCTTAGTTCCGCCCTGTCACCGCACCATATATCAAATACGCGTTGAGCGCCGCGATCACGGCGGCGAGGGACCAGCCGAGGAGTTTGGTGAGGGGGCGGTTGACCAGGGCGCCCATCTTGGACTCGTCGGAGGTGAATTGGACGAGGGGAAAGACGGCGAAGGAGAGCTGGGCGGAGAGGATGACTTGGCTCAGGATCATCAGTTTGTTGACGCTCGCGTCGCCGAAGTAGGCGAGGGTGATGACGGCGGGCACGATCGCGAAGAGGCGGGAAACCATGCGCCGAGCCCAGGGCGCCATGCGGAAATCGAGGAAACCTTCGAGGATGATCTGGCCGGCAAGCGTGCCGGTGAGCGTCGAATTTTGGCCGGAAGCCAGAAGGGCCACCGCGAACAGGGGAGCGGCGAGCGAAACCCCGAGCAGCGGGGTGAGGAGTTTGTAGGCGTCGGCGATGCTGGCTACCTCGTGGTGGCCGCGAGTATAGAAGACGGCGGCGGCCACGATGAGAATGGCGGCGTTGACGAAAAAGGCTAGGGTCAGCGCGACCGTCGAGTCGATCGTCGCGTGCCGAACCGCGTCCTTCAACTCCTCCACCGATCGTCCGTAGCGGCGGGTCTGGACGATCGACGAATGGAGGTACAGGTTGTGCGGCATCACCGTGGCTCCGAGGATGCCCAGGGCGATGTAGAGGACCGCGGGATTCTTCACAATCTCGGCGGAAGGGACGAATCCGGCCGCCACGTCGCCCCATAACGGCTTCGCATAGAAGAGCTCGATGCCGAAGATCACCGTCATCGTCCCGATCAACGCCATGACCATCGCCTCGATCATTCGGAAACCCCGATGCTGAAGGGCGAGAACGACGAGGACGTCGCCCGCGGTGAGGATGACGCCCCAGATCATCGGGAGGTGAAAGAGGAGGTTGAGCGCGATGGCCGCCCCGAGCACTTCGGCAAGGTCGCAGGCCGCAATTCCAATCTCGGCGGAGACCCATAACAGATTCGAAACCGGCTTGGAGTAGGCGGCGCGGCAGGCTTGGGCCAAGTCCTTGCCGGTGACGATTCCCAACTTGACACTGAGCGCCTGAAGGAAGACGGCAACTAGGCTGGAAAGGAGGACGACGGAGAGGAGGATGTAACGGTAGGCCGCGCCGCCGGCGATGTCGGTGGCCCAGTTACCGGGATCCATGTAGCCGACGGCGACGAGATATCCCGGTCCCACGAAGGCAAGCAGCCGTCGCCATGGAAACCTTGGGCGGCCTCGCGCCGGCAGATCGGATTCGCGGCTGGGAACGGAGATGGAACCGTGAACCTCGGGAAGGCTCGGCGCCGCTTCGGCAAGACGCCAAGCGATTCGATTCTTTTCTCCCCGAGGTTTTTTTTCGTGTTTCGGTTCTTCCGCCAACATTCCTCTCCCTTCGCAACGAAGGATACCACGAAATGTAGCCTAGGCTACATTTATTATTCGCAGATTACCAATATGCCTAAGGCACCACTCTTTAGACGCGGCTTATTTAACCGTTTACCGTTGCGATGAGACCAAACATTCCCGTATTCACCGGGTGAATATTCGCATGTTTCTACTTGAACATACGAATATTCGCTTAGGCTATTTGGACAAGCAAAGGCGCGGGATAACGGAGGGGCAATGGAGCAAGAGAGGCGGATTTGGGGTGGTCGCGAGCAGATCACGTTGCGCGATGTGGCGCGAGAAGCCGGGGCGAGCCAGTCGGCGGCGTCGGTGGTTCTTAACGGCGCCCGGTCGGGCACGCGAGTTTCCGCGGACAAACGGCGATCGCTGCTGGAGGCAGCGGAGCGAATGGGGTACCGGCCGAACGGCCTCGCCCGGTCGCTGAGCACCGGTCGCACGAACTGCATCGGGGTTTATTCGGGTCGGGCCGTGCTCGATTCGCGCAATGCGTTTTATTCGGAGCTCTTGGGCGGAGTCTTCGATGGGGCCTACGATTGGGGGGTGAACACGATGGTTCACACCACCGGCAAGGGAGAAAAGCAGCTTCTCGACCTCGTATCCAGCCGCTCCATCGACGGCCTGATCGTCAATATCGACGAGAACGACACGATCCTGCCCCTCCTCGGCGAGCTCCGAATGCCCGCGGTGGCGATGGTCGACCGCGTCCACTCGCTTCCTTCCGTTACCGCGGACGACCGAACCGGAGGGATGATCCAGGCCCGGCACCTGAAGATGCTTGGGCACCGGCATGTGCTTCTCTACGCTTCGCGGCTGCCCGCGCAATCGGTGACGGATCGGATCGATGCGTTTCAAGAAGCAGCGGGGCAACTCGGACTGCGGGTTACCACCAGCTACGCCGGATTCAATGCCGGCGAAGTTCTGGATCTGGAGGACCTCCGCGTGTTGACCGAGGGCTCGGATCGGGCAACCGCCGTGGTGGGATGGAGCGACTTCTCAGCGGAACAAGTTTGTCTCAAGCTGATCACTCTCGGCGTCCACGTGCCGGAGACAGTAGCGGTAGTCGGATTCGACGGCTTCGTCCACGCCTGTCCCCCGCCCTTCAACCTCACGACGATCCGCGCCCCCTGGGCCGAAGTGGGCCGCGAGGCAACGCGGGTCTTGCACTCGCTGATCGAGGGCAAGGAAGTCCCCGCCCTCACTTCCCTACCCGTCGAGTTCGTCCGCGGGACGACGACGTAGACCCTGCGTCACTTGACGCCTCATCAGTAGGGGCAGACTCTGGCGCGAACGGCGGCCTCACCTTCGTTCGCGTCCGCCAATCTAAGTTCCTCCAGGAAGGCGCCGAAGTGGTGTTTCGGCTGATAGCCAACCTCTGACCAGCCCAGTTGCTGGATGAGACCCGGTTTCCTTGCTATGGAGATCCCGTAGCGGTCGATGAGGTCGAGGTAGCCGGGGAAGATGGCCTCGCAGGCGGCTCGCGGGTCGGCTTCCCAGTCCGCGATTTGCGCTTCCATGAAAGCGTTGGGGCGGACGGCGTCGATGGCGATGCCGGGGGCTTCGCCTTCCGTCCAGTTGGCGAGCGTCGCGATCGACGCCTCGATGGAGTGCATCACATCTTCCCGATCGACGCCGCCGTAAAGCAATCGGGCGCCGTAGCGGTTGACCCAATCGTTACCCCACGGGGTGAAGTCGAGAGGGCGAGTGGCGACGTAACCGATGCCGTTATGGCGGCGGTTGTACTCGCACAGCTCCTCGCCGATGCGCTTGGTAAAGCCGTACTTGTCGTAGTGGCCGTGCCAGGCTTGGGACGAGAGGAAGACCACCCGCTTGATCCCATTTGCTTGAGCGGCCTGAAGCGCCCAAAACGTGCCGTCGATGTTAAGCTGCCAGTAGTCGATCTCGGTCTTCTGGTTCCAGTGGATGCCGTGCCAGGCGGCGCAGTGGAGGATCAGATCACAACCCTCGGCCGCCTGGTTGAGCCCTTCACCGGTTCGCAGGTCGACGGCGACGAACGGTTGATCGACCCCGTCCGGCGCCTGAAGGTCGGTGAGCACGACATCGTGTCCGGCGGCAATCAGGCGAGGAGCAATTCCCTTCCCCACATTTCCAAACGCACCGGTGATAAGAATCCGCATGGACCTATTTTGTCGGGCGCCTGTCGGCTTTAGTTGGCGATCGAATAGGATAACGGAAGCGGATGAAAGTATCGTTGGGTCAACTGGTGACGCGTTGGAAGGTTGGAGCGGCGGAAGTGGCGCGGCTCCGGCAAGAAAACGAGCGCCTGCGGACCAGCCTGGCCGAGGCCCAGAAGGCGAAGACCGTGGCAATAAATCAGGCGGACGAGCTGCGCAAGGAAAAGGAGCGGCTGCGGGTCCGGCTCGCGGAGATGAAGCAGTCCGCCGATGAGAATAAGAAGGCGAACGAGCGCCTCGGCGAGAAGGTGGCTTCCCTTCGAGAGGCGAACGAAGCTTTGGCGAGAGAACGCAAGGTCCGATAGTCGAAATCGGTACGTCATAATAAAAAGGAGCTTATGGAGACCCCCGAGGAACAGCAAGATATCGAGACGCTGGAAAACGAGTTTCCATTGAAGGCGACCGGCGCTTTCCGGGCGGCTTATTTGGCGGCGCTAAAGGCTGGCAACAGCGTCCTCGTCGCGATTGACGGTCACCTCGTGCGTGTCTCGCCGGATGGTTCTCGCGAGACGATTCGACGCATTCCCAAGCCCCGGATCATTGCTCCCGGAACGAAGTTCAAGATCGGGAGACCGGCACAATCCGTCGACTGAGGATGTTCGCCGGGCCAAACGGGTCCGGCAAGAGCACGCTTAAAGAGCTCCTACCCTCAGGATTGATCGGCGTCTACATTAACCCGGACGACATCGAGCGCAACCTTCGCGTCCGAGGATTTATCGACCTCGCGGAGTATAAGGTTGAGGCAACTCAAGAGGAATTACGGACATTCTTCCGTTCGTCGACGCTTTTGGCGCGGGCAAACCTCACCTTGGTGGCCGAAGCCATCGACTGCATATCCGGCCGCTTGAGTATCGATGAGGGTCGATCCGGCGCCTACGTTGCCTCGGTAGCATCAGACTTCATTCGACGCCGACTACTGAGAGAGCAAATCTCGTTCACGTTCGAGACGGTGATGTCTTCCCCGGACAAGGTGCAGCTTCTGCGCCACGCCCAGAAACTGGGCTACCGAACATATCTCTACTACATTGCCACCGAGGATCCCGCGATCAACATTTCCCGGGTCGCGCTTCGCGTGAGTCTGGGCGGCCATGGAGTTCCGGAGGATAAGGTGATCAGCCGCTACAAACGATCCTTGGATCTGCTGCCCGATGCCATACGAAGCACCAACCGGGCATTCATTTTTGACAACTCGAGTTGGGCGGAAGAGAGAACGTGGATTGCCGCGGTCACCGACGGGGTGAATATCGAGATGAAGACCGAACGGGTGCCCAACTGGTTCGACCACGCCGTGCTTGCAAGGCTCGAAGACACCGAATAGGCAGTTTTCGATAACGCTTCCAATAAAAGAGCCCCGGGCCGGCAACGTATAGGGTGAGGATCCTCAAATCATCCATGACAGCAGGCGGGTCGGAACAAAATCGCCAGGTGCTCGAAGAAGTCGAAACGGCGTACTCCGAATGGGGAGGCAGCCTGCTTCGGTTTTCGACGAGGCTCTGCGGCAACCGTGACGACGCGGAAGAGGTTGTGGTCGATACCTTTACGGAGGCATTTCGCACGTGGGACTCCTTTCGAGGAACGGGATCGCGTCGAGGCTGGCTGTACGGCATCGCGGCAAATCGTTGCCGTATGACTTTGCGCCGCCGGAGACCGACGCCGGAACCGCTCCATGACGAGGTGCCGGCGCAAGCCACGGATATCTTGGATCGAATCGCGCTCGAACAGGCGATCGGCCTGTTACCGCTCTCGCAGCGGGAGGCCTTTCTTCTGGTGAAGAGCGAGGGATTGACGTCGAGGGAAGCGGCGGACCTTTTGGGTCGGCCAATCGGCACCATTCTCTATGAGGTCTTTACGGCCGTGCGATCGCTTCGGAGCGCCCTCACCGTTAAGGAAGTCGACTTCAATCCCCAACCACGCCTGTGCGAGGCCGAGCCATGAAGTGTGAAGACGCCCAGCGACTTATCGTCGGAGACAATACGGACCCCAAGCGATTCAAGCGAGAGGAAGCCCTGCGACACGCGGAAACGTGTCGCGAATGCGGGGCCTTTCTCGAGTTCGACCGCCGGCTTACCGCCAGTCTCGACGTGCCGGTCACTTATGCACCGGACCACCTTTTGGCTTCAATCCGGCATACGGTAACCATTCCGGAGCCGGTGCCCGCGCGCTCATGGATCTCGATTGTCCGGTCACCCAGGAGATCCCTCATCATGAAAAGAATCACCGTTTCTGCCGCTACCGCGGCAATCCTCAGCGCCGCCTTCTTTGGCGTCATCTCTCAGTCGGCTCGGGCTAGTGAGCCCAAGGCAAAGTTTGAAGGCATGAAGAATGCCCTGCTTGCCACGTCGCACAAGACCACTGTCGTTATGGGACACTCCCTTAAGGGCGTTCCCGGCCAGAGCGGCACCATGCACTTCAAGAGTTCGGATTCGGGAGACGGCGCCTACGACTTCTGGTTCGTTCAGGACGGCGAACTGAAGGAGGCAAGCGCCAAGCAAGGCTCTTCCGCCGACGACCAGGTGATGATGATCAACGGCAAGGAAATCCGCCTCAAGAGAGTGGATGCGGCAATGTCGACCGGAGGACATATGAGCCTGGATCTCAATGCCGCCCACTACAAGGAAATCCGTTTCGGTTTGAACGAGAATTCCCTCGTCTTGACGCCGGCGACGCTGGCAGATACGCGCTTCACCGTCAAGCTCAACCCGGCCACGAGCATCCCCCTCGAGGTGACAAAGGAACAGCTCAAGAACGGCAAGTGGACAAAAACCAGTCAGGCCGCCGTTAAGCTTCGGTAAATCCCTCGGTCACACATCGGCGGCTCGCCTCCCTCGGGGAAGCGGGCCGCCGGCTCTTGCGCTTTCTCGTTTTGGTGCGACCAAAATGGCAGATAAGGTCGCAGTTTGGGTGGCAACCTCCCCGGCCTTGGCGAGCAAACACGGTTTTTCGTTCGTATGATAACTGCCACCATGAAACGACTTGGCTTTACTCTTATCGAACTTCTGGTCGTTATCGCAATCATCGCCATACTGGCCGCAATCCTCTTTCCTGTCTTCGCTCAAGCCAAAGTCGCCGCGAAGAAGACAGCCTGCTTGAGCAACGTCAAGCAGATGGCAACCGCGGTTCAGCTCTACTTGGGCGACTCTGACGATAGCTACCCTCTCAACAATGTGAGTTACGCTTCCGGGTTCCAGTTCAATAACACCGCTTATTGGTATTTCGGATTGGTACTGCAAAGCAGCTCGGCCGCCGTGCTCGATCCGAAGGCCGGGCTTCTCTATCCGTATGAGAAGAACGGCGCGATCGTGAACTGCCCGGACGGCAACAACCTGAAGCCATCCTCCGGCGGTGCCCCCTTTACGATCGATCCGTCGAATGCGCCGCTCGGATATGACAAAAATGTTTTGATCGTTCTCGGACAGAGCACGCCGACCGCAAACGTCAACTATGGTCCGTTCCCGGTGGCGACCTCATGGGACGACGTCGCAAATTCCGTACTGCTTGCCGATTCCGGATTCGCCCCGACGAATACGTCTGCCGCTCAATCGAGTTTCAACGGACTCGCCTTACCGAAAACCCTCTCTAACGGCATAGGTCTGCGCTGTAGCACGATGAATATGCAGGCGCGACACAACAAGGTCGCCAATGTTGCGATGCAAGATACGCACGCGAAGGGCTTCCATATCTTGATCCCGCCCGATCGCGTCTCGGGGTCGACGATCTACTCTTGTACGTCGAGCCAGCTCGGTACCGGAGCCTTGGTTGGCCCTGGCGCTTCGCTTAGCTTCGATGCCAGCGGAGGCAGTATGCCCGCGCCGGCCGGTACGAACTACTACTTCGTGCCTGACAAGACGTCCGGTAACCCCTACAACTAGCACCTGGTTCCTGGGTAGCTTCGCGGCGCGAGGCTACCCACCATCGTTTTTTGCTTCATCGTTATGCTACAAACCTTTCTTCTTGCCTCAGCGCTGTTCGCCGGCCAATCGCAGGCACTCCCCCGTCTCACTCACGCCGATTTGGAGAAGGCACAGGGCGCGATCTCGGAGTTTCGGATGAGGCTGCGCGCCGAACAGACGAATGGCGTGGTGGCTTCAAGGGAGGAGAACTACGCCAAAGTAGCGGCGTTCGCCAAAGAGGCTCTCGCGGGCGTGGATGTCAAGCGGATTCCCGCGACGGACGCGGCGGAATGGGCCGCCCTTTTTACCGAAGCAAGGATGCCGGAGTCGGCGATTGAACTTGAAAAGCGCTCCCTTGACAACTACACCGTCCAGGCGATGTTTGCCGAAGTGGATCTCCTGAATAACCTCTTGGATGGGGGAAGGAAGCAGGAAGCCTACGACGTCGTCCGACATACGATGAACTGGCAGGGGAGCCAAGTCGGAATGATTGGTGAAGGACTGCTTAACGCGGCCAAACGAAATCACCTCGACAAGACCGATCCCACTTGGCTTTTCCGATGCTTAAACACATTGGCATCGCGACTCGAGACTGGAAATGAAGCGGCCAAGACTCACGGCAATGAGATGGCAGACTTTGCCTACGTCGATCTTAAGATGAAGGCGTTGGAAGTGCGATATGCGGCGAACAGCAAAGATCCATCTGTGCTTGACCAAATCAAAGCGCTACGAAAGCAGTTTGCGTCAAGTAACTCTAAGAACGCCTTCGGTCAATCGCCGGTCTACCGAGTCGACGAGTTCTTCAATCAGGTGAACGCAATCGGACAACCGGCTCCGGCGGTGACCTGCCAAAAGTCGATCGGCGACTTTTCCAGCTTACAGAACCTCAAGGGTAAGGTCGTACTGCTCGATTTCATGGCCCACTGGTGCGGGCCGTGCAAGGCGGAGTTGCCCAAGATCCGCGAACTGGCGGAGAAGTACGGAGCGAGCGGACTCCAAGTCGTGAGCGTGACTTCCTACTACGGTTACTTCGGCGCCGAGCAGGGCATCTCGAAAGAGAAGGAATTCGAGAAGATGCACGGATTTGTGAAGGACTTCGCGATTTCTTGGCCGGTGGTATTCGATCCGCAGCAGCTAACGCAAAGCAGCTATCACGTGGGCTCCATACCCCACGTCGTCGTGATCGACCGTAAGGGCATGATTCGTAAAGTCGCGATCGGGAATACGCCGGAGAACGAGGCGGAGATCGCCTCGCTCGTGAAGCAGCTCGTTAGCGAAACGCGTTAAACGCCCCAGCTTTCCCGTTTAGGCAGGCTTTCGCGAAGTCGTTCGGCTTCGTCGCTTCGGACGCCGACGACGAACAGGATCACCGCGGGCAGCTCCTCTCCCAAGAGGGGAGCATAGCTGTGGTGCTTGAGGGCGTCGAAGATCATACTGTCGCCGGGATGCAGGATGCATTCATCGCCTTCGACGGTAATCACCGCCACGCCGGATAGGCAGTAGATGAACTCCTCCCCGTAATGTTGGTCTGTCCAGCTGGGTTGGTAGATCTCCATGAGACCGGCGGCCAACGTGCCACCCTGCAACTCCGAACGGATGAATCCGCTAAAAAAGCGCTGATAGCCGAGGCTCGCGCGCCGGCGGCGCTCGGCGGCATCATCGACGAAGCTGTAGTCGATGTCCTTGACCGGCCGGCCGCGGTGGTCGCGATGGGTGGCGGCCATCCAGCGCACCTGGTCGGCCCGGCACGATTGGTAGTGTTCCGACTCGCTCTCGTGCTCCACCAATTGGGCGGAGAAGAGAGCGTAGGCGCCGCGCAGCTTGTGCAGGTTCTTGTCGCTGCACGGCTTCCCTTTCTCCACCCGCATGATCGTGTCGCGGGAGACCCCCGTCTTTTCCGCGACCTCGTCGATCGACAATCCGAAGATCTTTCGGCGTTCTTTGAACCTGCGCGAGATCAGTTCCCAGTCCCAATTCGTCTTGGACACTCCCCCAATATGTAGCTTTTTATTCGATCAGGGCGCGCTGGGAGGCGGTGAGCACGGCCAACGCCTGCTCGTGGAGTTCGCGCCGATCGCTGGTTCGAGAGGGGATAGCGGCGAGACGGCGTTGTTGGTCGGCGGTTAGGTTGAGCCGGTCGATCACCTCGCGCGGAATCGCCTCGAGCCTTAGCGCCTCTTCCAGCCCGATCGTTTGGTTCTGCCGCGACGACGATCGTTGAATGACTGCCTTATGGCCGATAGAGATCGACTGGATCGATCCGTTCGTCGCGAGGTTCTTGCCGTAGGCGATGACAACGTCCGCGTTGACTTCGCCGAGGCCCTCGACCACGATGGCAGGGGCGGAGGAGTAACCGGCGCCCGCACTGGTTACCGTGAAGCCGGTGACCTTGCCGTTGACGACGGTTGCATAGCCGGCGGCGTCGATATGACGCCACATCTCTCCGCGGCTCGCCATGTACCGGTAGTAGTTGGAGACCTCGTCGAGGCGGTCGTTCGTGACTCCGTACCGTCCAAGCGCGGAGAGGAGAGCGTGCTTGTTTTGCTGGATCTGCGCCGGTTCCGGCTCGCCGCCCCGGGCGGGCCGGACATGGGAGAAGGCCTCGCGGAAGACCTCGGCGGGAATCCCGAGGCCACCTGCCACAAGGATCACGGGTCGCCCGCCGTCTCGCGGGTCGGTTTCGAATCCGCCGACGAATTTGATGGCCCGGTGTTGCGCGGCCTGCGCAGCCGATGGCTGGGCGGCGATCATGGCGACGGCGGCGAAGCCGAAGAATGCGAGAGTCTTGATCCTGTTCATCGTTCGTTTCCTCTTTGCAGCGATGGGCAATCTACTGGCTGTTTATGAGGAAATCGTTTGGCTGGTCTTACCTTTCGGGAGGGCGTCTCTTCATTCGGTCGACGATCCACTTTCCGTTTCTCCGCCGAGTGAGGTGGAGGAGGAAGGGGCTATCCCTTTCGGCGGCGGTTTTCCAGTCGCTCTTGTACAGTCCCAACATGTCTCCGTTCCCATCTCCGTCGACGTGATTTTGGTCTCGTCGCAAGGCCAGACGAATCCCCTCGGCGAGCCTAAGCCGAAGTGCGGGGTCGGGAACCATCTCGACCAGAATGTTTGTCTGCCGCCGTCTCGCTGCGGTGACCACCTGGTCGAGCGCCCAGATATTGTTGTGCAGGCGGGCGAGTTTTCCCTTTCTATATTGACCTTTCTCGAACCGCCAGACCACCTGCATCTGGGGCACCGTGCCCCGCGTGGATTGGATAGTTAGGAATTCTTCGTCGTCGCCAAAGCCTCCCTCTGCGACCACGTCGTCGGAGGTCTTCGAACGAAACTTTATGGATTCGGTGGGAGACGTCCCCTCATTTTGGAGAAGGTGGACGCCCCGAGCGGTCTCACGGAAGCTCACCACCTGGCCGGAGAGGAAGTTCTGTGAATGGAAGGACAACTGGATGCCCGCGCCGAGGAGATACGAACCGTGTCGACGCCACTTGCCCGCCATCGGTCCTTCAAGGGCATCGGGATCATCGGGCAAGGCTTGGGCGACGACTCGGTTACCGCGCACTCCAAGCCAGAAACCCGCACACGGGCAATAATCGTGTTCGTCACCTTGCGTGCGGGTCAGAAAGATCCATTCCCTCCGCGACCGCGCAACTTGGTTCAGGCCGCCATTCTCGATTCGGTCGTCTTCCGTCTGCGAGATGTACGGCAGGTCGGCGGTCAGATCGGCGATTTTATCCGCCAGCCGCTTACGTGGAAGATCGAGCTCAGCCGGTTTGAGATGACTGACCAAGAACTGGTGAATCTTGACCTTCGTCGCGTGGTCGGTTGCCGTCGAGGCGGCGGTGAGGGAGAGCAGGGCGGCGAAAACAAAAAGTGCCTTCACGGGTTTGGTTGTTCTGGCAATCGGACGGGCATACGCCCGCCCGATTACTCTGAGCTACCCCGATGCTTAGTGTAGTTCCAGTAGAACGTCCATGTGAACCGCGCCGCCGAGGGCGGTGGTTCGCAAACCGGTGAAGGAGCCGGCGCCGGTGGTCGTGGCATAGGTGCCCGAACCGGCGATCACGGTGAGCTTCGCGTCGAAAGAGGTGTTGCCGGACCCGGAGTCTAGCGTGGCCGTGCCGTCCAATCTAAGCGTAAGGGCGGAACTGTCGGAGCGAGTGATCGTCACGAAGCCGTTGAAAGGGCCGGTTCCGTTGCGATAGTTGACGTTCGCAAGCACCTTGACGGTGGAAGCGTCGCCGCTAATCGTCGTCGGGCCGGAGAGGTCGTTGATCCCCGTCGTCACCGCTCCGCTGTTGTAGGTGTCGATGTCCTTGAATGTCGACGTGACGTCCGTCGAAAAGCTGACATTGGGATGCAGACCGACGGTTGACGAGGAAGAGGAAGAGCCCCCGCATCCGGCGAGGGCGATCAAAAGGGGAAGGGCGATGAGGCTGCGGCTTCGCATGCCGAGATAGTTGCACATGCTGTCCCCGTTAAGCGAGAAGCGGGTCGCGCCGCGTCTTGCGTCGGTAGACGGCCTGGGAAACGACGAGCATGAGCCAGTTGGTGAATCCGAGAATCGCGGTCATTTCCGCGGTGCCGTAGAGAAGGATTCGGGTGAGTCGGAACGCGGCCACCCCATCGAAACGCCTCTCCCTCCGGGAGTCGGCGATCAGGGTGCGCTGATCTTCTATTCGTTCGTTAACGCTTCTCGCGTAAGCTTCGCCGTTCGCCCGCCATAAGTTGAGAGACTTCGCGGCGTCTCCTCGCTCGACGGAGAAGCCTGGGCTAAAGCGAGTGAACCCGAAAGGAATCATGGGAACGTAGTAGCTTGCTTGATTAGCCGCGGTCACGAGAACCGGGGCTCGGTCCTTCGGCGGACTACCGGATCGCCATGCGTCGACCACGTCTTGTTCCGCTTGGAGTGCCTTGAGGTCGCGGTCCATTAAGGCGAGGCTTTCGGCGGAGGCGGGCGGAAGGTGGAGGGCTTGAATCACGTTGACGGATACCACGCCCAACACACATGCCGCCGACCAGAGAACCATCGGCTTAACCAGCCACCTTTGCGTTTTCACCACCACGAATCCGAAGTAGCACAGGGCAAGGAACGGCACCCAGTGAACCACCGTCTCCGTCCAACCGAATCGAAAGAACAAGCTGCTCCCCAGCATGCCGTACGGAATGACAAGCGCCAAGAAGAGGACGATCCCGCACTTCGCGGCCAGCCGCCAAGGGGATGCGGAATCGTAACCCTTAGCCTGCCGAATCATTTGCCGAGCTAAGATTTGTGGTGAACCGAGGGCTCGACGGGCAAGCCGGGCCGCGGTGGCCGGATCCGTGCCGTCAGCTTCCCGATCCGCTTGATCCATCTCGAGGTGGGTTCGAATTTCGTCGAGTCGCGACGTCCGTTGTTCCGTCGAAAGGTGCGGCTCCAAATACGAAGCAAGTCGATCTAAATATTCTTGATGCGGATTCATGAGGCCATCTCCGGAGTGGGGGGCATTGCGGGCAGGACTTTGGCGACACCTTCGGCAAAGGCGGCCCAACGTTTGACGCGGGTGGCCAACTCGGCTTGGCCGGCCGGCGTGATGGCATAGATTCGCCGCGATTGGTCGCCGTTACTGTCCCACTGGGCGGTCACCCAGTTCGCCTCCTCCAGCGCATGGAGGGCGGGATAGAGCTGACCCTCGCCGAGCTTCAGCGCGCCATCCGAAAGTTCACGGATCGCCTTCGCGATTCCGTACCCGTGTTTGGGCCCATGGGCCAACACGGAGAGAACGAGCGCTTTGGTATCGGTCTGTAGTCTCACACCCCTATCATACACGAATGCATCTATTTAAGATGCATTCGTGTATGAGGGATTTTTTGGGTGCATCTTCTGCCTCGTCGGCGCGTCAAATGTTCGTGACGGCGAGTTTGATCCTCCTTTGCTCCGCCAACTTCAATACGCGATTTGTTGCACGGCCCTACGTGGATCCATTTCGGTCGCGGATCCAACTACGCCCAATGGAGCGAGGCGTTCCGGATTCAAGGAAAGCCTTGTTTCTCGACGGGCGGCTTGCCGCCTCGAATATATCGTCGAATGCGAAGATCAGCGTCTTTTGCGGGTATCCGGACGGCGGATTTGCCGGCGTCGCCCGAGGTGTCGAAGATGGGGCGTACCTCGTGTCTACGAACCTGGGTTTCCTGAAGTGGAAGGGGAAACTCCACGTCCTAAATGGGGAGCCCATCGTGGGCGCGACGGCGGATGGAACGCTGCTCTGCGTGGCCACGGACGAGTTCCCCCGCGCGGAGGCGCCCGCCGATCCCGGTCACGCGTACCTTTGGCGCGATGGCAAGAAGGCCTTGCTTGGACCGGCAGAGGAGGCTTTGATCAGTACGAACGGGATCGTCGCCGGACACGCCGTTCGCGAAGGGGACGGGAAGTACATCGGGCTCGTCGGACACTATAGCGAATCGGCCCGCGCGGAGGCCTTTCTAT
>Ga0206939_10218_pt2 | contig 14033 bp, 10 predicted proteins | sample Alteio_BWOrgHeat_10_FD_152921 | JGI IMG/M metagenome (GOLD analysis project Ga0206939, IMG submission 152921) | Enriched cells from forest soil in Barre Woods Harvard Forest LTER site, Petersham, Massachusetts, United States -... | ecosystem: Environmental > Terrestrial > Soil > Temperate forest >... | reverse complement strand
TTCGTACCGGGAACGCCAGCGGCGTCGGTGACGTCGGAGAAGGTACCGTCGCCATTGTTGCGGTAGAGAGCGTTTTTGACGGTGATACCGCGGTTGTAGCGATCGCGGCCATTGACGAAGTAGATGTCCTGCCAGCCGTCTTTGTCGTAGTCGGAGACGCAGACACCGGGGCCGAATTCTTCGAGGTTGATGGAAACGCCTTCGCTGCCTTTGAAATGCGTGAAATGGATTCCAGCGGAGTTTGTTATGTCGGTGAATTCAGCCGGCGAGGCGGACGAATCCTGCGTCTGAGTTGCAGCGGGAGGCGCAGCAAACAGAAGAATTGCTATTGAGGCGGCGAGACAACAAACCGCGAGCGTACATGGCAAGATTGACTTGCCACGCGAGTTGAATTTCACTGTGGACCCGTGCGTCGACTGCCAGCTCTCTCGGAAACGCAAACGATTGCAACGCCTTGACCGCGTGGCCGTATGCGAATTCCCTGGCGGGAACGCTAGTTCAGACTATTCGGTACAACACCCGACTGCGAGGTATGGGTGAGATATAGCGAAAGGGAATGGGGAATACAAGCGGGATTTTGATGGGCGTGTGTGCGAAGGGGATTCTGAGATGGGGGGCTGATTGGGACGGTGGAGTGGGCCGGGGCGGATGCAATCTCAAAGGAAGCGGTGAATCGCCGCACTCCATATGGATCTTGTTGGTGTGAGAATTGTGAGGCTTCGCGATCGTACGGTGATGGTGAGCGGGCGATCGATTCGTGGGTTGAACGAAACGAAAAATTCGATGGGGATTTTTGTTGATTGGGCTTGACTCGAATGAGCGCGGCGCTAAAGTGGGGCTGTGGTATCCACGTTCCTGTGGAGACAGGAGGTGATCCCTGAGGTATAAGTCGAATTAGGATGTAGGTTGAGGGGCGCTCGTGAGTTTCACCGAGCGCCTTTCGACTTTTTAGAAGGCGATGAGCGATCGGTCTTTTTTCAAGCGGTCGGTGCGAGACAGCGGCGTTTCGCGAATGGACTTACAGCTGAGATCCTTCGGCGCCCTTCAGGCGCCTCAGGATGACAGCGGGTAAAGAGTCGATGACGGGCGTTCGTGTTTGTTACCAGGCACCTTCTTTGCGGCCCCACCACCAGAGTAGACCCACCGTTGCGGTTGTCTGTTGCTTCAAGAGCAGTCCTTGAGTGTCGGATAAAAAGGATGGCTGATTGGAGTAGTCGCGGCGCCATTCGTAGCGCATGAGGAACCCGTCGGCGAGTTTGTAGTCGAAGGTGACGGTGTTTTCTTTGAGCGCTTGCGTGATGCCGCTGAAGAGGCCGCCGCGGTCGGAGAGATATTCGCCGCGGGTGGCGAAGGTCATGCGTGGCGTGAACTGATATTGGAGATACGCGGCGCCACCGACGACGTGTGACGGCGCAGCGGACTCGCCGGGGGCTTGATCGCGCCAGAGGCGCTCGATGAAGTAGTCGCCTTCGAGGGCGACGGTGAGTTTTGGTGTGGGCTGCCAGGTGACATAGTTGTCGAAGATGTGCGTGCGGCCGTTGGGCGCGGGGCGGATGGCGACAAAATTAAGGTCGGGCTGGACGGGAATGGGATTGGTCGGAGTCGCGGAGACTTCGCGATCGGGATGTTCCTGGCCGAGATAGTAGTTTGAGGTCCAGGTGATGGTTTTCGTGGGTTTGTAGACGAAGCCGAAGAGCTCGTCTTTGAAGCCGTTGGTGGCCTCGACCTGATTGGTGCCGTTGACGACCCAATAATTCACGGTGAATTTGTCGGAGACGGGGAGGCTCACGCGAACGCCCATGTGGTAGAACGGCAGAAAGTCGAAGAAGTAAGAGCGCGAATAATTCATTTGATCTTTGGTGTAGTTGCCTTCGATGCCGAGCGAGCTGCCCCATTTCCCGAAATCGATTTCGAGGCCTTTGCCGATGGGCGCGATGTAGGTGCCGTACGCTTGATAAATGTTGCGGTAGATGTCGGGGCGCGGCTCGTTGTTGGGATTGCCTTGCAGCGTGTCGGTGGCCTGGCCGAATTGGAGATCGAGGCGTCCGCCCCAGCGGCGGCCGTCGGTTGGGTCCGCGGGATGGTCGAAAATGACGTCGGCTTGGTTGAGGCTGAACTCGTTGCTGAGGACGTCGTAGGCACGGAGGAGATTGACGCGACCGACGGGGGCGTTGAAGTTGTAATCGTAGTAGCCGTCGAGGGCGACGTTGATGGTGGTGTCGTGGAAGAAGCCGAGGAGTTTGGAGTCGTCGGGTTGGAGGGCGGTGGACGCTGGAGTGGCGGCTTGAGCCGGCGACGCGGACGGAGTTTGTGGCGTGACTGGAGTGGCCGGCGTTGCTGCGATGGTGGTGATGGTTGTGGTTGAGGCTGGCGATGGAGCGGATGCATCGGGCAGCGGTGTCGGCATAACAGTGGCTGAGGCGAGGATCATGCGCGGTTGAGACGGAGGGAACGGGGCGCTTGCCTGCAATTGGTGCACGGCGGATTTCAGCGCCTCGACCTCGGACTCGAGCGTGGAGACTCGTTGCTGAAGGGCTTCCACGGACGGTGCGGCGAGGGATGAGGACGGCGGCGTGGCCGTTTGCGATCTTGCCGGGGCGGCGAGTGCCAGCAGGAGGAGGGCAGTCTTGAACGCTCTGGCATACGCGCTAGAAACGCGGATGCCGCCGGTGCGCGGGTATGTCGATTGATTGTTCACAGATCCTCCAGCGAAATTCGGCTCTCGTAATTTGAGCGGACGAAAAGCCAACATTGCTGACGCGAGATTACGCCGAAGGACGTAAAGAAATTCATAGGTTGCCGCCGAATTTTTGGCGACTCGGGAGGACGAGAATTTTGGAATTGGTATGACCGAAGACAAGAAATAGTGATCGGAAAGAGAAAAAAGCCCCGCCCGGAACTTCGAGCGGGGCCGCGCTGCGTTGGGGAAACTTATTTCGGCATGAGGACGGTGTCGATTACGTGGATCACGCCGTTGGAGCACAGAATGTCGGCCTTGGTGACGGTCGCGTCATTGATCATAACCATGCCGCCGCTGGTGGCGATGTTGAGCGACTGGCCGTTCACGGTTTTTGCGGAATTCAGCTTCATGGCTTGAGCGGCGGTAACTTTGCCTGCCACGACGTGATAGGTAAGGATGGCGATGAGCTTCTGCTTATTTTCCGGCTTGAGGAGTTCGTCCACGGTGCCCGCCGGGAGTTTCGCGAAGGCGTCGTCGGTGGGAGCGAACACGGTGAAGGGGCCTTTGCCTTTCAGAGTGTCCACAAGCCCTGCGGCCTTTAGAGCGGCGACGAGAGTCTTGAACGAGCCAGCCGCGACGGCGGTGTCGACGATATCCTGCGAACTGGATTGGGGATTGGCATAGGCTGCGGTGGAGAGAGTCAAGAACAGCGCTGCCGCCACCAACGAGACCAACCTTCTGAGTACGTTTGAACCTGCGATCATTCTGTTTCTCCTTTTTTCCATGCGAAGTTCGTTTAATCCGGGTGCTACGAGTTCAGCGAAGCGATGCGCTCCGGAGTTTGGCTTCTCTGAGCCGTCTCGCTAGGTAGTACGTTTGAGCTGAGAGAAAAGATGTTTGACAGATGAGAAAATAGACCCGAGACTGAAAATCGAGTGAACGGTGGGCAAATTTTCGCGCCGGCTTTGCGCGCTGGTTAAAAGGAGGAGATTCGATGCTCTCAGAGTCGCTGAAGAAGGGGATTCAGAGGTACGCGATCGGCGACAAGCTGCGCGCGCTGCGGCTGAAGAAAAAGATGGGGTTGGTGGAGTTGGGCGGCCACACGGGACTTTCTGCAGCGATGCTTTCGAAGGTCGAACGCGGGAAGTTGTTTCCGACGCTGCCCACGCTATTGCGGATCGCCATGGTATTCAGCGTAGGCCTGGAATATTTTTTTGCGGACGATTCGAAGCGGCACGTGCTGGCGATCGTGAGGCGCAAGGACCGGAAGCGATTTCCTGAACGGCAGGACGGACGGGACATCTCGTTTTACTTCGAGTCGCTGGATTTCGCGGCGGTGGATCGCAAGCTGGACGCGTACTACGCGGAGTTCCAGCCGCTACTCCCCGGGAAGGCGCGAAGGCATCAGCACGGCGGAGTGGAGTTTCTGTCGGTGTTGCACGGGCAACTGGAGATCCGGATGGGAAATGACGACCACGTGCTCGACGCAGGCGATTCGATTTATTTCGATTCGTCGCAGCCTCACTCTTACCGGCGCGTGAGCAAGAAGCGATGCTCGGCGATCGTGGTGACGACGGCGGGGTGAATCGTCGCTGCGCCAGCGCGTAAGTTACGAAAGGCACGACAGAAAAGGGCACGGCGTTGGCCGTGCCCTTTTGGTTTGATTTGCGAAAACTTGCGTCGCGGAGTGTGGCGCGAATTTTGCGGGAAGCGCGACGCGATTAGGCGACGGTGACTTCGGGGCTCAGGTAAACGTCCTGGATGGCGTTGAGGAGTTGGACGCCTTCCTTCATGGGGCGCTGGAAGGCTTTGCGGCCGGAGATGAGGCCGGTGCCGCCGGCGCGCTTGTTGATGACCGCGGTGGCCACGGCTTCTTCGAAGTCGTTGGCACCGGAGGCACCGCCGCTGTTGATGAGGCCGGCGCGGCCGCTGAAACAGTTGATGACCTGGTAGCGGCAGAGATCGATCGGGTGATCGCTGTTGAGCTCGGTGTAAATGCGCTTGTCGAATTTGCCGTAACTCGAATTGCCGATGTTGAGCGCTTCGTAGCCGCCATTATTTTCGGCGAGCTTTTGCTTGATGATGTCGGCCTTGATGGTGACGCCGAGGTGATTGGCCTGACCGGTGAGGTCGGACGAGAGGTGGTAGTCCTTGTCCTTTTTGAAGGCGTTGTTGCGGAGGTAGCACCAGAGAACGGTGGCCATGCCGAGATCGTGTGCCTGCGCGAAACACTGGCTGATTTCGATGATCTGACGATCGGCGCCTTCTGAGCCGTAGTAGATGGTGGCGCCGACGGCGGCCGCGCCCATGTCGTAGGCTTCCTTCACGGTGCCGAAGAGAATCTCATTGGCTTGGTTGGGGAAGGTGAGCAGTTCGTTGTGGTTAATTTTTACAATGAACGGAATCTTGTGGGCGTATTTGCGCGCGACCGAGCCGAGTACGCCGAATGTTGATGCGACGGCGTTGCATTCGCCTTCGATGGCGAGCTTGACGATATTTTCGCCGTCGAAATAATCGGGGTTCTTCGCGAAGCTCGCGCCGGCGGAGTGCTCGATGCCCTGATCGACGGGGAGAATCGAGAGGTAGCCGGTGTTGCGCAGGCGGCCGTGGCCGAACATGCGCTGAAGATTGGTCAGTACGCGAACGTTGCGGTCGGTGACCGAGTACACGTCGTCGACGAACGTTGGGCTTGGGAGGTGGAGGCGGTCTTTCGAGATTTTTGGATTCTTGAATCCGAGGAGCGATTCGGCTTTGGCGCCGAGAAGGCTCTCGATTTTACTGCCGCTGGTAGATGTTGCCATTGCTTCTCCTTAGTTTTGTGCCGCACTCAGTTTACATCGGGTTGGCAGGATGTGGGAAAGGGTGCGAAGTTTTTAAACGATTTTTAAGGATGACGCGTCAGTTTGGACCACACCTACATGCGCCTGTCATCCTGAGCCGCCAGAAGGGCGGCGAAGGATCTCAGCCGCAACCCCGACCACCAAAGTCAGTAACCGGCACGCGCGGTCGCTGGCAGCATCCTCAAAATGCGTTGCTAGGCTTTGCTGATCGTACTCGGCTCGAGCTTCTCGGCAGCGGCGGTGTCAATGAGCCACACGGTCTTGCCATTCGTCGGCTGCAGAAGCTGCGACGGAAGCTGCTCGGGTTCATACGGCCCTTCGAGAACGCCTTTGAGCGCGAGGGCTTTGTCGGGCTTGGTGACCATGAAAATCACGAGGCCGGAATTGTTGGCGACGGGAGCGGTCACGGTCACGCGCCAGGTGTAGAGCTTCCCGATCCAATTCGGCCTCACGAGGCGGCCACCGTCCTGAAGCGCCTTGGTGCCCGGGAAGAGCGAGAGCATGTGGCCTTCTTCGCCCATGCCGATCAAAGTGACGTCGAAACGCGGAAGCTGCCCGGACGACAGACCGAAAAACGAAGTGAGGAGCTGTTCGTACTCCAGCGCGGCTTTTTCGGGATCGGGATTTTCCGCCTTGATGCGATGCACTTGCTCGGGCTTGAGCGAGAGCTTCGTGAGCATCGATTCGTTGGCCATGCGGAAGTTGCTGTCTTTGTCGTCTGGCGGGACAGAGCGCTCGTCACCGAAGAAGATGTAGGTCTTGTCCCACGGCATCACCGAAAAATACGGCTCGGCCGCGAGCAGGGAATAGAGGGTTTTCGGAGTCGAGCCGCCCGCAAGCGCGATCGTGAAGCGTCCGTTCTGTTTCACGGCGGCGTTTGCGACCGCAAGGATGAGCTCCGCGGCGCGCGCGGCGATGGCGTTGACGTCGGGAAAGACTTGAATTTCGCGGTTGGAATGCGGTGCGGGGGTTGCCATTGGGTTTCCTTTCACGATGCTTCAGGGGCTCAAGCCCCGTAGTCTTCGTGGCTAAACGTCGCGGCTAAAGCGCGACCCACAAACCGATTTTGCAGCATGAGTCGCGGTCAAATCACGATCCACGAATCAGCGCGCGTGCAAGTCAATCGGTTAGCTGCGCGTCGAAACCGGCTTCTCGCTCGCACCACGCGCCGAGTCCGAAAAGCGGCGCTGATCGATGTCTTCTTCGCCGATGCGGCGCCAACTGCGGCCGTCGCGCTCCATCAATTCCTCGGCTTCACGCGGGCCCCACGAGCCGGCGGCGTAATTCGGGAAGCCGCGGGCGGGAAGCGCGTGCCACACGTCGATGATCGGTTGGATGACGCTCCAGCCGGCTTCGACCATGTCGGCGCGCTGGAACAACGTCGCATCGCCGGCCATGCAATCGCGCAACAGGCGCTCGTAGCCGGTGCTGTGCTCGACTCCGAAATAATTACAGTAGTCGAAGTCCATGTTGACGAGGCCGAGCTTCATCACCGAGCCGGGAACCTTCGCGCCAAAGCTAAGCGAAATGCCTTCCTCCGGTTGGATGTGGATGACGAGCCGATTCGTTTCGAGATTTTTTACCGTCGTGTTGCGGAAGAGCACGAACGGCGTGCGGCGAAACTGAATGACGATCTCAGTGGCGCGCTGCGCGAGACGCTTGCCGGTACGGAGATAGAAGGGAACGCCGGCCCAGCGCCAGTTGTCGATTTGCAGCTTGAGCGCGACGAAAGTTTCGGTGTTCGAATCGGGTGCGACGTCGGGTTCGCTGCGATATTGCGGGACGGGTTCGCCTTCGATGATGCCTTCGCCGTATTGGCCGCGGACGGTGTTCTTTAGCACGTCTTCGGGTATGAGCGGCTGAATCGCGTGCAGGACTTCGGCTTGCTTGTTGCGGACTTCGTCAGCGTCGAAAGAGATCGGCGGCTCCATCGAGGTCATTGTGAGGAGCTGGAAGAGATGGTTCGGCACCATATCGCGCAGCGCGCCCGCGGTTTCATAAAAGCCGCCGCGATGCTCGACGCCGACGGTTTCGGATGCAGTGATCTGCACGTGATCGACGTAATTGCGATTCCACAGCGGCTCGATGATGTTGTTCGAAAAGCGGAAGACCATCAGGTTCTGGACGGTTTCTTTGCCGAGATAGTGGTCGATGCGATAGATCTGATTTTCCGAAAGGACCTGTTTCAAGTCTTTGTTCAGCTGGATCGCCGAGGTGTAGTCGTGGCCGAAAGGCTTCTCGATGATGACACGCGACCAGTGACCGTTTTCTTCCTTGGTGAGGCCGGCGGCGCCCAGTTGCTGCACGATCGTGGCGAAAAATCTTGGAGCGACGGCGAGGTAGAAAAATTTATTGCCCTGCGTGCCGTGGCTCTTGTCGACCTCCGCGATCTGGGCGGCGAGGCGCTTGTACGCGTCGGCGTCGTTGAAGTCGCCTTTGACGTAATAGATGCGCTCTTTGAACCAATCCCAGCTTTTCAGGTCGATCTGCGCGGGCGCGTATTTCGGGATTTCATCTGTGAGCGTCTTGCGGAAATTCTCGGTCGTCGTGTCGTTCGCTGCGAAGCCAATGATCGCAAATTGCCTGGGCAGCATACCGTCGTTGGCGAGATTTACGAGCGCTGGAATGAGCTTGCGCTTGGTCAGGTCGCCGGTGGCGCCGAAGATGACCATGACGTTCGGCATCGGCTGCAAATTCGCAGGGTGATGATTGTTTGTGGTCATGAGAGGGTTCCGTGTTTGGGCGCGGCTGACCCGCTGGAGGCCGCGCGCGTCACGCCAAGTCTAAGCGAAATGGGCGATTTCAGCCCTTCTTTTCGAGGTGGCCGCCGAACTGGAAGCGCATCGCCGAAAGGATCTTGCATGCGAAGTCGGCTTCGCCGCGCGACGAGAAGCGCTCGTAGAGAGCCTCAGTCAATACGGGTGACGGAGCGCCGGATTCGATACCTGCCAGAATCGTCCAGCGTCCTTCACCGGAGTCGGATACGCGGCCGGAATATTTGTCGAGGTTCGGCTGCTCGGTGAACGAGATGGCGGTGAGGTCCAGCAGCCACGACGCGATCACGCTGCCACGGCGCCAGACTTCGCTGACGTCGGCGAGGTTGAAGTCGTACATGTAGTGCTCGGGGTTGCGGAGAGGCGTGGTCTCGGCGTCAATCTCCTGCTGATGTTTGCCGACGTTGGCATGGCGGAGGATGTTGAGCCCTTCCGCGTAGGCGGCCATCAGGCCGTACTCGATGCCGTTGTGCACCATCTTGACGAAATGGCCCGCGCCCGACGGGCCGCAATGGAGATAGCCTTCTTCGGCGGTGCCGCCGAGTTTTTCGCGGCCAGGAGTGCGGTCGATCGTGCCCTTTCCCGGCGCAAGCGCTTTGAAGATCGGATCGAGGTGCTTCACGATGTCCGTTTCGCCGCCGATCATCTGGCAGTAGCCGCGCTCGAGTCCCCAAACGCCGCCGCTGGTGCCGCAGTCGACGTAATGGATGCCCTTCGCGCTCAGTTCTTTCGCGCGGCGAATGTCGTCAATGTAATAGGAGTTGCCGCCGTCGATGATGATGTCGCCGACGTCGAGCTTGGATGAGAGTTCATGGAGCGTGCCGTCGACGACAGCCGCGGGCACCATGAGCCAGATGGCGCGCGGCTTCTCAAGCTTCTTGATGAAGTCGTCGACCGAAGAGGCGCCCGTTGGGCCTTCCTTCGCGAGCGCGGCAACCGTCGCCGGAGTGCGATCGAAGATCACGCACTGATGTCCCTTTTTTTCGAGGCGCCGCACCATGTTGGCGCCCATTCTGCCCAGTCCGATCATGCCCAGTTGCATTTGCGTAGCTCCTCAGTGGTGCGGTGTGTGGTGGTGAAGAAAACCTTTCGGCGGCGCATCTCTATGCGAGCTGCGCAACCGTTTGCGGTGTTCGCGGATGCGAATTGCGGACGATCGCGAATTTCGAGTTTGGCCCTACTACTTTAACGCCTGCTGAATCGCCGTATCGAGAGTCTTCAAGTCCTTCGCGACGTTTTTGCTGAGATGGACGCGTAGCGCACGGCGGCCGCGTTCGGCCAGCACTGCGAAATCGCCGCGAGCCTGCGCGGCTTTTACGACGCTGAACGAGTATTTCTGTTCCGGCACTTCGATGTTGACCGCGTCATCGCACGTGATCTGAAGGAACACGCCGGAGTTCGGTCCGCCTTTGTAGGCCTGACCCGTCGAGTGCAAAAAGCGCGGGCCGAATTCGGCCACGGTCGCGACCTTCTTGTTGTCGCGCACGAAGAGTCGAATCTTCTCGAGCGCTTTTTCGTTGGCTGCGTTCATCGTGATGTAGCCGAGAACGCCGAAGTAATCGCCCGCGTGGATGCGGCCGAGATGCGTGCGCAGAACGTCGGCAAGCTTCGCGCCGCCCTTGAGCGCGGCGGCATTCTTGTCGTCGGCGTAGAGCTTGAGGCCGCTGCCTTCGAAGAACGGAGTTTCGGCGGGCAGCGAACCCTTTTGTTCGTATTCGGTGGTCAGCTTGCGCGTTTCGATCTTGCTGGCTTCCACGTCGGGCTGATTGAAAGCGTTGATCCCGATGATGGAGCCGGCGACCGCCGTCGCGATCTCCCATCGGAAAAATTCCTGGCCGAGGCTGTAGATGTTGGCTACCTCGATGCGCACAACAGGCTGGCCGGCCTTTTCGAGAGCGGCGACCGCGGCGTCCTGCGCCTTGTTCGGCTTGGTCTTCAAACGAAGGTACGCGAAAACGCGATCGTTGCCATAAACCGGTGGCTTGCCGAGCGTTTCGCGATCGACCGGGACGATGCCTTTGCCGACTTTGCCGGTCGATTCAGCGAGAAGCTGTTCGAGCCACGCGCCGAGGTCGTGAATCCCCGGCGACGCGATGATCGTGACTTTATCGCGTCCGCGAACCGCTGCCGTTCCCAGAATCGCGCCAAGCAGAACGCCCGGATTTTTATCGGCAGCGACATCCGAACCGCACGCCTTCACCATCTCATGCGTAATCTTGAGAAATTTCGGAATGTCGATGCCCATGATGGCCCCGGGCACCATGCCGAAATCCGAAAGCGCGGAGTAGCGGCCGCCGATGCTCGGCACACCGAAGAAAACCTTGCGGAAGTGATCGCCTTCCGCGACGGTCTGCATCTTCGAGCCGGGATCGGTGATCGCGATGAAGCGGCTGCCGACTTCCTTGTCGCCCACCTTCTTGCGAATCTGCTCGAAGAAATACTGTTTGTAGATATTCGGTTCGAGCGTGCTGCCCGATTTGCTGGAGACGATGCAGACCGTGCTCTTCAGATCGAGCTTCGCCTGAAGCGCCTTGATCTGCGCCGGATCGGTCGAATCGAGCACGTGCAGCTCGGGAGAGCCCTTGATCTTGCCGAACGTCAGACGAAGAACCTCAGGGCAAAGGCTCGAGCCGCCCATGCCGAGCAGCAGCGCGTGCTTGAACTTCGCCTTCTTGATGTCGGCGGCGATGTTCTTCAGGTGGGCAATCTCGCCCAGCTGGTCGTTTACGATCTCGAGCCAGCCGAGCCACTTGGCTTCGTCATCGTTCGTCCAAAGGGAAGCGTCATGCTCCCAAAGGCGCGAAACCTTGTTGTTCTTTTTCCAGTCGTCAACGGACGTCTGGACGGCGCCAGAGAGTTCGGCGGGGAGTTTGTAACTCTGGCGATTCAGGCTCACGCGTGTACTCCTGCGGTTTTTCCTGTGGCTTCCAGCAACTTGTCAAAGGCTTCCGCAAAGAGCTTCACGCCATCGACGACGAGTTTGTCGGTGGCTTCCTTCATCGAGATGCCGGCCTTTTCCAGGTCCGACATCGTTTTAGCGGCGGCATCGACATTTTCGGTCAGGCTCTTGCGCAGCTTGCCGTGATCGCGGAAGGCGTCGAAGGTGGCCGGCGGAATGGTGTCGACCGTGTCGGCGCCGATTAGCTCTTCGACGTAGAGCACGTCGCGATACTTCGGATTCTTGGTGCTGGTGCTGGCCCAGAGCAGACGCTGCGTCTGCGCGCCCTTTGCCGCGAGCGCCTTCCAGCGCGCTCCGCCGAATAGCTCCTGATACTTCTTGTAGGTGAGCTTGGCGTTGGCGATGGCGACTTTGCCTTCGATCGATTGGAGCAACGCTTTCTTGCTCCCGTCCCGTTCGGTCTTGAGCTGCTCTTCGATCTGGCCGTCGATCAGCGTATCGATGCGGCTGACGAAGAAGCTGGCGACGCTGGCGATCTTGCTGATGTCTTCGCCCTTCTTTGCGCGAGCTTCGAGAGCCGAAAGGAACGCTTCCGCAACCTGCTCGTAAGCCGACTGCGCGAAGAGCAGCGTGATGTTGATGTTGATGCCGTCCTCGAGAAGCTGGCGAATTGCCGGAATGCCGGCCGGAGTCGCGGGAACCTTGATCATCACGTTCGGGCGGCTGACCGACTTCCACAGGCGGCGCGCCTCCTCGATCGTGCCTTGCGTGTTATTTGCCAGCAGCGGTGAGACTTCCAGGCTGACGTAGCCGTCGCGGCCTTTTGTCTCGGCGTAAACGCCCTTGAAGATGTCGGTGGCGTCCTGCACGTCGCGAATCGCGATCTTTTCATAAACACCCTTGGCGTCGAGTTTTTTTGCCTCAGGCGAATCGGTAATGTCGGAATAGAACTGACCGCCGGTGATGGCCTTCTCGAAAATCGTGGGATTCGAGGTCTGGCCGCGAAGGCCGTCCTGCTCGATCATTTTCTTCAGGCCGCCGCCGGTCAGCAGATCGCGCCGGATGTAGTCCATCCACGGTGATTGTCCGAAATCGTTCAACGCCTTGATGGGATTCGTTCCTGTCGCTCCAGGATTAGGGAGCGTGCTTGTCGTGGTCTTGCGGGTTCTCCTTTTTCTTTGAAACTTGGTTAACCGAAACTTGCATCCTCGAATGGAGGATTGTGCGAATCGCAGCTACTTGCCGGCGACCTGCTTGGCCGCCGCGACGATGTTCTCGACCGTGAAGCCGAACTTCTTCATCACATCTTTGATCGGAGCCGAAGCGCCGAAACTGTGCATCCCGATCATCTTGCCCTTCGGCCCGACGTAGCGATCCCATCCGAACGTCGCCGCCATTTCGACGGAAACGCGCGCCGTGATCGCAGCCGGCAGGACGCTTTCCTTGTACGACGCGTCTTGCTTTTCGAACAAATCCCACGACGGCATGCTCACCACGCGCGCCTTGACGCCTTCCGCGGCGAGTTTTTCGCGAGCTTCGACGCAGAGATACACTTCGCTGCCCGTTGCCAGCAAAATGACGTCGGGCTTGCCACCCTCCGCATCGATCAAAACGTATGCGCCCTTCGCCACACCCGAGGCCGGAGCAAATTTCGTCCGGTCGAAGGTCGGGACCGGTTGCCGCGTCAGCACCAGCGTTGACGGCGTCGTGCGCGACTGCACCATGAGTTTGTACGACTCGACGACTTCGTTGGCATCGGCCGGCCGCAACACCATCATGTTCGGCATCGCGCGCAATCCGGCAAGCTGCTCGATCGGCTGATGCGTCGGACCATCTTCGCCGAGCCCAATGGAATCGTGCGTGAAGATGAACATCGACGGCGCCTCTTCCAACGCTGCGATGCGCATCGCCGGCTTCATGTAGTCGCTGAAATTGAAAAACGTCGCGCTGAACGCGCGCAAGCGGCTCACGGTCAATCCATTGACGGCCGCGCCCATCGCATGCTCGCGCACGCCAAAGTGGAGATTGCGTCCTTTAAAGGCGTCCTCGGGGAAGAAATCACCCGCGCCTTCGAACGTCAGGTTCGTTTTGTTCGAATGCGCGAGGTCCGCGGATCCGCCGAGCAGCCAAGGAATGTTCTTCGCCAGCGCATTGAGAACCTTGCCGGAAGAATCGCGCGTCGCGAGGCCCTTTGCGTCGGCAGGGAAGTTCGGCAGGTCCTTATCCCAGCCCTTCGGCAGCTCCCACTTCTGCATCGTCTGGATCTGCTGATCGAGCTCGGGATATTTCGTCTTGTACTCGTTGTAGACTTCCGTCCACGCCGCGTGATTTTCGCCGCCGCGCTTGCCGATGCCGTTCTTGAAGCGGTCGTACACCCCGTCCGGCACGAGGAACTGCGCATCTTCCGGCCAGCCATAAAACTTCTTCGTGAGTTTTACTTCTTCCACGCCAAGCGGCTCGCCGTGCGAATCCGACGAATCATGCTTGTTCGGCGATCCGTACCCGATGTGGCTGTCGACTACGATCAGCGTTGGCTTGTCGTTCGTCTTCAGGAACGTCTCGTACGCGCGCCCAAGCATCACGAGATCGTTTGCGTCCGAAACCCGCGTGACATTCCATCCTAGCCCGACATACTTCGTCATCACATCTTCGTCGTACGACCACTTCGCCGGCCCATCCAGCGTCACGCTGTTGTGATCGTAGATCCAACAAAGATTCGAAAGCTTTAGATGCCCGGCCAGCGACGCAGCTTCATTGCCCACGCCTTCCATCATGTCGCCGTCGCCGCACATGGCGAACACGTTGAAATCGAAAACCGTGTAACCCGGCCGGTTGTAATT
>Ga0206939_10192_pt2 | contig 14058 bp, 12 predicted proteins | sample Alteio_BWOrgHeat_10_FD_152921 | JGI IMG/M metagenome (GOLD analysis project Ga0206939, IMG submission 152921) | Enriched cells from forest soil in Barre Woods Harvard Forest LTER site, Petersham, Massachusetts, United States -... | ecosystem: Environmental > Terrestrial > Soil > Temperate forest >... | reverse complement strand
TGGCCCTGCTGATGTGGCTTTGGTGGGGACGCAGAGTCAAGTCCCCCTTCAGCGGCAACGGCTGGAGACCGGCCTGGAGTCGAAAGACGGCGATTGACACAGCGACGCGCACCGAAGCGCTCTGACTACAGGTAGGCCGGATCAGCTGTTTCCGTATCCACGCCCAGCTCCGCGAATGCTTCCTGGGCCCGCGCCTGATCGAACTTTCCATCTCGCGCCAACCTGGAGAGCGTCGCCGCCACAATGGACTCCGCGTTCACCTCGAAATGGCGGCGCAGATATTCGCGATTGTCGCTGCGGCCGAAGCCATCCGTGCCCAGCGATACCAGCCGGGTCGAAAGCCAGGGTGCAAGCTGATCGGGTACGGCCTTCATGTAGTCGCTGGCCGCGACAATCGGGCCCTCGGTTGCCTGCAGCGTTTCCAGAATGTAAGGGACTCTTTCAGGCTGTCCAGGATGCAGGCGATTCCAGCGTTCCACGCCGAGCGCTTCACGCCTTAGCTCGTTATAGCTGGTCACACTCCACACATCCGCTGGGACGCCGTATTTCTCTGCCAGAATGCCCTGCGCCCGCACCGCTTCATTGAGGATCGGGCCGCTGCCAAAGAGCTGCGCCATGGCCTTGCCGGACGCGGCGGGCTGAAAGCGGTAAATACCGCGGACGATACCTTCGCGCACCCCTTCGGGCATCGCCGGCATGGGGTAGTCTTCGTTGTACATCGTGATGTAGTAGAAGACGCTCTCGCCTTCCTGGTACATGCGGCGGATGCCATCCTGCAGGATCACGGCCAGCTCATACACATAGGCCGGGTCGTAACTGACGCAGGTGGGAACCGTGCTGGCCAGCACGTGACTATGCCCGTCCTGATGCTGAAGGCCTTCTCCCAGCATGGTCGTGCGGCCCGCGGTTCCTCCCATTAGAAAGCCCTTGCCGCGCGAATCTGCAAAGGCCCAGATCATGTCGCCGACACGCTGGAAGCCAAACATCGAGTAGTACATGTAGAACGGAATCGTGGGCACGCGGTAATTGGAGTAGGCGGTGCCGGCGGCGGTGAAGGAGGCCATCGCACCCGCTTCGGTAATACCTTCCTCCAGAATCTGGCCATCCTGCTCTTCGCGGTAGTAGAGCAGCATGTCATTATCGTGCGGTATGTACTTCTGCCCTTCGCTGGCGTAGATCGCGACCTGGCGAATGGCCGACTCCAGGCCGAACGTCCGAGCCTCATCAGGCACGATGGGCACGATCAGCTTGCCGATCTCCGGATCTTTCAGCAGATGCCGCAGGATGCTGACAAATCCCATGGTGGTGGAGACGGCCCGTCCCTTAGAGCCGGCTGTCCATTCACTGAACTCCTTGAGCCGGGGAGCCTTGAATACCAGCTTCGGCACCTCACGCAACGGCAAATATCCACCCAGGGCCCGGCGACGCTCTTGAAGGTAGACAATCTCGGGACTGTCCGGCGCCGGCCGATAGGGCTTTCCCAGCTTTGCCTGCTGCTCCGGAACCGGGATCTTGAAACGTTTGACAAACTGGGCCAGGCCGCTGTCGGTGAGTTTCTTCTCCTGGTGTGAAGCGTTGCGCGACTGGTTGCTGCCCATACCGTAGCCCTTGACCGTTTTGGCCAGGATCACGGTGGGCGAGCCACGATGATTGATAGCTCTGCGGTAGGCGTTGTAAACCTTGGCCCGGTCGTGGCCGCCGCGATGCAGATTCTCCAGCTGCTCGTCGGTCTTATCCCTCACCAACTCCAGCAGTTCGGGATACTTCCCGAAGAATTCCTGGCGAAGATAGGCGCCGCCTTTGGCCTTGAACGACTGGTAGTCGCCATCGACACACTCTTCCATGCGTTTGAGCAAGAGGCCGGTTTGGTCACGCTCGAACAATTCATCCCAGTCGCCGCCCCACACAACCTTGATGACATGCCAGCCTGCGCCGCGGAAAATGCCTTCCAGTTCGTCGATGATGCGCTTGTTGCCGCGCACCGGGCCGTCCAGGCGCTGCAAGTTGCAATTGACCACAAAGATCAGGTTGTCGAGCTTTTCCCGGGAGGCGACGGTAAGGGCGCCGAGGGTATCAACCTCGTCGGTCTCGCCGTCCCCGACAAAGGCCCAGATTTTGCGCTCGGTCTTCTGAATGAGGCTACGGTGTTCGAGGTAGCGCATGAAGCGAGATTGATAAATCGCATTCAGTGGGCCAATCCCCATGGAGACAGTCGGAAACCGCCAGAAATCCGGCATCAGCCAGGGGTGCGGATAAGAGGACAGCCCGGGCTTGCCCCGTAATTCGTGGCGGAAGTGCAGCAGACGGTCATCATTAAACCGACCCTCGAGATAGGCGCGCGCATAGACGCCCGGGGAAGCGTGACCCTGGAAATAGATAAAGTCGCCAGGCTGGTCTCCGTACGCGGCATGGAAGAAATGCTCGTAGCCCACCTCCAGCAGGGTGGCCAGCGAGGAGTAAGTCGAGAGGTGACCGCCTATGCCCGCATCCTTCTTGTTTTGGCCATGCACCATGGCCATCGCGTTCCAGCGGATCAGGCTTTCCAGACGTTCTTCGAGCTTTCGGTCCCCGGGGTAAGGTACTTCCTCATGCTTGGGAATGGTATTCAGGTAGGGGGTGGTGAGCGCCCCGGGGGTGGAGATACCAGCCTCGCGCGCCCGGTGCCGCAAGGCTGCAATCAGCTCCGCACCCTGTTCCGGTCCTTCGCCGACTACAAGATCGTCGAAGGCTTCAATCCACTCTGCGACTTCTTCTGAAAATTTGGATTGGACGGGGGGAGTAACAAGTTTGGTTTCCATAAGTTAGCTCGTTGTAGGACGGTGATGTTTCAATAGTTTCAGGGGTAAAACTCGACCGTCGCAGCCACTTGTAGTATACAGTCCCGGCCGCGGCGTCCGGCGGTGATGACGCCATCCACCGCCAGGTTTGGCGCTGTGCTAGATTTGATGCCACCGTTCCCGCGCCAACTATGTCTACATCTTCGTTCTCAAAGACTCATGACCACGTGATTGACCTGCAGCAGCAGGTTGCCCGCCTGCAGGCATTGCTCGAGGTCTCCCGCCAAGTGCATGCGGCGGTTCGGCCTGAAGAAGTGCTGCAATCCGTTCTGCGCATCGTCGTGCGCGAGCTGGAAATGGCCGGGGCTCACGTCACAGAGCCTGCTTTGACTGTGGGCGAAATGCCCCCACCACCTTGGGAGGGCTGCACTCGCTATCCTCTGCTGAGCAAAGACGGAGTCCAGCTGACCGAACTGGTGGTGGACCCCGGGCCGGGCAAAACGCTGTCTCTTTATGAGCAGGATTTCCTGGAAGGGCTGGTGCTCCAGGCGGGGGTCGCGGTTGAGAACGCGCATTATCATGAGCGCGCTGTCGAATGGGCGCGCGTGCAACAGGACCTGGACGCCGCCCGCCAGATTCAGCGCAGCCTGCTGCCGCAGCAAATGACGGAGATCTCCGGCTATTCCGTCGCCATACGGTCGAGCACCTGTTACGAGGTAGGCGGCGACTACGTAGATATTGTCAGTCTCCCGGATGGGACCCAGATCATGGTGGTTGCGGATGTGGCCGGCAAGGGCCTGGCGTCTGCCATTGTCGCGACTTCGTTTCGCTCGGCGTTTCGCGCCATGGCGCTTGCCGGGTTGCCCCTGGCGGAACTGGCGGCGCGCATGAATGAGCAGCACCACGGCGAGGGGCAGGAGGCCCAGCGCCGCTACGTGACCGCGATCTTCCTCAAGCTGAACCCCCAGACCCACACGGTTGAAGTGGTCAATGCCGGTCACAACCCCGGGTTTCTGATTTCCGCGGACAAGACGGTGCATGAGATTCAGGCCAGCGGCACGCCCATCGGGCTGGTCCCGATGATGGAATATAGCTCCGAAACCCTGGCCTTCCAGCCCGAATCGCGGCTGCTTTTCTACACCGACGGGCTTACGGAAGTGTTTCAGGGCAATGACGAATTCGGTCCAGAGCGTTTGCTGGCAACATTTCGAGAGTGCAAGTCTCAGGACTGTACTGCTATCCTCAAGGTCCTGTGGCAACAATTAGCTGATTTTTCCAGGGGAGAGCCGCAGCAGGACGACATGACGGCGCTTGCGTTGGTGCGGATGCACGCTTAAGGCGGTTTCACAGTTGCCGGGCGCCACGGGAATCGCGAGGTGTTCACTTCGGATTAGACCTACGGTGAAACTGCGGTAGCGGGGGAAGAGCAAATGGTTGAAACCAGGGGCACGGCGGTGGAAGTAAAACTCCCATCGCGGCTGGGCTTCGAAAAAGTAGCGATGGGCACGGCCGCCAGCGTGGCCAAGCTCATGGGCTTCCCCGACGCTCGTATTGAAGACCTGAAAACCGCCCTGGCCGAGGCGTGCATCAACGCCATTGAACACGGAAATGCCCTGAATGATAACCTCTGCGTTGGTGTGATCCTGTCCGCCAGCGATGAAGGGCTGGAGGTTAAAGTGATGGATACCGGTTCAGGAATCAACAAAAAACCCTCCAAGCCTGACATTGACCGCAAGATGCATGGGGAAGAGGGGCCCCGGGGCATGGGTATGTTTCTGATCCAGTCTCTGGTGGATGAAGCGGAGTGGGTCAAGGGAACGGCCGGAAAAGGAAGCTATGTGAGGCTGGTGATCAGGCTGGCCAAGGAGAGCGAGTAAAGTGCAGACGGAGACAAAAGCCAAAGTTGATGAGGTCCTCGCCGCGAATGGACGGCCAGTCACCGTTCTGCGCTTCACCGGCGATATCTCCAGCAGTTCGCGGGACACGGTGCTTGGAACCTATGAGGGCGTGGTCAAAAGCCGCCCTGTTCTGATCGATTTCTCAAAAGTCGAATACATCAATTCAAGTGGAATTGCTCTGGTCATCCAGATGTTGATGGAAGCCAGCAAATCGGACCAGACCATCGCCGCGTTTGGGCTCACCCCCCATTTTCAGAAGGTCTTCACCATGGTGGGCATTACGAAATATGCCGCCCTGCATCGGGATGAGGCAACGGCCATCGCCTCTCTGTAGCGGAGGCTTACCAAGTTGCGTTTGCTGCGCAGGAAGGGAACTGCGGATCCCTCGGCTGCGCTCGGGATGACAAAGGGTGGGGCCGTGCTTCCAGCTAAATCTGGGACTGGTGGAGAGCACCGCAGGTCCCTCCACTTCGCTTCGCTCCGGTCGGGATGACAATTCATATTTTGTTAGGGCAACGAGTGCCCAAGAAAATTTGTCTTCCCGAAAATGAAGTCACAAGATGACAAGGGGCGGTGCGACGCTGCCGTCGACATCCGCAGTGGTTGATGGATCTGAAGTCCTACTTTGCCCGCGGATGCGTCCGGTCGTAGACCTGCGTGACTTGCCCGACGGTTAGCTGGGTGTAGCGCTGTGTGGTGGAGAGGCGCTCGTGCCCTAGCAGCTCCTGAATGGCCCGCAGGTCGGCGCCCTCTTCGAGCATGTGGGTGCCGAAAGCATGACGCAGAGTGTGGGGATGGATCTCCGCCGGCAGTCCTTTTGCAAGTGAGATTTGCTTAACGATTCGGCCCACGCTCCTGGTCGTCAGGCGCCCCGTTCCCTTCATCTGCAGATTCAATAGCAAGGCCTCAGTTGACTTTGCCCCCAGCTTGCGCTCACGCGATGGAAGATAAGCGCGGATGGCGTCTGCCGCTGCATCTCCCAAAGGCACATAACGCTGTTTCCGCCCTTTGCCGCGGACCAGAATCACTTCCCTTGCCCAGTGAACGTCGGCCATATTGAGTCCCACAAGCTCGGCGTTACGGATGCCGCAGCCATAGAGCAGCTCGAAGATCACCCGATCACGCTCCGGCCACGCAGCTGCGGCAGAGGCTGTGTCCACCAAATGGTTCATCTGCTCGATGGACGGCACACGCGGTAAGTGCTTGGGCAATTTGGGAGTGGCCACCAGCGCGGCCGGATTACTGGTAACGTGTCCCGCCCTGGCCATCCATTGAAACCAGGAACGGACCGCAGCCAGAGACCGGGCGACCGACGCCTTCGCTAGCCCCCGACCGTAAAGTTCGCCCAGGTAGTCGCGTATCTGCAGATGATCCACGCTCCGCACTGCGATGCCCTGCTCGATCAAGTAAGCGGCAAAGTTCCCAACCTCACGCTGATAAGCTCGCAAGGTATGCGGGGATGCAGCCCGCTCATGCGCTAGCATGTCCAGGAACTCCTCGGCTAACTGCGCAGGTTGCGGCTTCATTTCCCGACCATTCGGGTGGCCCGGGGATGGTGAGCCCGATGCACAGCCTTCAGCCTGCCCAACGCCAGGTGTGTATACACCTGCGTGGTCGAGATATCGGCATGCCCCAGCAGGGTTTGTACGGTCCTGAGGTCGGCCCCGTTCTCCACCATATGCGTGGCGCAACTGTGGCGGAGCACGTGTGGACTGGCACGGGCATCCAGCTGCTTCACCAGGCGCCACACCCATTGCCGGGTAAGCCCAGCGCCGCGTACGGAGAGAAAAAGCCGGCTCTCTCCCGGCTGGGTCGCCAGCCCGGGGCGGCCCCAGGCCAGATACGCTTGCAAAGCTTCAACCGCCACTCGCCCCAACGGCACAATACGCTCCTTATCCCCCTTGCCGCGCACTAGCATGCGTCCCTCCGCCAGGGATAGATCTTCGACGCCGAGGCCGGTGAGCTCGGAGACGCGGACACCCCCCGCATAGAGCATCTCCACGATGGCGCGATCGCGCAGCGCCACCGCATCCGCCTGCAGGTGGTTGGCCGCCATCCCGGCTTGGTCCATCATGCGCTCCACCTCCGATTGCGCCAGAGCTTTGGGCAGGACTTTCCAGGAGGAAGGGGATTCGAGGTTGACCGTGGGGTCGTGCCCGATCCGCTTATCGAGCAACAGCCATTTATAGAAGCCGCGGAGACAGGAAAGCTTGCGCGCCACGGAACGTGACTGCACGCCATGTTTCTGAAGATGCTCAAGAAATCCAGCCACTTGCGCTTGCCCCGCAGTCAGCGGCAGCGCGTGCGTGCCTTCAAGGTATTCAGCGAAGAGCCCAAGGTCCCGTTGATAGGCCTCGCAGGTCAGCGGCCGCAGGCCCTTTTCCACCCGCAGATAGGCAAGGTATTGACGCATGATGCCGTTTGCCTTCTGCGCAGAGACTTGGGGATGATTGGCGGCGTGCACAGCCTCGATTATCCGCTCCCGGCACCTTGCATCGACGCGGCCCGGGGGACCCGGGAATCAAGAGAGACAGCCATTCACCGATGGTTCACGGCCTGAGTGCAAAATTACGTCAGATCGCCGACAATAGGAGAAGGGGCCTTGCCCCCACCAGGAGCCGCATCCCGCTTTGACCACCAGCAAGTCCAGCAACAGCGTCTATCTCTCCCCCAAAGACTTTATCGACTCAGTTCTCTCCCTGAACCCCGCCATTGCCGTCTTCGACTGCGATGGAACGCTGTGGGAGGGAGACTCCGGCTACGACTTCATGGTCTGGTCGATTGAGGAAGGCATTGTTTCCCGCAACGCGAGTGACTGGATCGACTCCCGTTACCGGCTGTATCGTTCCGGTACGGTCTCGGAGCTCGCAATGTGCGGGGAAATGGTCCAGATCTATGATCGGGTGAGTGAATTGGAAGTGCGCAAGGCGGCGGCGGCTTTTTTCCAGGCGCGTTTCCAGGACAAGATCTTCCCCGAAATGCACTCCCTGGTCTCCTCTTTGAATGACCGCGGGGCCGAGATCTGGGTGGTCAGCTCGACCAACAACTGGGTGATCGAAGAAGGCGTGCGAAGCTTTAAAATTCCGCCGTCTCGAGTCATCTCCACGCGGGCCAAGGTGATTGCCGGGGTGATTACCAGCGAGTTGCTCGACGTTCCCACGGATGAGGGGAAGGCCGAGTCGCTGATCAAGGCAGGCGTCGCTGCTCCCGATGCGGTATTCGGAAACTCCATTCACGACGCGGCGATGCTGGAGATCGCGCGACAGGCATTCCCTGTGAACCCTACGCCGGCATTGGTGCAAATCGCGGCCCGGAAGGGGTGGCCGGTCTTCTACCCGGATGGCATTCTGCCCGGCCAGGAATGATTCCACGGCGCTTGGGGCTCCGCAGCTCAGACGGTCCGGCGGCCCGGACGTCTAAAATTCTATGAGCGTGCAGAAAGACCGATTAAGAACCGACGGGAAAGTCGTTCGGCTCGTCGTGGCCGCACTCATCCTGCGCGAGCAGAAGGTTCTGATCTGCCAGCGGCGGCCGGATCAGCCCATGGCCCTGAAATGGGAGTTTCCCGGAGGTAAGGTAGAGAACGGCGAGAGCGCGGAGCAGGCCCTGCGGCGTGAGCTCGATGAGGAACTCGGCATCGCGGCCGATATCGGCAATCGCGTGGCCCACACCCGCCATACCTACCGCAGCGGAAGCGCTATCGACCTGCAATTCTTTGTAGTTCACCAGTTCGCCGGCGAGATGACGAACCGCATCTTTCACGACCTGCGCTGGTGCCCGCTGGGCGAGTTACCCCGCTACGACTTTCTCGCCGCCGATCGCACCCTCATTCGCGACCTCGCCGCGGGCAAGCTGCTCTGATCTTTATCTGGGATGAGAACTCCTCCTCAAAATTGAAAATAGATGAAGTCGCGATGGCCGAAAAAGCCGAAGAATGCGATCGCGTATACACATGCGTTGTAAGCGAGAGCCCGAAATGCCGGACGGGCCCAGAGCCGGGGCACATGCGAAGGATGCGCTATCCACCATTCGATCACGAACATGGCGAGAATCGACAGCGCCAGGTAGGGGGCCGTGGCGCGGCTGAATCCGCCAACCTTCAGCAAGAGAGGGTCGATCCTCCCCAAGGGAAGAAGATGGCCGGCAATGAACCAGGAATCCCTTACGCTGTTAGCTCGGAATAATATCCAGGCAAAGGTCACCAGGCTGAAGGTCAGAAGAGTTTTGAATGCGGCCGTCAACCGGGGCACACGATGAAGACCAAGCATCTGGGCGCATCGCGCTGCATAAGGCGCTGTAGCCTGAGCCACGATCAGGTAGAGCCCGTGGAGAAATCCCCAGATCACAAAGGTCCAGTTGGCGCCATGCCAGAGCCCGCTGATCACAAAGGTGAGCATCAAATTCAAATAGTGGCGGGACAGCTTCACGCGGTTGCCGCCCAGCGGAATATAGACGTAATCACGAAACCAGGTGGAGAGGGAGATGTGCCATCGCCTCCAGAACTCGCCCACTGAGCGGCTGAAGTATGGCTGCATGAAATTGATGCGCAGTTCGTAGCCCATCATGCGCGCTATGCCTAGCGCAATATCGGTGTAGCCGGAAAAATCGCAGTAAATCTGGATGGAAAATAGCAGCGTGGCCAGCAGCAGCGCCGCCCCGTCGTAATGGCGTGGCGTGCCATAAACCAGGCCCACGAAATCGGCAACATTGTCGGCCAGCACCATCTTCTTGAACAGGCCCCAACCTGCTTGCACCATCCCAGAACGAACACCTGCCAAGGTAACCTTTGGCTCACGATGAAACTGCGGCAACAGCTCGTAAGGCCGCTCGATGGGACCGGCAACCATTTGCGGAAAGAAGGCGATGTAGAGCGCGTATTCCAGCAGGTTCTTTTCCGCCGGAACCCTCCGCCGATAAACCTCGATGGTATAACTCATCGCCTGAAAGGTGTGGAAGGAAAGGCCGACAGGCAAAATGATTGCCAGCAGCGGAGGGTCGTACTGCAGCCCAAAGAGATGCGACGCGCTGCGAACCGAGCCGGTCAGAAAGTTGAAATACTTGAAGAAGACGAGAAGCGACAGGTTGCAAAACAGACTTACACCCAGATAGAGACGCCGCCTCGCAAGCTGCTCTGCCTTTTCTATCTGCAGGCCGGCCATGTAGTCGATCACCGTGATGCCCCAGATGACAAAGATGTAACGGGTGCTCCAGCACATATAGAAGTAGTAGCTGGCGACGAGCAGAATGATTTTGCGCGTCGTGCCCCGCGTGACCATGACAAGTAGCCATACCACGACAAAAAATAACAGGAACTGAAAGCTATTGAAGAGCATGGTGACTGGCCTTCAACAATTGAAAAAGGGTCTCGGTGTACACTCGCGCGCCGGCTTCGTTCAGGTGCGTCTGATCGGCAAAGAGCAGGTTGGGATAAAGATAGTAGTCGGGACCGAGGAGTTTGCATGCGGTGCGCTGCTGGACAAGTGCACCGAAGTCCGCGTCATACGCTGCCGCAGGCGCGGCTTCTCCCATGCGAAGGTAATAGGGTACGTAGTAACAATCCATGTGATACTGCCTGACCAGTTGGTTCAGTTGAAGAATCTGCCCGCTTTGCGATGACGCAATGCGCGGGATCACTTTCTTCGGCTGGTCGGATTCGAGATGGAAGTCATCGGGCAGGCGCCCACCGGGAAAATGGCTCTGTTCGGTGATCAGATGGTAGCCCCGCTGGGCGATAACCTGGTGCTCGTTTTCTTCCGACTCGCGGTAATAACTCGACATGCCACCGTGGCTGGGTGCATTGAGCAGAAAGGCGGTGAGATCTCGCAGAAAGTTTCGAAATGGAAAGAGATCGTCGATGACCACGTGGTCGTCGGGGATGAGATGAAAGATACCTCGCCGGGGTGGATCGTCTCCCCAGGGTAGCGTGAGCAGCAGCACCTTGGGAGCCTGGCCTCGTTCGCACACGGCCTTGAGAGGCGGTAACAATAGGTCGCTCCCCGGAAAACCGGAATTGAAGGACGAGACGTTCAGATGGTTTGCGGCGCTCATCTGGTCGAACCAAGCGGGAACAAATCCCGCGAGAATTTTGCTGTTGCCGAAAATCAACACTCGGGTTACTGCAGGATCGGCGGGAAAGATCTGCCCCTTCTGCTCCCATCGCAGCTTGGCGTCAAATACTATGTCGGGGCCATTCTTCAGATAAGGGAGAGCCCGGGACAGTTTATAGAACGCCACCCAAAACACCACAAAAAGCAAAAGTGTCCAGCCAAGAGCGGACCTGGTGCTCCGCTTCGCCGTGAGGCCTTGCTTAGCTGCTTCGGATGCAGAGTTGGGAGCGATTTCGACGTCCAAAGTTAACCTTGAACTCCGATCGTATTCTATTCGGTGAGAGTATTTTCTAGTGTGTATTGGTGAGTGTCGCGAATGTGCAGGTTGGTTGAGGAGGCGCGCTAGCGTGTTCTCATGCACGCTTTAGCTCCGGGGTACCAGGGCTAAAGCGCGTGATCAGAGTCAAGCGTTTTCCAGGAGCGCTCAAGCGCTCCTTCCCCCGCATAAATGCGGGGGCTCCCACCTGTCTTCCTCCTCCGCAGTCTAGCCCGAGCCGCCGGTAAACATCATGACCAGCGATAGAGCAATCACGACCGCTGCGGTGAGCCAGGCCACGACGTTGAACCAGCCAGAGTTTACATAGTCTCCCATCAGGTCCTTGCGATTGATCAGCAGCAGCATGAAGACGATCACCAAGGGCAACAGCACGCCGTTCAACACCTGCGACAGGATGACCATGCCGATCAGTTTGGCGTTGGGAACAAAGAGCACGGCGGCCGCTCCGCCCGCCACCAAAAGGGTGTACAGCCAGTAGAAGACCGGCGCCTCTTTGAAGCCACCATCCAGGCCGGATTGCAAACCCAGCCCCTCACATACCGTATAGGCCGTGGAAAGAGGCAGAATCGAGGCGGCAAAGAGCGAAGCATTGAACAACCCAACGGCAAACAAGAGAAAGGCGTAACGCCCGGCAAGCGGCTTCATCGCCTGAGCTGCGTCCGCCGCTTCCTTGATCGCCCCCATGCCATGGACAAACAAGGTAGCGGCACAAGCAACGACGATGAACCAGGCCACGATATTGGTGAAGAACGATCCGATGATGACATCGAGACGCGAAGCCCCGTAGCTCTTCGCCGTAACTCCCTTCTCCACAATGGAAGACTGCAGATAAAACTGCATCCAGGGCGAAATGGTGGTGCCGATTACCCCGACGATCATGTAAATGTAACTTTTAGAGTGCCATATGGAGCCTCTCGGCAGCTCCACAGTGGCCACCATCGCTTCATGCCAGCTAGGCTGCGAAAGAACGCCGGTGATGATGTAGGCAATATAGAAAACCGACGCCGCCAGAAAAACTTTTTCGACCCCCTTGTAATCTCCCTTAACCACCAGGAACCAGATCAAGAGGGCGCTAGCCGGCACGGAAATGTACTTGCTAACGTGGAAGAGCTGCATGCTGCCCGCAATGCCGGCAAACTCCGCCATGACGTTGCCGAAGTTAACGACCACCAGCAGCAGCATCAATAGAAACGTCAGGCGCAGCCCAAACTCTTCCCGGATCAGATCGCTTAGACCCTTACCGGTAACGGCCCCCATGCGGGCACACATTTCCTGTACCACCAGCAAAGCCACAGTGATGGGGATCATGGTCCAGAGCAGGGTGTAGCCGAACTGGGCTCCGGCGTTGGAGTACGTGAGGATGCCACCCGAATCGTTATCGATGTTAGCGGTGATAAAGCCCGGGCCCAGCACAGCGAGGAAGAGCAGTACGCGGATTCGCCAGCGCTTGAGCATGCAGTCAGGATGGAGACTTTCAATTTGAAGTTCAGGCCGATAACGATCGACTTACAGCAAAGCAGCAGTAGTGTGCCTTATTGTTTTGCACGCAAAAACGCGATTACATGATCTGCCTGAACCACCCCGACCAGCCGGTTCGCACTATCCACAACCGGTAGCGCATGCAGATTGTACTTGTCAAAGAGTTCCGCTACTTCATCCTGGTGGGCTTCAGCGTGACAAGAGATAATGCGCGGTTCGGCCAAGACGGCTACGCGCGTTTCCGGAAGCGCCAGGATGAGGCGCGCCAACGGGACAACTCCCTCAAGCACATCGTTTCGCCCGGTGAGATAAATCTCGGTTATGCCTTCCGGATCGCCATCGAACTCGCGCAGCGCGCGCACCGCATCCGCCACCGAGGCGCCGGAGCCTACCTGCACACAGTTGGTGGTCATTCTGCCGGCAGCGGAATCTTCCCGGAATTCGAGCAGGTCCTCGACTTCCTGCCGTTCTTCCGGCTCCATCTCCTCGAGAATTGCCTCGGATCGCTCCTCGGAGAGCTCAGCCAGCAGATCGGCAGCCGCTCCGGGATCCATCTCTTCCACGATGTCCGCCACCCGGCCCGAGTCGAGCGATTCCAACAGAGACTTCTGCAGACGAGGATCAACTTCCTCCAACGCCTCTGCCGCTACCTCCTCATCGAGGGAAACAAAGATCGCCTCCCGCTCAGGTGGCGGCAGGTCTTCCAGAATGTCCGCGAGATCGGAGGGATGCATATGAGCAATCCGCTCGTGCTCGATCTTCAGCTTGACCCTTCGCGCTGGATCCACCTCAATCAGGTCCACAAACTCCCACGGAATGACGCTGGCGCGGAAGTGCATGGCGAAATCCGCCAGCGTGTGCCTCGGCATCACGCCTTTGAACAACCTGCGTACCGCGCCACGGAGTCCGACGGCAACCTCAGCCACACGCAGTCCCTCTCGGCCATTTTGTGGATACCACTGCAGGTCGACATCGTTGACGCGCACCACCTTTCTTCCGTGTACGTCGATAATCTGCCGGTCGACCACGTCTTGCTGAAGGAGGAGAAAGTTTTCATCGCCGCGCAGGGGCTGAAGCACGGCATCCTCGCGTAATTCGAGGGTTCCGGCAGGGGTTTGCAGTACATCCTTTACGGCTACCAACCTGACACCCTCCCGTGTCTTGAGCAGCAGTCCTGCCACATTGCCTGCGGATGGGCCGGTCGCCACCGCTACATCTTTCAGACGGCCTTGCACGCGGCCCTGCCTGTCCGTGATCAGGGTGCCGAGCAGGAGCGTGAGACTGGCGTGGATGGCGTACTTTTCATGCATCGAAGGCCGGTTGCAGTCTAACAGCCGTTTGGGGAAGGTTGGAGCAGGTTAATAACTGAGTTGCGGCAGGGCCAATTTAGTAACCCTCCGTGGCTCGCGGTAGACCTTGCGCGGCTTTAGCAGCCGCTGAGGTGCCGAGCATGGAAAGACGTACCTCAGCGGCTGCTAAAGCCGCGCAAGGTCTACCGCGAGCCACGGAGGGTTACTAAA
>Ga0206939_10232_pt1 | contig 14139 bp, 8 predicted proteins | sample Alteio_BWOrgHeat_10_FD_152921 | JGI IMG/M metagenome (GOLD analysis project Ga0206939, IMG submission 152921) | Enriched cells from forest soil in Barre Woods Harvard Forest LTER site, Petersham, Massachusetts, United States -... | ecosystem: Environmental > Terrestrial > Soil > Temperate forest >... | reverse complement strand
GCTTTGAAATATCACCGGAGGGCTGGCCACGCCGGGGGACATGATCTGTTGAACGGGCGGAATGATCTCGCTGAAAAAGTTTGGCCGCGACGCGTCCGCTGGGAGGCAGGTCGAGCGTCGATCCGGCAATCATTTCCGGCGCCTCCCGGCTGGCCTGGGGCAGGGGAACAACCTTGAGAAACTTGTCGCCGAGCGGTACGACGCCGACTTGGTTGAGGCCGAGCAGTGTCTCGAGGGCGCGAACGGCTTCCTCCTTTGGAATCGTCCGGGTGATGTTGATCGAGTAAGTGGCGGCCGGCAGCGACTGCGGACGGAGAACCGTGCGGCCGGTAAACGATTCAAGCAGCTGGAGCACAGAGTCAATGGGTGCGTCGGAAAGCTGGAGGCCGTTGACCGGGGCATTATCGGTGCTGGCCGATGCCCCCGCCGGATCGGGCACGACGGTCGGAGTTTGCGCGGAGACGCAAAGCGCGGTGGATAAAAAGGCGAGGACGAGGCAAAGAGAGCGCGAGCGCATGAAGGGTGGCGGGTCGGGATGGATGGAAGTCTTGGGAGGGAGGATCAGAAGTGAAAAACAACGCCTTGTAAACCGTGTTGTCATCAGACGCGCAGTCCCCGGCGGGGGTTCCGGATTTTGTCGCTTGCGACGCGTCGGCGCCGACCCAAGCTTGTCGCTTGCGATGCCCAACAGTTTCGGAAAGCTCTTTACCATCACCACCTGGGGCGAAAGCCATGGCCCTGCGGTTGGCGTAGCCATCGACGGCTGCCCGCCCGGTCTGCCGATAACGAATGAAGAAATCCAGGCCGAACTCGACCGCCGGCGGCCGGGCCAGAGCGATATCGTCACCCCGCGCAAGGAGGCTGACCGCGTGGAAATCCTGTCCGGCGTCTTTGAAGGCCGCACGACCGGTTTGCCGCTCGCCCTGCTCGTGCGCAGCACCGACGCCCGTCCCGGCGCCTACGACGAGATGCGCGAAAAATTCCGCCCCTCGCACGCCGATTACACCTATCAGGCAAAGTTCGGCCACCGCGACCACCGTGGCGGCGGTCGCAGCTCCGCGCGCGAGACCATCGGCCGGGTGGCGGCCGGCGCCGTGGCCAAGAAAATCCTGCATCTGGCCGGCGCCGCGTCCGGCCACCCGGTTGAGATCCGCGCCTTCGTTTCGCAAATCCATGAGATCGCCGCGCCCGCGGGGGCGCTGGAAAAATTTCCCACGCTCGCCGAAGTCGAGGCCTCGCCCGTGCGCTGCCCGCATGCCGCGACGGCGGCCAGGATGATCGAGCTTATCAAGGCCGTGCGCGCCGAGGGAGATTCCGTCGGCGGCGTCATCACCGGCCGCGCGCGCGGCGTGCCACCCGGGCTCGGCGAACCGGTGTTCGACCGGCTCGAGGCTGATCTCGCCAAGGCCATGCTCTCGCTCCCCGCGACCAAGGGCTTCGAAATCGGCAGCGGCTTTGCCGGCACGCTGCTGAAAGGCTCGCAGCACAACGACGCCTTCGTCATGCGCGAAGGCCGGGTGCATACGCCGACCAACCGCAGCGGCGGCGTCCAGGGCGGCATCAGCAACGGCGAGGAAATTTTTTTCCGCGTGGCCTTCAAACCCACCGCGACGATCCTCCAGCCGCAGAAAACCGTGGATATCCACGGGGCCGAGACGGAGCTGGCCGCCCGCGGCCGGCACGACCCCTGCGTGCTCCCGCGCGCCGTTGTCATCGTCGAAGCCATGACCGCGCTCGTGCTGCTCGATCACTGGATGCGCCACGCCGCGCAGAACAAAACGTTCAAGTTCTGATCGCGGTGGAGGCCATCAGGACGCCCAACTCCCAACATTCAACATCGAAGCACGATTTCCCTGGCTTGGCCGGCATCAGTGAGCCTCCTTCGCTCTCCAAGCTGAGGAGGGCAGGCAATCAGTGTACATCAGTTGTTAAAATTAGGGTTTGGCGTTGGGAATTAGAAATTTGGTGTTGGATGTTGGATCTTCGATGTTGGATGTTGGGCGTTGAATGAAACCCCTCGTCTATCTCATCCTTGGCGCGGCCGGTTCGGGCCGCCGCGAAGTGGTCGCCGATTTGATCGAGGGCGGCCTCGCCGGGGACGCCAAGCCCGCCGTGCTGCTCGCCGCGGACGAACCCGCCGGCGAACTGGACCAAAAACTTGCCGGCCTCGCGCGCTGGACGTGGACCGGCGGGGCCATCGACGCGGCGCTGCCGCCGCATGCGACGCATGTATTCTTCGTGGCGCAGGGCCGGGCCAATCCGGTGGAACAGATCGACGTGTTCAAACCCTGGCTCGAGGTGCAGGGCGGCGAACTCGCCCGCGTGATCAGCGTGGTGAACTGCCAGCTCGCGGAAAAAAATCCGCCGCTGCGCGCGTGGTATGAGGCGTGCATCCACTTTTCCGACATCGTGCTGCTGAACCGCCGCGAGGGCGTGGCCAACAAATGGCTCAGCGATTTTCTCGCGTACTTCCAGGATCAGTTTTATCCGTGCCTCTTCGAGCAGGTGAAAGCCGGCCGCGTGAAAAATCCCGCGCTCGTGCTCGAGCCGCAGGCCCGCCGCCTGTCACACTGGTTTGACGAGGAGCCGGACTGGATCTTCACCAACGCCGACGGCGAGGTAATCGACGAGGAGGACGTGACCGGGGATGACGACGAAATTGAGGCCACGCCCGCGGAAGATCTGTATCTCGCCCGCGATGCCGCCGGCCGCCGGGCCAAGAGGATTCCCGACATCGCCAAGTTCGTCGGCGGATGAATTAGCAGGTTGTTGAAAAACTCTGCTGCGTCGGCCAGCATAGTTTTTCAACAGCCTGTTAGTGTATTTTCGGTTTAAATGGGCCCATGATGGGCGAAATTGTCATTCCGAGCCGAGCGAGGAATCTCTGCTGTTCCTGTCGATTTCAATTTAGGAGATTCCTCGCTCGGCTCGGAATGACAAAATAAATGATGTGCCGCAACGGCATGCTGATGGGTCCCATTAAATCGAAGATGCTCTACCGGCGGAAATGTTTCACGCGACCAAAGTTAGAGCGGTTGGGAAAATAATAACCATTTTCAGCTCATCGAGTGTCATTCTGAGCGTGGCGAAGAATCCAGTGAGATTACGCCGCGAGTGTAGACTCTATCCAACTGGATTCTTCCCTTCGCCGATTCAACAGGCTCAGGCCCCGAGTTTATCGAACGGGTTCAGAATGACAAACGGCTTTAGCAACGACATCACTTTAAACTTCGGAATCCAGGTTCGATGACGGATTCATTACGGGCCGCTCGCAGGCTCTGCCGGGCGAAAATCGAAATAGGCCAGGTTCATATTGCCTTCGGAAAGCACCCGGACCTTCAGCACGCAGACACCCCGGGGCAGGTCCACCATGGCGATCGATTTCATCAGATTCCAATGATGCCAGTTGCGCCATTTGATCGGTTCAGCGGCGCTGAAAGTTGACTGGATGGCAATGGGTCCGGTCAGCGGACGGCCGTTCCGTTCGAGCGAGATCATTCCGCCTTGGTGAGAAGTGTAGAGCAGGTCGATCGCGTACTCGCCCGCCGCCTCGACTTCCACCGTCAGGTTGAACCATTCGCCCGCCTTGGTCCAGCCCACGTAGAGCTGGTTTTTCGGAGGCGTCACGAGATCGAAGGGATTGTCGTCGATTTTGGTCCGATGGTCGAACTTCGTGTAAGAGATGCTGACCGCCTCGGCCATGCGGAATTCGTTCAGGTAGGTTCCGTCGGGCTTGTTGAAACTCCCGCTTCCCTTGTTTTTCGCGTCCTCGGTGTGATAGGCGACCCCCTCGCCGCCAAGGTCGTAGTAGGCGCACTGCACGCGGCCCGGTATTTTCTGCGGGCCGCCGTGATAAACGGCGTCGTGAAACGGCTGGCCCGCGTGGACGCAGCCGGCCAGGGCGATCGCCACCCCCGGAGCCAGCAGGTTGATAAAAAAGCGCATGGTGGTCACGGGTGGCAACTACTCGATCGTGAAGTTCGCGCTCGGGCCTTCGGTGGAATTGGGGCCGATCCACACGGTGGCCTGCGCCGGCTCGACCACGTCGCGCAGGTCGATGTTCCAAAAGGCGAGTTCGTCGCGGCCCAGGCTGAATTCGACGCGCGCCGACTCGCCCGGCTTCAGCGACAGCCGTCGGAATCCTTTGAGTTCCCTGACGGGGCGCGCGACGCTGGTTCCGCGAAGCCGGATATAAAGCTGAACAATTTCGTCGCCGGCGCGCGATCCCGCGTTCGTTACCGTCGCCGAGACGCGGAGCGGCGGCGCCTGCCCGCCATTGAGCGCGCCGGCGCTGATTTGGGAGGCGCTCAAGGCCACCGCGGAATAGGTGAAGCGGGTATAGCTGAGGCCGTAGCCGAAGGGAAACAGCGCGTCGTTCCGTTCATCGATGTATCGCGAATGATATTTCTCCTTTTTCGAGGTGGGCGGACGGTCAAGATCGATTCCGTCGGCGGGGCGCCCGGTGTTCAAGGCATTGTAATAGAGCGGCTCCTGCCCGACTGCGCGCGGCATCGAAACCGTGAGTTTTCCGCCCGGATTGGCATCGCCGAACAAAATCCGCGTGACCGCCGGGCCCGCCTGCACTCCGGGAAACCAGGCCTGCAGGATCGCGGGCACATGATTCGCCGCCCACGCAAGGGCCAGCGGACGCCCGCTAAAAACGACCAGCACCACGGGCTTTCCGGTCGCGACGACCGCTTCCAGAAGCTGCTGCTGTCTGCCCGGCAAATCCAGATGCGCCCGGGACGCGGCTTCGCCACTCATCCATTCGGCGTTTTCGCCGAGCGCCATAACGACCACGTCGGCCCTTTTCGCCGCATCGACCGCCTCGGCGAAACCCGCATCGGAGTCGCCGTTGATTTCCGCGCCTTCGGCATATAACAGGCGCCCCCCGATTTGGGCCATCCGCGATTCCAAGGCCGTGCGCAAAGTGACGACATCCTTTGGATCGCCTTGCGCGAGCCAGGGGCCGAGCATGTCGCCGGCGCTGTCGGCCAGGGGCCCGATCAAGGCGACTTCCCGGATACCGGGCTTCAAGGGAAGCGGGGTTTCCCCGTGGATCGAGTCGTTCTTCAGCAGCACGAATCCACGTTCCGCCACGGTGCGGGCAAGCTCCACGTCCGCCGGATCGGGCGATGACTTGGCGCCTGCCGGCGGCTCGATCGCGTAGGGATGCTCAAACAATCCCAGCGCGAACTTGACCCGGAGCACCCGCCGGACGGCCTCGTCGACCACGGCCTCCGGCACTTCGCCGGAACGAACCAGGCCGGCCAGGCGCTTCGCATAAAGGCTGCTTTCGAGATCGATATCCACGCCCGCCAGAATCGATTTGCGCGCCGCGGTTTCGCCGTCCGTCGCAATGCCATGCGCCATCCCTTCGCCGATCGATCCCCAGTCGCTTATGACGAAGCCGCGGAAATTCCATTCCTGGCGCAGGATCGTGGTGAGGGTGAAACGATTGGCGGAGGCGGGCACGCCATTCAAAGAATTAAATCCGCTCATGAGGGTTCCGGCGCCGGCCTCGACGCCGGCATGGAACGGAGGCAGGTAGATCTGCCGCAAGGTTCGTTCCGAGAGTTCGACGCTGTTGTAATCCCGTCCGCCTTCCGCCGCCCCATAGCCCACGTAGTGCTTGAGGCAGGCCGTCATCGACTGCGGATCGCTCAAGCTGGACCCTTGGTAGCCGCGAACGTAGGCGGCGGCCATGACCGAACCCAGGTAGGGATCTTCGCCCGCGCCCTCGACCATCCGTCCCCATCGCGCGTCGCGGGCGATATCGACCATCGGAGAGAAGGTCAGGCGGATTCCCCCGGCGGTGGCCTCCCTGGCCGCCGCGCGCGACGCCTTCTCGACCAGGTCGGGATCCCAGGTTGACGCCATCGCCAGCGGGACCGGGAAAATCGTCCGGTAGCCGTGGATCACGTCGAGGGCAAAGAACAGCGGGATGTGCAGGCGCGATTTCTCCACGGCGATGCGCTGGAACGCATTGACCTGCGCCGCGCCGACGAGGTTCTCGAAGGAACCGACCTGGCCGCTGGCGATCTGCTCGGGATAGCCGGTGCGGGCGGTTCCCGGGCCGGTGGGCACCCCGGCCGAATAGTGGACGAGCTGGCCGATTTTCTCTTCCAGCGTCATCTGGCTGAGCAGCCCGTCCACGCGTCGCTCGATCGCGGGATCGTCGAGCTGCGCCCGGGGGGACTGGGCGCGGGCGCTCGTCAGCGCCCCTGCGCCGGCCAGGATTGCAGTGCAGATGCGAAGGGAGCGCATTTCAATCTACCAAAACGCCGCGTACAACGCCGCCAGGGTGCCGCAAACGATCAGCGAGCCAGCCAAAAATCCGCCCGAGACTTTGAACATGGAGGCATCCACCTCCAAGGAGACTCCGGTGGAGCTTTGGCCGCCCGGCGCCGCGGGCGCTTTCCCCAGCAGGCTGATGATCACCATCCCGATGATGCAGAAAATAAAGATGATCTCCATCCGGTCCAAAAAAGGGATCTCGTAAACTCCCGCGTCATTGAGCTTGGAAAAGCCGTGCGAGGCGAGCCCGGAAAGGTCCATGAATCTCGGAAGAAATTCCAGGAAACAGGCGCAGGCGAATCCACCGATGGTGGCAAAAAGCGCCGCGTTTGAAGTCGTCCGTTTCCAGAAAAAGCCCATGATGAACATCGCGAAAATGCCGGGGCTCACGAAGCCCGTGTATTTCTGGATGAATTGGAAGCCGCCTTCCTTGTCGATGCCCAGGTGGGGCGCGATCACGATGGCGGCCACCATGGCGGCGACGATCGCGCATTTGCCGATCCAGACAACTTTCTTCTCGTCCACCCCGGGGTGGATATACCGTTTGTAGATATCGAGGGTGAAGATGGTGGAAATGCTGTTGGCTTTTCCGGCGAGGGAGGCGACGACCGCGGCGGTGAGCGCGGCAAAGGCCAGGCCTTTCATGCCGGGGTACAGCAGGTTCAGCAATACCGGATAGGCCTGGTCAGAGTTAACTTTGCCATTCAGCAGCATCTCGGTTTGAAAATGCCCCTGTTGATACAAGACATAAGTGGCGATGCCCGGCAGCACGACGATGACGGGCATCATTACTTTCAGGAAGGCGGCGAAGAGGAGGCCGGCCCGGGCCGTGGGCAGGCTGGCTCCGAGCGCGCGCTGGGTGATGTATTGGTTGCAGCCCCAGTAACTCAGGTGCGAAATCCACATTCCGCCGAGCACGACCGTCAATCCCGGCAGATCCAGATAGTTGGGATTGTCCCGTTTCAGGATCATGTGGAAATGATCGCCGGCATGGGCCATCGTCAGGCGGAATCCATTCATGATTCCGGTCGTGCCGAATTCTTTCGAAACCAGATTCAGGGCGAGATAGGTCGCGACGAGGCCGCCGAGCACGAGAAAGAACACCTGGATGACATCGGTGTAACCGATGACCTTCATTCCGCCGAGGGTGATGATCACGGCGAAAATCGCCAGCAGGTACATGCAGGTGTCGAGATCGAAACCCGAGATCTTGTGGACCGCGAGCCCGCCGAGATAAAGAATGGAGGTGAGGTTCACCACCACGTAGAGCAACAGCCAGAAGACCGCCATGATCATCGCCACCGTGCCGTTGTAGCGCTGGCGCAAAAACTGCGGCATGGTGTAGATCTTGTTCTTCAGATATACCGGCATGAAGAACACGGCCACGAAGAGCAGGGTGGCTGCCGCCAGCCATTCGTAGGTCGCGATGGCCAGTCCCATCTTGAAACCGGAACCGCTCATGCCGATCATCTGCTCGGCGGAGATGTTCGAAGCGATGAGCGAGGCGCCGATGGCCCACCAGGTCAGGGCGCCTTCGGCCAGAAAATAGTCCGCCGAGGAAACCGCGGCGGCCTTCTTTTTTACATAGATCCAATATCCATAGCCGGCGACGGTCAGGAAATAGATGAGAAAGACAATATAATCAGCGGAGTGGAGTGTATTCATGGGGTAAACAAAGCGGCGGTTGAAAAACCCGGTTTAAGCGGGCGCGATCGCGTCGATGGCTTTCAGCTCCTCGGCGCTGAAATTTAAATTATTGAGCGCGGCCAGATTCTCGTCGATTTGGGCCGCGCTGCTGGCGCCGATCAGCACGGAGGTCATTTGCGGATGGCGCAAGACCCAAGCCAGGGCCATCTGGGCGAGCGATTGCCCGCGCGCCCTGGCCAGCTTGTTCAATTGGGCCGCCTGGGCCACCGCTTTGTCCGTCACATGGTCCGGACGCAAAAAACCGTATGATTTCGATGCTCGCGATCCGGTGGGAATGCCCTGCAGGTATTTGTCGGTCAGCAGACCCTGGGCCAGCGGACTGAAAGCGATGCATCCGATCCCTTCCCGGGCGAGGACGTCGAGCAGCCCCGCCTCGATCCAGCGGTCGAAGATGTTATACCTGGGTTGATGGATCAAACACGGCGCGCCCATTTCGCGCAGAAGTTTGGCGGCCAGGGCGGCTTGTTCCGGCTGATAGTTCGAAATCCCGGCGTAGAGCGCCTTGCCGGAACGCACCGCGTGAGCGACGGCCCCCATGGTTTCCTCCAAGGGCGTGTCCGGATCGGGCCGGTGGGAATAAAAGATATCAACATACTCCAATCCCAGCCGCTTGAGGCTTTGATCAAGGCTGGCCAGCAGGTATTTGCGCGACCCCCATTCGCCATACGGGCCCGGCCACATGAGGTAACCGGCCTTGGTCGAGACAATCAGCTCGTCGCGATAGGATCGAAAATCTTCGCGGAGGATCCGGCCGAAGTTTTCTTCCGCCGAGCCCGGGGGAGGGCCGTAGTTGTTGGCGAGATCGAAGTGGGTGAGGCCGAGATCGAACGCCCGGCGAACCATCAGCCGGCTGGTCTCAAACGCATCGACATGCCCAAAATTATGCCACAGCCCAAGCGAAATGGCGGGCAGCCTGAGTCCGCTGCGACCGCAGCGCCGGTAGAGGTGCGGGCGATCGTAACGGGCGGGGTCGGCCATGGGCGGGCATCGCTAGATCGGGCTGGTGCGCGACTCGAATTGAATCTGGCGCATACGATGCGCCCGACGGTGGCACACCGGGTGACCCGGGAAATCTGGCCCATGAGGTGCATTCTATGCACCAATGGCGCGCGGCTCCACCGGGGTGGCTTTTTTATTAACGGCATCCTGGACACAGCCTTGCGATTCTCCCCGGATTGGTTCGAATTTAATCGCCCAGACCATTTTGCCATTCAATGAAGCCGGCACCTCCCTTGGCCGTCTCCGGCCCCAAACCCAAGCCGTCGCGTTTTGACGGATTCTGGCCGGCTGTACTCATTGTGCTGGCCGGAACGGCGGCCTATGCCAACAGTTTTTCCGGTCCGTTCATCTTCGATGACCGGTATGCGATCGCCGATAATTCATCGATCAGACATTTTGCGACCGCCTTGTTGCCGTCGCCTGACGCAACCACGGCTGGCCGACCGCTGCTCAATCTCACTTTCGCCCTCAACTATGCGATGGGCGGCATGGGCGTAAGGAGCTATCATATATCCAATTTGCTCATTCATGTGCTGGCCGGCCTCACCCTGTTCGGTATTGTGAGACGGACGCTCCGGGAACGTCCGACCTCCAACCTCCAACCTCCAACGTCCAAGTCGAACAACCCGGGCATTCAGAAATCAAGTTTCGGAGAAGACGCGACGCTGCTCGCGCTGGCGGTCAGCTTAATCTGGGTCGTGCATCCGCTTCAGGCCGAAGCCGTGACTTACGTTTCGCAGCGCGCCGAATCGCTCATGGGGCTTTTCTATTTGCTGACGCTGTATTGTTTTATAAGGAGTCAGGATTCAGGAGACAGGCGTCAGAAGACAGGAAGCAAGCGATCAGAGGCTGGATCGCTTCCGAATTCAGCCTTCAGTTTTCAGCCTTCAGCCTTGCCTGTCCTCCGTGGCCTTGGCGAAGGAGGATGGCTCGCCGCCTCCGTTCTCGCCTGCCTCCTCGGCGTGATGAGCAAGGAGATCACGGTAACGGTGCCGGTGGTCATCCTGCTTTATGATCGAACCTTTATCACCGGTTCATTCCGGGAGGCTTGGCGTCAACACTGGCGGTATTACCTTGGATTGGCGGGCACATGGTTGCTGCTCGCCCATTTGATGACCGGGCTGAATCAACGAGCAGCCGTGGGATTCGATGAGGGCGTAACGTGGTGGAGCTACGCGTTGACTTCGTGTCAGTCGGTTGTGCGCTACCTCGAGTTGGCCCTCTGGCCGCATCCCCTCATCTTGGACTACGGATTTGATCTTGCCCACGACGCCATGACGGTTCTGCCGTTTATGCTGGTTCTGGTCGTTTTGGCGGCCGGCGTGGTGATTTCGCTCTGGCGGTGGCCGATGGTGGGTTTTGCCGGGGCCTGGTTTTTTCTGATTTTAGCTCCGACCACAAGCATAGTCCCGGTCACCGGACAGCCCATGGCTGAGCATCGCATGTACCTGCCGCTCGCGGGCGTGGTCGTGCTTATCGTATTGGGGCTGCATCGCTTGCTTGGAAGACAAAGCTTTCCGGTGTTGCTCGTCCTGGCAGCGGTCTTCGGCTGGCTTACCTCACAGCGCAACGAAACCTACCGAACGGAAGAACGCATATGGAGGGACACCGTGGCCAAATGCCCGGACAATGAACGGGCGCATTACGGTCTGGGCATCGCCCTGGCTCGGGCCGGTCGAATAACTGCGGCCGTGACCGAATACGAAGAGGCCCTGCGCCTCAGGCCGGATTACCCGGAAGCGCATAGCAGTTTCGGGAGTGCCCTGAAGGCCGAGGGCCGCATGGCTGAGGCCATCGCCCAGTGCGAAGAAGCGCTCCGCCTCAAACCGGATTTTGCCGAGGCGCATAACACCCTGGGGGGCGTCCTGTTCGCCGAAGGTCGCACGGCCGGGGCCATCGCCGAGTGCGAAGAAGCGCTGCGCCTCAAGCCGGATTACGCGGAAGCGCATAACAATTTGGGGATTGTCCTAAATGCCGAGGGTCGCACGGCCGAGGCCATCGCCCAGTGTGAAGAAGCGCTGCGCCTCAATCCGGATTTTGCCGAGGCGCATAACAGTCTGGGGAACGCCTTGGGTACCGAGGGCCGCACGGCCGAGGCGATCGCGCAGTATGAAGAGGCGGTGCGGCTCCAGCCGGATATGGCCTCGATCCATTTTAATCTCGCCCTCGCCCTGCTCAAGGTCCCGGGCCAAGCCAATGAAGCGGCGACGCACCTCGAGGCGGTTTTGCGGCTTCAGCCTGACAATGATCGGGCTCGGAAAATCCTGGCGAACATAGCGGCGTCCGGGCCATGAGCAAATCAGCACATTTTCGGTTTACACAAACCCAAGGCAACCCCTCTTCGCCAGGTTGTTTATGCCAATTCGTAAACACTCCCTCGCCCGGCCGGTTCCTTTTTTAATGCGGAATCATTCCCTGCGTTCATTGGTGTTATCCTGGGATGCCTTTTTTAACGACATTCCGGACACAGCCTTGCTCGCGGCCCAAATCGTGTGTTGCGTCGGCCAACCTAGTTTTTCAACAGCCTGTTAGGCCGTCTTGCCATTCAATGAAGCCAGCACCTCCCTTGGCCGCCTCTGGCCCCGAAGCCAAGCCGTTGCGTTTTGACGGATTCTGGCCGGCTGTACTCATTGTGTTGGCCGGAGCAGCGGCCTATGCCAACAGTTTTTCCGGTCCGTTCATCTTCGACGACCTGCCCTCGGTCCCCGACAACCAATCGATCCGGCATCTGGCCACCGCTTTCTGGCCTGACCATGGTTCCGGGCAGACGGTCGAAGGGAGGCCCGTTCTCAATTTGAGCTTCGCCCTCAACTATGCGTTCGGGCGCACTCACGTCTGGGGTTATCATCTGACCAACGTCCTGATCCATCTCTTGGCGGGCCTCACTCTATTTGGCTTGGTCCGAAGAACCCTGCGCCTGCCCTCCCTTCGCCAACGCTTTGGCCCCGATGCCTCCTTGCTCGCTGGATTGATCGCTTTGCTCTGGACGGTCCATCCCCTTCAGACCGAGTCGGTGACCTATGTGATCCAGCGGGCAGAGTCGTTCATGGGCCTGTTCTTCCTGTTCACTTTCTATGCCTTTGTCCGCTCTGTGGACAGCACCCGGCCGGGCCTCTGGCGTGCCCTCTGCGTTGTTTCCTTCTTTCTAGGTATCGGAACCAAGGAGGTCATCGTCGCCGCGCCGCCCCTGCTTCTGCTCTACGACTGGGTCTTTGTATCAGGCAGCCTGGCCAAAGCCTGGCGCGCGCACCGCGGCATTTTCCTGGTCCTTGCCTCCGGCCTCGTCTTCCTCGCAACCCTGATTGTTTCCAGCGGAGGAAACCGCAGCGGCACCATTGGGCTGGGCATCGGCGTCTCCCCTCTTGCTCACGCCCTCACCCAGCCCCTGGCTTTGCTCACTTACCTCAAACTCTCCGTCCTGCCCCATCCCCTGGTTCTGGACTATGGCACAATCTTGACCCGCCGGAGCTGGGAATTGCTGCCGCAAGCCTTGGCGGTTTTCGTCCTGGTCGCACTGACCGCGGTCGCGCTGAAGCGCTCCCCGGCCTTGGGCTTTATCGGAGCCTGGTTCTTTGTGATCCTCGCCCCCACCAGCTTGGCTCCAGAGGCAACGCAGGTCATCGTCGAGCATCGCATGTACCTGCCGCTCGCGGGCGTGGTCGTGCTTATCGTATTGGGGCTGTATCGCTTGCTCGGAAGGCAAAGCTTCCCGGTGTTGCTTGCCCTGGCGGCGGTCTTCGGCTGGCTTACGTCGCAGCGCAACGAAACCTACCGAACGGAAGAACGGATATGGAGGGACACCATAACCCATTGCCCGGACAATGAACGGGCGCATTACAACCTGGGCGCCGTCCTGTTCGCCGAGGGCCGCACGGCCGAGGCTGTCGCCCAGTACGAAGAGGCCCTCCGCCTCAGGCCGGATTATCCGGAGGCGCATAGTAATCTCGGGAGTGCCCTATTTGCCGAGGGCCGCGCGGACGAGGCCATCGCCCAGTGCGAAGAAGCGTTGCGCCTCGAGCCGGATTACGCGGAAGCCCACATCAACCTGGGGGGCGCCCTGTTCGCCGAGGGCCGGGCGGACGAGGCCATCGCCCAGTATGAGGAGGCGGTGCGCCTCAAGCCGAATTACGCGGAAGCGCATGACAATTTGGGAATTGCCCTAAAGGCCGAGGGCCGCACGGACGAGGCCATCGCCCAGTGCGAAGAAGCACTGCGTCTCAAGCCGGATCTGGCCGAGGCGCATAAAAACCTGGGGGACGCACTAGACGCCGGGGGCCGCACGGACGAGGCCATCGCCCAGTATGAAGAGGCGCTGCGCCTCAATCCGGATTACGCGGAAGCACATAACAACCTCGGAATTATCCTGAGCGCCGCGGGCCGGACGGCCGAGGCCGTCGCCCAGGATGAAGAGGCGGTGCGGCTCAAGCCGGATTACGCCGAAGCGCATAATAACTTGGGTAGCGACTTGAGCGCCGAGGGCCGGACCGCCGATGCCATCGTCCAGTATGAAGAGGCGGTGCGGCTCAAGCCGGATCTGGCCGAGGCGCATAACAATCTGGGGGGCGCCCTGGGTACCGAGGGGCGCACGGCCGAGGCCATCGCCCAGTATGACGAAGCGGTGCGGCTCAAGCCGGATTACGCGGAAGCGCGTAATAACCTGGGGAACGCGCTGAGCGCCGAGGGCCGCACGGCCGAGGCCGTCACGCAGTATGAAGAGGCGGTGCGGCTCCAGCCGGATATCGCCCCGATCCATTTTAATCTCGCCCTCGCCCTGCTCAAGATCCCTGGCCGAGTCGATGAAGCGGTGACGCAGCTCAACGCGGTCTTGCGGCTTCAGCCTGACAATGATCAGGCCCGGAAAATCCTGGCGCGCATCGCGGCGCCCGGGCCCTGAGCAAATTAGCTCCCAGCCCGAAGCGATCTGGTGCATACGATGCGCCCGGCGGTGGAACCCGGGGTGATCCGGGAAACCCGGCCATGCCATGCATCGTATGCACCAATGGCTTCCCGTTCACTTTTTCGATTATGGGATGGATGTGGTGAACCATCCTGGTGCGGTGGTGCCGCCGGCATTGATCTTGATGCTGCAGGTGGCGGGGACGCTGGTCGGGTTGTGGCGCCGGCCGATGGTGGGCT
>Ga0206939_10231_pt1 | contig 14158 bp, 9 predicted proteins | sample Alteio_BWOrgHeat_10_FD_152921 | JGI IMG/M metagenome (GOLD analysis project Ga0206939, IMG submission 152921) | Enriched cells from forest soil in Barre Woods Harvard Forest LTER site, Petersham, Massachusetts, United States -... | ecosystem: Environmental > Terrestrial > Soil > Temperate forest >... | reverse complement strand
TTCTGGTCCCAATGTTTTTGATCGCGGCCGCATCGGTGCTTGGCTTGCTGCACGCCCGGCTCTCGTCGGGCCTGGCCCAGTGGATCGCGTTTCTCGGCAACAAGAATGTCGCGCTTTTCATCGGCGGTGGGATTGCGCTGGTCGTCTATGCGCGACAGAAAAAAATTGGCTGGCGTTCGGCGGGCAGGGTGCTCGGCGCCCCGCTTGAGACGGCGGGCGTAATCATTCTGGTCATCTCGGCGGGCGGGGCCTACGGCGCGATGATTGAAAAAGCCGGGGTCGGGGAAGCGGTCCGCCGACTGGCGGGCGATCATTCGCTCAATTACGTGCTGCTCGCCTGGGCGATCGCCGCGATTATGCGCGCCGCCCAAGGATCGGCCACCGTCGCGACGATCACGGCGGCCGGCATCATGATGTCGATCGCGGGGCCCGCCGGATTCGGCGTGCATCCCCTCTATATCCTGCTGGCGATCGGTTTTGGTTCAAAATTCCTGGCCTGGATGAACGATGCCGGCTTCTGGGTGATCGGCCGTCTCGGCGGCCTGACGCAGGCGGAGACCCTCCGCAGTTGGACGATTCTGTCGAGCATCATCTCCCTGCTTGGTTTGGCGGAGGTGTTGCTCGTGTCCCATTTTTTTCCGACCCTGTCCTTCTGATATTTTCAAAGCATGCACGTCGTGCTCGCCTTCGATAAATTCAAGGACGCCCTTTCCGCGAGGGAGGCGGGCGTGGTGGTTGCCCGGGCTTTGCGCGCGCGCCGCGCAGATTGGACGTTCGACGTTTGTCCACTGACGGACGGTGGAGAGGGCTTCGCCGAAATCTTGACGAAAGCCGCCGGCGGAAAAATGCAAAGCGTGGAAGTTTCCGGCCCGAGAGGCGCGGTGGTGACCGCTCGCTACGGCATGGTGGCGGCTCGTCGAATTCCCGCGGCCGCGCTGGCCATGCTGAATTTGCCGGCGTTGCCGGCGAAAGCCCGTATTGCCGTGGTGGAAATGGCGCAGGCGAGCGGGTTGGCGCTGCTGCCGGCGGACCAGCGCGATCCGTGGCAAACCACGACCCGGGGCACCGGGCAAATCATCCAGGCGGCGATGGACGCGGGCGCGCGGGCCATCGTCCTGGGCGTGGGCGGAAGTGCCACGCACGATCTCGGCTTGGGCGCGCTCAGCGTCCTCGGATTTCAATTCCGTCAGTCGAATTCAAGGATCCTGCGTTCCGTGGCGCCGAAGGCTTGGGCACGCCTGGCGCGGATCACGCGCCGGCGCGGCCCGGAGATTCCACCCATCCGCATCGCTTGTGACGTTGCGAACCCCCTGCTTGGCCCTCGAGGTGCCGCCAAAATATATGCTCCGCAAAAGGGGTTGCGCTCCGCGGATTATCTTCGCCTCGAGCGTGAGTCGGCTCGAATTGCGGCTCTCCTGATGAAGGCATGTGCGACGCCGGCGCATTTGTGCGATGGGCCGGGCACGGGGGGCCGCCGGCGGTCTCGCCTTTGGACTGATTTGTGCCCTCGGGGCTGAATTGCTGCCAGGTTTTGCCCTGGTCGCGGCGTGGCTGAAAGTGGAGGCGCGACTTTCCGCGGCGGACATCGTCGTCACCGGTGAAGGACGTTTCGACGAGAGCTCATTTGCCGGCAAGGGTCCGGGGTCGATCGCGCAACGTGCCATGGCGATGGGCAAGCCAGTGCACGTTTTCGCCGGCTGCATCGATCCGCGCCTGGCGCGTCTGGGCCTGGAACTGCATCCGATCACTCCGCCGGGGCAGGGTCTGCCTGAAGCGCTGCGCAATACCGCACGAAATCTCGCCGCGGCAGCCGCCCGGTTGACGGGCGGCAAGTAACAAGTAACAAGGCGTGGAAGTAACAGGTATCAAGTATCAAGATACTCAGCTCCCAATCTTGGTACTTGAGACTTGGTACTTGTTACTTTCTTCCAATATGGAAATTGAAATCAAACGAAATGGTTCCCAGGCCTCCACCAAAGGGCCGGCCGACTGGTTTACCGGCGCCGTGCGCATCGATCCGCTGTTTCAAGCCAGGGATTCGGCGCGCGCGGTCGGCGCGCGCGTGACGTTCGAGCCCGGGGCCCGGACCGCTTGGCACACCCATCCCCTCGGGCAGACGCTCATCGTCACCGCCGGTCTCGGTTGGGCGCAGCGCGCCGGCGGCCCGGTCGAGGAGATTCGCCCCGGTGATGTCGTCTGGTTCCCGCCGGGCTTGAAGCATTGGCATGGGGCTTCGCCGACCACGGCAATGACGCACATCGCGATTCAAGAGCAGCTCGACGGCAAGGTCGTCGATTGGATGGAAAAGGTCGGCGACGACCAATACCATCGGTGATATTAACAGGGGTTGAAAAACTGCGATGGCCGGCGAAGGGACGTCGATTTCATGCGGGATGCACCGGGATAGGGGATAATTACTTGATAGGTCAAATATATTGTTGACATATCAACGATTTTATTGAATCTCCCGGTTCATGCACCTTGTATTGCGCGTCCTGACGACGGCCCAAGCCCTGGAAAAAGCCGCCCATCACATCTTCAAGCCGCACGGCCTGACGCCGGCCCAATTCAACGTGCTGGCCCTGCTGGCGAAAAATCCGGCCGGAATGCGGGCCTCGGACCTGGCCAGCGCCCTGATCGTGGATCCCTCGAACGTCACCGGGCTGCTCAAGCGAATGAAAAAAGAGAACCTGCTGGCCGAGCTCGAAAATACGCACGACCGCCGCCAGTACATTGTCGGCCTCAGCCCAAAGGGCAGGGCCGTGTGGCGCCGCGCGCATCGCAAATATGAAAAATGCCTGGCGGCGCTGATCGCTCCGCTTCCCGAGTCCGAAAATGTGACCGTGGAACGGGTGCTGCAGACGCTGACGGATGGAGCCACTGATCTTTCCTGAAAACCGAATATCTCCAATCCTGATTTTATGAACCCAACCTTTCCCGCGCCCGCCCGCCGCAATTATCCGCTCCTGCTGATCGGGCAATTTCTCGGCGCTTTTGGCGACAATTTCCTCCTCGCGGCCATTCTCGGTCCATTGACCTATGCGCTTAATTCCAGCCGGATCACCGAATCCGCCGTCAACAGCGAAAACGCGCTTTTTGGCCTCGTCTTTAGCCTTCCCTTTATCTTGCTCGCGCCGCTGGCCGGATTTCTCAACGACCGGATGGCCAAGACCCAATGGCTGGTCGGCGGGAATCTCATCAAGCTCGCCGGCACGTTGATCGGGTTCGCGGGCGTGTCCAGGTTTGCGGGCCAGTCCAGTCACGCCTTTCAGGTCGCTGGCTACGCTGTCGTCGGCATTGGCGCCTGTTTCTATTCGCCCGCCAAATACGGGATTCTGCCGGAAGTCGTGTCGAACGAGCGACTCGTCAAGGCCAACGGCACCGTTGAGATGCTGACGCTAGTGGCGATTGTGGCTGGCTTGGGCGGCGGTGGTATTCTCTACGACCGCACGCTTTCGCTCCCGACCTGCTATTTTGCGAGCATGGCGCTTTACGGTGCGGCCTTCCTGTGCAATGCGGCCATGCTGCGGACTCCGTTCAATGCGAAAGCTTCCTTTCGTCACAGCGTCCGGGAATTCGCCTCCAGTTTTTTTGCGCTCGTGCGCAATCCCCGGCTCGGACGCATTCTCCTCGGGTCCGCACTCTTTTGGTTTGCGGGCTCGACGCTCAAATCCGCCCTGCAAGGCTGGGGGCTTGACGTGTATGCGCAGGCCGGGATTACGCACGTGACCAATTTCAAGCTGGTCCTGCTCAAGCTGGGAATGGTGGCCGGAATCGTTTCGGGTGCGGTCCTGGCCGGTCAGCTGCACAAGACCGGTGATCTCTCCTGGGCCCGGAAATATGCCCTGCTCATGGCGGCCGGCCTGATGGGCCTCGGCTTGCTCGGCGGGGCATTCGGACTCGTTTTGGTCATCCTCGTGCTCATTATTACCGGGGCCGCGTCCGGCTTGCTCATCGTTCCGCTCAATGCCGCCCTGCAGTCCGAAACCGATCAGACGAAACTGGGCAAGACGGTTTCCATTCAAAATTTCACGGACTACATCGGCATTGCCGCCGGAGCCGCCTATCTTTCGTTTCTGACCCGCTGCAACTTGAGCCCAAATCAGGACTTGATTGTCCTCGGAATCACGGTCGCCGTGATCACGCTCGCCTTGCGGGTGCTGGCCCCGGCCCGACGTGCAGCCTGAGACGAAATCCCTGCGCAGCCCAAAGCCCATCGCCGTCCGTTGGCCAATCTATGCGCCAGGATCCTTTTCGTCGGGGCACATTTTATTTGCATAACCCGTTTGAATTTGTCGAAGGACTCGCCTATTTGGCTCCTTACCTATGTTCGAAATCAAGCGGGGCGGGATATATTTTGTAATTTTAATTGGCACGGTGGTTTTGGCTTTCACGGGTGGATGCGGGCGGCACGCGGATCAGACGCCTGCTCCCGTTGATGTCCAGGTGGCCGCCGTGGATCAAAAAGACGTGCCCGTCACCCGCGAGTGGGTCGGGAGCCTGGACGGGTTCGTCAACGCACAGATTCGCGCGCAAGTAACCGGTTACCTGCTCAAGCAGGACTACACGGAGGGCTCCGTGGTGGCGAAGGGAGCCCCGCTTTTTGAAATCGACCCGCGGCCGTTCACGGCCGCGCTCAACGTGGCCAATGGCCAGCTGGCCCAGGCGCAAGCCCAGCTCGGAACGGCCGCGCTGGACGTCAAACGTTACAAGCCGCTCGCCGAGGAAAAAGCGATCAGCCAGCAGGAGTTCGACGATGCCGTGCAGGCCCAACTGGCCGCCGAGGCCCAGGTCGCATCGGCCAGCGCCGCGCTCGACCAAGCCCGCCTCAATCTTGAATTCACGCAAATCGTGGCCCCGGTCGATGGCATCGCCGGGCTGGTGCAGGCGCAGATCGGTGACTTGGTCGGGCCGGGCACCGGTGTCCTCACGACCGTTTCCACGGTGGACCCGATCAAGGCGTATTTTCCCATCAACGAACAAGACTACCTCGAGTTCCGGGGCCGCGAACCCGATGCCCCGAGCATTCCGGCGGGAATCGAGTTCGAGTTGATTCTCTCCGACGGCACGACTTATCCCCGCAAGGGCACGTTCTTCGCCATCGACCGCCAGGTGGATATCAACACGGGAACGCTGAGCGTGGTGGCCGTGTTCCCCAATCCGAACGGACTTCTCCGGCCCGGCCAATTCGCCCGGGTGCGGGCCGTCGTGAGCGTCGAGCACGGCGCGCTCCTCGTGCCCCAGCGCGCCTTGAGCGAACTTCAGGGCGGCTATCAACTGGCTGCCGTTGATGCGCAAAACCACGTCCACATTGTCAGCGTGAAAGTGGGCCAGCAAATTGGATCGCAAATGGTGGTTGAAGCGGGACTGCATCCGGGCGACCGGGTCGTCGCGGAGGGCATTCAAAAGGTCAAGGAGGACACGTTGGTGAATCCCCTTCCGTTCACCAGCGCGGAGGCCGCCAGGTAATCGCCCGTGTCGAAATTTTTCATCAACCGGCCGATCGTCGCGATGGTCATCTCGATCATCACCGTGATCGTGGGCGTGGTGGCGTTCCTCGGCCTGCCGATCGCCCAGTTCCCGAAGATCGTCCCGCCCGAGGCGCGCATCACCACGACGTTTGTCGGGGCGGACGCGCAGACGGTCGAGCAGGCCGTCGCCACGCCCCTCGAGCAGCAGATGAGCGGAGTGGACAACCTGAACTACATGTACTCGATCAACGGCAGCGACGGCTCGCTGCGGCTGACGACCGACTTCGACGTCGCGACCGATCCCAACACCGACCTGATTCTTTCCCAGATGCGGGTCACGCAGGCCTCCCCGCAACTTCCGGCCGACGTGGCGAATTTCGGTGTCACCGTGCAAAAGCAGCTCACGGCCCCGCTCATGCTGATCGCGTTGTATTCGCCGACCGATTCGTACGACAGCACGTTCCTCGCGAATTACGCCTACATCAACATCAACGACCAGCTCACGCGGATCCCCGGGATTGCCAGCGCGACCGTGTTCGGCGCCGGGCAGTATGCCATGCGCTACTGGGTCAAACCCGACCAGCTCGCCAAGCTCAACATCACGGTCAGCGAGGTGATCAAGGCCATCCAAAGCCAGAACACCGTCAATCCGGCCGGACTGATCGGCGGCGAGCCGGCGCCGGCGGGCCAGGACTTCACCTATTCGGTCCGGGCCCAGGGACGCCTGACCACCCCGGAGGAATTTGGCGCCATCGTCATTCGCGCCAATCCCGACGGATCGATCGTGCGCCTGCGGGACGTGGCCCGGGTCGAGTTGGGCGCGCAAGTCTACAACGTGATGGGCCGGCTGAACGGCAAGGCGGCCGCGAACATCGCGGTCTATCAGCTCCCGGGAGCCAATGCCCTCGATTGCGCCACCGCCGTGAAAAAAGTGATGGAACAGCTCAAGCAGCGCTTTCCGCAGGGCCTGGACTACACCGTCGGCCTGGACACGACGAAAGCCGTGTCCGAGGGCGTGCGCGAAATCTCCAACACGCTCTGGCAGGCACTGCTGCTGGTCATCCTCGTCGTCTTTGTCTTCCTGCAAGGCTGGCGGCCGACGCTGATTCCGCTTCTGGCCGTGCCGGTCGCGTTGATCGGCACTTTTATTCTTTTTCCGGTCTTCGGATTTTCGGTGAACACGCTTTCGCTCTTCGGCCTGGTCCTGGCCGTCGGGCTGGTGGTGGACGACGCCATCGTCGTCGTCGAGGCCGTCGAGCACCACATCGAGGAAGGCATGTCGCCGCGCGACGCGTCGCTGAAGGCGATGCAAGAGGTGAGCGGGCCGGTCGTGGCCATCGCGATCATCCTGGCCTCGGTGTTTATTCCGACCGCATTTATTCCCGGCATCACCGGCCGCCTCTATCAGCAGTTCGCGCTGACGATTGCCATTTCCGTGATCATTTCGGCCTTCAACGCGCTCTCGCTCAGTCCCGCCCTTTGCGCGATGCTGCTCCGCCCCAGGACCGAGACCCGCGGTCCGCTCGGCGCTTTCTTCGGCTGGTTCAATCGCATCTTCGGGCGCGCGACGAATGGCTATGTGGACATTTCCCGCCGCCTGATTCGCAAAAGCGGGGTCAGCTTCATCATCCTGGGCTGCTTTGCGCTCGCCGCGTTATGGTTTGGCCACCGCTTGCCCTCGTCATTTCTTCCGGATGAAGACCAGGGGTATGTCTACGTCGGGCTGCAACTGCCCAACGCCTCCTCGCTCCAGCGGACGAGCGAAGTCGCCCGCAAGGCCGAGCAGGTTATCCAAAACACCCCGGGCGTGAGAAGCTGCACCTCCATCATCGGGTTCAGTCTCCTCAGCACCGTTTACAACACCTACAGCGCATTCTTTTTTGTTAACTTCAAACCCTGGTCGGAACGGACCAAACCCGAAGAGCGCTATGACGCGATCAAGGCCCATCTGAATCGCGAGCTGGCAAAAATCCCCGAAGCCAGGGCGCTGGCTTTTCCGCCGCCGTCGATTCCCGGCATCGGCACCTCCGGCGGCGTTATCTGCGTGATGGAAGCGGCGCGCAAGCGACCGGAGTTCGCTTCCGCCAATGGCGGCAGCCTTTCCACCACCTTCCTGCCGGCCGTGCCCCAAAAATTTGTCAAGGTGGACCGCGACAAGGTCCTGAAGCAAGGCGTCGCGCTGGCGGATGTTTACCAGACGCTGCAGTGTTATATGGGCGGCATTTTCGTGAATTACTTCAACCGCTTCGGGCGCCAATGGCAGGTCTATGTCGAATCGGAAGGCGCATACCGCAACAGCGTGGACAAACTCGGAACCTATTTCGTCCGCAATCGCGACGGCGCGATGGTTCCGCTCACCGCCCTTGCGACGGTGGAAGATCGCCTCGGCCCCGAATTCACCATGCGCTACAATTTGTTTCGCAGCGCGCAAATCAACGCCACGGCCGCATCCGGCTATAGTTCCGACGAAGCCCGGAGCGCGCTGGAGGAAGTCTTCGCCCAGACCATGCCGCGGGAGATGGGTCTCGATTACATCGGGATGTCGTTCCAGGAAAAGAAAGCCGAGGAAGGCGTTCCCCCCGCCGCCATTTTCGGGCTCTCGTTGCTCTTCGTCTTCCTGATTCTTGCCGCGCTTTATGAAAGCTGGTCGTTGCCGTTCAGCGTCCTGCTCGGCGTGCCCGTCGCGGTGTTCGGCGCTTATGCCACCCTTTGGATGCGGCACATGGAAAACGACGTGTTCGCGCAGATCGGCCTGGTCATGTTGATCGGCCTGTCGGCCAAAAACGCCATCCTGATCGTGGAGTTCGCCCGCACCCGTTATGAGCAAGGCACCCCTCTGCTGGACGCGGCGCTTCAGGGAGCGAAAGTCCGGCTCCGTCCCATCTTGATGACGTCCTTTGCCTTTATTCTCGGGTGCATTCCCCTCTGGCTGGCCGACGGCTCGGGCGCGGTGGCCCGCCGGGTCATGGGAACCGCGGTGATCGGTGGCATGCTCGCGGCCAGCGCGCTCGCGATCTTCCTGATCCCCGTCACGTTTTATGTGATCGAACTGTGGGCGACCAAAGGCCTCCCGCACAGCGCGCATCAGAATCCACCGAATCCGATTGCCGCCAAAGGCGTGACGCCGCCTGGCGGCACGCCCACTCCGCCAGGTTCCGGAGGACATTGAAGAAAACCATGAATCGATTTAAACACGCGCGTCCGATTCTGGCGGTCTTCCTTCTCGCCGGCTGCGCCATCGGGCCCAATTACAAGCGCCCTGCGGTCGAGACCCCGGCCGCGTTCCGTGACCAGGCGGCCGGAGGCGACCATTCATTCGCCGACGTCGCGTGGTGGGACGTGTATCGGGACGACCGGCTGAAGGATCTGATCCGCGCCGCGCTGGTGGACGGTTATGACGCCCGCATTGCGGCCACCCGGGTCGAACAAGCGCGGGCGATCGCCGCCCAGGTCCACGGGCAGCTTTTTCCCGCGCTCGGTTACGAAGCCGGCGCCGATCGCGGCCGCAATGCCATCCTGGGCAGCCCCAATGGGCTGGGAACCGGTTCGACGACCAACGGATTTGACGGCTACGGCTACGTTGGCGCGGCGTGGGAGTTCGACCTGTGGGGTCGCGTTCGCCGGCTCAATGAACAAGCCCGGTCGCAGTATCTCGCATCCGAGGAAGCCCGGCGCGGAGTCTTGCTCAGCCTGGTGGGCCAGGTGGCCACGGACTATTTCGAACTCCTGGAGCTCGATGACGAACTCGCCATTGCGCACAAGGAAATGGATTCATTCAGCCACAGCCTGAAATTATTCAATCAACGGCTGGCCGGCGGGATTGTCTCAAAACTCGAGACCTCCAGTGCCGAGGCCGCCATGGCCACGAGCGCGGCGCTGGTGCCCGGGCTCGAACGGCAGATCGCAATCAAGGAAAATCAGATCAGTGTCCTGATCGGTCGCAATCCCGGTCCCATCCTTTGCGGCGCGCGCCTGTCGGATCAGCCGGTCCCGCCGGATGTGCCGATCGGCCTGCCTTCCCAACTGCTCGAACGCCGCCCCGACATCCGCGAGGCGGAAGAAAACGCCCGCGCGGCCAACGCCGGAATCGGCGTTACCGTGGGCGGATTTCTTCCCCGCATCGGCTTGAGTGCGTTCCTCGGTGCCGTGAGCCCGGAGCTCGATGCCATCACCTCGCGCAAGGCCGGCCTTTGGTCCATCGGGGCAGAGGCGACCGGCCCCCTTTTTCAAGGCGGCGGGCTCCGTGGACAATATCGGGAGTCAAAGGCGGCCTGGGAAGAAGCGAAGCTCCAATATCAGCAGACCGCGCTCAACGCGTTTGCCGAAGTGGCCGACGCCCTGGTCTCGCGCCAAAAGCTGGCCGAGGTTCGCGAGCAGCAGGAACACGCGGTTCAGGCTTACCAGGACGCGGTCAAGATTGCGATCGAGCGCTACTCCTCGGGCAATTCCAGCTATTACGAAGTGCTGCAGGAGCAACAGCTGCTTTATCCGGTGGAGGTGGCGCTGGCCCAAACCCGTCGCGATGAATTTACGGAGGTCATCCAACTCTACGAAGCCCTCGGCGGCGGCTGGAACCTATCCGATTCCGCCTGGCTCGGGCCTAAGAACTCATTTCAAAATCCAAAATGAGCATCGTTTGGCAGGAAAGCCGTCACCGCCAGGCGGGTCGCGAGCGGCAAGCCTCTTTGAGGATTGCTCCCTCGGCCACGCCTTGCTCCTCGCCAAAACTCAGCCACGCTGCTCGTTTTGGGTTTTGAAATGAGTTCTCAGTAGAGTATTTTCGATTTAATTGGTTGGATCGGCATGCCTTTGCGACACGTCCTTTAATTTTGTCACTCCGAGCCGGTTCGATAAACTCAGGGCCTGAGTCCCTCGACAATGCTCGGGACCCTGAGCTTGCCGAACGGGCCCGTCGAACGGGCGAAGTGAATCTACCAGCCCATCTCAACTTCAGCCTACCCTGATGATCGCAAGACTCCCGCGTCGCATCGCAATTTTAAACGTACGGCTTTGCTCGATGGCCGAGGTGATTGCGGATACGATCCGGCACGGGCTGGTTTTGCCGTGCTTGGGTTTCCTGTTTTGTCTGTCGAGCCTGCATGCCGGCACGACCGCGGATGGTTTTGTCTACTCTGACCATGGCTTGACCATCACCATCACCGGATACGCCGGCGGCGGCGGGGCCGTCGTTATCCCCGGAACAATTAACAACGAGCCGGTTGTGGCCATCGGGAATAATGCGTTCCATGGCTGCAGCGGCGTGACCTATGTCATTATCCCGACCAGCGTCACTTCCATCGGAGTCAATGCGTTCCATGGCTGCACCAGCCTGACCAACGTCTCCATCCCGAACGGCGTGACTTCCATTGGCGACAACGCATTCGGGGACTGCATCGGCCTGATCAATGTTTATTGCGAGGGCGATGCCCCGGCCTCTTTTGGCCGCAACGTGTTCGCATCCACGTCGCCGAGTTTTTCGGTCTATCATATCCCGAGTGCCACCGGGTTCACCAATCCATGGCACGGATACGATGCGTCAATCATCCAACCAACCTTTCCCAATCTGGCTTATGCAACCGTATCTCCCTTGGAAAAGCTCGATCTCTACCTGCCCGTGCAACCTCATGGTCGGGCGCCCTTGGTGGTTTGGATCCATGGCGGCCGATTTACGGTCGGCGACAAAAGCATAATGCCGCGCAAGCGCTTCGGTTCGCCGCCTGTGCCGGTCGGACAGTTCGGTCCTTATCAAATTCAGGTTCCCGATGTGGCCGCGCTGATGGCCAAAGGCTATGCGGTCGTGAGCCTCAACTACCGGCTGGGGACAAGCCCGACCAGCGCAGTAAGGTTGATGGCAGTGCAGGACGCCAAGGCAGCGATCCGTTTCCTTCGAGCCAACGCCAGCACGTATAACCTCGACCCCATGCGATTCGCAGTTTGGGGCAATTCCGCGGGCGGGTATATGGCTGCCACGCTCGGCGCGACCGGAGACCGGTCCACGATCTTCGATGACCTGACTCTGGGCAACGCCGGGGTATCGAGCGCCGTTCAGGCGGTTGTGGATTGGTACGGCCCCATCACTCCATCTAGCCTGTTCATTGGCATTAATTACCTCTGGACCGCCCACATGCTGCCGCCGTTCGACCTTGCATACGGAAGTGCCGACCTCTCGGTACCATATACTGATGGGCAAAAGCTCCAAAGCGACCTGATCTCACTCGGTGCCGCAGCGACGCTTACGATTGTGCCCGAAGCGGGCCACGAGGATCCGCTGTACACGGCAACCCAGATGATTCCAACGTTCGATTTTTTGGATCAGACGTTCGCGGTTACTCCGCCTTCGATCACTTCCCAACCGGGGCCCGCCACGGCCGCGGTCGGAGGTTCATTTCAAATGTCGGTGACCGCGACCGGCACCGCGCCTCTAACCTACCAGTGGCTTTTCAACGGCGCCGCGGTCGCGGGCGCAACGAATTCGAGCTACACCAACAACCACGTGCAGACTTCTGCCGTCGGTACATACAACGTGGTCGTCTCGAACAAAGGGGGGAGCGTGAAGAGTTCCGCGGTCGCCTTCAGCATCCCTGGCTACACGCCCCCTGCGGCCGGAAACACAGGCGCAAGCGGCCGCGGTGGCGCCCCGAGCCTGTAGTTCTAGGGCGCGCTTGGATTGCTGGCGGTTGCCCGCAAATTTACCGGCATAGGCGCCGAAAAACAAAGAGCTTGAAGCCTGCCAGGCATGTTGGGCGGGCTTCCAAAAATTTCTTCCCGGATCCAATGAGATTGATGATTGATAAAACTTTGGCCAGTTGGCCACGGTTAGCGTCACTCCTTTGATGACCAACCTATGCGTTGCCCTCGCGTGATGACGTCGGTTTCGCAGGGGCCGGGCGACGGGTATATGCGCGCTGGCGCGCCGGCTTGGGCAAGGGCGCAAGAGCAGTCTCCACCGGAACAGGCGGCACCATTTGCGCGAGATGATGGGTGAGCCCGAGCACCCAGAGCACCTTCATGAGATTGCGGAGTGTAATATTGCCGTGGCCAGTCTCAAAATTCTGGTAGGCCGCGCGGGAGAGGTGGGCCCGGCGGGCCATTTCCGCCTGCGACCAGTTTCGTTTGAGACGGTGTTGCCGCAAGCGCTCGCAAAGAACGCGCACGGCGTCGGGACCGGTTTGAACGTGCTCATGTTTGGTCAATGCCTCGCCAGTCATTGCCCAGTTTAATAGGCATAAATTAACAAAATCAATAATAAAGCATATTATATTAGTAATAATGGTTCCGATACATTTTCGGTTTAGACAGACCCATGACGGGTCAAATTGTCATTCCACACCTGTCCTCCGTATCCTTGCATGACCTCCGTAGCCTTGGCGAAGGTTGGGCGAAGGTTGGTTAAAACCCCGATCCGTATCCGTGTTCATCCGTACCGGTCCTCCGACTTGTCCGCCATAGCTTCAGCGAAGGCGGAAGCCTTGGCGAAGGAGGATCCATCTGCGGTTAATAACCTGAAACTTGGCACTTCCGTCCTCTGGGCAATTTTCCCTAGCGGTGTTATTGCAAATAAACTTCACCAATCCTTACGAAAGGGCATTTTTCCACTCTATTATATGGCATGTCTTCCAGCCGCCATCTGATGAAACTGAGTCGCCAATTCTCGCCGCGCGGATTTTCGCTGGTCGAAATCATCCTGGCCCTCGTGTTGTTCGCCGGCGTCTCCGTTGCAATTTGGCAATTATCGAGCACCAGCCAGCGTTTCAACACCGAGGCCACCAGCATGGCGCAGCAGAATGTTTACACCACCCTGCGCGCGGAGATCGCCCTGCAAGGGCTCAATCCCACCACGGTGACAAACTTTGCGGCGCCGGTCCTGACCGATACCGGCGGCACCGCGGTGGAGTCTTCCAACCCGGCCGCGGATCAACGCAACATGGGATTTGTCCGCGGGCTCGTCGCCTCGTTTGAGACTTCGGCGATGAAGCCGGCCGCCGGCGCCAACCGTGCCCAGCCCGGTTCGGCCATTCGTACGGCCATCGATTATCAAACGCCCTCGCTGTCCTTGCAGACGGCGAAGGGGATCGGCCTTGGTTACTCGATCGGTTCGACCGGAGTCGCGCTTCCGCCGACGTCGGCCACCCCTTTGACCGCTCCGACCTTCATCTACAGCGGTGACCTGACTTCGGCGCCCTTCCCGCTGAACGGCATCATCAATTATCCCGCCAACCCGCCGGGCACGGTCTATCGCTATACCACCGACGGATCCACGCCCAATAGTTCGAGTCCGGTCTGGAACAACAACCCCGGATGGACCGTGGCTACATTTCCATATACCGTGACCATCGAGGCTTTCAATCCGGACCCGCAATATGAGCCCTCGCCGCCGGCCTCGACGACCTATACCTACACCTATACGGTATCGGCGAGCATGTCCCGGGCGGATGGACGCGGCGATCTCACCGATTTTACTTACGCCGATCTGCAAAATCCGGCTGGCGCGGGCATCGTCCTGACTCCATCCAGGCCCGGCGCCACCATCCTCTACACGACCGATGGCAGCACGCCCAGCCAGACCAATGGCACCGTTTACACCGGTGCTTTTGCGCCAGGCGCGTCGTGGTTCAACCCAACGGACACTTTGAAATTTTTTGCCGTGGACACCCCGGGCTCGCCCGACCCGCGGTATATCTACGTCA
>Ga0206939_10230_pt1 | contig 14283 bp, 15 predicted proteins | sample Alteio_BWOrgHeat_10_FD_152921 | JGI IMG/M metagenome (GOLD analysis project Ga0206939, IMG submission 152921) | Enriched cells from forest soil in Barre Woods Harvard Forest LTER site, Petersham, Massachusetts, United States -... | ecosystem: Environmental > Terrestrial > Soil > Temperate forest >... | reverse complement strand
CGTTACGCCGTTGGCTGCTGGCCAAGTCTTTACGGGACTTTTCAGCACTCACCCGCCGCTTCCCGAGCGCATTGCCGCCCTGCGGCAGATGACGGTCACCCGCTAGCTCGCGGGCTTCGGGTTCCCTTCTTTTAACATCGTTCGGGTGGTTTAGGTTTAGGCGTACTATGCCGAAATGACATGGATGGGAAAAACTTCCTGTACTAATGGCCATTTCTGGTTCCCGGAGTCCCAGTGGCGTTCTTGTAAATACCTGATTTTACAGGACCGGTACACGCACCCTGCGCTCTTCAAGGTTGGTGCCTCGCTTGCTTATCCTTACTTGACGTATAAGCCATTCGGGGGCTGGGGGGGCTGCCATGACGTGTAGAGAAACCGTTCGCCTGATCTGCGAATATCTTGAAGGCCGCCTGTCTCCGAGTGTAGCCGTTATTGTCAAGCGACACATTGGCCGCTGCGAGAACTGCCACTTGGTCTTACAGGCCGCGGAGCAGACGCTCGAGGTTTACTTCGACGGACACGCTGGTGTTCCCAAGGCTCGGGTAGCGTAAGTATATTTCCTCTCAACTAGTTACCTCATTCACCTTCCGTTCCTTCCGGAATTGTCTGAATTTACAGATACTTAACCGATGAGTACAGATAGATACACGTAAATATTACAGGCTATCGCTCTTCCGAGTGAGTGCGCACATACCCGGGATGTACCCATAAGTGATGTAGGCATAGGTACATAACAGGGATCTCCTAGGCGCCCATATTTGGTGCGGCACGTGCATAATTCCATCCCGAGCAGAAGGAGACCTTCGATGAGCGAAACCCCAGAGAAACAGTACGGCGAAATGCACCCTGAGGGGACCCCCATGACAGAAGCGGGAGCACCGCGTTGGGTGTGGCTAGCCGTGATTGTTCTTGCCGCCGTTTCCATTTTGGGCTTGGGTGTGGGCTGGAACGCCACTACACAGGCCAGGAAAGCTGAGCATGCCCTATTGGGCCAGAATGGTCAGAGTAAGGTGCTGGGCCAGAACGTTGAGGCTTTGAATCAGCGCCTGACACAGGCTGAGGAAGTCAACACGCAACTCCAGAACGAACTAGTGGCTGTAACGGACAAGCTGAAGATGACCCAAGGCGAAATCAGCACTGCGCGCCGCCAGAATAGCCAGATTCGCGACGACTATTCCAAGAAGCTCAGCAGCGTGCAATCGGCACTCGCCACCAAGGCCAGCACCGATGACTTCAAGTCCTTGGGCGGCGATCTCAACGGCATAAAGAGCGATCTGGAAACGACGAAGAACAACCTCAACATGACCCGCGGCGAGTTCGGTACCTTGATCGCCCGCAATCACGATGAGATCGATGAGCTCCGGCGTGTCGGTGAGCGCGACTACTTCGAGTTTACGCTTACCGGCAAAGGCAATCGTTCCAAAGTGGGCGATCTGATGGTGGAGCTCCGCGGTACCAATGCGAAGAAGAATCAGTTCACCGTCGCACTTTACGTGGACGACATGCGTCTCGAGAAAAAGAACCGCGCTATCGATGAACCCATCTACTTCTATACGCGCGGAACGCGAGCGCCTCTTGAGTTCGTCGTCAACCAAATTGCCAAGGACAAAGTGGTTGGATACATGAGCGTCCCCAAGTCACAGCCCACGCAAGCCTCGGCCGCAAGGACGCAAAACTGAACGTTTGGCGGGTAGCCAGGGGCAGCATAGCCTTGGCCATTAAGTAAGGGCATAGAGGAGGGCCTCCGGTGGGGAGGCCCTCCTTTTGTTTTGTGGTTGAGTTCAAAGCTCTGTTTTGCCCCGTACGAAGTTGCCTCCGCTCCACTTGCTCTCCCACTTCGCTGCCCTGCGCCAGGCTCCGCGCTGAGCGGGGAGCCACGCCCATCGCTGGCGCATACGAGCCCCCTTCCAGTACGATGATCCGCCATGCTAGCGATTCTCGCTCGACGTGCTCTTACGCCTCGAGATGAAATTGGCAACGCCGTTGTTTTGGTAGAGGGCGAAAAGATCGTTGCGGTGGGCCGCCCGGACGAAGTCGAGATTCCTGCATCCGCGCGCTATTACGATCGGCGCGATCTTACCGTAGTACCGGGCTTCATCGACGTGCATATTCACGGCGCTGGCGGGCACGACGTGATGGATGCGAGCGCCGAAGCGCTCGCGGCGATCACGGCAAATGCGGCGCGGCGAGGCACGACTTCGCTCGTCGCCACCACGATCACGGCGAGCGAGGAGTCTACCTGCAAGGCGGCGGATGCCGTGGCCCGCTGGATGCGACGCCGAGCTCACGAACCCGCCCCTGGCACGCCTTCGGCCGAGATCCTCGGCATACACTTCGAGGGGCCTTTTATCGCCCGCGCTCGGCGCGGCGTGCAACCGTCTGAATGGATCGTGTCTCCATCGATTCCGCTCTTTGAGCGGTTCCTCGCAGCTGCCAGAGGAGCGGCGCGCATTCTCACACTGGCTCCCGAGCTGCCTGGAGCAGCCGAGCTCATTGCCGAGGCGCGCAAAGCGGGCCTGGTCGTTTCGCTCGGACACACAGATGCCACTTACGCTGAGGCCATGGCGGCGATATCCCGCGGTGCTCGACATGCCGCTCACGTGTTTAACGCCATGCGCCCCTTTGCACATCGTGAGACTGGAGTGCTGGGCGCAGTCCTCACCTCTGCCAGCGTTACCGCCGAGTTGATTGCCGATGGCGTGCATGTCGATGACGCCGCCATTCGCGTTCTCGTTGCCGCCAAAGGGCCTCAGGGCGTGATCCTCGTGAGCGACGCCACGGCCGCCACGGGTATGCCCGACGGCAACTACAGGCTGGGCACAATCGAGTTCACTGTTGCAGGCGGCGTCTCGCGCGACTCCCAGGGCAAGTTGGCCGGCAGCACGCTCACACTCGATCGTGCGCTGCGCCACATGCTGGATCTGGGCATTCCCTTGCCTGATGTTCTGCCCATGCTTACATCCAATCCCGCTCGCTTGCTGGGCCTCGAGGGACGCAAGGGCGCGCTGCTTCCGGGCGCCGATGCCGATCTGGTCTTGCTTGACGATCAGCTTGAGGTGGCCGGCGTCATGGCGCGCGGCGTCGGACTTAATCAACCATGATTTGAAGGTTTTGTCGGGCGCCGCAACGTCGCCGGTTTAAGCGAACTTGCGGCGCACACGAGCACGGATGAGTTGAATTAGGGTTGGGTTGAATTAAGGATTGAGGGAAATCTTCAGCTCGCCGGCAAGCTGCTCCGGGTTAAAGGGGCTGCACGCGAAATATCGGCCGTCCACTTCGATCGTGGGTACCTTGCGACGGCCTTCATTCACGCGAAGGATCAGTTCCTCCGCATCCACATCTTCATCCACGTCGATCTCTTCGTAAGCAACGCCACGTTCGTTCAGGAATTGTTTTGTTCGCCAGCAATCGGAGCACCAGCGCGTTGTATAGAGGCGGATCGCTTCCACGTTTGGGATCTATCTCTCCCTGCTCGTGCTTTGGGCGCCATGTTCCGCCGCTTCAAGGCGCGCACGGGCACTCGCGACGCGCTTCAGCACCGCATCCCAGTCCGTATTTGGATCGGCAGCGCCGGTGTTCATTTGTTTCTCGGCTTCGGCTAATTCCGCGCTCGCCCGCGCCGCGTCGATATCTTCGGAACGCTCGGCTGCTTCCGCTAATACGGTCACGCGCTCGGGCAGCACTTCGGCAAATCCCCCGATCACCGCGATGTACCCACTTTCCGGGCCTTTCTTGTAGATCAGCGGGCCGATTCCCAATTCCGTGAGCAAAGGGGTATGGCCCGGGAGGATTCCCAGGTAGCCAGCCAGCCCCGGCAACTGCACCTCGGCCACGGACTCGCGGACGACTTCGCGTTCCGGCGTCACCACTTCGAGCATAAGAGCGTCGGGCATTTTGGATTCGTTCGCGGCGATGGCTGCGATTGACCTGTTGCGACCTACGCCGTCGCCGCCATCTTCTCCGCTTTCTCCCGGACTTCTTCGATGGTCCCCACCATATAGAAGGCCTGCTCGGAAACGTCGTCGTGTTTGCCTTCCACGATCTCGCGGAAGCCCCGGATGGTATCTTCGATCTTCACGTACTTGCCTTCGAGCCCGGTAAACTGCGCCGCAACGAACATCGGTTGCGAAAGGAATTTTTCGATCTTCCGCGCGCGCGTTACCGTGAGCTTGTCTTCATCGGAAAGCTCCTCGATGCCCAGGATGGCGATAATGTCCTGCAGTTCCTTGTAACGCTGCAGCACGCCCTTCACCGAACGGGCCACGTTGTAGTGCTCATGCCCCACGATGCGCGCATCGAGAATGCGCGAGAAACTCGCCAGCGGATCGACCGCCGGGTAAATGCCGCGCTCCACAATCTGCCGGCTCAAGTTCGTGGTGGCGTCCAGGTGCGTGAAGGTGGCCGCCGGTGCGGGATCGGTGTAATCGTCGGCCGGCACGTAGATCGCCTGGACCGAGGTGATCGAGCCGTTCTTGGTCGAGGTGATGCGCTCCTGCAATTCGCCGATCTCGGTATTCAGGTTCGGCTGATAGCCCACGGCCGAAGGCATGCGCCCTAACAAAGCGGAAACTTCCGAGCCCGCCTGCACGAAGCGGAAGATGTTGTCGATGAAGAGCAGCACATCAAGCCCTTCTTCGTCGCGGAAATATTCGGCCACGGTGAGGCCGGTGAGTCCCACGCGGAGTCGCGCTCCCGGAGGCTCGGTCATCTGCCCATAGATCAGCGCCGCCCGCGATTTCTCGGAATCGCCCGCTACCACGACTTTGGACTCCTGCATTTCGAGCCACAGGTCATTACCTTCGCGCGTGCGTTCGCCAACCCCGGCGAAGACCGAGACGCCGCCGTGCTTCATGGCCACGTTGTGAATCAGTTCCTGAATCAGCACGGTTTTGCCCACGCCAGCGCCGCCGAAAAGGCCGATCTTCCCGCCCTTCAGGTACGGCTCCATCAAATCCACCACCTTGATGCCGGTTTCGAACATTTCCAGCTGCGTGGACTGATCTTCAAGCGAAGGCGCCGCGCGGTGAATGGGATAGCGAAGTTTGCTCTGCACTTCGCCCAGATTGTCGACCGGCTCGCCTAGCACGTTCAGCACGCGTCCCAGCGTCGCGCGGCCCACGGGAACGGTGATGGGGCCGTCGGTATCGATGGCTTTCATCCCGCGCACCATGCCTTCGGTGGGCTTCATGGCGACCGTGCGAACGCGCCCTTCGCCGAGATGCTGTTGCACCTCCACAATCACGTCGATGGGCTCAGGGACATCGAACCCTTCGCTCGTTATGCGCACGGCGTTGTAAATTTCCGGCAAATGGTGTTCCTGGAACTCTACGTCTACGACGGGGCCGATGATCTGCACCACTCGGCCGATATTGTGATCATCCCCGGGCATGTTTGCTCCTTGCGAAAAATTTCTCTCGTCGGCTCGAAAGCCTGTCTGACAACCTAACGCTCAACCGGCCGATGCCGCTCCGCTTACCACCTCGATGATCTCCTTGGTGATGGCGGCCTGGCGCACTTTGTTCATGTACAGCGTAAGCTTATCGATCAGCTCGCCGGCATTGTTGGTAGCCGAATCCATGGCGGTCATGCGCGCGGCGTGTTCGGCCGCGGCGGATTCGGCCAGCGCTCGAAAAATCTGCACTTGCACGTACCGGGGCAGTAGGCGCCCGAAGAGTTCCGCCGGCGGCTGCTCGTAGAGATACTCCACGGCTGGTGCCTCTGATTTCTCGTGCGCATCTCCACTTGCCGCGCCCGCCGGTGCCTGCTCGGGTTCGATGGGCAGCAGTTTCTGCAACGTCAGGTTTTGCGCCAGCACGGATTTGAACTCATTGAACACGATATAGACAGCGTCAACCTCACCCGCCTCGTAGGCGCCGATGACGTCTTTCGCAATCTCCGCGGCCCGCGAGAGTTCGAGCCGTGTCGTCATGTCCGCATGCTCCGCCACGATCTTCCAGCGCTGCTTGCGCATGGCGTCTCGAATTTTGCGCCCTATCGTGATGATTCCGGGATTTTCCGCCGAATGCTCGCGCAAAAACTCCAGCGTGCTGCGGATGACATTGGCGTTGAACGCTCCGCAGAGCCCGCGTTCGCCGCTTACGGCCAGCAGCAGAACGCGCTTCTCCGGCCTCCGGTGGAGCAGAGCGTGCGCGTTTTCCGGCGCGCGCAGGGCCGCGGAGCGAACCATGCGCGAGATCGCGCGCGCATAGGGTCGCGCGGCAAAAGCTCTCTCTTGCGCCCGGCGCAGCCGTGCCGCGGCCACGAATTTCATGGCCCGGGTGATCTGCTGCGTGTTTTTCACCGAGCGGATGCGGCGTTTGATGTCGAGCTGAGTGGCCATTTGGAGCTGTTCTCGCTATGGAATCGATGCCAAAACTAGCGGGATGCTGCCGCGCCCGCCGCGAATCGCTCCTTGAACTCGGAGAGGACCTTTTTCAGCCCTTCGCGGATCTCGTCGTCGATAGCTTTCTTTGTGGCGATCTTATTGAGCAGCGCGCCGGCGTGAGCGTCGGCAAAGGCCACCAGGTCGCGCTGGAAGCGTTCCACCTCGGAAACTTCGATATCGTCGAGATAGCCGCTCGTTCCCGCAAAGAGTACCAGCACCTGTTTTTCCACCGATAGCGGCGCGAACTGGTCCTGCTTGAGCAATTGCGTGAGCCGCTGGCCCCGCGCCAACTGCGCTTGCGTGGCTTTGTCCAGTTCTGAACCGAATTGCGCGAATGCCGCCAGCTCGCGATATTGCGCCAGGTCCAGCCGCAGTGTGCCGGCCACTTGCCGCATCGCTTTGATCTGCGCGTTGCCGCCGACGCGACTCACCGATAGTCCCACGTTAATGGCCGGACGGATGCCACTGTTGAAAAGATCCGCTTCCAGATAAATCTGGCCGTCGGTAATGGAAATAACGTTGGTCGGAATGTACGCCGACACGTCTCCGGCTTGCGTTTCAATCACCGGCAGCGCCGTGAGCGATCCCGCGCCTTTTTCGTCGTTCAACTTGGCGGCGCGTTCCAGGAGGCGCGAGTGCAGGTAAAAAACGTCGCCCGGAAAAGCCTCGCGCCCGGGCGGCCGCCGCAGCAGCAGAGAAATTTCGCGGTAGGCCTGCGCGTGCTTTGAGAGATCGTCGTAGAAGCAGACCGAATGGCGTGCGCTGTCGCGGAAGAATTCGCCCATGGCGCAGGCGGCATAGGGCGCGATGTACTGCATCGTTGCGGGCTCGGTCGCCGACGCGGCCACGACAATGCTGTAATCCATGGCCCCGGCGTCGGTCAGGATCTTCACCACTTGCGCGATCGTCGAGCGTTTCTGCCCGATCGCGCAGTAGATGCAGATCATGTCGCCGCCCTTCTGGTTGATGATGGTGTCCAGAATGATCGCGGTTTTCCCCGTCTGCCGGTCGCCGATGATCAATTCGCGCTGGCCGCGGCCGATGGGAATCATGGAATCGATGGCTTTGATACCGGTCTGCAGGGGCTCTCGAACCGGCTGGCGGTCGACCACCCCAGGTGCGATGCGTTCGATCGGCAGGCGCTGATCGCTGACGATCGGCCCTTTGCCATCGAGAGGCACGCCGAGCGGGCTGACCACGCGCCCCACCAGCGCGTCTCCCACCGGCGCCGACATGATCGAGCGCGTGCGCTTGACCGTGTCGCCTTCCTCGATGGCCGTGTACTCGCCCAGCAGCACCGTGCCCACCTGGTCCTCTTCCAGGTTGAGTGCAATGCCAAACACGTCGTGAGGAAACTCCAGCATCTCCCCGGCCATCACCTTTTCCAGGCCGTGGACCCGCGCGATGCCGTCTCCCACGGAGATGACTGAGCCGACCTCGTCCACCGCCACGGATTGATCGTAATTCGCGATCTGCGCGCGAAGGATTTTCGTAATTTCGTCCGCTCTGATTGATGCCATGCTTGCTTTGCTCCTATCGGGACTCGAGACGCACGCGCAGCCGTTCCAGTTGAGTGCGCACTGAACCATCGTAGATCGTTGAGCCGACGCGCACCACCACGCCCGCAATCAGCGAGGCATCGAGGTCGTACTGCGCCTCCACGCGCCGGCCGCTGAGGCGTTCCAGTGCTGCTCGCAGATGCTTTCGCTCGCGTTCGTTCAATTCACGCGCCGAAGTGACGCTGGCGCGAGCCACGCCCTGTCGTTCGTCAAGCTGGGCCTCGAAGGCTTGTTGAATTTCCGGCAGCAGCGTCATGCGCCGCTGATTGATTACCACAAACAAAAAATTTCGCAGCGTGCGGCTTGCGCCCATCCGCTCCACCAGCGCCTGCGCCACGCCATGCTTGTTGGCACGCGAAACAGCGGGGCTGCCCAGCAGAATCCCTAGCTGGGGAGACTCTCGCAAAAGCGTCAGAAAACCGCGCAGTTCGCGGCTCACGGCCTCGACGTTCTTCTCGGATATGGCCACATCGGCAAGGGCATCCGCGTAATGCTGTGCGATAGTTCTCATGACGCGGCCCTCTCCAGTTCACCCACAAACGAATCAAACAGCGCCGACTCTGCCGCCGCGTTCATCCGCGTCCGGATCAAAACTGCCGCTCGTTCGGTGGCCAGCTTCGCCGCAATCGCCCGGAGTTCCTGGGCCCCGGCGCGTTCGGCCGCCTCGATCTCGGCGCGCGCCGCCTGGCCAATCCTTTCGGCCTCGCTTTTCGCCAGCGCTCGGATGCGCTCCTGGTCCGCGGCCGATTCGCGCTCCGCCGCGCGGTGCTCCTCTTCGATCTCCCGACCGACGCGGGCCAGTTTTTCGGTAGCCTCGCGCAGTTCCCGCTCCGCGGCGGCGCGTCTCTCGCTGGCCTCCGCGATTGATTTTGCAATCGACTCCGCGTGGTCGCGAAAATAAGGCGCGCCAAACTTGATGATGAGATAGGCGAGGGCCCCAATGACGAGGACAAAATTCAGCCACCGGAAGACGATGCCGATGGGCATGCTGGCGGGATCAGGCGAACCCTCCTGAGCCATTGCGGGAAGTGAGGCCCCGGCAAGGAGCGCCAAGCCAATCATCAGCAAACCGGCCCAACGTAACAACCGCTTGCCCCACACAGGCTTCATCAAGCCTCGCCTGCCGGGCGGGGATGCATTTGCCGCTGAGATTCCAGAATGGTACGAGCGATCTCTTCTGCCAATTGAGTGCTGCTGATGTCCAGTTCCGCGCGCGCGGCTTCGATTTCCGCCTGGATACGTCGTTTGGCCCCTTGGATCTCTTGATTGGCCCGGCTGCGCGACTGCTGGATCGCGGCGCTACGCTCATCCAGAGCAAGCCGCCGCGCGGCTTCTTGCTCCCGGAAAATCTCCCCGCGAGCCTCGCGCAGCGCATCTTGATATTCGCGGTTCTTTTCCTGGGCTTGCTTCCGCAGTTCCTCTGCCTCGTGTTTGGCCCCTTCGATGCGTTTTCTGCGCTCCGCCACCACACGCTCGATGGGCGTAAAAAAAGACCAGCGCAGAAAAAGATAGAAGAGAAAAACCAAAACGACCGTAGGTATTGCGGCGAGAAACAAGTCTCCGAGCTGTTTCAGAATTTCCATGAAAGACCGGGCGTGCCCACCCGTATTCCCTGCCGGCCCATTTTCCGCACACGAAAGGCAAGGCAGCAGTCTGCCCTGCCAACCTGGACACACGCAGACAAGGGAAAAATTTATAGCATCCGTACTGCATTCCGTCAACGCCCGCCTTGCCGGCCCAACTTGCTGACGGCGAGGCGCCCCTGTAGAATCGGTCCTCGCCCGCGGATGGCTCCTCGCGCTCTCTGATGCCGTCGATTTCGAAATGAGCCGCAAATTGGGCCTCCGCCCCGCCGTTTGCCCCTTTCGGCGGCGCCCTTCGGCGAGGAGATCACATGCCCTTTCCCGGTGTCGACTTCCTGCAAATCGATCCTCTCCTGAATGATGACGAACGCCTCGTGCGCCAAACCGCGCGCGAATTTGTCGACCGGGAAGTTCTGCCCATCATTGAGAAGCACAATCGCGAAGCCACTTTCCCCATGCAGCTTGTGCCCCAAATGGCCGGCCTGGGATTTCTTGGCGCGAATCTCACCGGCTACGATTGCGCCGGCATGTCCAACGTCGCCTATGGCCAGGTCATGCAGGAGCTCGAACGCGGCGATTCCGGCTTGCGCAGCTTCGTTTCCGTGCAGAGCGCGCTGGTGATGTATCCCATCCACGCGTTCGGCTCTCCCGAGCAGAAGAAAAAATGGCTGCCCGCTTTGCACAGCGCCAAAGCCATCGGCTGCTTTGGATTGACCGAGCCTCAATTCGGCTCGAACCCCGCGGGCATGCTTACGCGCGCCGTGCGCCGCGGCCGCGGCTATGTGCTCAACGGCGAAAAGATGTGGATCACCAATGGCTCTCTCGCCGATGTCGCGCTGGTTTGGGCCAAGGCCGAAGACGACCAGATTCGCGGTTTCCTGGTCGAGAAAGGCACCCCCGGATTCAAGTCCTGGGACGTGCACGGTAAATTATCGCTGCGCGCCTCCATCACCTCGGGCCTTTCTTTCACCGATTGCGAAATTCCCGCCGAAAACCTGCTGCCCGGAGTCCAAGGCCTGCGCGGCCCGCTTTCTTGCCTCACGCAGGCGCGCTATGGCATCGGATGGGGCGCCATCGGCGCGGCCGTGGCCTGCTATCAGACCGCCCTCGAATATGCCCAGACGCGCCGCCAGTTTGAAAATAAGCCCATCGCCGCGCACCAACTCGTGCAGGATAAGCTCGTCTGGATGATCACCGAAATCAGCAAGGCGCAATTGCTGGCCCTGCACGTCGGCCGCCTCAAAGATAACGATCGCGCCGCGCCCGAGCATGTCTCCATGCTGAAGATGAACAATGTCTGGATGGCCCTCGAAACCGCCCGCAAGGCCCGCGACATCCTCGGCGCCAACGGCATCGTGGACGACTACTGCGTCATGCGCCACATGAATAATCTCGAATCCGTCTCCACTTATGAGGGCACGCACGACATTCATCGCCTGATCATCGGCGAGCGCATCACCGGCATCTCCGCCTTCTTCTGACGCATTCCTTGTGCCTCGAATGTGCCGTCAGGTGCATTACGACACTCACTACAACTTGGGTAACGCGCTTTGCGCCGCGCGCAGACTTGATTATCATTAGCGGCCGTCTTCGCCGCGAACGTGTCCCTTCTGTAGCGCCCGCCGCTTCCCGCAAGGGGCGCTCGGCGCGTTAACTAGGTGCACCTTCGCGGGATAGATGAAAGTCGCGTTCGCGGCTAAATAAAGCGGGAGTAACGATGCAAATTCAATTGGGTCTGGAGTTGCTACGCGTTGTCGAGCAGGCGGCCATCGCTTCCGCGCGCACCATGGGCACGGGCGACCGCCACAAGGCCGATCAGGCCGCCACCGAAACCATGCGTCGCGTCATGGACCACGTGCCCATGGACGGCACCATCGTCATCGGCGAAGGTGAACGCGATGAAGCGCCCATGCTCTTCATTGGCGAAAAAGTGGGCGCCGCAGCGCGCAACCAGAATTCCCAATACCCCGCCGTGGATATCGCCGTCGATCCGCTCGAAGGCACCAATCTCTGCGCCACCGGCGCTCCTAATGCCATCACCGTGCTGGCCGCCAGCGAAAGAGGCGGCCTGCTGCACGCGCCCGACCTGTACATGGAAAAAATCGTCGTCGGCCCGAGCTGCAAGGGCGCCATCGATCTCGACGCGCCCGTAGCCGACAATATCCGCGCCATCGCCCGCCGCCTTAACCGCGACAAGGAGGATCTCGTCGTCATCGTTCTCGAGCGCCCGCGTCATGAGAAGCTCATCGAAGATATCCGCGCTACAGGCGCGCGCATCCGCCTCATCGGAGACGGCGATCTCTCCGCCGGCATCTCCGCTGCCGTCGTCGGCGCCGGAGTCCACGCCGTCATGGGTACGGGTGGAGCCCCTGAGGGTGTGCTCACCGCCGCGGCCCTTCGCTGCCTCAACGGAGAGATCCTCGCGCGCCTGGTCGTCTCCAAGCCTGAACATCAGGAGCGTCTCGCCAAGATGGGCATTACCGACCCTAAGCGTATCTACGAAACCGAAGACCTCGCACCCGGCCGCCAGATCATCTTTGCCTGCACCGGCGTTACGGACGGCAATATCCTGCGTGGCGTGCGCTTCTTCGGCGACGGCATCCGCACCCACTCCCTGGTCATGAATCTCGAAGAGCGCCAGGTGCGCTTCATCGATTCCGTGCACCTCGAGAAGCGCCCCGACGTGAAAGTACGCTTCGCTTAAGGCAGCACACCTAAAACGCAAGCGGCGCGCCGGCTCTGCCCGGGGGCAAAGTCGGCGCGCCGCTGAATTCCGGTATCGGAGCGGAGCGTTAAACCAACGCTTTTAGCGGCGGCCCATCACCGCCGGTTGCGGACGGCGGTCGACTGCCACCAACGCCTTCGGCGTCGGCACCGGCGGCATGGTGCGCATCTGGCCGCTGGTCGAAACGTGATCGCTGATGGCCTGTAGCCTCTTCAGGATCCCCTGCCATTGCTCCCAATCGAGCTGTCGCAGGAAGGGGCGCAATCCCTGAATGAACGGATCCTCGAGCAAAGCTTCGCCGTTCGATTCGGGGATGAAGAAGCGGTTCAGGCCGACGCCCAGAGCCTCGGAGATCTTCTCCAGCGTCCCCAGGCTTGGCGTCATCTGTCCGCTCTCGATGCGCGAGAGGTATGACCGCGACACGCGTGATCTTGCTTGCAGCTGGCTCTGCGTCATCCCACGCGATTCCCGCAACTGTCGAATTCGCTGGCCGATGTTTTCCACCGTTTCGCGATTCGGCCATTTTTCGAATAGTTGACGGTTATCGCCGGGAAGCTCCTGAGCCACCGGAGGGGGAATTAGGAATTCCACGACCGGGGGCAACAGGCGCAGGCAGCGGCGGCAATTTCCTGTGCGCGTGCGGTATTGAACTAAACCGCAACTCTTACAACGTATGACTTCACGATCCATGTCTACGTCCTTGTTGTGGCCGTTGCTGTTGCTGTTTTGTTCCGACACCGGGAGCTCCTTATTGCGCTATTCCGGCATGCGGATCGGAGGACGATCGTAAAACGTCTTTAGGGGGAAGGCAGAAGCTGGCGCGTCAGGGATATTGCTGGTGTAGCGCCGGGTTGTCAAGGGTTTTCTGTATTGTGACGTAAGAAATATACCGATACAGCCCTACAAATCTAATGTTTTCTCCTGATGTTCGCCTCGTTGGCCGCACGCCGGGAAGGTCCAAATACACGTCCGAACCGCTCTGCGGCGATTGCTGGGCCCCCGAACGCCCTTCCTCTCTCCATTTTTGCGAAGGGCGGGCTCACGCTCCCATTCTACGTGCAAAGTCCGGCTCGAACCATCATCACGCCTGTCTTCGCCTGTCTTTCGCCATTAGTGCTGTTAGTGCTGCGGCTACCTTCGACCTGAATTTAGACCCCGCGGCCAGCCGGCACCTTTATCCGCGTGCATGGCCATCCTGAGACCCTGGCAGTAGCACGAAGGCCTCTCCCCTGAGTAAACCAGACGAAGCCCTCGAAATGTTATCCTTCGGGCAGCAGCAACATGGAATAACGAACAATAGTGAGGAACGAATACTCAGCCATGATTCCTACGCGAGACGACGCCTGGACCCTGCTCTGCGAATATACGCAAAACGAAAACCTCCGTAAGCACGCTCTCGCCGTCGAGGCCTGCGTGCGTGCCTATGCCCGCAAGGGAGGAGCCGACGAGGAGTTTTGGGGTGTCACCGCCCTGCTGCACGATTTCGATTACGAGCGCTGGCCCAATCAGGAGCACAATGCCGCCGAGGGCCATCCCTCCTCAGGAACCAAAATCCTGCGCGAACGCGGTTATTCCGAGGAGATGCTACACGCCATCCTCGCGCACGCCGATTACACCGGCGTCCTCCGTGAAACGCCGCTCGACTGTGCCCTTTTTGCCTGCGACGAAATGGCCGGCTTCCTCACGGCGTGTTCGCTCGTCAAGCCTGGCAAGACTATCTTCGAGGTCGAGCCGGATTCCGTGAAGCGCAAGATGAAGGATAAAGCCTTCGCCCGTGGCGTCAGCCGCGAAGATCTCACCAAGGGCGCTCAGGAACTCGGCGTCCCTCTCGAAGAGCACATCGCTACCTGCATCGCCGCGATGCGCTCCGTCGCCCCCGCCCTCGGCCTCGAACCCAAATCCTAAGTCCACGCCCTTCGAAGGGAGCTCCAGGGGTTTCGTGCTGAGCGGCCGTTCTTTTATGACTCAGGCTCAACTCCCCAGAAATTTTGCGTCGACTCCAGGAACTCAACGGCGAGCAGCTTAGGTCTG